>Ga0209573_1000963_pt1 | contig 50501 bp, 40 predicted proteins | sample TNRBio252014_DNA_FD_185870 | JGI IMG/M metagenome (GOLD analysis project Ga0209573, IMG submission 185870) | Wastewater treatment Type I Accumulibacter community from EBPR Bioreactor in Madison, WI, USA - TNR Reactor_6/25/2014_ DNA (SPAdes)... | ecosystem: Engineered > Bioreactor > EBPR >... | reverse complement strand
CTCACCGCGTCCTCGGCGCTGATGCCGCGTTGCTTGCAGTAGAAAATCTGATCCTCGCTGATCTTCGAGGTGCTGGCTTCATGCTCGACCTGAGCGCCGGGATTCTGCACGTCGATATAGGGGAAGGTGTGTGCGCCGCACTGGTCGCCCATGAGGAGGGAATCGCACTGCGAATGATTGCGGGCGTTTTCCGCAGTCGGCAGGATTTTGACCAACCCCCGGTAGGCGTTCTGGCCGTGACCGGCGGAAATACCCTTGGAGACGATGGTGCTGCGGGTGTTCTTGCCAATATGGATCATCTTGGTGCCGGTATCGGCCTGTTGATAATCGCGGGTCACGGCCACCGAGTAGAACTCGCCTACCGAATTCTCGCCACGCAAGACGCAACTGGGGTATTTCCAGGTAATCGCCGAACCCGTTTCGACCTGCGTCCACGACACTTTGGAATTGCGGCCCTTGCACAAGCCGCGCTTGGTCACGAAGTTGTAGATGCCGCCTTTACCTTCGGCGTCGCCCGGATACCAGTTTTGCACTGTGGAATATTTGATCGTGGCGTCGTCGAGCGCCACCAGTTCCACAACAGCGGCGTGCAGTTGATTTTCGTCACGCTGCGGCGCAGTGCAGCCTTCCAGATAGGATACATAAGACCCTTCGTCGGCAATAATCAGCGTCCGCTCGAATTGCCCGGTATTGCTGGCGTTGATGCGGAAGTAGGTGGACAACTCCATCGGGCAGCGCACCCCCGGCGGGATGTAGACAAAGGAGCCGTCGGAAAAGACGGCTGAATTCAGGGTGGCGTAGTAGTTATCGCGATACGGCACCACGGAGCCGAGATACTTCCGCACCAAATCAGGATGTTCGCGCACCGCTTCGGAGAAAGAGCAGAAAATAATGCCTTTTTCCGCCAGCTTACCCTTGTAGCTGGTCGCAACCGATACGGAGTCGAACACGGCGTCCACCGCCACGCCGGCCAGGATGGCCTGTTCCGCCAGCGGGATGCCGAGTTTTTCGTAAGTGCGGCGCAGTTCCGGGTCAATTTCGTCGAGACTTTTTGGCCCCTCGCCTTTCTGTTTGGGCGCGGCGTAATAGGAAATCGCCTGGTAGTCGATGGGCGGATAATGCACCCGCGCCCATTCCGGCGGGGTCTGCGTCAGCCAGTGGCGGAACGCCTCCAGTCGCCACTCCAGCAACCAGTCCGGTTCCTGTTTCTTGGCTGAAATCAGTCGGACCACGTCTTCATTCAGGCCTGGCGGCACAGTGTCCTGTTCAATATCGGTCACGAAGCCGTATTTGTAGTCGCTGGCGGCGAGGCGTTCGAGGGTTTGGGCGCTATCGGTCATCTCAGGATTCCTGCTGGCGAATTCGGCGATTCAGACGGAACGGTGGGCGGCGCTGATCGTTGCGACGGCCCGATGCGGGGGATGCAAGCGAACAGGGCGTGGTGGATCAGGACGGCTCATTTCCGCCAGGCTGATGCTTTGTAGCGCGGTGTAAATCGCCTGATTGATGCGCGGCCAGTGGCCACTGACTTCGCAATGTTCCTGCCGGGCGCAACCGTCGTGAGCGTCGGCGCTGCATTCGGTGATGGCGAGTGGGCCTTCCAGCGCGCTGATAATGTCCGCTGCGGAAATTTCCGTCGCGGGCCGCGCCAGGTTATAGCCGCCCTGCGCGCCGCGATGGGAGTTCAGCAACCCGGAGCGTGTCAGGGCCTTGAGAATCTTGCTGACCATCGGCAGTGGCAACCGGCGTTGCTGCGCGAGGGCGGCGGCGCTGTGCGGTTGACCCTCCGCCTGGGCCAGGCCGGTCATGAGCAAAATGCCGTAGTCGGCTTCGCGGGTGATGCGAATCATGGCGATTTTATGAAGTTACCCGTAATCAGCACTGGATTAGTCCTATTTAAGGATAGCATAGTTCCAAACGGATCGTTTGCCAAGAGGGTTAAACCAAATGTTGGGCCGTGAACGGCGGATTCCTGATTCTGTGATAGTAATGACCATTAACAGCATATGGTTGAATCATCAATATCATATAATTCGCCGATTGCCGGTTCCGGCGATGGACGCGGAACTGGCTGAAATTCAAACAACAATAAACCGGGAGCGCCACCGGCTTCTTTCGCATTCCCGCCAACCGCGTGGTCGAGTTGGGCGCGCTGGTCGAGATCTGAGGTGCTGGCTCCGGCCTGGAGCAACGAGACATGATCCAAGGGTTCTCGCGTTCGACCCGGCGCTTGATGGCGCTGCTCGCCGTCCTGCCGGCGGCGGTTCTCATCCTCGGCGGCCTGTACATGCTCGGTTCCATCTACCTGGAGGGCAACCCTCGCGGATTTTGGGCCAGCTTGGAATGGGCCTCCGAGACGCTGACCACCACTGGCTATGGCGCCCACGCCAACCTGGCCCAAGTCGAGCATCTGGCCGCGCCCCTGCGCCGCGCTGACCCCATCAGCGCTCGGCCGACTGGCCAAGACCGACGCGCTCAACGCCGAGGCGCTGGCCCACTTCAGCCAGGCGATCCGCCTGGAGTCCCGGCCCTGGAAGGACGACGAGACCTAAGCCCTGATCGCCCTGATCCAGCGCCGGCGGCAACGGGTCGAGATGCGGGTGGCGGAACAGAACCGTCTGGCCAGCGCCCATCGCCACGTCCAACCGGATATTCAGGCCACCCTCGACTGGCTCGATGCCCGCCTCAAGGACCTCGATGGCGACCTCCAGCGCCGGTTGCGGGCGGACGGCAGACCGGCCAATGTTGCCCTGACCGCCTGTATGCGCAAATTGCTGACGATCTTGAATGCCATGCTCAAGGCCAAGACCCCGTGGCAACCCCCGGCAGAGTGCAGGTCGTGAAGTTTTCAACACAGTTGCTCTCCCGGAGGGAGAAGGGAGTTTGCTGCTTCTCAGTGCCTTTCAAGGTGAAGAATCCTACGCCACCACCAATCACAGGAGGGAGAGGGGAGTTTGCTGCTTCTCAGTCCCTTTCCCGGAGAGGCGGGAGCGTTTGGCGAGAGAGGAATCCGGTCCAATCAAGCGGCGTTTCGTCCCGGAAGCGCCGCTTTCAGCTTGGCGTGGGTCTCGCGCAGCATCTTTTCGGTGGTTTCCCAGTCCACGCAGGCGTCGGTAATCGACACGCCGTATTTCAGTTGGCTGCGGTCGGCGGGGAGAGACTGGCTGCCCCAGCCAATATTGCTTTCAATCATCAGTCCGACAATCGAACGGTTGCCTTCCATAATCTGGTGTGTGCAGTCGCGCATCACCAAGGGTTGCATGGCCGGGTCTTTGAATGAGTTGGCGTGACTGCAATCGACCACAAGGTTGACCGGCAGTTTCTTGTCGCGCAACGCCTTCTCGCACAGGGCGATGGACACGGAGTCATAGTTGGGCCGATCGCCGCCGCGCAGTACGATATGGCCGTAGCCGTTGCCCAAGGTGCGGATCACCGCTGACTGGCCTTGCGGGTTGATGCCCAGGAAGCTGTGCGGTTGGGCGGCGGATTGCAGTGCGTTGATCGCCACTTCCAGACTGCCGTTCGTGCCATTCTTGAAACCGACCGGCATCGACAGGCCGCTGGCGATTTCGCGGTGCGTTTGCGATTCAGTGGTGCGGGCGCCGATGGCGGTCCAGGCGATCAGATCGGAAATATATTGCGGAACAATCGGGTCGAGCGCCTCGGTGCCTGCCGGCAGACCCATCTCCGCCAGATCCAGCAACAGGCGGCGGGCAATCTGCAATCCCTCGTCGATGCGGAAGGTATCGTCCATGCACGGGTCGTTGATCAAGCCCTTCCAGCCGACCGTGGTGCGCGGCTTCTCGAAATACACCCGCATGATGACGAACAGGGTGTCCTGCACCTCATCAGCCAGCTTTTTCAACCGCAGGGCGTAGTCGCGGGCTGCTTCGACATCATGAATGGAACAGGGACCGACCACCGCAAACAGGCGGGAATCCTGGCGGTCCAGGATGCGCTTGACCGTTTCCCGGGCCTGGAATACGGTACTCGCCGCCGCTTCGCTCAGGGGCAGGCGCTGCTTGATTTCTTCTGGAGTCGGCAGGACTTCCAGGGCGGCAACATTGACGTTATACAGGTTTTGCATGGGCGTGAAGTCGAGGGTCGTAGATGAAGAGGATCGGCATCTGAAGTCCAAGTTTTTAGCCTAGCCAGCGTCAACTCGTCAAGCCGGTTAACCATTGCCTATTATGATTTCTAAGGAAACGGTATGAGTTTACCTATTGAACCGGCAGCTCTGCGAAATATGCTGTTCGTCTGCGCCGCCCTGGTGATTATACTGGCCGGCATCCAGGCCGCCAGTGTGATTCTGGTTCCCTTTTTGCTGGCCACATTCATCGCCATTGTGTGCAATCCCCTGATTCACTGGCTGATGCGCTGGCGTTTGCCGCAGTGGGCGGCCCTGTCGGTCGTGCTGGCCGCCATTATTTTGCTGGGTTTTCTGCTGGCCGGGCTGGTCGGGCAGTCCCTCACCGATCTGACCCGCTTACAACCCGAGTACCGGCAGCAATTGGGCGGTCAGCTCGGGTGGCTCGTCGAAAAGCTGGCCGCCTTCAATATCCATCTGGATAAACAGCAAATCATGGATTCGCTCGATCCTGGCGCGCTGATGTCCATGACAGTTCGGCTATTGAGCGGTCTGGGCGGTGTGATGGGCAACCTGTTTCTGATCCTGCTTACCGTTGTGTTCATGCTGCTGGAGGCGTCTTCCATATCCGGCAAGATTCATCTGGCGTTGCATGATCCTGAAATGAAGTTGCGGCAAATCGACCGGTTCCTCGCCGCCGTCAATCGCTATCTGGCGATCAAGACACTGGTCAGCCTAGGCGCCGGGCTGGCTGTTGGCGTTCTGTTGTGGGCGCTGGATGTCCGATATTTCGTGTTATGGAGTGTTCTGGCGTTCCTGCTCAACTACATTCCCAACATCGGTTCGATCATTGCCGCTCTGCCGGTTATTGCGCAGGTGGTCGTCTTTCAGGGGCCGACGACGGCTTTGCTGGTCGCCGTCGGCTATGTCGTCATCAACACCATCATGGGCAATGTGATTGAACCGCGCTGGATGGGGCGCGATCTTGGACTGTCTACCCTGGTCGTTTTTCTGTCGCTGATCTTCTGGGGCTGGCTGTTGGGTACCGTCGGCATGTTGCTGTCCGTGCCGCTGACCATCATTGTCAAAATCGCCCTTGAATCGACTGACGAAGGCCGCTGGTTGGCGGTGTTGCTGGGGCCGGAGCAGGAATTGGAACGGGAGTTGGGGAGTCCACCCTCCGAGTCGCCTGGCGCTAACGCAAGCTGATGATCGGCCAGCCCTGTTCTTGGGCATGGCGGGCCAGCGTCGCGTCGGGGTCCACCGCTACGGGATGGGCGACCTGATTGAGCAGGGGCAGGTCGTTGTGCGAGTCGCTGTAAAACCAACTGTCCGCCAGGTCGCCGCCGGCGTCCGCCAGCCAGGCGTTTAACCGTTCCACCTTGCCTTGCTGGAAGCAGGGAATGCCGACTGTGCGGCCGGTATAGAGGCCATCGACCACCTCCGGTTCGGTGGCCAGCAGGTGCGGAACGCCTAACCGCTCGGCGATGGGCGTGGTGATGAAGCGATTGGTGGCGGTAATGATCAACAGGATATCGCCCGCCGTGCGATGCTGATGTAGTAAATCCTTCGCCTTGGGCAGCAGAATCGGCTGAATCTTTTCTTCCATGAACCGTTCCCGCCACGCCTGGAGTTCGCTCAGGGGACGCCCGGTCAGCGGCCGCAGCATGAAGGCTTGATATTGGTAAATATCCAGCGCGCCAGCCTCGTAGGCGTGGTAGAAACGCTGGTTTTCACGCTCATAATGCTCCCCGTCGACCAGTCCCTGTTCAACCAGGAACTGGCCCCAGAGATAATCGCTGTCGCCGCCCAACAGGGTGTTATCAAGATCGAAAATAGCCAGACTCATGAAATTATTCCGTAGTGATGCTCGTGTAAGTTGATTCGTTTGTTGCGTCGATGCCGTGTTGCCGAAGTTTTTTGCGCAAGGTGCCGCGATTGATGCCCAGCAATTCGGCGGCTTGGGTCTGATTGCCCTGGGTGCGTTGCATCACGATTTCCAGCAGGGGAAATTCCATCTCCCGCAGCACCAGATCATAGAGGTTGCTGGGTTGCTGGTCGCCCAGGTTGTGAAAGTAGATGCGCAGAGCCTCATAGACGTGGTTGCGCAATGGGGTGGCGGGTAGCAAATCGTCCGGTGATGCAGATGGTGGTTGGTTCATGCCGCGAGGCGCTCCCTGTTCGCTCGACGTTCGAAGAAAAAAGCAGTCGAATAATAGCGAAATTTTTGTGGATTTTCCTGATTGCGGATGTTCAGGTCTTGGTAGCGGAAGTGCCGAAACCGTTCTGTTTCCCGGCGCACGCTGATTCTTCGGGTGGCGGCAGGCGACGAAGACCGGATTTTTGATTCTGGCGTCAAGCCTACTCCCCCGACGATCCCACAGGCCGGCGAGTCTGCTTCTTCTCGCCGACCCGCCGCTTGTCGTTCATACGCCGTTGCCTGGCGGCCCGCGAAGGTTGGGTCTTGATACGCGGCCTGGGCGCTTCCGCCGCTTTCTGGATCAGGGCGATCAACCGATCAATCGCATCCTGCCGGTTGCGTTCCTGGCTGCGGAAGCGGCGGGCGGTGATCAGCAATTCTCCCTCCTGGGTCATGCGGCTTCCGGCCAGCGTCAACAACCGCGCCCGCACCGACTCCGGCAGCGAGGACGAACCGGCGACATCGAAACGCAGTTCCGCCGCCGTCGCCACCTTATTCACATTTTGGCCACCAGGACCGGACGCCAGCTTGAACTGAAACTGGAGTTCGTTCTCGTCGATGCTGATCGTCGAGGCGACGCGGATCATGGCTTTTGGCTCACTGTGCAATCGCCTCCAGCAACCGCTCCACCGCCGCCGCCCTAGCCTCAGCATCGGGCAGTTCCTTGATAAAACGCAGCTTGTCCCGACCGTCCAGTTTGTAGATTCTGGATTGCCGCTGAATCAATTCCACCAGTTTAGCCGCGTTCACTTTCGGCTCCGGCCCAAACACAATTCGTCCGCCTTTCGGCCCAGCCTCAATCTTTTTCACCCCGACCGGCAGCGCCCGCAATTTCAGCTCAGTCACCCGGAACAGGGTTTTCACCGCAATCGGCAACAAGCCAAAGCGGTCGATCATTTCTATCTGCAACTCCCGCAACTCCCCATCGTTGCGGGCGCTGGCGATGCGCTTGTACAGAATCAGCCGGCTGTGGACATCGGGCAGATAATCGTCGGGAATCAGCGCCGGGCTTTGCAAGTCAATTTCCGGCCCGTGATCCAGCGGTCGATCCAGTTCCGGGATTCTCCCCGCCTTCAACGCCTGGACCGCCCGCTCCAGCAAATCCATGTACAAGCTGAAGCCGACTTCGTGAATCTGGCCGCTCTGCGCCTCGCCCAATAATTCGCCCGCGCCGCGAATTTCCAGATCATGACTGGCCAGCAGGAACCCCGCGCCCAAATCCTCCAGCGATTCAATAGCCTCGATGCGCTTGACTGCATCAGCGGTCATCACACCCTTGGGCGGCACGATCAAATAGGCATAGGCGCGATGATGCGAACGGCCCACTCGCCCACGCAACTGATGCAACTGCGCCAGGCCCAGTTTGTCCGCACGGTGAATCAGAATGGTGTTGGCGCTGGGTACGTCGATGCCCGATTCAATGATCGTGGTGCAAACCAGCAGGTTGCAGCGGCGATGGTAAAAATCCAGCATGACCTGCTCCAGGTCCCGCTCGCGCATCTGGCCATGAGCGACCGCAATTCGCGCTCCCGGCGCCAGTTCCGCCACCTGCGCCGCCATGCGTTGAATCGTCTCCACCTCATTGTGTAGAAAATAAATCTGCCCGCCGCGCTTCAATTCCCGTTGGCAGGCTTCCCGGATCGTCGCCGGATTCCACTGGCCGACGAAGGTCTTGACCGCCAATCGTCCCGCCGGGGGGGTGGCGATAATGGATAAATCGCGCAGCCCGGCCATCGCCATGTTCAAAGTGCGGGGAATCGGCGTCGCGGTCAGGGTCAAAATATCCACTTCCGTCCGCAGCGCCTTCAGCCGCTCCTTGTGCCGCACGCCAAACCGATGCTCCTCATCGACCACCACCAGTCCCAGCCGCTGGAATTTCACGCTGTCCTGCAACAGCTTGTGGGTGCCAATTAGAATATCCACTTTCCCATCCGCCAGCGCCTGCAACGTCTCCGCTTGCTGTTTCGGCGAGCGGAACCGGGAGAGCAATTCAATGCGCACTGGCCAGTCGGCGAAGCGGTCGAGGAAGTTTTGATAGTGTTGTTGAGCCAACAGGGTCGTGGGCGTCAGCACCGACACTTGTCGCCCGTCCTGCACCACCACAAACGCCGCCCGCATCGCCACCTCGGTTTTGCCAAAGCCGACATCGCCGCAGACCACCCGATCCATCGGTTTGCCGGAACGTAAATCCGCGATCACTGCTTCAATCGCGGTCTGCTGGTCAGCGGTTTCCTCAAACGGGAAGGCGGCGGCGAACGCGGCGTAATCCGCCTCGCCCAAGGTGAAAGCGTGACCCGGACGGGCTTCGCGGCGGGTGTACAAATCCAGCAACTCCGCCGCCGCATCGTTGACGCGCTCCACCGCCTTGCGCTTGGCTTTTTCCCATTGCCCGCTGCCGAGTTTGTGCAATGGCGCATGTTCCGGCGCGGCTCCGGTGTAACGACTGAGCAACTGCAAGGCAGAGACCGGCACATACAATCGGTCGTCGCCTGCATATTCCACCACCGCGAACTCGCCGTCGATGCCGGCAACCTCCAGCCGCTGCAAACCGGCGTAGCGGCCAATGCCGTGTTGTTCATGCACGACCGGCGCGCCCAAGCTGAGATCAGTCAGATCGCGAATAATGGTTTCGGGATCGCGGCTTTGGACGCGACGCCGCACCTGCCGCGCTCGTTCGCCGTACAACTGCGATTCCGCAATGACTGCGAGCGGCGGCTCGGTCAGCCACAGACCCTGCTCCAGCGGCGCGACCGCCAGCGCCAACGGCGCATCCTCCCGCGCCAGAAATTCCGCCCAGCCGGAACAGATCACCGGCCGCAAGCCATAGCCGCGCAGCGTATCCAGCAACACCTCACGCCGCCCCGCCGATTCCGCAGTAATCAACGCCCGTCCGGGAAATTCCGCCAGAAACCGCTCCAACGCTTCGGCAGGCCGTTCATGGCGCGGCTGAAACGGCAGGGCGGGCGGCGGCTGGGTCGGGTAGTTGACGCCGCCCGCCGCCGTTGCGCCCAGTTCGATGCGTGGATAGCGCGCCAGCGCCTGCTCCACCTGCGCCGCTTGCAGAAACAGCGCCGGCGGCGGCAACAGCGGACGCTCGGCGTCATGGCGATGCTGCTCATAGCGGTCGATGATCTGTTCCTGAAACGCCTCCATCGCCGCAGCGACCCCATCCAGTTGGATCACCAGGGCGCTTTCCGGCAAATGCTCGAACAGCGTCGCCACCGGCTCGAAAAACAGCGGCAGGTAATACTCAATCCCGCCCGGCGCATGGCCCGCGCTGACCTCGCGGTAAATCAGGCTGCGCTGTGGATCGCCCTCGAACTGACGGCGCCAAGCTTGGCGGAAACGGGTGATGGATTCCTTATCCAGCGCAAACTCCCGCGCCGGCAGCAGCTCAATCTGGGCGGCCTTCGCCACTGACAACTGCGTATCCGGGTCAAAATCGCGGATGCTTTCCACCGTGTCGTCAAACAGTTCAATCCGGTACGGCCGCTCTGCGCCCATCGGGAACAGATCGAGAATCGAACCGCGCACGGCAAACTCGCCATGCTCCACTACCTGCGACACGCAGGCATACCCCGCTGCCTCCAGCCGCTGGCGGAACGGGTCCAAATCCAGCCGCTCGCCAATCTTGAGCAGCAATGCATAGCGATTCAGGTAATCGCGGGGCGCGAGGCGCTGCATCAGCGTCGCCACCGGCGCGACCAGCACCCCGCGCCGTCGTTGCGGTAGCCGGTACAGAGCCGCCAGCCGCTGTGAAATGATGTCCTGGTGCGGCGAAAATCCATCATAGGGCAGCGTCTCCCAGTCCGGGAACGCGAGAATCTCCAGTTCCGCCCCGCCAAACACCCGCAATTCGGTTTCCAGCCGCAAGGCGGTCTGACTGTCGGGGGCGATGACCAGGATCAGGCCACGAAAACGGGTCGCAGCCGCGATCAACAGGGCGGGCGCCGCGCCGTAGAGTTGGCCCCAGCGCAGGGACTGGCGGTTGTCAGGGGGGAGAATGGCTTGAATCGGCATTGCAGCCGTTGAGCGTGGAGCGATAGGAGCAGGAACCAGCATGGATTAGAATGGCGCGAGAGAAAATGGAGAATCTATTCTAGCGCACCCACGCCCGCAACTGGCGGCGATGGATTCCAGGCAACGCTCTACAAACACCGACTCTGACAAGGCCGATCTCCATGACAACCGAGCACCCGCTATTAGCCTGTTGCCATCCTCTGCATGACAGTTCCTCGCTGAACCGTCGCCGCTTCATCCAACTCGCAGCCCTGGGCGGCGGCGTAGCGTTGCTGAGATTGGCTCAGGCCGCAACCGGACACGATGCGACCCCATCCGGCGCAGCCACGGCGCATACTGCCGAAGCCCTGTTGCTCAGTTGCATGGATTACCGGTTGATCGACGACATCGCTAAATACATGGACGGTCGCGGTCTGACCGATCAGTACGACCACGTCGTTCTGGCCGGCGCATCGCTGGGCGCGGTCACCAAGACTTTCAAGGACTGGAACAAAGCATTCTGGGATCATCTCAAGGTGGCGATTGACCTGCATCACATCAACTTGGTGATTCTGATGGACCATCGGGACTGCGGCGCTTACAAGGTCATTCTGAAAACGGATTTTTCCAAAGACCCGCTGCTGGAAGAGCGGGTGCATGGCAAGTATCTGCGCGAGTTGGCGCAGGCAATTGGTAAACGCTATCCAAAGCTCGAGGTTGAGATGCTGTTGATGAATCTCGACGGCACCGTGCAAACCATTTTATAAAGGCTTCCCGGTTTCTCCCATGATTGCTCCCGAGACGTCCGCCAGTGTTCGCCCTGCGCGGGTTCGGTAATCCCATTCCATGCACCCTGCTCCTGATCTGGAAACCCACCTCATGAATTTTCCGCGACCATCATCGTTTGGCCCTCTCCGGAATCTCCGCCTGATTCCCCTGTTAGCGCTGCTCGCAGCGGGCGAGAGTCAGGCAGGCTTTTTTGAAGACGGCGACCTCCTGATGGTGCAAGCCGCGCCGGACGTGATCCACTTCAATTCTGACCCGGACCACGCCGATTATTCGTGGTTGATTGGCCTGGAATGGCAATCGTCTTCACGCTGGCTGGCGGGAGCGGCCTATTTCAACAACAGCTTCGACCAGAAAAGCCAGTATCTGTACTTTGGCAAATCCTGGACGCTGGATTCCATCAGCAGCAATGTGTACTTCAAGCTGACCGGTGGCCTGCTGCTCGGCTACAAGGAGCCTTACGAGAATAAAATTCCCATTAACAACAATGGGGTCGGTCTTGGAGCAGCACCGTCGCTAGGCTACAAATACGGCGACTTTAATGTGCAACTCAATCTATTGGGCACGGCGGGAGTCATGTTCACCGTCGGCTATGATCTGTTCAAATAGCCATAGAAGCTGCTCTTGCCGGAATCCGACGCACCGACTCTTGACGCATCGCCGCTTCAACGGCGGTCGGAGACTGGCCGGATTAACGGGCGTTCCATCAGGTTTCCCAGGAGAAGGCGATGGCGATATTCCACGAACTGCACATCCGGCAACGCGAATTGCTGGATCAACTCGATGAACTGGAAGAGGCGGTCGTTGAACTAACCGCTTTTTTAGCAAGCTCTGTTGAAGCGGATCATGAGGATTTCACCGAGCGGCAAGAGCGACTCGCCTGGCTGTATCGTCAGCAAGCCGGGGTGCGGGTGATTCTCAGCGAGACAGAGCGGGCGCTGTTGGCGCTTGACGAATGATTCTCTCTAATCCAGCAGCCCCAGCAACTGTTCCTCTTCCCGCACGGCCTGTTCCTGTTGCTGCAAGGCCCACATCTGAGCGTACATCCCATCCTGTTGCAGCAATTCGCGGTGAGCGCCTTGTTCCCGCACCCGGCCATGCTCCAGCACCAAAATCTGGTCGGCATCGACGATAGTGGACAGCCGATGGGCGATGACCAGCGTCGTGTGATCGGCGGCCACTGCGCGTAATGCCTGCAAAATGGCCTGTTCGGATTGACTGTCCAGCGCTGAGGTGGCTTCGTCGAAAATCAGGATGCGCGGACGTTTGAGAATGGCCCGGGCAATCGCTACCCGCTGCTTTTCGCCGCCCGACAGCTTCAAACCGCGTTCCCCGACCACCGTGTCATACCCGGCGGGCAGCGCCGTGATGAAATCATGTAATTGGGCCATGCGCACTGCTTCGGCAATTTCTTCGCGGCTGGCGTCGGGTCGGGCGTAGGTCAGGTTGTAATACAGCGTATCGTTGAACAGCACGGTGTCCTGCGGAACGATGCCGATGGCCGCCCGTAAACTCTGCTGGGTCACGCGCTGAAGGTCCTGCCCGTCGATGAGTACACGTCCCCCGTTCACGTCGTAGAAGCGGAATAGCAACCGCGCCAGCGTCGATTTTCCCGCCCCACTGGCCCCGACCACCGCCAGCTTGCGGCCTGGCGGCACGGTGAAGCTGACATCGAACAAAATCTGCCGATCCGGTTGATAACCAAAGTTCACGTTCTCAAACCGCAGTTCGCCCTGCGTCACCTGTAATTGGACGGCATCCGGCGCATCGCAGATTTCCGGAGTCCGCTCAAACAGGCGGATCAAATCGTCCATATCCGCCAACGCATACTTGATCTGCCGGTAAACGATGCCGAGAAAGTTTAGCGGGATGAATAATTGCAGCAGTAGCGCATTGACCAGCACCAGATCGCCCAGCGTCAACTGTCCGGCGGCGACTTGTCCGGCGGCGGCGAACAGGATCAGCGTGACGCCGACGGCGATGATCACGCTCTGGCCAAAGTTGAGCGCCGACATCGAAGTCTGGCTCAGCACGGCGCTGTTTTCCCAACCGGCTAACGTCGCATCGCAACGCCGCAGCTCCCAATCCTCGTTGCCGAAGTATTTAACCGTCTCGTAATTGATCAGACTATCGATAGCTTCATTATTGGCCTGCGATTCCAGCCGATTCATCAAATGACGATGCTCCATTCGCCAGTTGGTCACCGCCAGGGTGAAGGCGACATAGGCGATGACGCTGCCAAAGACGATCATCGTGAACACTACCGGGTAGCGGCCCAGCAACAACGCTCCGGCCAGCAGAAATTCGATCAGTACGGGCAAAATGCTGAACGCCAGATAATTCAGCAGGGTGCTTAGACTGCGCGCGCCTCGCTCCAGATCGCGGCTAATGGCCCCGGTTTTGCGCTCCAGGTGGAAACGCAGGGATAAATCGTGCAAGTGCGCCAGAGTCCGCACGGTCAACCGGCGCATGGCCCGGTAACGTACCCGGGCGAACAGTACATCGCGCAGCTCGCTGAACAGGGCATTGCCTAGTTTCAACGCGCCATAGGCCAGCAACAGAATGGTAGGTAGGGCGACGACCGCCAAACGCTGGGCGTCAAGGCTATCGACGATTTCCTTGAGCACCAGCGGAACGCCGATATTGGCGACCTTGGCCAACACCAGACAGCCGAGCGCCAGCAACACCCGTCCGCGATATTCCCAGAGATAGGGCAACAGGGCGCGCAGATTCGTCCAGTCACGGCGTTCATGGCGCGGGGATTCGGTATAGCGAAAATCAGGACGCATGACGGCTGGCCTGAACAAGAAAGGCCATCCAGGAGGATGACCTTTCAATGGCGATCATGATCATTCACTCCCCAGGCCCACTTGCGGGAGAGGGGTGAAAGTCGCAGTTTATTGCGATGCAGCCGGCGCAGCAGTTTCGGGAGCCGTTTGCACTGGGGCGGGCGCTGTTTCAGCCGGCGCAGCAGTTTCGGGAGCCGTTTGCACTGGGGCGGGCGCTGTTTCAGCCGGCGCAGCAGTTTCGGGAGCCGTTTGCACTGGGGCGGGCGTAGCAGTTTCAGGAGCGGCTTGTATCGGAGCTGCTTCTGCGACGGGCGTCGCTTCGACCTTGATGCCCGTTTCATTCAACATGTAAATAATGGAATCTTTGATATGGGTCTCGGTTAACGATGGATCGCCACCCTTGGCGGGCATGGCGCGAATGCCGGTCACGGCGTGAGTAACCAGCGTATCCAGACCTTGCACGAATCGAGGTTCCCAGAGCGCCTTGTCGCCGACCTTGGGCGCACCCAACACGCCGGCGGCATGGCAAGCAGCACAGACTTTGTTATAGACCTCCTGACCGGTCATCTTCACCTCGCCTGCCGGCATCGGCAGAGCGGTTGACACCCGCGCCACCGGCTGAATGCGGTCGATCACTGCAGATTGTTTGCGCGAACCATCATCGGGGGCGACGCTATTAACGACGCCAATAAGGGCGGCCACCAGGAACAGCACGGTCGCCAGCAGCACCAATGCCGAGAGCAGAACGACGGACGTGGTGACAACAGATTTATCGGCTTGCGAACTCACACTCTCACCTCACTGAGCGCATTCTCAACCTGCACATCCTCGGCTGCGTGGCGGCAGACCCGACTCGATCAGTATTCCATAGATCGAGCGCAAGTCTTGGCGGGAGCGCCGTTGGTGGGAAGGTTTGGATTTGGGCTTGTTATCTTGTGGTTTGGGTCAAACTAAACATCACTAATGATAACGTTATTTGACGTTGCCTGAAACTGTCTGCCAATGTTGGTTTGCTGAAAGCCTCATGGGCGGCGGATAAAAATGTCATCGAGGGACTGGACGGAAATGCATGATCACGGGTATCCTTAACCTCCCTTTCCCAGCGCCCGTAGCTCAGTTGGATAGAGTGTTGGCCTCCGAAGCCAAAGGTCGTGAGTTCGAGTCTCGCCGGGCGCGCCAAGTTTTTTTACCCGCATACCGTTAAGTCACCACCAGATTGTCTCGGTGAATCAATTCCGGGTCATCCACTGGCCCGATCAGTTCTTCAATCCGGTGGGTCGTCTTGCCGATCAGCAGCAGCGCCTGCTCGGTATCGTAGTTGACCAGCCCACGCGCTACTTCGACCCCGCTCGGGTCCAGGCAAACGGCCAGATCGCCCCGGGCAAATTTGCCCTCAATGGCCGTGACGCCGACGGGCAGCAGGCTTTTGCCTGCCGTGCGCAGCGCCCGCACCGCGCCGGCGTCCAGATGCAATCGACCCCGCACCTGGAGTTGCACCGCCAGCCACTGCTTGCGGGCCGCCACCGGACTTTGATTCGGTCGCAGCAGAGTGCCTAGCGCATCGCCCGCTGCTACCCGCCGCAATACTTCAGGTTCCCGACCCCAGGCCAGCAGGGTAAACGCCCCGGAGCGGGCGGCCCGGGACGCCGCATGCAGTTTGGTCAACATCCCGCCACTGCCCAGCGCGCCCGCCCCGCCGCCCACCATAGTCTCCAGCGTCGCATCGCCGGCCCGACCCTCGCTGATCAACCGGGCGTTTGGAAATTCACGGGGATTTTTATCGTACAAACCCTGCTGGTCGGTGAGGATGACATACAGTTCGGCTTCAACCAGATTCGTCACCAACGCGCCCAGCGTATCATTATCGCCAAAGCGGATTTCCTCGAAGGCCACCGTGTCGTTTTCATTGATGACCGGCACCACTCGCAACCGCAGCAGGGTGCGCAAGGTGTTGCGGATATTCAGGTAACGTTGTCGATCCGCAGCGTCCTCATGGGTCAGCAACACCTGTGCGGTCTGAATACCATGGCGTTCAAAGGCCGACTCCCAGGCCTGCGCCAAACCCATCTGCCCAACCGCCGCCGCCGCCTGCAAATCAGCCAGGGCGGTCGGCCGCTGCCGCCAGCCCAATCGCTTCATGCCCTCGGCCACAGCGCCGGAGGTCACCAGCAGCAGTTCCCGACCCAACTGATGCAGTTCCGCCATCTGCGCCACCCAGGCGTCGATGGAGAAATTGTCCAGCCCCTGCCCTTGATTGGTGATCATGGCGCTACCAATCTTGACCACCCAGCGGTGGGCGGTGCCCAATTGTTCACGATTCTTGTTGAACATGATCTTCCTCCAGCCGCGCCATGACCGCCTGGATCAGCGCGTCCGTACCTTCGCTCTGAATGGCGGCAATGCCGAAGACCGGTCCGCTCCAATCCAGCGCCGCGACAATCTCCGCCATGCGTTCCGACCGCTGCTCCGCTGGCAATAAGTCCAGCTTGTTCAACACCAGCCAGCGCTCACGGCAGGCCAGTTCGGCGCTGTATCGGGTCAGTTCGCCCAGAATGACCTCGACATCCCGCACTGGATCGCTGCTGTCGCTGTAGGGTGAAACATCCACCAGATGCAGTAGCAATCGGGTGCGGCTCAAATGGCGCAGAAACTGGATGCCCAGGCCGGCCCCGTCCGCCGCGCCTTCAATCAGTCCCGGAATGTCGGCCATCACGAAGCTTTTCAACGGCCCGACTCGCACCACGCCCAGATTGGGATGCAGGGTGGTGAAGGGATAGTCAGCAATCTTGGGCCGGGCGGCGGACACAGCGCGGATCAGGGTGGACTTGCCCGCATTGGGCATGCCTAGCAGGCCCACATCGGCGATCACTTTCAATTCCAGCCGCAGATTGCGCGCCTCGCCCGGCGTTCCCGGTTTGAACTGGCGCGGGGCGCGGTTGGTGCTGCTTTTGTAGCGCGTGTTGCCCAGACCGTGAAAGCCGCCCTGCGCGACCAGTAGCCGTTGCCCCGATGTGATCAGGTCGCCGATCAGTTCGCCGGTATCCGCGTCCCAGGCCGTGGCGCCAACGGGTACAATGATGTCCAGATCCACGCCGCTGCGTCCGGTGCAATTGGCGCCCATCCCTTTCTGGCCGCGTTCGCCCTGAAACCGGCGGGTGAAGCGGTAGTCAGCCAAGGTATTGAGTTCGGCGTCAGCGACGAGATAAATGCTGCCGCCATCGCCGCCATCGCCGCCATCGGGACCGCCAAAGGGGATATATTTCTCCCGCCGGAAGCTGACGCAACCGTCACCGCCGTCGCCGGCCTCGACCCGGATGATCACTTCATCGACGAATTTCATCGTGCGCTCTCTGAAAACGTGGGCAAAAGAAAAGCCCCGTTTGGGGCTTTCGACCGGCCCGGCCCGCCGTTCATGCCGCCGGCTGGGCGCTCGACGCCGCCGGACGGATACTGACATATTGACGGTTGAACGGTCCCTTGACTTCAAACACCACATGCCCCTCGGCTTTGGCGAACAAGGTGTAGTCCTTGCCGCAGCCGACGTTTTGGCCAGGATGGTACTTGGTGCCGCATTGCCGGATGATGATATTGCCGGGCAGCGCCAACTGGCCGCCAAACAACTTGACGCCGAGGCGCTTGGATTGCGAATCACGACCGTTGCGACTGCTGCCGCCCGCTTTTTTGTGTGCCATGGCTTATGACTCCTGATTCGGCGCTGGCGCAAAGGCTATTGGCGCGGCGAGGCTGCCGATGCCATTGATGCGCAATTCGGTATAGCTTTGCCGGTGGCCCTGCGTTTTGAAATAATGCTTGCGGCGCCGGAACTTGATGATGCGGATTTTTGGGCCGCGCCCCTGGGATTTGACGGTAGCGGTCACCCGGCCGCCTTCGACATAAGGCGCGCCGACTTCGATCCGGTCGCCATCGGCGATCATCAGCACCGTGTCGAATTCCACGGAGGCGCCTTCCTCGATTTCGAGCTTTTCGACCTTGAGGGTTTGTCCCTCAGCAACCCGGTATTGTTTGCCCCCGGTTTTGATGACAGCGTACATGTGAGTTTGAATCCCTATTATCTTGAATGAGCGGTTGAGGCAAGACCAGAAATTCTAGCCGAGCGTCCGGCAGAGGTCAAACTTATTGTTAAGGGAATCAACATAACGCATCACCGTTTTTGCTGTATGGAGCATAAACCTTTACTTGGCGATCAGCAGTTGGCAATCGACGCGCTGGCCTACGTCAATAGCGCGGTCAACGCCGCCCGCGAGGAAGAGAGCACATTGAAAAGATATTGAAAATCGTTGATTGTTTCCCCGCAGGCTCCCCCGAACGTCAGAATAGAGCGCCACAGGGAGCTTGACATCAATGGATAGGCTATACTGAAATCTCAATAGCTATCATTACGGGTTGCCTTGATTCACTCATCACTACTCCGGCATAACGACGCATCGCGCCATCTTGAAGCCAGCGAATCCCCATGAAAGATTTCAAAGAATTGATGGAGCCGTTTCCACAGTACTTCCAGATCATGATCGCCGATACGCCCGATCTGATGAAAAAAGTACATCAAGTTCGCTATGAAGTTTTCTGCAAGGAATTTCATTTCGAGCGAGAGGAAGACTGTCCAGGCGGCCTGGAAAAGGACGATTATGACGCGCAATCTGTCCATTGTCTGATCGTACACCGGGCCAGTAACCGGCCTGCGGGTTGCGTCCGGCTCATTTACACTCGGGAGGACGATCCATCCGCGGCCCTGCCTATCGAGCGCTACTGCGGCGCCAGTTTTCATCCTGGCGACACTCATCCCAGTCGACTCCCTCGGTCCGGTTTATGCGAAATTTCCCGTCTGGCGGTTTCCGGCTACTTCCGCAAACGCCGTGGCGAATCGGCCTCGCCGGTCGGCGTTGTGCAGAATGTCCCAACCATTAGTGAACTCGAAGAACGCACGTTTCCCCTGATCAGCCTGGCGCTCTTTCTGGCCGTGCTGTCCATATCAATACTGACCCAGCGTAGCAACAGCCTGTCTGTCATGGAGCCGTGGCTGGCGCGGCAACTGCGAATGATGGGCTTTTCCTTCCAGCAGATCGGCGAGGTTACCGAGTACCATGGCGCCCGTGCGCCGTTCCATTACTCGCTCGAACAGGCGCTGGCCAACAAGGAAAAAAGCCCATTGCTGCGCGAGCTGTTCAAATTGGTCGATCCAATCATTGAAGCGGAAGCCCAGCGAGCAAGGTTAGTCTATAACGCCCATGATGAGTTGTGAAGGCGCCCCTTCTAACCACCCTGGCGCTACGCGCCGCCCCTCCTGGTTGGAGAAGGGGAATTCATGCCTGATTCATAGCTTGTCGTCCAGCAAGCGGACCGGTTGATCCGGGTAGAGCTTGTGAACCCCGGCGGTCACTACCCGTTGGCCGGGCGCGAGGCCACTGGCGACGATGACCTGATCCCCGTGAAATTCGCCCAGCCTGACCGGACGCCGGGTAACTTGCAGGGTCTGAGCATCCACTATCCACACCGCCGGCTGGCCTTCGTGTTCGATGAGCGCTGTCAGCGGCAACCGGATCGCTGGGGCCGCCAGACGTCGGCTGGCCCGCACCGAGGCGGTCATGCCGAGTTGCACCGACGCATCGGGGTCAACAAAGGTGATCTTGACTGCGTAAGTGCGCGTCAACGGATCGGCCAATGGCGCGATTTCCCGCACATGGCCTAAATAGGTCTGGCCGGGCGCGGCCCACAGGCTGATCTGCACCTCCTCCCCGATCTGCAGTTCGTTGTGACGATTCTCCGGTATGCTAATGGCGACTTCCTTCTCACCAGGCAGCGCCAGATTGATGACCGGCTGGCCAGCGGCCACGACCTGCCCGACTTCCGCATGGATAGCGGTGATCACCCCGGCCTGATCGGTGCGCAATTGGGCGTAGCCCGTTTGCCGCGACCCGCCCGACAGTTGAGATTCAGCTTGTTGCACCCGGGCCTGTGCGGTGTCGTAAGCGCCTTTGAGGGTGTCGAAGTCGTTGCGGCTAATCAAGTTGCTGGCCAACAACGCCTTGGCGCGATTGAATTTGGCGCGGGCCTGGTCGCGGTCGGATTGGGCAGCAACCAATTGCGCCCGCAACGCCTGCTCATTGAGCGCCAGATCGCCGGCGTCGAGTTGCATCAGCACTGTGTTGACTTCCGCTTGCTGGCCGATTTCCGCCTGACGGTCCGTAATCTTGCCGCCCACGCGAAAGGCCAGCGCAATCTCATGGCGGGCGCGCACCTCGCCAGCGTATTGCGAGACTTGATCAATCGGCTCGGTTGTGGCGACCATGGTTTTCACCGGACGGACGGCTGGCGGCGCTTCCGATGGCCCTGGCGAACAGGCCGCCAGCAGGAGGACAACAGCAGCGAAAATTACCTGTGGCGAATTCATAGTGTTCAACTCTCTCCGGTTTCCCGTTCCATGCGCTTCTTGTGGCGGGACAGATCGCCAGAAATCTGCCCGATGATCTCGGACGCCGCCTCGACGATTTGCCCCGAATTGAAACCGGCGGCGGCCAGGTCTTTGTAAAAGGATTTGGCTAATATTTTGGCCAACCGGGATGGCGGCAGACTGCCATCGGTCAGCCGGATCGCAACTTCTTGACTTTCCCGGGCCAGCGTGGCCTGGGCGATGCGGGAGCGCGCCAGTTTACGCAACCACTCGACCTGCACCGACCGGCCGATCAGCGCCCCCACGATACTAGCCAAGGTCAAGTCAGCTTCACCGAAAGAGGCGGCCTCCGGGCGGCCCGACAGATTCATCACGCCGATGGTTCGCTGACCGGTTCGAATTGGGGCGCTGATGAAGCTGAAACCGATATCAGCGCGCCGCCGGGACAACGAAGCAAATTCGGACGACTCAATATCGGCGATCAGGATTGGTTCGCCCCGCTCCAGAACCCGGCCGGCGATAGATTCCATATTGTTGTCCGGGTTGTTGCTCCAGGCGTCGGCTGGCAGCTTTTCCGTGCAGGCCCACAGCTTCAGGGTCGCTGTTTCGTTCTCATCGTCATCGACAAGGAGCATGATGGAACAACTCGCCGCCGAGGTCGCTCGCGCCGCCAGCCGGGCCAGTTCGTCCAGTCGTGATTCGAGGTCTTCTTCGGTATTCAGAAACACCGCCAGATCATGCAGATCACCGAGCGGGTTCAACCTCTGCTGCGCCTCTTCGCACGACTCCTGGATCGACATAAAGTGTCTCGTTGCCCAACATTAATTGATCGTCAAATCGGCCAAAGCGGCCAGCTTTTCCGCAATTTCCAGCGCGGTTTGTTCAACGTTCATACCATGATCGTTGATGAATGTTCAATAGGGTCTTCCCCAAAGATATGACCGGAAATTTGCGGTTTTCGCCACTGGCATAATAGACTTACCCATTAATTTAATTTCTTCCAATCCTGATCAGGAGTGTCCTGCGTGGAGATGAAGAATATCGAGCAACTGCTCCAATCGTTTCGGGACGATCTGCCCGAGAACAGCCAGGCTGCGGCAGCGATTGACCGTGGCGCCTGACTGGAGGAGATTTCCGAACTGGCCGAAGCCGAGGGTTTCCATAAGTTCGCCTCGGCGCCATTCGAAGTTGAACAAGAGGCGTTGCGTGAGGGGCCGGAGGCGACGAAAGACGCTGCGACGGCGACCGAGTCATTTCTTCGGGAAGCCCGCAAGGCTTTGCCCGATGGGGGCAAAACGGCTGCCGCCATCGACCGCAAGGCTTCGTGGGAGGAGATTTCCGAACTGGCCGAGAAGGAGGGTCTGCACCGGATCGCCTCCGTATTGTTCGAAGCTGAACAGGAACGGCTGCGTACTCCCGATTGAGCCATCAACGTCCGTTGACTCATGAATTAAAATCTCTGCCGGCGGTCATTGGATGACTACACGGCTTTTCCGACTCCTGTTCCCACGTTCCGCGTGGGAATGTACTTTTTGGATGGTTTATTCTTTGGACAAAGTATGAAACGTTTCGTGAAGGTTCTGCTGGAAAGTCCGGGCGCCGCAGTCTCACTGGCGCTTTTTACCCGGGAAATCTGGGCGAATCCACGGGCCATGGGCGCGGCCTGCCCCAGCGCGCCCGCGCTGGCCAGTCGCATGGCCGCCCGGGTGCCTCTGGATCGGGAGGGATTGGTGGTGGAGTTGGGCGGAGGAACCGGCGCGGTGACTGCCGCTTTGCTCAAGCACGGCATACCAGCGTGGAAATTGGTTGTGGTCGAACGCTCGCCGACCCTGGCTCATCACCTGCGCCAGCGTTTTCCGCAACTGCGCATCATTCAGGGCGACGCCGCTCAACTTGGACATTTGCTCGACCATGACCGGCCGCATCGGGTCGGCAGCATTGTCTCCAGCCTTCCGCTGCGCTCCCTGCATCCTACCGTGACCCGGGCCATCAGCCGCCAGTTTGAAACCCTGCTGGAACCCGGTGGACTGTTGATTCAGTACACCTATGACCTGCGCGGCACTCAACCCCACCTGTTGCCTCGTTTTCTCCGGCGGTCCAGCCGGATCGTTTGGGGCAATCTGCCGCCCGCACGGGTGGAAGTCTTTGAGCGGGTTTGACCCCTCCGCTTCTTAATTGCCCTGGGCAATGCCCAGGGCAATTAAGACGACCATTCAAGACCGAACTTGCCGATCTTCGTCAAATGAATGGCCGTGCGGGTCGGAGTGAGGGCAACTTCAGTGCTGGCCGCGCTCCCGCGCCGCCGCCTGCTCGGCCTGAATCGCGGTCAGGGCGATGGTGAACACAATGTCCTCCACCAATGCCCCGCGTGACAGATCGTTGACCGGCTTGCGCATTCCTTGCAGCATCGGGCCGATGCTGATCACGTCGGCGCTGCGCTGCACGGCCTTGTAAGTCGTGTTGCCGGTATTCAAATCCGGGAAGATGAACACCGTTGCCCGCCCCGCCACCTGACTGTCCGGGGCCTTGCTCTGGGCGACCGCCTTAATGGTCGCCGCGTCGTATTGCAATGGGCCGTCGATCAACAAATCCGGTCGCCGCTCGCGGGCGATGCGGGTCGCCTCCTTGACCTTCTCCACATCGCTGCCGCTGCCGGAGGCTCCGGTGCTGTAGCTGAGCATCGCGACCCGGGGCGTGATGCCGAAGGCTTGGGCAGAGTCGGCGCTTTGAATGGCGATGTCTGCTAGCTCCTCGGCGTTCGGGTCAATGTTGATGGCGCAATCGCCGTAGACCAGCACCTGTTCGGGCAGACACATAAAGAAGATCGACGAGACCAGGTGGACGCCGGGCGCCGTCTTGATCAGTTGCAGGGCCGGGCGAATCGTGTTTGCAGTGGTATGCACTGCGCCGGACACCAGCCCGTCCACCTCGCCCAAGTAGAGCATCATGGTGCCCAGCACGACCGCATCATGCAGTTGCTCCTCAGCCAGGCCGGCGTTCAGCCCCTTATGCCCACGCAGTTCCACCATCGCGTCGATATAGCGCGGGTTGATCTGGGTCGGGTCGATAATCTCGATATCCGAGGGGATAGCCATCCCGCGCCGGGCCGACAGCCGACGCATCCGCCCCTCATCCCCCAGCAGCACACAGCGGGCAATACCGCGTTGGTGGCAGATGATGGCCGCCTCAATCGTGCGCGGTTCGTTGCCCTCGGGTAGGACGATACGCTTTTGGGCGCGGCGGGCGCGCTCCACCAGCATGTGCCGGAATGCGGGCGGGCTGAGTCGTCGTTCCTGGATATTCGTCAGCAACGGTTCCTTCCAGTCCAGATTGATGTTCGCGGCGACCGCCTCTACCGCTTGCAACATTCGGTCGCGGTCATCGAGCGGTACTTCCAGATTCATATAGGGCAGATACAGCACCGATTGCAGTGTGCTATACGAAAGGGTCAGCACAGGCAAGCCGGTGTCGAGTCCCGGCCCGCACAATTTCCAGATGCGCGGGTCCGGTTTGATGCCGCCGGTTAACAATACCGCCGCCACCTGAGTGCCGCACAAGGCCGCCATGCAGACCGCCAGCAGCAGATCGTCACGGTCGCCGGGAATGATCATCATGGCCCCGGCCCGCAAATCCTGACAACTGTTGACCAGCGTGGGAGCCCCCAGGGCGACGTGCGTCACGCGCCGGTTCATCTGGCCTTCATTAAGCACTTGGGCGTCGATCATTTGCTTGATGTCCTGGACGCGCGGCGCGCTCAATTCACGCTGCCAGGGAATGCAACCCAACATTTTAAAAGTTTCCGGCCACTTCCGGGCGCATTCGGCGCGGAATTCCGTCTCATGGCTGAAGCTGCTGTTATCCGCAGCGCGGCTGAAATCGAAGCGGATATGGCCGGTAGGGTCTACCGGGGCGTCCATCAAGTTCAGGATGCAGCCGAGCATCCGTTCATGGCGGATGCCGCCGTAAGCCTGGGCGACCACTTCCACGGTATCGGCGGCCTGGCGCGGGGTGTCGCGGCCAGGAGCAGCGACGATGATCACTTTGGCGTCCAGCCCCTGCGCCATCTTGGCGTTGAGGTGCGTGCCGTAGGGTTGCTCCTCGGTATCGACCAAGCCCTCAACGATCACGACATTGGCGTTTTGCGCCGCCCGCTCATAGCGGGTAATGACTTCCTCCAGCAGCACATTTTCCTGATCGTGGCCCAGCAGGCTTTCAGCCTCGTTAACCGGGATCGGTTCAGGTGGATTCAGCCGGGTGACGACGCGCGCCAGCCGGGTCGAGCGTTCCGGGCCCGTGTCGGAAGCGTGTGGTTGGCTGATGGGTTTGCAGAAACCGACCGGGATGCCCTGGCGGTCGAGCGCGTGAACCAGACCGAGCGCGACAGTCGTTAATCCGACTCGTTGCTCAGTGGGGACGACAAGAATAGCGGTAGTCATTGGCCGTTCCCTTTGTAGGCTGTTAAATGTTGCAATGCAACGTAGCATACACCAGAACGGTCTAAAAAACCCCTTGCCCCGGCGCCTCACCCGTATAAGGAGTTACCCCGTGCCACCATAACTGGCGATGGCTAAATCTTCCTCGGTCAAGCCAGCCTGGGCCTCGCGGACACGGCGGCGGGCTTCGCCAGCGCTTTCATAGATATACGGCGCTACATCCCGCTGTTCCAGAGCATCACCCAGCTTCATGCGCAGGAAAGCGCTGGTGGTGTAGCGGGTCACGCCGGAATAGAAGCGGTTCATCAAATCCTTGATAATGTCGGTGTAGGGATCGATCAAATCCGGGTCGATGGTGAAATTGTCGTAATTAACCACGGCATAGGTTTTGCGGCCCAGCGGCGTGATGTGTTTAGCGACCTCCCGGCGAATGGCTTCGGCATCGTCCAGGGTCTTGATTTCATAGCCTTCCAGATTGACGAAGAACAGGTCTTCCTCAGCGTCGTAGGTGAAGCGCTCCTCGACCGGCAGCCGCAGCAACGCCCGGCGTAAACCCATCGGTTCGCTCTGGAAGATACGAGCGTCCATCAGCCGGGGCGGCTGTTTGAGCACTGGCGGAAAATCCATCTGCGCCAGAATGTCCTTGTGCAGATCGATGCCGGGGGCGATTTCCATAAGTTCCATGCCATCGTTGGTGAGTTGGAATACGCAACGCTCAGTGACATACAGCACCGACTGACCCTTGGCGACCGCGTGGGAGCCGCTAAAGGTGCGATGTTCGACCTCTTCAATGAATTTACGGCCCTTACCGGGGCGCACAATCCGCAACTGACCATCTTCCACCGCCATCTCGCCGCCGGTCAGGAAAGTGCCCACGAACACGACGCGCTTGGCGTTCTGGCTGATATTGATGAAACCGCCCGCGCCGGCCAGTTTGCTGCCAAACTTGCTGACGTTGACGTTGCCCTGTCGATCCACCTGCGCCATGCCTAAAAAAGCAATATCCAGCCCGCCGCCATCATAAAAATCAAACTGCGAAGGCTGATCGATGATCGCCTGCGTGTTGCTGGCCGCGCCAAAATTCAAGCCGCCGGCGGGAATGCCGCCCAGCACGCCCGGTTCGGTGGTCAGGGTCATCAGATCAATGGTCTTCTCTTCATTGGCGACGTTGGCGATGCCTTCCGGCATGCCGATGCCGAGATTGACCACGCTGTTGGGCAGAATTTCAAAGGCGGCGCGGCGGGCGATCAGCTTGCGTTCGGACAACGGCATCGCTGGAATCGACTGCAGCGGTACGCGGATTTCACCGCTGAACGCCGGGTTGTAAGGAGTTTCAAAGCTTTGCCAGTGATGTTCCGGCGGCGCCACCACCACGCAATCCACCAGAACGCCGGGAATTTTCACGTTGCGCGGATGCAGGCTGCCGCGCTCGGCCAGTCGCTCAACCTGAACGATCACGACGCCGCCGGAATTATGGACAGCAGTCGCAATAGCCAGCACTTCCAGCGTCAGGGCTTCCCGTTCCATCGAGATGTTGCCATCCGGGTCGGCGGTGGTGCCGCGAATCAGCGCAACGTGGAGCGGAAAGGCCTTGTAGAACAGATATTCCTGGCCGCCAATCGTCATGATCTCCACCAAATCCCGGGTGGTCAGCGCGTTCATCTTGCCGCCGCCAAAGCGCGGATCGACGAAGGTGCCCAACCCCACTGAGCTGATCGTGCCGGGTTTGTGGGCGGCGATGTCGCGGAACAGGTGGGAGATGACGCCCTGCGGCAGGTTATAGGCTTCGATCTCGCCGGCGATGGCCAGTTGGCCGAGTTTGGGCGCCAGGCCCCAATGACCGCCGATGACGCGCCTGATCAGCCCTTTATGGCCAAAGTGGTTCAATCCCTGTTCCTTGCCATCGCCCTGACCGGCAGCGTAGACCAGCGTCAGCTTGCGCGGCTGGCCGGCGTCCAGAAAGCGATTTTCCAGGGCGATAGCCAGATATTCAGCGAAACCGATGCCGACAAAACCGCCGGTCACGACGGTATCGCCATCGCGGATCAAACGCACCGCTTCGTCAGCGGTAACAATCTTGCCCTTGCGGGCGAAGGGCTGGGAGGACAGCAGGGGATGAGGATGAGCAGTGGGCATGAAAACTCCAAAGGACTCCAGATGACTGTGATGGACAAGATTCGCCGCCGATGTCTGGCAGGGCGAGATATTTGATGGGTGATATTGATAGGCGGCAGCGGCTAGTCAGTCCTTAATCGCCATCCACCAGCGCCAGCATCTGGATCAAATCCGACAGCGACGCTGCTTGCAGTTTCTCCATGACCCGCTTGCGATGGATTTCCACTGTGGAAATGCTGATGCCCAGTTCAGCGGCGATGACCTTGTTATATTGGCCAGCAGCGACCCGTTCCATGACTTCCCGCTCACGCGGCGACAGCAACGCCAGTCGCGTCGCAACGTCATTGCGCCGGGCTTGCCGGCGACGTTCCCGGGCGTTGAGCGCCAGCGCTTCGTGAATCCGGCTTAACAGGGCCTGCGCCTGAAACGGTTTTTCCACAAAGTCGAACGCTCCAGCCTTCATCGCCCGGATCGCCATGGGCACATCGCCATGACCGGTCATGAAAATGATCGGCGTTCGACAGCCGATCTCCTGCAAGCGTTTTTGCAAATCCAGGCCGCTCATGCCCGGCATTCGCACATCCAGCAACAGACAGCCGGGCCGCTGCACCGCATCGGATTCCAGGAAATCGACCGCGCTGGCGAAAGTTTCCACCGCCAGTTCGTTGGTGCGCAACAATAATTCGACTGCATCGCGGATAGCCGGATCGTCATCAGTAAGGAAGACTGTCGGAGTTGAGTTCATGATTAGAGCACGGAGCGTGGACAGTAAACCGGCAGGGTGAAGCAGAAGGAGACGCCGCCCTCTGGATTCGGCGTCGCCCATAATTGTCCACCCTGGCCTTCGATGATCGAGCGACTGACCGGCAACCCCAAACCCATGCCGCCGGGCTTGGTGGTGAAGAAAGGCTGAAACAGTCGTTTAGTGGCTTCCGGGCTGAGGCCATGGCCGGTGTCGTGGATCGTCACCAGCACCCAGTCCCGGTCGGAAAGCTGCGTGCGCACCGTCAGTTGACGCGACTCTTCAGGAACTTCCTGCATGGCCTCAAGCGCGTTGCGAATCAGATAGAGCGCCACGAGCTGAATTTGCAGGTTGCCCGCCAGCGCTTTCGGCAGGGATTCGGCCAATTCCAGGCGCAGGTCGATTCGAGCTTGGCGCAATTCCAGTTCGGCGTAGTGGATGACGGCGTGGAGCAGGGCGTTGATGTCCAGTGGGGCTTGCAAGGCAGCGTGCCGCTGCACCAGCGCCCGCACATGGCGGATAATTTCGCCGGCGCGCAAGCCTTGATTGACCACTTCCTCAAAAGTCTCCATGAGTTCGCGGGGATCGGTGCGCCCCTGTCGCAGCAGGGTTAGGCCGGCCTGGGTGTAAGCAACAATGGCGGCCAGCGGTTGGTTCAGTTCATGAGCCAGGTTGGACGCCAGTTCGACCGCCAGGCTGAGCCGGGACATACGGGCCAAATCGGCTTGTTGACGTCGCAACTGATCTTCCGCCAACTTGCGGGCGGTAATATCTTCAGCCAACCCAGCGATGCGATAGACATAGCCGGTTTCATCACGCACTGGAAAACCGCGATCCCAAATCCAGCGAATAGTCCCGTCGGGCCGCACAATCCGATATTCTTCGTTCAAATGGCCCAAGCGATGCTTGTCGATATGCGCGGCGTAAATGCGCGGCTGGTCATCGGGATGGACCGCCTCCAGCCAATCCAGAGGCCGATCATGAAAACCCTGCAAGGGCCGCCCCCAGATGTCCTCATAGGCGGGGCTGACGTACAGAAGACGCTCCTCGGCGATGCCGTAGACCCAGAATACTTCCCGGATATGCTCCGCCAACTGGCGAAAGCGCTCCTCGCTGTCGCGCAAGGCGATCTCCATCTGGATGTGGGCGGCCATCTGTTGCTCCAGGGCGCGGTTCATGGCCAGCAGTTCAGCCATGCGTTCCTGGACACGGGTTTCCAGGTCATCGCGAGCGCGGAGCAGTCGCTCTTCGCTCTCCTGTTGGGCCTGGCGGGCGCGCTGCGTTGTGCGGATATGAATGCGCAGCAGTCCGTATAACAGGCCGCCGCTGGCGATGATAACGACAGCATTTTTTAGCGCGGACGGCAGGGCGGGCGCTGCGCCGCTCATCCAGACAGTCAGCGCCAAATCGTCGATCAGCAGCCAGATCAGGCCCACCGCGATATACAGCAGACTGAGAAGAGCGGCAGAATGGTCGCGGAACAGGCGCGCCAGCCAGGGAGGGGCGATGGATGTGGAAAAGTTCATGCAAGAACCTCGCTAGCCAACCTCGACCGACTGCGCCGCGCGCTCAGTGGAATGCGCGAGCGGCAGGGTAAAGTGGAACGTGACCCCGCTGCCCTCATTGGCGGTCGCCCACAGTCGGCCGCCGTGCGCTTCGATGATGGAACGGCTGATCGACAGCCCCAGCCCCAGCCCATTGGGTTTCGTCGTGAAGAAAGGGTTTAGAAGCTTCCCATCGACGCCCGGCTCCAGGCCCGGACCGGAATCTTGAACCGAGATTTCGATCACTTCCCGGTCCAGACAAGCGGAGATAGCGATGAGATGGGGGGCCGGGCTGCCGCTCATGGCGTCGATAGCGTTGCGCACCAGGTTCAGGATGACCTGCTGGACTTGCAGACCATCGGCCAGGATGGGCGGCAACTCCGAGGAAACATCATAACTGACGTGAATGGCGTAACGCTGGGCTTCGAGATGGAGAAAATCGGCAATTTCTTCGAGCAGTTCGGGAAGGCGCACTCGGGCGTACTGGGGTTTTCCCTGACGAGCGAAGCGGCGAATCTTCTGAATAATGGCGCTGGTCCGTGCGCTTTGCGAGGCAATTTTCTCCAGAATTTCCCGTATCTTGCATAGATCAAGCGTCTGGCGGCGCAATTGAGCCAGACCTGCCTCGGCGTAAACATTGATTGCGGTGACTGGCTGGTTGATTTCATGCACTAGGCTGGAGGCCATTTCGCCGAGCGTATTAAGGCGTGAGGCGTGCGCCAGCAGCGTTTGTTGCCGTTGCGCGATAGTCGACATGCGCTCCTGCTCCAGCACGCCGCCCATCCACTGCGCCATTAACTGGATGAGTTCCCGGTCCACGGTCGTGAATGGCGTGGGGCGCGGTCGGGCGGCGGAGAAGTTCAGCGTTCCGTACAACATCCTGCCGACCCAGATCGGGACGCCGAGATAGGCTTCCAACCCAAACTTTTGATGGCAGGGATGATCGCGCTGAAGACCCATGGCTGCATGTTCAAAGCCCAGCGGACCCTGGGCGCGCAGGGTATCGCGGCAATAGGTGTCGCCCAGGGCGAACACCTGGCCCGGACGAATTTCGCCGTTTGGCGTTTGCGCCTGGACGATTTCGTAATGCTCGCCTTCGATGCAAGCCAAAATGCCGATTGGGAGTCCGAATCGCTGGCAACCCATCGCCAGCATCGCCTGTATCCGCTCCAGATGGGAGACCGGAGTGGAGATGACCCGATACAACTCGCGCATGGCGTCCACGCTGTCTTTGAGCGCCTGCTGCTGTTCGGCCAGCCGCCGATGGTTTTCTTCAGCCTGCTCCCGGGCGGCGGCGAAGGATTCAGCCAGTTGCCCGTTGTGCAGCGCTAGCCACAGCGACCGAGTCAGGGTCTGGTGATGGCGGTGCGCGGCGCTGATCGCCAGCAGCAGATACAGGAGACCAGCGGCGCCCATGGTGGCGCGGATCAGATCGTCTTGCAGCAACAGCCAGAGCACCGGCGGTAAAGTCAGCGGCAGGGCGTAGGCTAAATAGGCTTTCAGCACCGGCGTCATCGTTAGCACCCCGCCCATCAGCACCCCACCCAACACCAGGGCGGTGAGTGAATCGTAAACCAGCGAGGGCGAGAGGTTGAGCAGAATAACCGTTGCGCCCCAGCAGGCGCCGCTGGCGGCGCACGCAACGGTATAGCGGGTCGCCCAGCGCGCCGGGTCATCATCCGCGTGGGGGCAGCGTCGGAAAGCGATGGCCATCCCCAACCGGATCAGCAGGGTGGCCTCCAGCAGCGCCAGCCAGAGCAATAGCACCGAGTGCGGAATCACGTCCCAGAGGATCAACGTGAGCATCGGCGCAATCAGCAGGCTGGCGATGGAACCCAGCAGCGCCTGGTCATACAGCAAACGCACCTGCTGGGCTTGAATGCGCCGGGCCAGCGGATCGGTCATGCGGTTGGAAAGGGTGGAGACGTTCACCGGGCGCGGCGGTGAGGAGTCTTTTGTTGTGGGGGCGGGGAAAGAGTCCGGCGGTCTTCCAACAAGGGCTGCATGGGCTCGACGGTGTATTCGCCATCAATCACTGCCGGGGCGGCCTGGCGCGCCTGGCGGACCAGCCGGCGGATTCGCCACCACAGCCAGCCGCCCGCCGCCAGACCGGCAACCAGCAGAACGGCGAAGATGGCTGAGGCAAGCACAAAACCCACCGCCACGACCAGCACAGAGGTTACGGTGAATACGGCCCGGTTCAGCCAGGACGGTTTGGGGGAAGGGAGCGCATTCATGAGCGAGGCATCCAGAACCACCAGATAATCAGGCCAATCAGGCCCAATCCAGCGAGGTTGATGAGCAGGGCGGTCATGTCAGATCACCTGGGTTGAGGGGGCGAAAACTCCGCAGCCGGTTAGCGTTGCTGACCACGGTAAACGACGACAGCGCCATGGCTGCGCCGGCCAGCATCGGATTCAGCAATAATCCAGTCATGGGATAAAGTGCGCCTGCCGCGAGTGGAATGCCTAAGGTATTGTAAATGAAAGCGCCGAACAGATTCTGCCGAATATTGCTTACCGTCGCCCGCGAGAGCGCCATCGCATCGGCGATACCGTGCAGGGAGCCGCGCACCAGGGTCATGCCAGCGCTTTCAATCGCAACATCGGTTCCGCCGCCCATGGCCATTCCCACGTCTGCCTGAGCCAATGCTGGCGCATCATTGACGCCGTCGCCAACCATGCCGACGACCTCGCCCCGGGTCTGCAATGCGGCGATCACGCCGGCTTTATCGGTCGGCAATACTTCGGCGTAAACCTCGGTAACGCCAACTTGGGCAGCGATAGCGTGAGCGGTGGCGGCGTGATCGCCGGTCAACAACACGACTTTCAATCCCAGTTCCCGCAAGCGGCGAATTGCGGCCGCCGAGTCGGGCTTGATCGGATCAGCGACGGCCATCAGACCAGCGGCTTCACCCTCCACCGCGACGAAGATAGGTGTTTGCCCAGCAGCGGCGCAGCGTTCCGCATCCGCTTGGAGCGGCGCAGCATCGATACCCTGCCGGTCCAGCAGTCGGCGATTACCGACCAGCAGCGCCCGGCCATTCACTGCGCCGCTCACGCCATGACCAGCGATGGCTTCAAACCGTTCCACGTCCGGCAGAGTCAAACCTCGTTCCCGCGCGGCGTCCAGAATTGCCTGAGCCAGCGGGTGTTCAGAACCGGCTTCCAGGCCAGCCGCCAAGCGGAAAATCTCCTCCTCGCTGAAGCCAAGCCGGGCGATGATGTGCGTGACCGTGGGGCGGCCAGTGGTGACGGTTCCGGTTTTATCCAGCACTACCGTGGTGAGCTGTCCCACTCGTTGCAATGCCTCGCCATCGCGGATCAGGATGCCGTATTCAGCAGCCTTGCCCACGCCAACCATAATTGAAATGGGCGTCGCCAGACCCAGGGCGCAGGGGCAGGCGATAATCAGCACGGTCAGCGTGGTGACCAGCATGTAGCTGATCCGGGGTTCGGGACCGATATTGAACCAGGCCAGCGCCGTGAGTACGGCAACGATCAGCACCGAGGGTACGAAGATAGCGGCCACCCGGTCGGCCAGCCGGCCAATTGGCGGCTTGCTGTTTTGCGCCTGGCGCACACTGGCGATGATCCGGGCCAGCATCGTGTCCGCGCCGACTCGGGTAGCGCGGAAAACGAAACTGCCTGTCTTGTTCATGGCCCCGCCAGTGACCGGATCGCCAGCTTGTTTCGCCACCGGCAACGGCTCGCCGGTGAGCATGGATTCATCCACTGTGGAGTGACCGCTGACGATCTCACCATCCACGGGAATTTTCTCGCCGGGCCGCACCCGGATCAGTACGCCGACCTGGAGTGTTTCAATCGGCGCGTCCCGTTCCTGATCGCCCTCGACGATGCGGGCGGTTTTCGGTTGCAGACCGAGCAGGCGGGAAATGGCTGCTGAAGCTTTGCCCCGCGCCCGGCTTTCCAGGGCGGAGCCGAGATTGATCAGGGCGATAATCATCACCGCCGACTCGAAATAGGCGTGTTGCGCCAGGCTGGGAACGCTGGCGGGAAACAGGGCGACCAGCATGGAATACAGCCAGGCCGATCCGGTTCCCAGCGCAATCAGGGTGTCCATGTTGGCGTTGTGATGGCGGAATTGCCGCCAGGCCCCGGTGAAGAAGTGTCCGCCGCTGTAGACCATGACGGCCAGGGTGAGCAGACCGACCGCGATCCAGAACCCCTGACCGGTCGCCAGCGCCGGCAGCCAGCCGGCCATTTCCGCGATCATCAATGGCGCGGCCAGCGCCCCGGCGGCCACCGTGTTGCGCACCAGCCGTTGATAGTGGGCCTGTTCCGCAGCGTCGCGCTCCGCCTCGGCGGCGGCGTCGCGCAGTTCCGCAGCGTCATAGCCAGCTTGCTGAACCGCCTGAATCAGCGTGGCGGTCGCTGCATCGCCGCTGACCTGGGCGGTGCGTTCGGCGAAATTCACATCGGCGGCCAGCACGCCGGGAACGCCGCGCAAGGCGGTTTCCACCGCAGCGACGCAGCCTGCGCAACTCATGCCGGTAATCGCCAATCGTCGGGACGGGATTTGCAATGTAGCCATTTCATTTTTCCTGGTTCGGCGCGGCGTTCAGTTTCCGGACGGTTCAGCCCGTTGAACCTGCTCGAACAGCGGCCCAAACACGGTCATGGCCAGCGTCGTAAATTCCTCATCCAGCGGATCGGTGTCGCCAAACGCCAGTTGATAATAGGCATTCTCCCGCTCGGCCGTTCCTGGCCGCCGCTCCTCCCCTTCCCAGGCCCGGCGCGCCGCCCATAATGCTTTGGCGGGATTCGGCTCCTTGTCCTTATGCAACTGTTCAATATAGGCCAGGCCGCTTTTCGGGAAGAAATGCAGCAAGCGCCGCGACCCCTGCCAGTACCCCTCCAGTAATCCCCGCAGCAACATGTCCGGCTGTTCAACCGGCTCCAGCGTGACCAGTTGATCCTCGGCGACCCAATAGCTTTGGCGCACGCCATCCTCCGGAGCCAGCGCATTGAGCGCCAGATGATGCAGCCATAGCTTCAGATAATCGCCGGCCTTGATCTTCGCCAGCCGGTAACCCACCCATCCCGCCGGGGTCATCCCGGTCAAGCGTCCGGTCAGACGAAATTCGCCCAGGGTCAAATCCAGTTCCAGCGGCGCCCGATCCCGGCGCGGGAAGACCCGGCCCAGTCGTCCGGCGAAGCGCTCGACCCGCTCGTAAGCTTTGGCAAACACACACTCCCCCACCTGCCCGTGCGGCAGCGCGCCATTCGCTCGCATGATCGTGGCGATGTCTGCGACGGGCCGTCCTTCACGATGCAGCTCCAGCATTTCGTCGAGCATCTGATAGCTTTCCAGCGCGTTGGGCACGAACGGCTCACGAGTTTCCAGCGCCTCTTCGCCCTCATCCACGCGGATGCCCAGCCGCTCCCGCAACAACCATTTTGCGGGATTTTTGAAGAACTGCGTCAATCCCTCCAGCGTCACTCCGTGCAGGGCCGGTTCCGGTTCGGACAACTCCGCAGTCAGCAGCGCCGCTGCATCGCGCTCGCCGCGCCCGGACTGGCGGCTGGCCTCGACCCATTCCCGCGCATAGCTGAACAGTCGCGCATCACCGGTGAAATAGCGCCGGCTGAACGGTTGCAGGGGATGGCGCGTCACCCGCTGCGCGCTGGGCCGCCCGCCCTCCGCCGTCACAAATCCCCGGTCCACCATATCCAGCAACTCACTGACCAGCACCGAGGGGGGCAAGACCGAATTATCGCGGATGTTCTGACCGACATAGCTCAGATAGAAACAGCGACGGGCGGACAGCAGGGTTTCCAGAAACAGATAACGGTCGTCCCGCCGGCGGGAGCGGTCGCCGCGCCGAAATGAGCCGGCCATCAGGTCAAAACCGATGGGCTGATTTGGACGCGGATAGGCATCGTCATTCATCCCGATCAGACAGACCACTGAAAATGGAATGCTGCGCATCGGCACCATCGCGCAACAGGTCACGCCGCCGCCGAGGAATCGTCCCGCGCCGCTCTCCGGGGCGTTTAACAGCTCACGCAACGCTGATTTCATTACTGACAGGGACACCGATTCGGCAAAATTCGCCAGTTCCGTCTGCTCGCCCAACGTCTCCAGCGCCGTGCGAATCAACTGCAATTCGTTTTCTTCACGCTCGCGGGCCTCGAAAAATCGGTCCAGCAACCCAGACAAAGTCGTGATCCAGTCCGCAGGCGAGCGCTGCTGGCGTAATCCGTGGTGCAGCCCGAACAGTTCGTCCAGAAAACTGCGCAAGCCGCCCAGCGCCTGCGCCTCGCCGCCTTCCACTTCATCGTAGGGCAGAATGCCGGCGTACAGTTCCCGCCCCTGTCCAGGCAATGCGTAACCCAGCAGCAACCGGTCCAATCCGGCCTGCCAGGTGTGTTCCGCCGTGGCCGGCAATGACCAGGAGTCCTTGACGCCCGCGTTGATTCCCCAGCGAATGCCGACTTCCCGCACCCAATGGCGAATGCGCTCCAGATCATCCTCGCCCAGGCCAAACCGGCGTTGCACTGCGGGCGGCTCCAGCAGGCCCATCACCTGCGCGGCGTCAAACCGTTCCCCGCTCAAATCGAGCAGTTCAAAAAATGCTTCGACCAGCGGATTCTCAACCGGCAAACCCTGATCGGCGACGCTGAACGGAATCCGCCGCTCCCGTGGCGCAGCGTCGAACACCGCCTCGATCAACGGGCCGTAACGGGCGATGTCCGGGGCCATGACGATCACATCCGAGGGCCGCAAATCGCGCTGCGCCGCAAACAGCGCCAGCAATTGATCATGCAGCGCCTCAACCTCGCGCATGGGTCCGTGGCAAACGTGGACCTGGAGCGAATGATCGTCAGGACGCAGCGGCAGGGGCGGATGTTCATGGGTTCTCCGCTCCCGCAAATGAAGAATGTCGGCTTGCAGGCGGTGCAACAGATCATCACCCGTCGGCTCCACGAACCCGTCCCACTCCACTCGCGAGTAGCCCTGCAACAGGTCAATAAAATCCCGCCCCTGTTTGCCCAGCGAAGCGAGCAGCGGATGACCGACGGTCAGATATTCGGTCTCTGGATCGATCTCCTCGCCCAGTCGCGCCAGATCGCGTTCCGCCCGAATATCGCCCCAGTATTCCTGGCAGGGATTGAGCAGTAACAAATGCACATCGATGAAATGGGCCAGTTCCGCCAGTAAATCCAGATACAGCGGCGGCAGCGCAGACAGGCCGATCACGGCCACCCGTTCCGGCAAGCGGCGGCGATTCACCTCGCCCTGCCGCAAAGCCCGTCGAAACTGCTCCTGCACCCGCGCCCGATGCATCTCGCCGCCCTGCGCCAGGCGTCGCCACAGTTCGGCTTGCCAATGTTCCTCGGCGCCATCTTCCCACCGGGCGATCCAGTCGGGCCGGTAGATCAAATATTGATCGAAGCAGTCGGCAATGCGGCAGGCCAGCTCGTAACGGCGAAAATCGTCGCGCCCGTCGCCGAGCCAGGCGCGCACCGGCGCAAAGCAGGGTTCATCCCCGACCTCCTGCAATAAAGCCATCACCCGCCAGCTCAGCGCCGGCCGATCAAAAGCCGAGGTGGGCGGCAACCCGCGCAACACCCGCCGCCCCATTTCCCAGAGAAAGGCGGCGGGAAACTGGAAATCGAGATGGGCGCATACCCCCAGCCGGTCGGCCAGCCGCAGCGCCAGCCAGCGCGCCATGCCATTGCTTTGCGTGATGATAATTTCACGGGCCAGCGGCGACCGCAGCGGCTGACGAAGCAGTTCGGCCAAGCGGTCGGTCAGGGTTTCAAGATGGTTGCTTTGGTGAGTATGGAACATGATCGTTTGATAGGGGTTCCGCCCGTCGGGCCAGTCGCCGCAAGGCGGCGCTTAGACGGGAGTCGGTTTCATTACGGGCGGTTTCCTCCAGGTAGCGGGCGGCTTCCTGAGTCAGCGTCCGCCGCCGCGACGACGTCGGGCGCACGGCGACGGGCGCTATTTGAATATGCGGTTTGGGCAGAATGATGCCGAAGTGCAGGCCCAGCACTTCCCGGATATCGTAAAGCGCATAACGCAACCGGGTCGCCCACACCGCCGACTCCGTTTGCACGGTCCAGGCGTCCTGATCCAGCCGGATCAGCAGCACATGATCGCGCAAATCCGGCCGCAGATACGCCTGAAAAATCCGGGTGGACGCCGCCAATTCATCCGTCCGCGCAATCAGCTTGTTCAACTTTTCCGAGCACTGGCGCAAACCTTCGCCCACTGTTGGAATAGCCGGCGCTGATGATCGAGGCAGCGTGTTGGCGGGCGGCGCATCGGGCGGGACGGGCGTTTCCACCAGGCGAACATAGGCTGGCGCGGCGTCAGCCACCCGGGCCGGCTTCAACTCGGCGACGGGATGAGCCTCAGTGGCGGATTCCGGTTCGGGCGTTGTGCCGTAGCCGCCGCGCAACATTTTTAGCAACTGTGCGGTGTGTTGTCGGCCAATAGCGCGGCGTTCAGCATCCAGTTCGATGGCAGCCTTGTTCCCGTCCTCAGTCATGTCTGTTCCCCTCCCCATCCTCCCTCGCCTGAAAGGAAGATCCATCAGTTCAATGGCAGGCTCACATGTAGGACGCCCGGATCGTCGGGCGTCGCGTGAATTTTGAAATTGAGCGCCCGATTGAGCCGCAGCATGGGTTCGTTTTCCCGCAGCACCTCGCCATAAAGTTCCTTGATGCCGCGTTGCTTGGCGTATTCAATAATATAGCGCATCAACATCGGCCCCAGGCCGATCCCGGTCATCGCCCGATCCACCAGCACCGCATACTCGGCCCTTTCCATATCCGGATCGGCGTTGCAGCGCACTACTCCCCAAATTTTCCCCTTGCCAGGGAGTTGGTCGGGATCGGTCACGATAATCGCCATTTCCCGCTCATAATCGAGCTGAGTCAATCGCGCCGCCATTTCGTGCGACAACTCCCGCAGGGGCTGGAAAAAGCGCATCCGCACATCTTCGGCGGGTAGACGTTTGACGAGTTCCCGCAGTTCCGGTTCATCTTCCGGCAGGATGGCCCGGATCAGGAATGATCGGCCATCCGGCAACGTAAAGCGCTTCTCCAATTCCTTGGGATACGGCGAAATCGCAAACCGTTTCGCCGCCGGTTCGGCGTTGGGTTCGATCAGTACGTTGGCGTCCAGCGCCAGCATCCCGTCCGAACTGACCCAGATGGGATTGATATCCATTTCAACAATTTCGCCGAGATCAATCACCATCTGCGACACCTTAATCAGGGTTAAGGCCATCGCGTCCAGATCGACCGGCCGGCCACGATTGGTGCTGAGACGGCGATACAGCCGGGTCCGCCACATCAGATCGCGCGCCAACTGCATGTTCAACGGCGGCAGCGCGTAGGCGACATCATCGATCACATCGGCTTCGGTGCCGCCCTGACCGAAAAAGATCACCGGGCCAAACCGCTTCCCGGTGCGCACCCCCATCATCAATTCGTAAGCGCTATTCCGGTACTGCATCGGTTGCACCGCGAAACCGTCGATCACCGCATCCGGCGCCAGTTCGCGCACCCGCTTGAGCATTTCCGTGGCGGCCACCAGCACCTCCAGCGGATTTTTCAGCCCGAAGGCCACGCCCCCGACATCGGATTTATTGACGATATCCGGCGATAAAATCTTGAGCGCCACAGGAACTTTCATCTCCATCGCCATATCGGTCGCCGCCTCCGGGGTCGAGGCGAAATGCAGTGGCACGGTGGAAATTTCGTAGGCGCTCAACATCTGACTGGTTTCGTAGGCGTTCAGCCGGCGGCGACCGGCGGTCAGCGCGATCTGAATGATGCGGCGGGCGGTTTCCACATCCGGCGTGAACCCTTCGGAAATCGAGGGCGGCGTCTCCATCAGCAGTTCCTGATTGCGCCGGTATTGCGCCAGCCGCATGAAGGCCGTTACCGCCTCGCCTGGGGCTTCATAAGTAGGGATATGCATATTCTTGAAACGGTCGCGCGCCGCCGCCGCCGCCGATTCGCCCAGCCAGCAGGTGATGACCAATCGGCGGCTTTTGGCGGCGCGCTCGACCACCGCTTGGGCGCAGTCTTCGGAGCGGTTGACTGACGCCGGCGCGTGGATCACCAGCACGCCGTCAGTCGCTGGCTCCTGTAGCAACAAGTCCAATGCCTTGCCGTACTCTTCGGGTCCGGCCGTGTCGCCCAGATCCACCGGGTTCTCGATGGGATAGCCGGGCCGACAGGCTTGCGCCACCTGCTCGCGGGTCGCCGCGCTGATTTCGGCCAGACGGCCATCGTGCCGCAACAGGGTGTCGCTGGTCATCAGCGCCAGACTGTAGCTGTTGCTGATGATCGTCAGTCGGTCGCTGTAGACCGGACGGGCGGTCGCTACGGTTTCCGCTGCGCCGAACAATTGCTCGATGTTATTGACCCGCAAAATGCCGGCGCGCTGGAACACGGCGTCGTAGACGGCGTCCTCGACCGATCCGGTGCGAAGATCACGCGGTTTAAGCGCAATCACCGGCTTGACGCGGGCGGCGGCGCGGGCGGCGGAGACGAACTTGCGGCGGTTCCGGGTATTTTCCATATACATCAGGATGGCCCGGGTTTGATGATCCCGTAGTAAGTAATCCAGAAGATCGCCCAGATCCACGTCCCAGCGCATGCCCACCGAGATGACATGGGAAAAGCCGATATTGCGACTGTTGGCCCAGTCGATGACGCTGCGCATCACCGCCGCCGACTGGCAAAGCAGCGCAATTTGGCCGGCCAGCGGCCGCTGACTGCTCAGGCTGGCGTTGAGATTCGTGGACGGCACGGCATAGCCGAGGTGATCTGGCCCCATGATTCGTAATAGATAAGGTTTGGCGGCGTCCAGGATCTGCTGCTTCAACGATGCTCCCTCATCGGGATGCTTGCGCAGCATATCCTGACTGAGCAGCGCCGCCTTGGCGCCGCTATGATCCTGCAGGACTTCGCGGCTGAGCAGCAGCGCCGCCTTGGAGCCGCGTTGACCCAACTCGTCGATGAGGGCGGGCGCTTCTTCCAACGGCGTGGTCAAAATGGCCAAATCCGGCGTCACCGGCAGGCTGGCAATGTCCTTGTAGGCCAATACCCCGGAGATGGAAGGGTGGTCCGGGTTGACCGGCATCACCGGGCCTTTGAAGCCGCCCTCGATCAGATTGAACTCCACCGTCGCATCGGGGCCGCCAGAGGTTTTGCCACGGCCGATGACCGCAATGGAGCGCGGTTTGAAGAGATATTCGAGATTGCGAATGGTCATGAGCGAGTCTCAGTCGAGGAACGGGGCCAGCCGGCTGGTTAATCTTATGTTAATCGCTACCTCGCGGCCCCGCTACCTCGCTACAATGAACTTCACCACTGACGATTGCCATTCTGCGCGAGGCTCTGATGCCCTGGAACCCTATTTCCAAAAACCTGAACGCCGGCGAACCGGCGCCGAATCTGGCGGACTACGCCGCCGCCCGCGCCGCTTTTTCCTGGGCCGAGGCCCGCGCCGAACTGGCGGGCCTGCCCGATGGCGGCCTGAACATCGCTTTTGAAGCGGTGGATCGCTGGGTCGCCGCCGGTCAGGGCGAACGGGTATCACTACGCTGGCTGGGTAAAAACGGTGAGCGGCGTGATTTCAGCTACGCCGAACTGTCCCGACTCAGCGATCAGTTCGCCAACAGTCTGGACCGGTTGGGCGTCCATCCCGGCGACCGGGTTTGCATCCTGGCCGGGCGTATTCCTGAGCTGTACATCGCCGCCCTGGGAGCGTTGAAGGCTGGGGCGGTGTTCTGTCCGCTGTTCTCCGCCTTCGGCCCGGAGCCTATTCGTGTCCGGCTGGCCAACAGCCGGGCGCGGGTGCTGATCACCACATCCCGGCTCTATCAGCGCAAGGTGCGGGCGCTGCGCGATGGATTACCGGATCTGGAATTTGTCTTGCTGGTCGATGAGACCGGCGGCGAACCGGGCCTCCATTCATTCCACGCCCTGCTCAACGCCGAAGCGGATTGCCGTCCTCCACCCCGCACCCGACCCGAGGATTGGGCGCTGCTGCACTTTACCAGTGGCACCACCGGCGCGCCCAAGGGGGCGATCCATGTCCATGAAGCCGTCGTCGCCCACTGCTGGACAGGCCGGTTGGCGCTGGATCTGCGGCCCGGCGACATTTATTGGTGCACCGCTGACCCAGGCTGGGTCACGGGCGTCTCCTACGGCATCATCGCGCCGCTGACCAATGGCGCGACCCTGGTGGTGGATGAGGCCGAATTCGAGACGCGGCGCTGGTATACGATTCTGGAGCAGGAACGGGTGAATGTCTGGTACACCGCGCCGACCGCCATTCGCATGTTGATGAAAGTCGGCGCGGAACCGGTGCGAGGACTCGATCTGAGCGCGCTGCGGTTCATGGCCAGCGTCGGCGAACCCCTGAATCCCGAAGGCGTTGTCTGGGCGATGGAAACGCTGGGTCAGCCTTTCCATGACACCTGGTGGCAGACGGAAACCGGGGCGATCATGATCGCCAACTATCGCGTTCAGGATATCCGGCCCGGTTCCATGGGTCGGCCACTGCCCGGCATCGACGCTGCTATCGTCCAGCGGCGACCGGGGGGCGGCGTCGATTTTCTGGCGCCGGGCGAGGAAGGTGAATTGGCGCTACGGACAGGCTGGCCTTCCATGTTTCGCGCCTACCTGGACGATGAGCCACGCTACCGGCAGTGCTTTATCGACGGCTGGTATCTGAGCAGTGATTTGGCGACCTGCGACGCCGACGGCTATTTCTGGTTCGTGGGACGCAACGACGATGTCATCAAGACCTCCGGCCACCTGATCGGTCCGTTTGAGGTGGAGAGCGTGTTGCTGGAACATCCGGCGGTGGCTGAGGCGGGCATGATCGGCAAGCCGGATGAATTCGCTGGCCAGATTGTCAAAGCCTTTGTGGCCCTGAAACCGGGCCATGAACCGAGTGATGTCTTGCGCAAGGAGCTGATGGGCTTCGCCCGCACTCGACTGGGAGCGGCTGTGGCGCCGCGTGAGCTGGAATTCGTGCCGGACTTGCCCAAAACCCGCAGCGGCAAGATCATGCGCCGGCTATTGCGCGCCCGTGAATTGGGCCTACCGCTGGGCGATCTGTCCACATTGGAAGATGCGTCGTCTTAATATCATGATATTTAAATTTATTTTTGATAATTTCGGGAGGCGTGCTTAATTGTAGCGCTTTCAGCATGGTATTTGGTAAATAAATTGCATATCTATCGACCATGATCTAAGCGCTAGATTGCTTGCTTTTTCCAATCAGCGATGTAAGACTAATGCTGCGGCGCAACATGCCGACTAATAATACATACGGGATTTGAGCTTCCCTTACTTGCGAGAAAGATGGCTATGAACACCATAAACAACGAGCAGATTCGCACCACGATTCTGCGCACGCTGAGCGATGTCGCTCCGAACGCCGATACCCAGGCGATCGACCCCAACATCAGTTTTCACGACCAATTAGAACTGGACTCCATTGACTTTTTGCGGCTGATGATGAGCCTGGAAAAAGAACTCAATGTGACTATTTTTGATTTCGACTACCCGAAGCTATCCACGCTGAAGGGGTGCGAACACTATCTAACCGAGCGGATTAGCGTGAACAGCTAGATCCAATGGCGATGACGCGGCTCTGGGACGAGCCTGGCGCTTGGCAAGCGTCGTTGAAAAAGAGGAAGGCCGATCGATGGAGATCGGCCTTCGAGTCAGGATCGTGCAAATTTAGGGTGTTTGCTTTAATCCGAAGCCTCAGAATGCAATCTGTGCGGCGGGTTTTTGCTTTTTGGGTGATCGACCGCACCCCCTCCTTTGGTGGCTACTGTGGCCGGGCGTTTCTTGCGCGGCTTTTTTCATTATGCGGCGCCATTATACTGGGCTAGTCCAATCCCGCAACTTTTTCAGGACTTTCGCTTGGAAGGGTCTTAACCACCATATGTAGTAGCTAACTTGGCAACCATACCACTATGAGTAGGGTGTAAGCGAAAGTCCTGTTTTTAATGCTAATAGCGCTGCGCCCTGAACAAAAGCGCCGCTTTGTAGCGGTGGGAATGGGTTCAAGCGTCTGAGTGAAGCGATGAAGGGGGAACCGGCCTGTAAGCCGGGTTCTGTCGAGGACGGCCATTCATCTGCGACGCTTGTCGCCAAGCGCCTGTAGCGACCTACCCTGGAGCCGTGCGGACCACACGTGAACGCTCCTCTATTTGGTCTTGCTCCGGGCGGGGTTTGCCGTGCCGCGCCTGTTGCCAGCCGCGCGGTGCGCTCTTACCGCACCTTTTCACCCTTGCCGGTTCCCGCGAAGGGAACGTAGGCGGTTTATTTTCTGTGGCACTTTCCGTCAGCTTGCACTGCCCAGGCGTTACCTGGCGCCCTGTCCTGTGGAGCCCGGACTTTCCTCCATACCGCGATGCGATACAGCGGCCGTCCAGCCGGTTCCCGGCGCCTAGTGTCCTCCGTTGGGTTGTGCTTGGCAAGCGGAGCGCCGTTCCCCCAGCGCCAACGCCAATTCATACAGCGCCTTGCGTTTCAGTCCAGTCGCCTTGACCGCCACGGCGACCGCCCGGCCCATCGGCAATTCCTCCAGCAGCGCGGTCAACAACTGGCGAATCTCCGGTGTATCCACTTCGTTCGTGATCGCTGGCGCGCCCTGAACCAGCGCCACAAATTCACCCCGGCTCCGGTGAGTATCCGCATCCAGCCACTCGATCAGCTCACCCAGGGGCGCGCCCTGAATTTCTTCAAAGCGTTTGGTTAACTCACGGGCGATCACCGCCGGACGTTCCGCGCCGAACGTATCAGCCATATCCGCCAGCGTTTCGGCGATACGGTGGCTGGATTCCAGAAAGATCAGCGTCCGCTCCTCGTGAAGCAAAGTTTGCAGACGCTCGCGGCGGGCGGCGGATTTGGCGGGCAAAAAGCCCTCGAAGATAAAACGATCCGTTGGCAGGCCAGCCACCGATAGCGCCGCAAGGATGCTGCTCGGCCCTGGAACGGGGATCACGGGCAGGCCCTGCTGGCGCAGTTCGCGCACCAGAGGAAAGCCGGGATCGCTGATTAACGGGGTGCCGGCGTCGGAAACCAGCGCCAGCGACTGGCCTTCCCGCAAGCGCGCCACGACCTGCGCCAGCCGGGTGTGTTCGTTGTGTTCATGCAGGGAAAACAGCGGGGTATTGATCTGAAAATGCGCCAGCAACTGGCCGGTGTGACGAGTATCCTCAGCGGCGATAGCGTCAACCTCCCGCAGAATGCGGAGGGCGCGGGCGCTGATGTCTTCCAGATTGCCAATTGGCGTCGCCACCACATACAGAGCGCCGGATTCAACGGTCATAACCATGCCTCGCAAAGGGTAAAATCGGCTTTCAGCCCGTTCGAGCCGACCGGACGCTAGACTACTCTACGGCTTGGCGACGGGATAAGCGATTCCGGCGCTGAATTCGACTCACTGGTGTGGAAACCCTACAATGCACTGCCGTTCGCTATCCAATTCGTTTTGCCGCCGCCGGAGACTTTCGTGATCAGTCGCGTCGCCCAAGGCGCCAACGCCGAGGATTTGGCCCTCCGCTATCTGGAAGCCCAGGGTTTGGCCCTGGTCATGCGCAATTTCCGTTGCCGCGCTGGCGAACTGGACCTGATCATGCGCGATGGCGAGTACCTGGTGTTCGTAGAAGTCCGCAGTCGCGGCTATACCCGTTACGGCGCGCCCGCCGAATCGGTGACGCACGCCAAGCAGCAAAAATTACTGCGCGCCGCCGCGTTTTATCTGCAACGGCAATGCCTGGAGCCGCCCTGCCGTTTCGATGTGGTCGCCATTCTCCGGCCGGGCGGCGAATCCCGCATCGAATGGATTCAGGACGCCTTTCAGTTGAACTGATGCCTGAAAACCACGTTCACCCCCAACCTCTCTCCCGGCCGGAGAGGGAAGTTTTCGAGAATTCCGCTGATGACCGTTGACCGCACTGCTGAACTGTCCGAACTGCTCGCCCGCCGCATCCTGATTCTGGATGGCGCGATGGGCACCATGATCCAGAGTTACCGTTTACAGGAAGCCGACTACCGGGGCGAACGGTTCCGCGACTGGCCCTGTGACCTGAAGGGTAATAACGACCTGCTGGTTCTGACCCAACCGGCCATCATCCGCGAGATTCACGCCGCCTATCTGGACGCTGGCGCGGATATTCTCGAAACCAATACTTTCAACTCCACCGCAATCTCCATGCACGATTATCAGATGGAGAGCCTTGTGCCGGAGTTGAACCGGGAAGCCGCCCGGCTGGCCCGGGAAGCGGCGGATCGGTACAGCACGCCTGACCGTCCCCGCTTTGTCGCCGGTATTCTCGGCCCGACCAACCGCACCGCCAGCCTGTCGCCGGATGTGAATAATCCCGGCTTCCGCAATGTCTATTTTGATGAACTGGTGACGGCTTACACCGAGGCCACCCAGGCGTTGATTGAAGGCGGCGTTGATATTTTGCTGGTCGAAACCATTTTCGACACGCTGAACGCCAAGGCTGCGCTGTTCGCCATTCAGCAGTTTTTCGATAACAGCGGACTTCGTTTGCCGGTGATGATTTCCGGCACGATCACCGACGCTTCAGGACGCACCCTGTCCGGGCAAACGACGGAAGCGTTCTGGAATTCGCTCTCGCATATCCGCCCGCTGTCTTTCGGGTTGAATTGCGCGCTGGGCGCAACGCAATTACGGCCTTATGTCGCCGAACTGGCCCGGATTGCTGACACCCACGTTTCCGCCCATCCCAACGCCGGTTTGCCGAATGCCTTTGGCGAATATGACGAGACGCCGGAACAGATGGCGGCGGTCATCCGTGAATTCGCCGAAAGCGGGTTCCTCAACATCGTCGGCGGTTGCTGCGGCACGACGCCGGCCCACATCCGCGCCATTGCCGAAGCGGTGAAAAATCTGCCGCCGCGTCCGGTCCCAATGATTGAACCGCGCTGCCGGCTGGCCGGGCTGGAGCCGCTGAATATCGGCCCGCCTATCCGCTTTATCAATGTCGGCGAGCGCACCAACGTTACCGGTTCAGCCGTCTTCAAACGACTCATCAAAGCCGGCGATTACAACGCGGCGCTGGACATTGCCCGCCAGCAAGTCGAGAACGGCGCGCAGATCATCGACATCAACATGGATGAGGGAATGCTCGATTCGCAAGAGGCGATGACCACGTTTCTGAACCTCATCGCCGCCGAACCGGACATCAGCCGGGTTCCGGTAATGATTGACTCGTCCAAGTGGGACATTCTGGAAGCGGGCCTGAAGCGCATCCAGGGTAAGCCGGTGGTGAATTCCATTAGCATGAAGGAAGGCGAAAAGGCTTTCCTTCATCAGGCGCGGCTGATTCAGCGTTACGGCGCGGCGGCGATTGTCATGGCCTTTGACGAGCAGGGCCAGGCCGATACCGAAGAACGCAAGTGGGCGATTTGCCAGCGCGCTTACCGGATTTTGACGGAACAGGCCGGTTTTTCGCCGCAGGACATCATTTTTGATCCCAACATTTTCGCGGTCGCCACCGGCATCGAGGAACACAACGGTTATGCGGTGGATTTCATCGCTGCGACCCGGCGCATTAAAGCCGAACTGCCTTATGCGCTGATTTCCGGCGGCGTCTCGAATGTCTCGTTCTCCTTCCGGGGCAACAACCCGGTGCGCGAGGCCATTCATGCGGTCTTTCTCTACCATGCGATTCAGACCGGCATGGACATGGGCATCGTCAACGCCGGACAACTGGCGATTTACGAGGAAATCCCGCTGGAACTGCGCGACCGGGTGGAAGATGTCATTCTCAACCGCCGCCCGGACGCGACCGAGCGGCTGTTGGAAATCGCGGATCGGTATAAAGAGGGCGAAACCGCCGCCGCCCCGGAGAAAGCGCAGGAATGGCGTTCCTGGCCGGTCGCCAAACGCCTGGAACATGCGCTGATCAAGGGCATCGACGAATTCATCGAGGCCGACACCGAGGAGGCCCGCCAGCAGTTCGCCCGGCCCTTGCAGGTTATTGAAGGGCCGTTGATGGACGGCATGAACGTGGTCGGCGATCTGTTCGGGGCGGGCAAGATGTTTCTGCCGCAGGTGGTGAAGTCGGCGCGGGTGATGAAAAAATCCGTGGCTTACCTGATTCCGTTCATCGAGGAGGAACAGGCTGGCGAGCGCCGCACGAATGGCCGAATCATCATGGCCACGGTCAAGGGCGATGTCCACGACATCGGCAAGAACATTGTCGGCGTGGTGCTTCAGTGCAATAACTTCGAGGTCGTCGATCTGGGCGTCATGGTTCCCGCGCAGAAAATTCTCGACGCCGCCCGCGAGTATGGCGCGGACATGATCGGCCTGTCTGGGCTGATTACCCCGTCGCTGGATGAAATGGCCAACGTCGCTAAAGAAATGAAGCGGCAGGGTTTCAGCATTCCGTTGCTGATCGGCGGCGCGACGACCTCAATCATGCATACAGCGGTGAAAATCGACCCGCAATATCCCGGCCCGGTGATCTACGTCAAGGACGCCTCGCGGGCGGTGGGCGTGGCGCAAAATCTGGTCAGCGTGGATTCCAAAGTGGATTATGTGGTTAAAACCAAGGCCGACTATGCTCAGAAGCGCGAACAGCACGCCAACCGGCGCAGCCGGGAGCCGTTGCTGCCCCTCGCCCAGACTCGTATGAACCGCCCGGTTCTCGACTGGTCGGCTTATGTCCCGCCCCGGCCCGGTTTCCCCAGTATCCGCATGTTTGACGACTATCCGCTGGCGGAATTGGCGGAACGAATTGACTGGACGCCATTTTTCCAGGCCTGGGAATTGCGCGGGCGTTATCCGGCGATTTTCAACGATCCTGAACAGGGCGAACATGCCCGGCAACTGTTTGCTGACGCCCAGGCGATGCTGGAGCAGATCATCGCCGAACGCTGGCTGACGGCGCGGGCGGTCATCGGCTTTTTCCCGGCGAATCGGGTGAATGAGGATGACATCGCGCTCTATACCGATGATCGCCGCGATCAGGTATTGATGACGCTGCATCACCTGCGCCAGCAGGGTCCCAAGCCGGCGGGCAAGCCGCATTACTGCCTGGCGGACTGGATCGCGCCGGTCGAATCGGGCGTAGCGGATTATCTGGGCGCGTTCGCCGTTACTGCCGGCATTGGCATTGATAAACGGGTCGCGGAATTCGAGCGCGTTCACGACGACTACCGTGCGATTCTGCTGAAAGCCCTGGCCGACCGGTTGGCGGAAGCGTTCGCCGAGCGACTGCATGAGCGGGTGCGCAAGGAATTCTGGGGATACGCAGCGGACGAAGCCCTGAGTAATGAAGCATTGATTGCGGAAAGTTACCGGGGCGTCCGCCCGGCGCCTGGTTACCCGGCCTGCCCCGACCACACGGAAAAGGGCCTGCTCTGGCAGTTGTTGAACGCGGAGGACCGGGCCGGGATTCATCTGACCGAGAGTTTCGCCATGACCCCGACGGCGGCGGTGAGCGGCTGGTATTTCAGCCATCCTGAAGCCCGCTATTTCGGGGTGGGCCGGCTGGATCGGGATCAGGCGGCGGATTACGCCCGGCGCAAGGGCTGGACGCTGGCCGAGGCGGAAAAGTGGCTGGCGCCGAATCTGGGCTATGAGCCGGAAGAATAGTTGGCGAAAGAGGCGGCTAACGTGAATGAAGAGCGGCTGATCGACTTATTGATTGCGTTGCATGATGGCCTGCCCCGCCAGGGTCCGGGCGATCCGGCATCGACTCAACGGGCGCTGGCGCTGTGTACCGCATTGCCGACCGCGCCGGAGATTCTGGATATCGGCTGTGGAACCGGCGCACAGACTCTGACGTTGGCGGCGGCTACGGACGGGCGCATCACAGCGCTTGACCTCTCCCTGAGCTTTCTCCGGTCGCTGCGCCAGGCTGCGATTGACCGGGGCTGGGCAACACGCTTACAGGTCTATCAAGGCGATATGCATGCGTTGCCATTCCGGGAAGCCAGTTTCGATCTGATCTGGAGCGAAGGGGCGATTTTTGTGATGGGCTTTGACGCGGGGTTGACGCAGTGGCGGTCGTGGGTCAAGCCCGGAGGGTATTTGGCGGTTTCTGAATTATCCTGGTTCCGTTCGGATCCGCCGGCGGAATTAAGGGCATTCTGGGATACGCACTATCCGGCCCTGCGCGGCATAGAGGCCAATTTGACGGCGGCGGGTGAACGAGGTTGGCAAGTGGTGGGCCATTTTCCGTTGCCCTGGTCGGCCTGGATGGACTATTACGGCCCACTTCAGGAGCGCCTGCCGGCCTTTCGCACGGCCCATGCGGGCGATGCAGACGCCCAGACTGTGGCGGATTTGACAGAATCCGAAATGGCGTTGATGAACCGCTATTCGGCGGATTGTGGTTACGCCTTTTATGTATTGCGTCGCCCACTTTGAGAAAACGTCAGTCGGGTACGGAGGCATCGAATGCGGATTTTGCTCTACCTGGCGGTCGGCTATGCGCTGCTGGTCGGATTGATGGCGCTGATGCAACGCAAGATGCTGTATTTCCCTGATCCCGCCGCGCCTATTCAAACGGTCCGGTTGGGTGCGGACTGGATGCTTGAACCCTGGCCCGGAACCGGCGAAGCGTTTCGCGGTTATGTGCGCGGCCCATTGCCCGGTTCGGCCTCAACGCGGGGAACGGTCGTGGTGTTCCACGGCAACGCCGGCGGCGCCCGAGACCGGGGGTATTACGCCCTGGCGCTGGAAGGGCGCGGTTATCGGGTGGTGCTGGCGGAATATCCGGGTTATGGCGGACGGGCGGGGTCGCCGAGCGAAGAGACTTTTGTGCAGGATGGCCGGGATACTGCCCGGCGGGCGCTGGCGGAATTCGGAGGACCGTTGTGGTTGTGGGGCGAGTCGCTGGGCGCTGCCGTGGCGGCGGGCGTGGCGGCGGATCGCACGCTGCAGGTCGCTGGAGTGGCGTTGATTACGCCCTGGGATCGGCTGACGGATTTGGCGCAGAGTCTGTATTGGTATTTGCCGGCGCGCTGGCTGCTGCGGGATCGTTACGACACGATGGCCGCGTTACGTGAATATCCAGGCGCGGTCGCGGTGCTGATCGCCGAGCGCGATGAGATTATCCCCACCCGTCATAGCCAGCGTTTGTATGAGGCGTTGTCCGGGCCGAAACGACGCTGGTTGTTTGCGGGAGCCGGTCACAACACCTGGCCCGCCGACCCGCGAGCGGCGTGGTGGGATGAGGTTCTGGCGTGGTTCGAGGCCGAGCGCACGCAACGGGCGTTGCTTCCATCGGGGAAATAGTCGCCGGTCTGATCGCTGATGATGACTGCGCCGCGAGGCAAACCCTGATCCGGGCCACGAACCAAAATCACGCAGGAGAGGGGTTATGCGTTTT
>Ga0209573_1000962_pt1 | contig 50567 bp, 39 predicted proteins | sample TNRBio252014_DNA_FD_185870 | JGI IMG/M metagenome (GOLD analysis project Ga0209573, IMG submission 185870) | Wastewater treatment Type I Accumulibacter community from EBPR Bioreactor in Madison, WI, USA - TNR Reactor_6/25/2014_ DNA (SPAdes)... | ecosystem: Engineered > Bioreactor > EBPR >... | reverse complement strand
TTACCAACCAAATCCCAATTACTTCTTCTGTAGGGAGCGCAAACGTTGGATGTAAAGGGTTTGCGGAAGCAAGGAAAATTTCATCTTCGCGAATTTTATGGATGTATTTAATTAGGTAGCCTTGTGTCCTTGTGCGGATAACGAAGACCTGATGGGGCTTGAAAATGAATTCTTTAAGATCAATTAGTTTGCCTTTTACAATATCTCCTTCCTCATATAGATCATTCATGCTGTCTCCTTCTACACAAAAATAGAGTTCATCTGACTTGAGTCCCTCTACCGATAAGGCCTCGTTTTCATAGTCTAAGTTCTGAGAGGGTTCAAGACTGAGGCTACTTGCTCGCGCAAGTTGTACTACCTCTTTTCGATATGGACTTATTATGAACGCTCTAAAATCTCATCTACTCCAGAAACAATTTCGTTGTAACGCTCACTGTTGTCATCGAAAAGAGATTCGGGATAGCGAGGAAGGGGCATTAACTCCCCCAGAAATGTTTTTTGCCATTGGCAAGGTTTGAGCGGTATTGGAATCACTTTCTTATTACGAAAGCTATCAGAATTATTAATCCAATTCAATTCTTCTTTTCGTTGAATCAGATATTCTACGGAGCAGAGTACTAAAATAATATGGGCATTTTCAATATGGGATTGGATAGTCTCCTCAATTTTACTACCCCGAGAATACTGCTTCGTGATTCTATGGATACATTTCTTTGTATTTCAAGCTGTTGTAGGTATAGTGTTAGCTCATCAGCCTCTTTATGCTGATCCTTGTGGTGCGCTATGTATATTGAAGTTGTCAGCTTTAGTTATAGTTTTGGCAAATATACAGGCCAATGAATTTTAAAACAAATACTTGTTTATTAAAAAAAACTTTTTGTATTTAAAATGCAACACTCTTTTATTAAGCCACCTTGCAAATCACCCCCAGAAACCTGACTTTTTCTCAAAATCCTCCCTGTCAGAAACCTGACAAATTTTCCCCAAATTTCCCCACCACGCCTCAAATGCATGTATATTGACCCGTAGATTTTTTTCACCACAATAGGCACAAAGTTACTGCCACAATAGATCACATAGAAAGCCGCCTATGTGTCCTATGTGAAAACCTCTATTGTGTTCTATGTGGTAAAAAAAACAATGTGGTAAAAAACCTTATCTGGTTAAAAACAAAAACACCATGAAAACAGTCGTCCTCCCCATCCTTTGCCTGCTGGCCTTCGCAACAAGCGCCCAGAACTTACTGAGCAGCCGCCAAAGCAGCGCTTACACCTACATTTTTCGCATCACCAACAAGGAAGCAGCGCGCATTTGCCGTGCCGACACCTGGGAAGCAGACCCCGCTTATTTGCATACGCTGGTGGATTCTTTCCACACCGACAGCGTGCCGGCGCTCGATTTGCCGCAAGGCCACTACCTGAAAACCGCCATCCGGAAAAATCAACTGATCATGGAAGTGACCACCGTGCAGGATTTTGACGTGGCCATTTTTAACAACAGTGCCGATTTGTGTGTGGCGGTGCAGGACAGTCTGGGCCGGGCGTTGCCGGGCGCCATCATAAAAGCCGGGCATCGCCGGATTCGGTTTGACGAAAAAACACAGCTCTACCGTTTGGCGAAAGCCAACAAAAAAGGCTGGCTCACGGTAGAATACGGCGGCTTAAAAACCTGGCATCAATTGGATCGAAAGTGGAACAATGGGGCGTTGATCCGGACGGTGAACAACAAACCGCTGCGCTATGTGTGGCGCCCGGTTCGGTTTGTGCTGCGGCTGCCGGTAGATGCTTATCGCTCGGTGGCGCGAGGGCGATCCCAGGGAACCGTTTATCAAATCGCGAATTTTTTTGTGCGTGCTTATGATGGGGTCATTTGCCTGTTTGACGAGTACTATTGCGCTGAGGACAAGGAAGACCGATTTACGGAGAAATGGCGCGGCTATTTGGTGTTTAACAAACCGAAATACCAGCCCGGCGACACGGTCAAATTCAAAGCTTTTATCACCGACAAAAAAGGGCGGCCATTGACCGATTCGGCAAGCGTTGTGCTACATAAAACCTGGAAAGACCAAAAAATCATGGCCCGTTTGGCGCCTTACCAGCCGGGAGGGTATGCCGGGGAGTTTGTGTTGCACGACAGTCTGGGGTTGCGCCTCGATCAATACTATACGGTGTCGCTTCAGAAGCGAAAAGAACGGATTTATTTTGAAGAATCGTTGCGGTATGAAGACTACGAGTTGAGCAGCGTGGCACTTTCGATGCGCAGCGATGCCCAACGGCATTTTCGGGGACAGGATTTTGAAATTTTCCTGAAAGGAACCGACGAAAACGACCTGAACCTCGCCGATGCGCGGGTGGAAATGACGCTTCGCCCATTGAACGTGCTGAAGTTTCATGACAAAAGCCTGTTTCTGCCCGATACCCTGCTGCGGTTAGAGGAAATATTAGAACCTTCAGGAGAAACGACGCTCATCATTCCGGAGGCCATATTTCCGGCGCTCGACCTGGAATACGAAGTTAGTGTGGCGATGCTGACTGCTGATAATGAACGAATTAGCAAGAAGGAAACCTTTCGTTTTTACCACCAATTAGAAGAGTTTACTTTTGAATTGCGCGGCGATTCCATTCGCTTTTTGTACCAGCGCAATGGAAAATCCATACCAAAACAAGCCAAACTTGCGGGGCACGACCGCTCCGGGAATACCATAGCCGAACATTGGGTCAACCTGCCGCATCAGGAAAAACTAAATGCCCATTTCGAGTACTACGAATTAAAAACAGACAGCCTTCAACAACAATTGAACCTCAATCTGGAGTCGCCATTGCTGCGCTGTTTGTCGGATCGCGACGCTGATTCGATCCGGATTCTGGTGGAAAACCCGCGTCGGAATCCTTTCCGTTATTTCATTTATGACCTCAACAAAGAGGTAGAACGGGGCTATGGCACGGCGCTGGATAGGAAACGGGCAACGGGAAATACGCGCAATTACAGCATCGTGCTGCAATACCTTTGGGCGGGCAAAGTCAAAGAGAACAGCTATGCAATTGGCCACGATCCCCTCAAACTAAATGTTGAGGTGGAACAGCCCGCTTTGATCTATCCCGGGCAAAGCGCCGATATCCGGGTGATGGTCACCGATCAGCAGGGGCGCCCCGTATCCAATGCAGACCTTACGGCTTATGGCCTGACAAAAAAATTCAACGCGGAATCGCCGATATTGCCGGATTTTGATGGCGGCGATACGCGCCGCCGCAAATTGATCAATACTTTTTCTTTGGAAGAAGTGTCCCCGGCGCAGGAGGTCGCCTTACTCAATTACGCCGCCTGGCGCAGTAAAGCAGGCTTAGATACCATTGAATACTACGATTTTCTTTACCCGGGGCGCGACCTGTACCAATTTGAAACGGTAAGCCCCGACAGCGTCGCGCAGTTTGCGCCGTTTGTGGTACGGGAGGGCGCAATTCAGCCCGTTCACGTGGTGTATTTGGATCAAAAACCGGTATATTTCAGTTGGTCAGAAAACGAGCGGCCTTATTCCTTCCGCGCAACGCCCGGCTACCATCGCGTGGAATTGCGCACCAGCGACCGGTTTTATCGCATAGACAGCCTATACATTCCGGCCCACCGGAAATTGGTGCTCAGCCTCAGCGATTCCATTCAATCGCGCAAAGTGAAAATTACCCCTATGCCGCCATCGCTGAACAAGGACGAAAAAAACAACCTTTATCGCTACATTTTCCCGTATCGCTATGCCTTTGGCGACCAGTTTCCATACCTACAGCAAGGGAAGGAAGTCTTTTTGCTCGAATCGGAAAATCATCAACACAACCTCTACGGCGCGCCGGATTATGCACCTTACCGCAACCGGGGCACCTTCATGGCCGGGCCGGTGATGCCCGATTACGCGACCTTCGTGCTGCCCGACGCATACCGCACGGAATTTGAATACGAACCTTTTTTTGAATACGATTTTTCAAAAGCTTTGTTGAAAATGCGCAGTGTAGATGCCGGGAGGCGCTATCCGACTTTGCTGGCTTTTTCAGCCAAAGAAAATCTGAAGGATCGGGTGTTTTCGGCCTCCGGTATTCTTGAACGGCGGCAAACTTTCTTTGAAAACCAGCGCCGCAGTCTGACGCGCTACTCGTATCCTTTAAGCACGCCGCCGGATAAAGGCAAGTTGCAGGTTCAGTTCGGGGAAGCGCAGTCGGCTGCAACCCCGCTCAATCTCCTGCTTTTTCAATTGGAAGACTCCGTTTTCGTGCGCGTTTACCCAGGTCAGGCCAATTTGTTTCACGCGCTTTCGCCGGGACACTATCGGCTGGTACTGATTTACCCGGACGCCCGTTACGCGCTGCTCGACTCTATTCCCGTCAAGGTGGGTGGACTTAACTACTACGTGCCCGAACGCCCAACGATGCTGCCCCGCGACAGTTTCAGTATGCGCATGAACGAATTGCTGGAAAAACGACGGGAGACACCCCAACCCAATAACTATGGCGCCGACAAAGAAATTCGGGAATTCCGGGACTTTTACCAGGATGCTTTCACGTGGTCTGGTCCCGGAGAATTGATTCGGGGTCGGGTGACGGATGAAAATGGCGAGCCGTTGATCGGCGCTTCGGTTTTGGTAAAAGGAACTTCCTCGGGGACGGTCACAGACATAGACGGTTATTACAGTCTGGTGATCCGGGGCGGGGAAAAACTGGTCTTTTCCTATACCGGGTTTAATGTACTGGAGGTTCCGATTGGAGCTGGCTATCAGGTGGATGCGAAGCTCCAGGGAGGTGTTCAATTGGATGAGGTCGTCGTTACCGGATATGGCGCTATCAACCCCCGGTACTTTTCGGGTCCTGCCCTTACCTCCGAATCCATCTCTTCCCTTTCCACCCGTAACATCAACGCTTTGAGCGCAACGGCAGCAGGAATCAGCGTAGAAGAAAGCGGCGATGTAGCGGTTCGGGGCACCCGGGCAGATGGGGTGCTTTATTATGTGGATGGCATTCGGGTGCAGGGGACGCTTATTCCTGCATTGGAAAAGGAAGACATCTTAAAAACGGAGGTGCTGCAAGGCGAAAGCGCTACCGCCATTTTTGGCCCCGAAGCCGCCAACGGCGTCGTGCTCATCACCACCAAAAAAGGCGACAAAGGCGCGAATTTTGACGAGGCGTTTTTGGAAGTCGCGAGCCAGGCTAATTCCATCCGCAGCAATTTTTCGGATTATGCATTTTGGCAACCTAAGCTGCGCACCGATGGGGAAGGAAAGGCGACTTTCAAAGTCACTTTCCCCGACGACATCACCAACTGGCGCACTTTTGTGCTGGCCATGAACGACCGCAAACAAACGGGGCAAACCGATGGCAATATCCGGTCGTTCAAACCCTTGGCCGCAAGGCTTAGCCTGCCGCGTTTTTTGGTGCAGGGCGACAGCGCCTGGGCGATTGGCAAAGTGCTGAATTATTTGCCCGATACGGTGTCGCTGCGCGCCGGATTTGCGCTGGGCGAGGCCGAAGCGGCGCTGCGTGATTATCGTGTCGCCGATGCGGTGACGGATTCCGTGCTGCTTTCGCCAACGACAACCGATTCGCTTCAGGTGAAATTTTTATTGCAAAAACCGGATGGCTACACCGATGGCGAACAGCGTAGCATTGAGGTGTTGCCGATGGGGTTGGAGCGCACCGCCGGCAAGTTCCTCGCGCTTAATGGCGATACGACCTTGCAGTGGACGTTTCCTGACAGTCTGGGCGAAGTGCGCCTCTACGCCCGCGCCGATGTGTTGGACGTGGTGGAAGAAGAAATCGCCCGGTTGATTGATTATGAATACGACTGCAACGAACAAATGGCTTCCCGGCTGAGAGCGTTGTTGGCGGAAGAGCAAATTGCTGCGTTCAAAAACCGAAAATTTACACGCAAAGCGCAGGCACAGAAATTGATTAACCGCATTTTGGACAACCAAAACGACCGGGGACTTTGGGGCTGGTGGAACCAATCTGCAACGAGCTACTGGATCAGTACCCACGTGCTGGAAGCGCTGGTAGAGGCAAAGAAAAAAGGTTATGCGGTGCAATTGCCGGAGCAGAAAATAACAAAGCAGGCGATATGGGAGCTGGAGTCGAATGTCCCAAATGCCCGGAAATTGGAATTACTCTATCTGTTGAATAGCTTTGATGCTAAATTTAAGTACGATAATTACCTGCCTTTCATTGAAAAAGATACCACCCTTTCCACCTTCGATCGCTTCCGGTTGATGGAATTGCAGCAACGGCACGGACTGGCCTGGAACCGCGACACGCTGGCGCATTACCGGCAGGAGACCCTGTTTGGCAATGTTTATTTTTCCGGCGGGAAAAAGGGATTTTCGTTGGATAGGAATACGCTTCAAATCACCTTAGCCGCCTACCGCATTCTGCAACGCGATTCTTTGCCCGACAAGGCTTTGCTGGCGCATATCCGCAACTATTTCTTAGAAGAGCGCAGCCGTGGGCAGTGGAACAATACCTACGAAACGGCGCAAATTATCGCCACCATTTTGCCGGGGTTGCAAACGCGGGGGGATTCCCTGCAAATGCCTTCCGTACGACTTTCAGGCGGTAAAACTGCCGACATTACGTCTTTTCCTTATCAGACAACCATCGCCCCCGGCCAACCGCTGACCGTCTCCAAAACCGGTGATTATCCCGTTTATTTTACGGCTTACCAGCGCTATTGGGACGCCACACCCCGCGAAAACAGCGAACATTTCAGCATCCGAACCGCATTTGCCAAGGACGGCAACCGCCTCCGCGCCGGCAACCCTGAAAAATTGGAAGTGACGGTGGAAGTACACAAAGACGCGCAATACGTGATGATCGAGGTTCCCATTCCGGCGTCGTGCAGCTACGAGTCAAAGCGCGCCTATTTTCCGGGGGAAGTCCACCGGGAATATTTCCGGCATAAAACGGCCATTTTTTGCGAAAACCTGAAGCCGGGAACGCACCGGTTTACCATTGAATTGCTGCCGCGTTATGCCGGGACGTTTGCGCTCAACCCGGTGAAGGTGGAGTTGATGTATTTTCCTGTTTTTCAGGCGAATAATGCGGGGAGGAAGGTAGAGGTGGGGCGTTGAAAGGGTTAGGCGGAGGCTTGGATTTTTGGCGTAAAATTTGTATATTTGTGGGCTAAGATGATAGAACAAGAGATCGCATCCTTGTCTTTAAAACCGTATCTTTACAAAAAGCTTTCAGTATGCAAACAACTGAAGATGGCCGTCCATCTATCCGGATTTATAAAAAAGGGGAAGAGCCTGATGATGTCCTCTACTGGCTGAGCCGCCCTCCCATTGAACGAATTCAAGCCTTGGAAGAAATCAGAAAACAATACAACGACTGGAAATATGGTTCTGGACGAGAATTTCAAAGAGTTTATAAGCTTGTTAAACGCAAACGGCGTTAAATACCTCGTCGTTGGTGGGTTTGCTGTAGCCTATCATGGTTATCCACGCTATACCAAAGACATTGATTTTTGGGTTTGGGCTGATCCGGACAATGCTGAACGTTTATTGAAAACCATTCATGATTTTGGTCTTGATGTTTTAGGACTTAAGAAGGAAGATTTCATTAATCCTGATAACATAATTCAGCTTGGTCATGAACCTAATAGGATAGACCTGATCTTGCAGTTGGAAGGTGTAGATTTTAATGAGTGTTTTGCCCGACGTCAGGATGTTACATTTGAAGACCTGCCAATGGCTTTTATTGGATTTGATGATCTTATAAAAAACAAACGATCTACAGGCAGATTGAAAGATAAAGTTGATGCCCAAACACTTGAAAAGAAGGCTAAGAAAAAGAAATAAAAGCTTCTCTTAATGAAAAGCATAAAATCCTTCCGATGAATCAAAATGATTTATTTGTATTCGTCAGCAATGATGAATACAAAGAGCTACTTACAAGAGATTTCAAAGAGTTAGTTGAATGCGTTAATGCTGGATTAAACAAATCAGTATTAGTTCTTGCTGGCAGTATATTGGAAGCTGTATTAATTGAGTATTTTACGTCAACCGCAAGTAATAACACAGAAAGTAAACGTATTTTAGATTTGAAACTTTACCAATTGATCGAAAAAGCCGAATCGGAAGGCTTGATTTCTAAAAAGGCTAAAGAATTATCGGGAGTTGTGAGAGATTACCGAAACTACATTCATCCTGCAAAAGAAATTCGAGGTCTTGACAGTGTAGATGGAGAATCGGCTAATATTGCTTATAGTCTTTTGAAGATGATTCTTAAAGAAATTTCTGCGAACTACTACAAAAAATACGAACATAAGGCTGAAGCGATTTACAACAAAATAACTACTGATAGTTTTGCCTCGTCTATATTTAAAGATATAATTAACAGAATGGGTAAAAGTGAGATTAACAAACTCTTATTTTTGTTGTTAAATTATTACAAACAAAGCAGAGAATATGATGATGAGGAAGATAATCCATTTTCAATGTCAAGGTATTCGATTTATTCATATTACAATAAAATGAGACCCTTTATTGATGATGAAATAATAAAAAAACATTTGAATGACTTTTATAAAGAAGTAGAACAGGGAAGTGAAAAAATGGTTTTTACCTATTTTGATTTTTTTGGACATGAACTGAATCTATTGGGCCAAGAGAGAAAGCAATTAGCTCTTAAGTATATTTACAAGGTATTATATGGAATATATGGAAATCTCCGTATACTAGACTACAAGAATACAAGGACGTTTGAACACCTCAGACTTTACAGAGATGAGAAAGAATACAGAAACGAATTTATGGAAATTCTGACTTCTATTGCGGGGGGATTAAAATACCTTGATAATAAACACAAATCAAGTTACTTGTCGATATTCATAACGCTTTCAGAAGGGATGGACAAAGGCAATCTCGATGATCACCTAAAAAAAAATATTCATACTGAAGGTTTTGAATATTTTAAGAACCAAATGAAAGAGTATGAAGATATTCCTTTCTAAAAATGCCCTCATTCTTTTAACTCGTAACGCGATTCATTTATCAATATGCCTGCTCAAAAAGTCGATATATCTGGACTCACCCCTGCACAAGTCCTCGAAGCGCGGGAAAAATACGGTCACAACCGCTTAGACTACAAAAAAGAAAATCCTTTTTGGGAAGCCATCAAAAGTTTGGCGAAGGAGCCGATGGTGCTTTTGCTGTTTGTGGCGTCGTCCATTTATTTCATCAGCGGCGAAATCGGCGACGGCATTTTCCTCGCCTCCGCCATTGTGCTGGTGGCGGCCATTTCTTTGTACCAGGACTCCAGAAGCCGCAATGCCTTAGAGAAACTGAAGCACTTTTCACAACCCAATTGCAAAGTGATCCGCGATGGCGGAGTGGTGGAAATCAAAAGCGATGATTTGGTGGTGGGCGACAGCCTGATGGTGGAAGAAGGCACCGCAATATCCGCCGACGGCGTTATCGTGCATTCCAACGATTTTTCGGTCAACGAATCCATCCTTACGGGGGAATCGCTGCCGGTTTACAAAGACCAGACCAAAGAAGACCATTTCATTTACCGCGGCACGACGGTTTCCAGCGGCTTGGCCATTGCCACCATCACGGCCATTGGCAGCGCCACCAAATTGGGCAAAATTGGCAAAAGCCTGGAAAGCATCCAGGAAGAGCGAACGCCATTGGAACTGCAGATCGGCAATTTTGTAAAAAAAATGGTAATCGCCGGCGCGGTTGTTTTTGCCATTGTTTGGGCCATCAATTATTTCAAAACCTACGACATATTAGACAGTTTGCTCAAAGCGCTGACGTTGGCCATGAGCATTTTGCCGGAAGAAATCCCCGTTGCGTTTACCACCTTTATGGCCCTGGGGTCCTGGCGCCTGATGAAAATGGGCATTGTGGTGAAACAAATGAAAACCGTGGAAACGCTGGGCAGCGCTACGGTAATTTGCACCGATAAAACGGGAACGATTACGGAAAATAAAATGAGTTTGGCTGGGCTGTACGTGCTGGCGTCCCAAAAAACCTCCAAGCCTGAAGATACCTTAGGCGAGGAGGAAAAAGCGCTCATCCGGTTGGCAATGTTTGCCAGTGAACCGATTCCGTTCGACCCAATGGAAATTGTGCTGCACGAGGCTTACGCAAACGCCGCGACAGACGACGAAAGGCCCCACTACCATATCATTCACGAATACCCGCTGGGTGGAAAACCGCCCATGATGACCCACTTGTTTGAAAATGAGTCGGGCCAGCGGATCATCGCAGCGAAAGGCGCGCCGGAAGCGTTGATGCCCATTTCCAACTTAATGGACGTTGAAAAACAGCAAATTGAAGCTGCAGCCAATGCGCTGGCGATCAATGGCTACCGATTATTGGCCGTTGGTGAGGCTACTTTCGCAGGCAACGATTTCCCCGCCGAACAACAGCAATTTCAATTCCGGTTTAAAGGCATCGTCGCCTTTTACGACCCGCCGAAGCATAATATTCAGGCCGTTTTGGAGGATTTTTACAAAGCCGGAATTGCCGTAAAAATTGTCACGGGCGACAATGCGGCCACCACGGCTGCTATTGCCAAACAGGTTGGATTTCGGGGCTACGATAAAAGCATCAGCGGGGACGAACTCATGCAATTGTCGGACGCGGAATTGCAGGAACGGGTGATCAGCACGCAGGTCTTTACCCGGATGTTTCCCGAAGCCAAACTCAAAATCATCAATGCGCTAAAAGCAAAAAACGAAATTGTAGCCATGACCGGCGACGGCGTCAACGACGGGCCAGCTTTGAAAGCTTCGCACATTGGCATTGCGATGGGAAAAAAAGGAACCGAAATTGCGAAAGAAGCGGCTTCCCTGATTTTATTGGAAGACGATTTGTCGAACATGGTGGATGCGGTGGCGATGGGTCGGAAAATTTATACCAACCTGAAAAAAGCGATCCAATACATTATTTCTATTCACATTCCGATTGTGCTTACGGTGTTTTTGCCGCTGGCTTTGGGGTGGATTTATCCCAATATTTTTTCCCCGGTACACATCATTTTTTTAGAACTGATCATGGGGCCGACCTGTTCCATTATTTATGAAAATGAGCCGATGGAAAAAAACACCATGATCCAAAAACCCCGGCCTTTTACCAATACATTTTTCAATGGAAAAGAACTGACCACCAGCATCATACAGGGCCTGATGATTACCGCCGGAACCTTGCTGGTTTATCAATATGCGGTATATCAGGGCTTCAGCGAAGCGATTACCCGGACGATGGTTTTCACCACACTCATCGCGGCCAATATTTTTCTCACCTTAGTCAACCGCTCTTTTTATTACTCCATCCTGACCACCATTCGATACAAAAATAATTTAGTTTTGTGGATCATTGGCATCACAATTGCCATCACCGGGGTTTTACTTTTTGTGAAACCGCTGGCACAATTCTTCGAATTTGAAGCCCTGAATCCAGCTCAATTGTTGGTCAGTATCTGGACGGGGTTCTTGTTTGTCATTTGGCATGAACTGATTAAGTGGAGGAAGCGTGTATCATGACTTAGCAAAGACTATTCACCCGATTTGATCCATACAGCATGTTTACCGAACAATTCAATCAGGAATTTGAAGCCATCAGGGGGCAACTTAAGTCTTACATATTGAGGATAACCGCCAGCGTCGCTGATACGGAGGATATTGTTCAGGATACCTATTTGAAAGCAGCAGAAAAATCAGACAGCTTCCGGGGAGAATCCTCCTTAAAAACCTGGATATTTACCATTGCATCCAACCTGGCCAAAGACAACCTACGGGCGAAAAAACGCTGGGCCGAAAATGTAACCGACATTTGCAAAGAAGCGGCCATGTCCAATCAGGCTTTTTTTCAGGAAGCCATGCACCTCAGGATGACCTCGCCTCAAGGCCAGTTTGAAATTAAGGAGCACATTGCCTTTTGCTTCACCTGCATCTCAAAATCATTGCCGATAGAGCAACAGATTTGCTTGTTGCTGAAAGAAGTATACGAGTTTAAAGTCCACGAAATTGCACAGATTATAGCAAATACGGAGGCAATGGTGAAATACTATCTGCACACCGGGCGGTCGAAAATGGTGCAAATTTTTGAAGGGCGTTGCGCATTGATCAATAAAGAAGGGATATGCCACCAGTGTTCAGAGTTGAACGGAATTTTCAATCCAAAGCAAAAATTTCAGGTTGAGTTGATGAAAATTGAGTTGGCAAAAGCGGCAGAAAAAGCGGACAAAGAACATTTGTTTGATCTACGAATGCAGATTGTGCAGGAAATTGATCCTTTTGAATCCAATGCGGCAGTATTGCAACTGCATCATTTAGAGCACAATAGAATGGTGATGGAAAATGTTTAGAAAAAAATGCCGAATAGCCTATCGTTTTTGAAGGCCCAATCGTCAAAATGAAACAAAACAAAATTCCTTAAACATGACCAGTAACGCAAACGCACAAAACGGCAAAGCCACCACGGTAAAAACGACCTTCAGCCGGGAAACATCCGTCGGTATCGAAATTAAAGCAGACGCGCCCATTGTCTGGGCTTTACTGACCAATGCATCCGACTACCCGCGCTGGAATTCTACCGTCATTTCCATCGAAGGCGACATTGCCTTGGGCGAACAAATCAAGCTAAAATCAACGCTTGACCCGAAAAGGATTTTTAAACTACGGATCAAAACATTTGAACCCGAAAGCAAAATGGCCTGGGGAGACGGGCAGGGCAACCGTGTCTATACCCTAACGGATCATGGAAACGGAACGCTTTCCTTTTACATGCACGAAAAAATCGGAGGGTTGATGTTTCCATTGTACGCGAAATACATCCCGCCATTCGACCAATCGTTTGAACAGTTCGCCGCTGACCTGAAGCGCGAAGCAGAAATCATTGCCAATACCAAAAACTAATTACCATGGAAAAAGGAACTAAAGCAAACCCGTGGCAGCTCAAAACGCCGCCCCTGACTTCAGATTATGAAATGTACCGCGATCAGAAAGATGGCAAAGACGTCATCGTTTGCACGGTTGGTAAAACGGTCTTGCTCTACGATGCCCAATGCCTGACCGACCTGCACGCAATGCTCAAAGCGCATGGCGACTGGATGGAGCTTGGCTCTGCCGACGAGCAAAAGCCTGCCAAAGAAGGCACCGTTGAAGCCTGGGGGCGATCAGAAAGCAACCCGGTAGGCGGCTGGTACGGCCTGAAAAAAGGGCTGCGCGGGCGCTTTGGGATGTATGTTCCGCCTTTGATGGAGGAACTGGGATTGGCAGAGGTGGAACACAACGCTAAGAATAACAGGATGCGGGCGATTTAGGGGGTTACATAAGACATCCCGAATTTTATGGTTGAGGTGCATCGCACCGGAATCCTGACATGCCATAACACCCGTTGTTACGGTGCGCTGCACCTAAATCAACATTTTTACTGGACGACTACAAAGATTCGGGTGCGCTGCACCTATGTTTGAATCAAAATATGCGAGAAATTGCATGATTTGGTCAAAATTTGGGATGTCTCATGTTGGGCATGTCCAAGAGCTGCGTCATGCCCCGGTTACCTGCCTACATGCCAATATTTCGCACAACGGCACAACGCTCACTACGCAAAACGTCGTTTTGAAAGCTGCCTCGTCTTAGACGTTGTGCCTTTGTGCCGTTGTGTGAAAAAAAATCCGTTGTGTGAAAATACTGGCGTTAGACATCGCGCTTGCGAACTCGCGTGCCGTCTGCGCCCTCCCGGTTGCATGGGACAAGTTTCGCGGGAAATACCTTCGCGGGAAACAATTTAGGGGATTACGTTTACTAAACTTGATGTGCATCCTAAAGTTATGACTTTTAAAGTTTGGTAAACGTTGGGTAAAAGCATCCACTTTTCCTTAATTTTGGCGAAGCCATAGACTTACTACACCATTTCAATCGCACAACATGACAAACCGCTTCTTCCTGCGCGCCGGCTTGCTTTTTATTGGAGCCATTGCCCTCTTTGCTTCCTGCAAAAACAATTCAGAAAAAACGGATACCGCCTCAGTTGCCAATCCCGTTGTTTTTGAAAAACCGCGGGTTCCCGAATGGCATAAAAATGCCACGATCTACGAAGTCAACCTTCGCCATTATACACCGGAAAACACCTTTAAATCTTTTGAGGCCGAATTGCCCCGTCTCAAAGAAATGGGCATTGATATTTTGTGGTTTATGCCCATTCATCCGGTGAGCGTGAAGAATCGGAAAGGGGAATTGGGCAGCCCTTACGCCGTGGGCGACTACTACGGGGTGAATCCGGATTTTGGCACCATGGATGATTTTAAACGCCTGCTCAAGGCCATCCACGATGCGGGTATGTATTGCATTATAGACTGGGTGCCCAACCACAGCGGCTGGGACAACCCCTGGATTACCGAACATAAGGACTGGTACACGCAGGACAAGGACGGGAACATCATTGACCCGATTGATTACAATACCGGCAAGTCGTGGGGCTGGACGGATGTTGCCGATCTGAATTTCGACAATCCGGACATGCGGCTGGGCATGATTGATGCCATGAAATTCTGGGTCAAAGAGGTAGGGGTTGACGGTTTTCGCGTGGATGTCGCGCACGGCATTCCCGTGGATTTCTGGGTGCAGTGTTCCGACTCGCTCTACGCCATCAAACCGCTGTTTATGCTGGCCGAAGCGGAAGTTCCGGACATTCGCAACAACGGCGCTTTTGTGATGGATTATGGCTGGGAAATGCACCATTTGCTCAACGAAATTGCCAAATACCAGGGCGCCACCCGGGATAAAGTCAAACAACTTTCGCAGGGCAATGTGGTGGAAGGCAAGACCAAAGCGCCCGAGAAAAAAACGGCGTTGGACATTGATAAAATGTTGGCCAAAAAAGACAGCCTATACGTGAAAGGCTACGCCATGCAATTCACCTCCAATCACGACGAAAACTCCTGGGCGGGCACGGAATTTCAGCGTTTTGGCGCTGGGCACAAAGCGTTTGCCGTGCTCACCGCAACCTTTGACGGGATGCCGCTCATTTACACCGGGATGGAATCGGCGATGGATAAACAACTGGAGTTTTTCAAAAAAGATCATATTGACTGGGGCAATTACCAATACGCCGGATTCTACAAAACATTGTTTGATCTGAAACACAAAAACCAGGCGCTTTGGAACGGCGAACACGGCGGAGCATTGGTTAAAATTCCTACCGGAAACGACGAAAATATTTATGCTTTTGTACGCGAAAAAGCAGGCGATAAAGTGGTGGTGGTGATTAATTTATCTGCAAAAAAGCAGGCGTTTAAGTTGATGGGGAATCAACATGCTGGGGATTTTAGGGAGGTTTTTAGCAATAAAGCGCAAAATCTGACGGAAGGTATGGCGATGGAATTGGAGCCTTGGGGGTATAACGTGTTTTCGGATTAACTTATCTTGCTTCATAGTATACTTTAGAATCAGGGAAAGTTGACAAAGTCGAACCAATTACTTATCTTTGGCGTTAGTAACCCGATGCATTAGTATGATCAAAAGCTTTGGAGATAAAGAGACTGAAAAAATCTGGAGAGGAGAATTTTCTAAAAAGCTCCCTGCAGATATACAGCCTGTCGCAAGAAGGAAGCTTAGGATGATCAATAGCGCTCAAGACATCAACGATTTAAGAGTTCCTCCCGGCAATAGGCTGGAGAAACTTAGTGGAAATTTGAATGATTTTTACAGCATCAGAGTCAATAACCAGTGGAGGATAATATTCCAATGGTTAAGAAGTCATGCTTATTTGGTTCAGATAATTGATTATCATTAAAATGGAAAAACTGCCCAACATACATCCCGGCGAAGTTTTATTGGAAGAATTTCTAATTCCCATGGCAATCAGTCAATACAGGTTGGCTAAGGATTTAAATATTCCACAAACCAGAGTTAGCGGAATCATCAAAGGAAAAAGGAGAATAACTGCCGATACAGCCTTGCGTTTAAGCAAGTACTTTGGAAATTCTGCCAGGTTTTGGTTGGGGCTTCAAGATGATTTTGATTTGGAAGAATCCAAAGACAAATTGATTGAAGAACTAAAGGGCATACCGAAAGCAGACAAAAGTGCTGCGTGATAACGCTTAGAAACTACCTATATCTTTGTAATATCATCCAACTTATCCAACTCCAAACGCACCACCCCGCCTTCGGAGTAGTACATTTTATCAAACCGGTAACCCCACCGCACTTCGTCGGCCATATAGGAGTTGTTGGCGTGTACGGTTTGCGAAAACGTTTCATCGAATCCCTGCACAATAACCAATATCTCGCCATTCATTTGTAGGAGCCGGTCGGGGGTCAGGTTGTAAAACGGGCTTTCTTCGTCAATGGCATGTACCAAGGTCCAGTTGAGTGGAAACAAGGTCACTTTTTCCCGTTCGAGTTTCAAGGCGATGTAGCGTCGCGTGGCTTCGCCGTCCTGCGTTTCCGTCCAGGAAAAAACGACCTGCATTTCGAGGTTGATGATCTTGTTGCTGCGTTCGTTGACGATGCGAAATTGCAGGCTTTTGCCGTCTTTATATGGTGCAATTAAGGCATTGCTGCTGAAAAGGATATGCGCTTTGGGGCGCGAAAATCTTGAAAAAATCAACCCGGTAACCAAAGCCACGGCGATCAACCCCACCATCGCATCCGTGACGGCGACAAAATTAGCAACCACGCTGGCCGGACTAATCGCACCGTAACCCACTGTGGTAAAGGTTTGCATACTAAAGAAAAAAGCCTTCAACAATCGTTGCTCAAAGTGAGGCTCCTCGACTCCGGCCAGCGCGCCAGGCTCTAACGAAGCGAGTATCACAGCGAAAACGCCATTGATCGCAAAATAAAAAACCACGACCAACAGCAAAAACTGCCACCAGGGCATTTCGATGAGCGGCTCGTAAATCATCCACCGCCGCCTGCCGTTGCGGCGCACGTTGAATCTTCCGTTTTTAGAAATCAATCTTTCGCCGGAAGCGCCTATTTTTGCCCCCAGCCCCAGGTCATTTTCCTGTTCTTTGCGACCCGGAAACAAACGGCCTGACGATGGGCGTTTTTGTCTCATATACGATACGTTTACAGGATAACAACTTTCCTTGAATTTGGATTTGCTTATGGAAAAATTCGCCATTCAGCCCGACATCAAAAAGGCGGCTACCCTGCCGGCTGCATTTTACCGCAGTGCGGAAGCATTCGAAGCTTCGAAAGAAAAAATATTCGCAGCCCACTGGAATTTTGTAACCGAAACGGCGTCAATTGCAGAACCGGGGCAAGTGTATCCGTTCACGCTGCTCGAAGGGGTCTTGGACGAACCATTGGTATTGACCCACGATCAAAACGGCCAAAAATACTGCCTGTCCAACGTCTGCACCCACCGCGGCAACCTCGTGGCCATGCAGCCAGGCAAAGCGAGGATGCTCAGTTGCGGCTACCATGGGCGTTGTTTCCGCTTAGACGGCACGTTCAAAAGTATGCCTGCATTTGAGGGGGCGGAAGATTTCCCCACTTCGGCCGACCACCTCACTCCTGTGCATTTTGAAGCGTGGCTGGGGCTCATTTTTGTTTCCCTCAACCCTGCGGTTCCCTTTGAAGAAATGACCCGCCCCATGCGCGAGCGCCTGAATTGGCTGCCGTTGGACACGCTGCACCTCGTAGAGGAAGGCACCACCGATTACCACGTCAATGCCCACTGGGCGCTGTATTGCGACAATTTTCTGGAAGGATTCCACATTCCTTTTGTACATCCCGCGCTCAACGCAGCCATAGATTTCGAGCAGTATGCCTATGAAATTTTCCCGCATTGCAATTTGCAAATCGGCATTGCCGACGAAGGCCAGCCGCATTTTGAAGCGCCGGAAGGCCACCCCGATTTTGGTCGAAAAATCTATGCGTATTACTACTGGCTATTCCCCAACCTGATGTTCAACTTCTACCCCTGGGGCTTGTCGCTCAACGTGGTGGAACCGCAGGGCTTGCAAAAAACGCGCATCCGGTTCCGAACTTACCTTTACAAAGACGCTACCCACCAGCGATCTTTAAACAACTTAGAGGCGACGGAACTGGAAGACGAAGCCGTGGTAGAAAGCGTGCAGCGCGGCATTCAGTCGCGCTATTACCACAGCGGCCGTTTTTCACCGACGATGGAGCAGGGCGTGCATCATTTTCATTCGCTGCTGGCAAAAATCATTTAAAGCTTGTTATTAGACTTGTTGGGATAACGTGCCAATTTTCAAATTTTCAAATTAACTCATTTTCAAATTTTTAGATAACCCCTAACTCCTTCCCCACCTTCGTAAACGCAGCCACCGCTTTCTCCAAATCCGCCCGATCGTGTGCGGCAGACATCTGCACGCGGATGCGCGCTTTGCCTTTTGGCACCACGGGAAAGAAAAAGCCGATGACGTAGATGCCTTCTTCGAGCAGGCGGTTGGCGAAGCGCTGAGAGAGCGGCGCGTCGTAGAGCATGACCGGTACGATGGGGTGTTCGCCCGGGATGATGTTGAAACCAGCGGTGGTCATGGCCTGGCGGAAATAGCGGGTATTGTCTTCAAGTTTGTCGCGCAGGTCGGTGCTGGCGCTCAGCAGGTCGAGTACGGCAATGGAAGCGCCGACAATGGCGGGCGCCACGGTGTTGGAAAACAGATAAGGCCGCGAGCGTTGGCGCAGCAAATCCACGATTTCTTTTTTGGCAGCGGTGAAGCCGCCGGATGCGCCGCCTAAGGCTTTTCCGAAAGTGCCGGTGATGATGTCTATGCGGCCCATGACGTTGCGGTATTCGTGGGTGCCGCGGCCCGTCTTTCCGAGGAAGCCGGAAGCGTGGCATTCGTCAATGCCGACCATTGCGTTGTATTGCTCGGCGAGGTCGCAGATTTTATCCAATTGCGCAATGGTGCCGTCCATGGAAAAAGCGCCGTCGGTGAAGACGAGGCGGCGGCGGGCCGATTGGGTCGCTTTCAGTTTTTCCTCCAGATCGGCCATGTCGTTGTGTTTGTAGCGAAAGCGCTGCGCTTTGCACAACCGAATGCCGTCAATGATGGAAGCGTGGTTGAGTTCGTCGGAAATGATGGCGTCTTCTTCCGACAGCAGCGGTTCAAACAAACCCCCGTTGGCATCGAATGCTGCCGCGTAGAGGATGGCGTCTTCCATGCCAAGAAATTCAGAAATTTTGGCTTCCAATTCCTTGTGAATGTCCTGTGTGCCACAAATGAACCGCACCGACGACAAGCCGAAGCCATGCGAATCTATGGCCGCTTTGGCAGCTTCAATAACCGCCGGATGCGAAGAAAGCCCAAGGTAGTTGTTGGCACAAAAATTCAGTACTTCTGCGCCCTGTGTGGTGCGAATGTGTGCGCCCTGCGGGGTAGTAATGATGCGCTCTACCTTGTACAGGCCGGCGTCGCGGATATCCTGAAGTTCCTGCTCCAAGGCAGTTTCGACGGTTTGGAACATGGTGTCGTTTTTTTTGAGTTGCTAAGATAGTAAAGTTTTAGTTGCCAGTCTTACAGTTGGCAGTTGGCAGTCGGGGTCGGGTTCCAAAAGGTTGGTTACAGTTTATTGGAAGAGGAAATCGTCATTTCATCCAAAGTAATCCCATCCTGCCAACTGCACCCTGAAAGACTGCCAACTTCGTCCTTTCCTGGCGCCCAATCTTCAAATCATCAAATTTTCAAATCATCAAATCGCCACTCTTTCCCAAACAAAACAACCCATCCAGCATACTCAGGTTGGGCAAAAAAGCATAGCGGTCTTCAAAAACCTGGTGGTAGGACTTCGGGGTGAAATCCGGATCGGGTTTTTGCAGGTGCGGCTTGGGGTGGATGGCATTCCGGAGGTCCGTCCAGCCATCAGGGGCAACGTCAACATAGGCATCGGTTAATTGCAAAGTGACGTCCATGCGCAGCAATTTCAGCAGGGTTTGCAGCAATTCCAAGTTAAAATCGAATAAAAAAGGGAACGGTTTTTCGTAAAACGGCTGTAAGACATCCGCATAAAACTCAAAAAACGGTGAGTTGCCATAAGCGGATCGAATGGATTGCCAGTGTTGGCGCTGCCAGGGTTCGTAATACGCGATGCGCACCTCGCGGATGGCCTGCTGTTCGTTTTTACCTTTGATCAATGGAATGGTCAGCCGGGTCAGGCCGTTGGCTGCGGCGATGTGGCAGCGGTTGCGGTAGGTGCCTTTTTGGTAGTGTTCCCATTGCTCGATATACACAGGTTCACCGCTTGATAATTTGGTGAAGTATTGGATGGGCGGTAAATATTGGATTTCGAGAAGAATAGGCATGCCGGAGGCAGTTGAATGGATTAAAGTGGTTGTGGGCTTAATGCGCGTTACTAAGGCCTTGGATTGGGCAAATTAATTCGTACCAATTGTTTTTCAAGGTTTCCGGCTCGGGCAGTTATGGCTTCGTCTATGCGATGTGCCAGCGCATTATAATCTTTGTCTTCTGTGCAGATGATAATACCAAAATGATCCGGAAAAAACGATGTAACCGTTTAAAGTGATTATAATTAAATGTCACGACAATTCGCTTTTCAGCCATTGCAAAAGCGAGTACCTCTTCATCCGGAATGCGTTTATTGTCTTTTCCTGCCTCTTTAGTCGTTAACACATTATGCCCTAATTGTTGAAGGATTTCTACAGCGGCATAGTAGAAGTTTTCATTAGCATAAATATACGCCATTATTCAATTTCTTCATTTTCAACAATAAGATTGTCAATTTCTTCTTGGTTAGCGCGATAGTAATTCCAAGCATTTTTCAAATCTTCGGGGGTAAGGGTTGGGAAATTGTACAAAATTTCCATATCACTCATGCCAATTCGACGGGAATTAACCAAAGACCAAACCGGGATTCTGGTTTTGGCAATGCATGCATCACCTCCACACACGCCCGGTGTTTTTTCGATCCCCGGGAATACGTTCGTCAAATCGCTAATGACCCACTGCAATAGTTGAGCCTTATCTGAGGGTGACATTTGGGGAAGCAGGGCTCCAGCTTCCTGAAGTGCTGTCGGCATATCAATTCTTTTTGCAAAAATATCACAATCAAACCAATAGAGCAAATTGTAGTCGGCTTAAAACCTGTCGGTTACCAACTCAACGCTTACCGCTTCGGCCTCACGCCCCTAAACCCCGGAGTCTGCCCCGCCATCGGATTCCCGCTGCCAAAGCCCGGCATTTTCGTCATCTGGTGCATCATCTTGCGCATTTGCTCAAACTGTTTGAGGAAAGCCTGGATTTCGTCTAACGTTTTGCCACAGCCGCCGGCGATGCGCTTTTTGCGGCTCATGTTCAGTAACTCCGGGTTGGCGCGCTCCTGCGGGGTCATCGAAAAGATAATGGATTCTATTTTATTAAAGGCGCTGTTGTCTATGTCAATATCGCGCATCATTTTACCCATGCCGGGGATCATGCCCATCAAGCTTTTCAGGTCGCCCATTTTGCGAATCTGGTTGATCTGGCTCTGGAAGTCGTTGAAGTCAAATTTGTTCTTTTTGATCTTCGTTTCCAAGCGTTTGGCTTCCGCTTCGTCGAATTGATCCTGCGCCCGCTCCACCAGCGAAACGATATCACCCATGCCGAGGATTCGCTGCGCCATCCGATCCGGAAAAAATAAATCCAAGGCGTCCATTTTTTCGCCGGTGCTGACGAATTTGATGGGTTTGCCCACGGTGTATTTTACCGACAAAGCAGCTCCGCCGCGGGTATCGCCATCCAATTTGGTGAGTACGACGCCGTCGTAATCAATGACGTCGTTGAACATTTTTGCCGTGTTGACCGCATCCTGGCCCGTCATGGAATCTACCACAAACAGCGTTTCATTCGGCTGGATGGCGGTGCGGATGGCTGCAATCTCTTTCATCATGTCCTCGTCTATGGCCAATCGGCCTGCCGTATCCACGATCACCGTATCGAAGCTGTGCGACTTGGCGTGCTGGATGGCATTGAGGGCAATCTGCACCGGGTTTTTGTTTTCCGGTTCTTTGTAAATGCCGGCGCCCACCTGCTCAGACAGCACCGTCAACTGGTCAATGGCTGCCGGGCGGTATACGTCGCAAGCTACGAGCAGCGGCGTTTTGCTGCGTTTGCTTTTGAGGAAGAGCGCTAATTTTCCGGAAAAAGTGGTTTTACCCGAACCTTGCAAACCCGCAATCAGAATTACAGTAGGCTTGCCGTTGAGGTTGAGCCCCGCAGCTTCCCCGCCCATCAGTTCTACCAACTCGTCCATGACGATTTTCACCATCAGGTCGCCCGGTTTCACGGATTTGAGCACATTTTCTTTGCCCATCGCCTTGTCCTTCACCTTATCGGTAAATTCTTTGGCGATTTTATAGTTCACGTCGGCGTCCACTAAGGCACGTCGAATCTCTTTAATGGATTGTGCAATATTGATCTCGGTGAGGCGACTTTCCCCTTTCAGCGTCTTGAAGGCGCTTTCCAAACGATCGCTCAGGCTATTGAACATGGTTGCTGGATGTTTATGCGTTATGGGCGGCAAAGATAAACATTTTAGTTGGCAGAAAATTCATCGGATGACAAGAATCCCTTCTGTCAAAGCATTCTAATAATTTATTCGCCCTTTTTCCTTTTTTTCAAAAGATGAATGCTTACTTTTGGAAATACAGATTTTTCATTCATTATAAAACGAAAATACCAATTATGAGTGCGCCATTAAAAGTCATCATCATGTTGGTGATTTGGTTGCTTTACTCGCTGATTGCTTACAAAGGATGTTTGCAGCAATGCTGTTCGGCGGATGCGGCTTCGATGTCAGATTTGGACACGAATGCAGTTGATTCCGGCGCTTTGGTGCGCTATCCGATTGACTTTCAGTGGGCTAATTCAGCCGCTTTCACCAATGACGGTTTTCCTGAGCGGAAGCAACAACTGCTGGCTCAGATGAAAGACAACAACCTGCTGCAAATCACAGGCCTATATTACGAAGCCGAACCCAAACCGGACGGCTACGACAACATGGGATTTGCCCGCGCCGACGCTGTGAAGAAGCTTTTCGCAGGCGCGATTCCCGATGACAGAATCCAGCTTCGTGCTCGCTTAGACGACGAAAAAGAAGGCGTCCGAAAAGGCTATTTTGAAGGCGTCGCGTTCGAGTGGATCACACCGGAAGCCAAAGTGGAAGAAAGTGTGGAGGAACTCGAGGATCGCATCATCATTCGCTTCCCAACCGGTTCGGTGAAAAGGGAATACGATCCTGCCGTAGAGGCTTACCTGACCAAATTGGCCGAACGGGTGAAAAAAACCGGGGAACGCATTTCGCTGGTAGGGCATACCGATAATGTCGGTACCGACCAGATGAACAACGAACTCGGCTTGGGACGCGCCACCCAGATCAAAAACACGTTGACCAAATCGGGGGTCAAGGCAGATCAGGTAGATGTGGATACCAAAGGCAAAACGCAGCCGGTGGATTCCAACGACACGGAAACCGGTCGCCAAAACAACCGCCGCGTGGAAGTGAGGCTGATTAAACAGTAATATTCTTCAAACTCAATCAAAAACGACAAACCATGTTGCTCAATACTTTCTTTTTACAAGATGCCGCTACCGCCCTGGGCCTGCCGTGCTGGCTGCTTTGGGCGCTTTGTTCATTAGGCGCTTTCCTGCTCGGGCTGTTGCTGGGCTGGTGGCTTTGGGCCGAGTACCGCCGCCGCGCCGCTGAACTGGAAGAAGAACTGAAAAACCTGCGCCTCAAATATGGCGAATTGGAGAAAGACTACGCCAGTTTGAAATATCAGATTGAAGAGGTCAATAAAGAAAATGGCTCGCTGCGCGCGTCGCTACATGCATGTGATTCCGACAAAGCGGTGCTGAAAACCAAACTCGCGAAATACGAGGAAGGCGACGGCACCGGTTTGGTCGCCGGCCGCGGACTATCCGGCGGGGCAGTAGATTACGCCGCCTTACTTGGGCAGGAAAACCTCCAGATCGTAGAAGGCATCGGACCGAAAATCGAAGAACTCCTGAAGCAAAATAACATTGTAACCTGGTCGAATCTGGCTGCCTGGAGTACCGACGACCTGAAGGAAATTTTAGAAAATGCAGGCCCGAACTTCCGCATCCACGATCCGCATTCCTGGCCAAAACAAGCCCTGCTGGCGGCTGAAAACCACTGGACGGAACTGATTGCCCTGCAAAAATCCTTAGACGCGGGCAAAGACTCTGCAACGGGCGACGAAACGCCGTCCAAAGTAGAAAAAATGATCGCCAAGCTGCTGGGCTTCTCCACCAACCACGGCGACCTGAAAATTGTGGAAGGCATCGGGCCGAAAATCGAACAATTGCTCAAAGCTGCCGGCATCAATACCTGGTCTGATCTGGCCAAAGCGCCATTAGATCGCCTGAAAGAAGTACTGGCCGACGGCGGGGATGCTTACCGCTTAGCCGATCCATCCACCTGGTCGAAACAAGCCGAATTGGCCGCCAATGGAAGATGGGGCGAACTGAGCGCCTACCAGGAGTTTCTGGATGGCGGGAAGGATCCGGAATAGCGTTTGGTTGAGTGACCGGGTGACTTCAAAGTCACCCGGTCACTACTTACAACATATTTGTAATTAAGAATAAGGAGCGTTTTAAAATTTGCAAGGGGCAAAATGCCGCACGCCTTTCAATGCAGATTTTGAGCCGCTCCTTTTATTTGTAAACACGCATACTGAAGCAAGCATTGCATTGTGTTCGTTGTGCCGTTGTGCGAAACTTTTTTTTTGTGTGAAAGGATTTTCTCACCGCTCGCATCCAGTCTTCCTCCTTCCCGTCGAAATTGTGCTGCTCGCCAGGGTTTTCAACCCTAATATCGTTAACTTAACGACGTAACCGACCCTGAAAGGGTCAAATTTGAATAGCCCCGAATGCAATTCGGGGAAAGGTGGAAGTGGGGCAGAGAACCAACCCCGAAAGGGGTTGAATGTTAAAAATTGGGTGTAGCGTATTGACATTCAACCCCATTCGGGGTTGGGCGTTACCTTTCGCTCATCCCTGTCCCCCGATTGCATCGGAGGCTATTCACCTTCAACCACTTCGTGGTTATGATTCCTGAAGTTAACGGCATTACACTCCAAATGGCGCCTCTCTTATTCTCCCGCTCGCGCGGCGGCTCCGCCCCGTGCGCTCTATTATCCGGGTTCCAACCCTAAATTTACAAAACCAGGTCTTGAGTCCCGTTTTCCAATTAATATATTCACCAAACCGACCACAAAAACGCTGCCACCAACAACCCCGAATACCCAACCCACCACCTCACATCCGTGTATTGCGAAACCGCAATCCCGAACCGCCGGCGCAGGTAAATACACAGGATCACCTTCTCCAAAGAAGCCCCTAGTGTGGCGCCTAAGGCAATACCAACCAGCCCGAAATATTGCGCCAAAACAAGGCTGATGGCCACCATAAAAATCAGCTCAACCACCGAAGAAAGCAGGGCAATTTTGTTAGATTGCAGCGCCATCAGCACCGAACGGGGAAAAAGCACCCGACTGACCGTAATGAGCAGGAAAGCATTAAAAACCAGGGCGCTTTCCGCGAATGCTTCCGTAAATACAATCGGGAAAAAGTACTTGCTGGTCAGCATCAGCGCGATAGAAAGCGGGAAAAGCAGGTGGAACAGGCGCAGGGAACGCGCTTTCAATTGCGATAAGCCCGCTTCCAGATTGGTTGACAGCGCAGGGATCATCGCAGCGCTCAAGGCCCCCGTCAGCGCAAGGGCCAACGGGAACTCCCGCGCCCCGTACCGAAACACGGCAAAAGTGGCTTCGTCGTCGCGGTACAAATAGCCCACCAACCAGAAACTGAACGAAGCAATCAGGCCGCCCAGCAAAGCATACAACGCCAGCGGCCAGGCCAATCGGATCCATTTGCGCAACAGTGTTGCGTCCCACCGCAATTGGCCGGTTTGCAACACCAGGACGCAGGTCCAGATAAATTTCAGGATGCCAAGTGCAATCAGGCCGTAAAAACTCCAACGGAAATCAGCGCCCAGCGCAACAGGCGCCAGCACGGCAAGTAGCTGCAAACCAGAGCTTAGCGCCCCAAACCAGAAAATTGCTTTCGCTTTTTTGTGCAGCAAATAAAGGTTTTCGATGAGAAAAGCAGGCAGGTTGAAAAACTGCCACACTAAAAACAGCTCGTACCAGGGTAGGGTAGGGCGGCTGGCAAGCGCGGGGATTGCCAGGTTTTTGCCAAACCAAAGCCCGGCGAACAACAAAGCACTCAGCCCGCTGAACAACAGCAAAGCGCTTCCGGTGAGGCGGCGTTGCTCCGGTTCGGGGAGGGTCGGAAAATAAGAAAGCAGGGCCTGGGAAAGTCCGGTCACCCAAAACGCACTGACCAACACCCCCATGTATTGCAGGATTTCATAGACGCCGATCTGGTCGGCAGGCAAACCCAATTGTGCCAGCAGGATGCCGGTCAGGATGGCGCTCCCCTGGCGCATCAGGTAGAACCACTGGAGCGCGCCGGTGGCGTCAAATCGCTTCATCCTTGTCTTTGAACACCACGCCGTATTCTTCCAATTCTTTTAAAACCGGTTCGTACACTTCGCGCATCACCGGAATCTGAACGCCGCGGGCGTTAATTTTGCTTTCCATCACCAATTTTACAAAAATACCGAGCGGCAAACCCACCAGACGCGCCATCGCGGTATCCGATTCGTTTTCGCCTTTCATCACCATCGTGGAGGTATGCCTGCGTTTTCTGCCAGCCAGTTCGTATTCGATCTCGTGCTGCATGATCACCATGTCTTTGTCGTTAGGATTGAGCTTCCATTTATCGAGCAGCAATTGCTCCAAAATGAGCGCCGGCGTGGCATTGGCGACTTTGATTTTGCTTTTTTTGAACAGTCCTAACCATTCCAATTTTTCCATAACCGGCGAATTGGGCTCCTCGCGGATCAGGGTAGCAAGGCGTTCCTTCACGGACCCGCTGCCGGTAGGCACATAAGCCTCCATAAGCTCGTGGTAAGACAGCTTGGCGGAGTCATAAATCGGGAAAGAGCTGTCCGTCATGCCGATTTTGACCAATGCGGCCCAGGCATCGCAAAACCCTTTGTGGCGCAGCGTGCCGCGGATGATGTTGGGAATGCCGTTCAGGCCGTATACTTCGCGGTAGAGCATCGAATCGCGGTTGGCGTAAGCCTCCCATTCGCCCATATCCTGGATATTCACCATCCAGTGTTCGCGAAACAACCGGTGGTAGGGTACATATTTGAATTTGCCATTTTCAAAGAATTGTGCGGTGCCGGTGCCTGCGCGTACGACGTTGCGGGGATTCCAGGTGAACTTGTAGTGCCAGGGGTTGTCATCGCTTTCCGGCGCAACCACACCGCCGGCGTAGGAACGGAAAGCCGTGATTTTGCCACCTTTGGTTTTGATGGCTTCGATGCGCTGCATGGCCGACATGTGATCAATGCCAGGGTCAAGTCCCAATTCGCCCATGAAGATCAGTTCGTGGCTACGTACTTTATCACCGAGCTTCAGCATTTCCTGCGAGACATAAGAGGCGGTAATCAGGTGCTTTTTCAATTTCACACAATCCTGTGCTACTTCGAAGTGCAGGTGTGCCGGCAACAGCGAAACGACGACATCCGCCCGCCCGATGAGTTCGCGGCGGTCGTTATCCTTCAGCGCGTCGAGCCAGGTGGCGCGCCCGTTGGGGTGGTTGTTCACTTTGCGCTCAGCCAGTGCAGGATCTGCATCGGCAACCGTTACAAACCAGTTATTTTCCTTAGCTTTGTTCAGCGTGTAATTGATCAGCGCCGTTGCTGAACGGCCTGCGCCGATGATGAGGATGTTATTCATGTCTGAATTTTGTGCGAATTTAGGCTCTACAAAGCAAACTATCCAATGATGAAAGAAAAACTGTTGCACATTGCGCTTCGGATTTACGATGCGAAAGAAGAATTAGCCGCCCCCGATGCCGAACTGCTCCAGGAAGCGAAAGCCGCATTGTCAAAATCCTATTCGCCTTATTCTAAATTTCAGGTTGGCGCGGCGGTGCGTTTGGTCAACGGCGTTGTACTCAGTGGCGCCAATCAGGAAAATGCAGCTTATTCGATGTGTATATGCGCCGAGCGGGTTGCTTTAGCGACCGCAGCCTCGCTGCACCCCGGTGTGGCCATCGAATCCATTGCCATTACGGTGCGGAATCAATTGAAAGTCATTGCGGAGCCGGCATCGCCTTGCGGGGCCTGTCGTCAGGTGCTCTGCGAAACTGAATCGCGGCATCGTCATCCCATCAGCGTCATCCTGCAAGGGGAAACGGGACAAATCTATACCTTAGAAAAAGCTGGCGACTTGATGCCGCTATCTTTTAATGGGAGTTTCCTGGAATGAGGGGTTTTTACCACATAGTTCAAGAGTTTTTTACCACCTAATGTTTTTTTACCACATAGGGCACATAGTTGTTTTCACATAGTTCACATAGCTGTTTTCACAACTTGTCCCGACTTGGCAGGATAGTTCTCATAGAAGCTATAGGCCGGATAAACGCTATGTGATCTATGTGACCATTCCTATGTGAACTATGTGGTAAAAAAACACTTGAACTATCTGGTAAAAAAACACTTGATCTATGTAGTGAAAAATCATCTATGTGGTAAAAAAATTATCTTTGGTGGTAAATCGCCAACTATGAAAAACGCTTTGTTAGGACTTTTTTGCCTGATGGGCTTGCTCAATGCCTGCACCAATACGGCGCCTGAAACAGGTGCTGCATTTTTTACCGTCACTTACCCCGACAGCCTTGGCGCGAGGCCATTCGACGGGCGGTTGCTGCTCATGCTTTCGGTGAACGGCGAAAAAGAACCGCGCTTCGAGATCAGCGACGGCCCCGGTACTCAACTGGTTTTTGGGATGAATGTGGAAAATTGGCGCCCCGGCGAAACGAGGAGCGTGGACGCTTCGGCTTTTGGATACCCGATTGAATCGCTTGCCGACGTGCCTGCCGGCGAATATTACGTGCAGGCATTGCTCCATAAATACGAAACCTTCAAGCGCAGCGACGGCCACACGGTGAAGTTGCCAATGGATCGCGGCGAAGGCCAGCAATGGAACCTGGCGCCCGGCAATTTGCTCAACAAACCTTTGAAAATCAGCTTCGACCCCCGCAGCACAAAGCCGGTTGCAGTGGTGATGGATCAACAGATTCCCCCCATTCCCCAGCCGGAGGATACAGAATACGTCAAACACATTAAAATCAAAAGCAAACTCCTGAGCGAATTCTGGGGGCGCGACATGTACCTCGGCGCACACATCCTGCTGCCGCAAGGCTGGGCGGAGCACCCGGATGTAAAATACCCGCTGGCGATTTTCCATGGCCATTTTCCCGATGACTTCAGCGGCTGGCGCACAACGCCGCCTGATACGACACAGCCCTGCGAATACAGTGCGCGCTTCAACTTAGATTGCTACAACCGCATCCAGCAGCAGGAGGCTTATGATTTTTATAAAATCTGGACCGGCTCCGATTTTCCGCGCGTGCTGGCCATCGAAATCCAGCATCCAACGCCGTATTACGACGATTCTTACGCCGTCAATTCCCAAAACCTGGGGCCTTACGGCGATGCGCTGACGTACGAACTGATTCCCTACATCGAAGAAAAATTCCGGGGCATTGGCGAAGGCTGGGCACGGTTCATGTACGGCGGCTCCACCGGCGGCTGGGAAGTGCTGGCTGCTCAGGTGTTTTACCCCGATGAATACAACGGCTGCTATTCGGCCTGCCCCGATCCGATTGATTTTCGGGCGTATACGGTGGTAGACATTTACAAAGACAAAAACGCCTATTTTTTGGACAGCAAATTCAAAAAAACGGAACGCCCGGCAGAGCGCGATTACCTCGGCCACGTGGGCGCCACGCTGAAGGAAGCAAATTACCGCGAATTGGCGCTTGGCGACAAAAGCCGCTCCGGCCAGCAATGGGATATCTGGGAAGCGGTTTATTCCCCCGTCGGCCCCGACGGCTACCCCCAACGCATCTGGGATAAAAAAACCGGCGCCATTGACAGTACGGTTGCCAAATACTGGCGCGAAAACTACGATTTAGCCTATATGCTCAAGCGCGACTGGAAAAAATTAGGCCCGAAACTGAAAGGCAAAATCAAAATCTACTGCGGCGACATGGACAACTACTACCTTAATAATGCTGTTTACCTGATGGAAGACATCCTGAAGTCCACGACCGACCCCCACTACGACGGCGAAGTAGACTACGGCGACCGCGCCGAACATTGCTGGAACGGCGACCACACCCAGCCGAACGCCATTTCCCGCCTGCGCTATCACCGGATGTTTATTCCGAAATGGGCGGAAGAGGTGAAGGGACGGGCGCCGAAAGGGGCGGATTTGAAGGGGTGGCGGTATTAAAACATTACATCAGGTCAGGATAAGAATTAACACGACCAGAATTATGCTGAATATTATTGCCGTAGTTAGGCGAAGGTTTTGTCCTTCTATCATGGAGCGATAAGAATCATAGTAATAATTGTAATCCCTGTAATCCCCATGGGAGTATCTATGTCTATAAGACCGGTCATAGCCATAGGGGGGTCTTAAATGGTCATTGTGGTTAGAACCCAAGGCTATTATCCCTATGATTGCGATGGCAATCAGCAAAAATGTCAGCATAGATGTAATATTTTATCATGAAAAAATAATAGCAAGAAAAACGGTATAGTTGTTTCTAAACTTGAGCGAATAAAATACAATAAAGTTAAGGTTTGTCTTCATCTAACCCCTGCTTTTTCCGTTTTATTATCTCGAACCTATCCGTTTTTCTGCTTTCCCAACACTTTCCGTATCTTTACCCACACAAGCTAATTCAGACCTATGAAGCAGTCTATTCTTTTAACGGCGCTTTTGCTTTGCAGTGCATCTATATTGTGCGCTCAAACCGCCTCCAAACCCTACGCCAAATCCTTAGCCAAACACCGCAAGGAGTACCGAAAAGACTTTCTCACCAACGAGCGCTCGCCGCTTAAGGAAAAGGAAGACCTGAAAGCCCTGCGCTTTTACGAACCGGACGAACGCTACCGGGTGGAAGCAACCGTGGAAGTGCTGGAAGGCGAATCACCGTTCGACATGGCGACGTATGCGGGTACCACAAAACCTTACGTGCGTTATGCCCTGCTGAAATTTGAATTGATGGGCAAGCCGATGGAGCTGACACTTTACCGGAATTTGCAATTGGCAAAAATGCCTCAATACAAAGACCACCTGTTTTTGCCCTTCATGGATGCCACCAATGGCGAAGCGACCTATGGGGGCGGGCGGTACATGGATTTTAAAATTACAGATATTGCCAACGGAAAAATGACGATTGATTTCAATAAGGCATACAACCCCTGGTGCGCCTTCAGCGATGGCTACCAATGCCCGGTTCCGCCTTTTGAAAACCACCTCAATGAAGTAATCGAAGCCGGGGAGCGGCAGTTCGCCAAAGAAAAAAAACACCGGTAAAAGTGTCCCGGAAGCGAGATCGTCGTCAAAACAACGCCATTGAACGAAAGTACACAGGCAGCATTGAACATGCTGCCCCATTTTTGCATTATCAATTCGTAATTTTTTACCACATAGTTCACAGTAGATGGTTTCACATAGATCACATAGTCACTACGTTCTTTTCAGGCTATTTCAGGTCTATGTGTCCTATGTGAAAATCCTATGTACCTATGTGGTAAATAATTACATCATATTCAAAACAAAATTCAACATCCAATGAGTAGATCATTAATTGTGATAGCGGTTGTCGCAGGACTCGCATTGATTTTGCTGGGCAAAGGTTGCAGCAGCTACAACAGCTTTGTCGGCCAGGAAGAAGACGTGGAAAATGCCTGGAGCAAGGTACAAAGCGCCTATCAGCGTCGTTCCGATCTGATTCCAAACCTCGTGAATACGGTAAAAGGTTACGCTAATTTCGAGCAGAAAACGCTGACCGATGTAGTCAACGCACGCGCTAAAGCAACCAGTATGACGATTGACCCTTCGAATATTACGCCGGAGCAGTTGAAGGAATTCCAGGCAGCACAATCAGGGGTTTCCCAAACGTTGGGCAGGCTGATGATGATTACGGAAAATTACCCGGATTTGAAGGCCAACACGCAATTCCTTGAATTGCAGTCGCAGTTGGAAGGCACGGAAAACCGCATCAAGGTGGAGCGCGACCGCTTCAACGATGCCGCTACGAAATTTAACAAATCTATCCGGACGTTCCCGAATAATGTCTTTGCCGGCATCTTCGGCTTCGCACAAAAAGCGCAGTTTGAAGCCCAGGCTGGCGCAGAGAATGCACCGGCTGTTAATTTTGATTAATCGCGTGTAGCGAGCGTGTAACGAGTTTTTACCACATAGGTGCATAGTTTTTTTACATAGAGCACAATAGAAATTAGACTTAATCACATTGATTTTCAGCAATATGATTGTTTAGGCTATGTGCCCTATCCCGCCAAGTCGGGACAAGTTGTGACAATTTCCTATGTATCTATGTGGTAAAGAAAATCTTTTGCACATCGGGTTTCCTGAATTTAACGACTTTCGAAATGGTAAAATTCTTCAACAAAGAAGAAGAAGCACGCATCATCGCTGCAATCCGACAGGCAGAGTCCGGCACTTCGGGTGAAATACGGGTACACATCGAAAAGCACCACAAAGGAACTGCCTTGGAGGAAGCCGCGCGCGTTTTTCACCAGTTGGGTATGGATAAAACCGAAGCGCGCAACGGGGTACTGCTTTTTATTGCCCCGGAGCAAAAAACCTTCGCCATCCTGGGCGATCAGGGCATTAATGCGGTCGTTCCGACTGATTTTTGGAAGGAAGAACGCGACCTCATCCAAACCCATTTCCGGCAGGGCGCTTTTGGTGAAGGCATCTGTCTGGCCATCGCGCAGGTGGGCGAAAAATTAAAAATCCATTTTCCGGTAAAATCGGACGATATCAATGAACTCCCTGATGAAATATCCTACGGTAGTTAAGGCTGGCTTCTTTTTGAGCATGTTTTTCCTGCTTGCCAATGTGATGCAGGCTCAAAAAGAGATGCCAAAACCCACCGGCTATCTGGTGAACGACTTTGCCGGACTGATGTCGCGCCCCGAATTGGAGCAGTTGGGCGCCAAACTCAGCGCTTATGCGCGGGAAACATCCACTCAAATTGTGGTCGTCACAGAAACCTCCTTACAAGGCGAAGACGATTTTGATTACTCCGTTCGCTTAGCCAGAGCCTGGGGCATTGGCGGAAGCAAAGAAAAGGACAACGGCATTCTGCTGTATATCGCAAAAGATGAACGCAAGGTGCGCATCCAAACCGGATACGGCGCAGAGGGTTTCCTGACCGACGCCCTTTCCCGGCGCATCATCGAGCAAACCATCGCTCCGGCTTTTAAAGAAGGCAATTACTACGCCGGGATTGATGCAGCCACAACGACCATCATGGATCTCGGCAGGGGCGAATACACCAACGAAGGCGGTGGCAAGCGGAAATCGGAAGGCGGCAAGGCGCTGCTCCTGATTTTTCTCCTGCTGTTTGGCATGATCTTTTTACTCTCCCTTTATAATCGCAACCGCAGAGGTCGCGACGATGAAAACGACGGCGGTTACCACAGAGGCGGTCGCTACGACGAACGCAACAGCGGCGGCGGTGGCTGGATGTTTTTCCCTATCGGCGGCTTTGGCGGCGGTGGTGGCGGTGGCGGTTCCAGCGATGGCTGGGGCAGCTCCAGCGGCGGTGATTTCGGCGGTTTTGGCGGCGGTGATTTTGGCGGCGGCGGCGCTGGCGGGGATTGGTAAATAAGTCGAAAGGATAAAGTCGAAAGGATAAAGTCGAAAGGATAAAGTCGAAAGGATAAAGTCGAAAGGATAAAGTCGAAAGGATAAAGTCGAAAGGATAAAGTCGAAAGGATAAAGTCGAAAGGATAAAGTCGAAAGGATAAAGTCGAAAGGATAAAGTCGAAAGGATAAAGTCGAAAGGATAAAGTCGAAAACCTTGACAAAGGATACTTATTCGATTCTGAAACGAAAGCCAAACTTTAACCTTTAGCCTTTCTACTTTAACCTTGACAGATTTTCCAACACGCCGTTATGAGAAAGCTATACTTCATCCTACTTCTGGCTACCGGCATCGCCTGCACGCCGAAACTAACCTCCCGTTTTGCCGGCAAGGCAGACCTTGAAGCCCCGCCCGAAGCTTACGACGCGCCTGTTGCCGCCAAGCGGAAAACAACCTGCAACGACTACGAAGCCTATATTCCCGATACTACCCATTTAGATCATACGCCGGTTAAATACGTGCGGGTCAATGTGCATTGGGTTAATAACCGCGATAGTTCGGCCAATTTTGTCGGAGAGGAGGCGGTGGAATTTACCAAATTGCTCCTCCATGCAGCCAATTACAACCTGGTCGGGAATAAAAAATTGTGGATTCCCCACGGCAATGATATCCCGGTCTTGCCCATACAATACCGACTTGTACTGGCGCCCCGTCCCAACGATCCGGACGACGACGGCATTTATTTTCATTATGACGATGAGTTGTGCTACTACGTTCACAAAGGCAAAAACGCAAATCTGGGGAACAAACGGGTCGTTCAGAAATACGGCGTCCAGTTGGATACGGTATTGAATGTTTTTATCATGCCGCACCACCCCGACAGCGTCGCTTCAAAAACCTACTCCGCCGGAATTGTCGGTGTCATGCTGGGGAATGCAGTCAAATTAGCCGGGCCTTTTGAAAACCTGCACCTGACTGCCTGGAGTAGTCGTGGCGCACTGAATCACGAGGTTTGCCACGTCTATGGCCTTGGACATGCCTGGTTAGAAGACGGCTGCGACGACACGCCACGGCATAACCAGTCCTGTTTCAACAAAACAGACCGCCCGGGATGCGATACATTGACTTCCAATAACATCATGGATTACAACGTAGGGCAACACGCCTGGTCGCCCTGCCAGATCGGGAAAATCCACCAGCGCATGTCGCAGGAAAACAGTCCGGCACGCAGATACCTCCAGCCCAACTGGTGTGAACTGCATGAAGACCGGCATATCGTGATTAGGGACACGGTGGTCTGGCGCGGCGCAAAAGACCTGGAAGGCCACCTAACCATCGCAGCAGGCGGCCACCTGACCATTCAGTGCCGCGTGTCATTGCCGAAAGGCGCCAAACTGACGATAGAACCGGGGGCGATCCTGGTGCTGGAAAACGACGCCCGCCTGCACAATGCCTGCGGGGATGAATGGCAGGGCATTGAAATTCAGTCGCTTGATAAACAATCGGGTAAAATTATCCGAACGGGGAATGCTAAAGTGGAAAATACACCTTTGGATTTTTGACCCATTCGCAGCTTCAGTCCTGTTAAGAGCATATTGCGTCTGCGTTTTAGGATTCGATAGCTGCGATCGTTGAGTGGAGTAGAAACGAACGCAGCTATCGAATTCTAAAAACAGGCACACGTTAATCCCGCGTTAAGCTGCGCCATCAATTCCGCATATCTCCCCGCAAAGCATTACTTTTGCACCGCGCAAATCTGCATTCAATGCTACGAAACCTGATCAAAATTATTATTTTATTGCTCCTGACGCCCCTTTGCCTCACAGCACAGAAGACTGCGCCGGGCGTGAAAAAAGAAAACAAACCGCCTTCCAAAATCACGGTACTCTGGTCGGATTTATTGCAATTGCAACAAGCCAAAGGCCAGAATACCCAGCGGCTCATTGGCGATGTGCAACTGAAGCAGGACAGCGTTTTTATGTACTGCGATTCTGCAACGATCGAGCAGGAAATCCGCGTTTTTGCAAAAGGCAATGTCATCATCCAGCAAAATGATACGGTCAGTGTTTTTGCGGATTCGGCCTACTACGACGGGGCTTTGCGGGTAGCAGAGTTGTTTGGCGAAGTTATTCTGGTGAATGGAACTCAAAAGCTGTTCACAGACCGCCTCACCTATAATTTGGCAACCAAAGTAGCAACCTACAACGCCGGAGCCGTGATGACCAACGGGAGCACCCAACTCACCAGTAAAGGCGGGTCTTATTTTACGCAAACGAAAGAAATCTATTTTCGGGACAGTGTCACCGTCGTGGATCCCCGCTTCAGTCTGCGATCCGATACCCTGAAGTTCAATACCGAAACCAAAATGGTGGTTTTCCTCGGCCCTACGCTCATCAGCAATGACAGCAGCCGCATCTATTGCGAAGCCGGGTTTTATGATACGGAAAAAAACGTTGCTGAATTCCGCAAGAACGCCCAATACCAGCGCAAAGACCAGAAAGCCAGTGCCACCCGGATTCTGTATGATGGAAAAAAGAAAGAATATGTGCTCGATGGCGAAGCGTTGTTTGAAGACGACCGTCGCAAGGCTTCCGCCGATATGATCCGCTACAATGAAGTGAGCGACCAAACCTTCCTGAAAGGCAAAGCGAGCTATCAGGATTCTTTGCAAAACATCTCCTCGGAGGAAATTTTTTACGATGCCAGAAATAAAATATACCGCACCAAAGGACGATCCCGCATCAGCGACCCGCCCAGCATCCTTGAAGCCGACGATGTGAATTACGACGACAGGGAAGGTTTCGGCACGGCTTCAGGCAATGTCGTCTGGCAGGACACTTCTGCCCAGACCACCATCGTCTGCGCTTTAGCCAATTACAACCGCGAAACTGGTTACCTCAAGGCCAGCGGCGGCAAAGGTAACCGGGCCATGCTCATCTCCCGCATCGAAGACGATTCTTTGTACATGACTGCAGATACCCTGCTTTCCCTGCGCGCCGACAGCCTGAAAGGCGATAGTTCCCGGCTCCTGCTGGCGTATAAAGATGTGCGCATTTTCAAAAGCAACCTCCAGGCCATCTGCGATTCGTTGTCATACAGCAGCGTGGATTCCATTTTCCGGTTGTTCCGCGCGCCAATTATCTGGTCGGATACGTCGCAGTTTGTGGCAGACACCATTCACATCCAGCTAAAAAATCAAAAACTCGATCGCATCTTCCTGCGCGACAATGCCTTCATCATCAATTCGCCCGACGAGCTGTTTTTCAACCAGATCAAAGGGCGTTTTGCTACGGCGACGTTCCGGGACGACCAACTGCGCCGCATGGATGTGCAGGGCAATGCGGAATCGGTGTATTATGCCCGCGACGAAGCGGGCGGCTATGTGGGCGTGAACAAAACGGTATGCAGTGAAATGACGCTGCTGTTTGGCAACAACAAGGTAGACCAGATCAAATTTTTCACCCAGCCGCAGGCAAAGGCTACGCCGATGAACCAGGCCAACCACGAGGAAATGAAAATACCCGGTTTCCGTTGGGAGCAGAACCTGCGCATCAACACGATAGATGACTTGTTTGAAGCGCGGGAACGCCGGGAATTTATGGTGCTGCCTATTGTTCCGGCTGCTTCCGAAAAACCGGATTCCGGCGGCGATTACCCCGCTTCAGAAACCCAGCCGAAGCCACCAAAGCCGCGCAAGCGGGAAGGCGGGTAGTTGATTTTAAAATGTGCCAACCCCGCCGGGTGCAGAGGTGATCGTTCTAAATTTTCACCACGTTTTTGAAGAAGGATTGATGAGAGATGATTGATAAATGATGATTGATGATGTGACTGAGCGATCCCCCAGGGTGAATGCCCGGTGGGCATTCAAGCGAAGGAACGCGTCAGCGGTGTTTAGCCTATACACACGATGTTTACGTATCTCTTACATTAACAATCATCAATCATGTAATCGTCAATCATCAATAAAAAATAAAGATGTACGATTAAGCATCATTTTATAGAACTGATCACTTCTGCCCGGGCGGGACAGGTTTTGAAAATTTGAAGATTGAGCATCCTGGCATGTGAAGTCCCCGTTTCGACTTCGCTCAACGGGCGGTCGTTGAGCGGAGTCGAAACGAAAGACAGACACTAATTAATCTTCCGGCCGCCCGCAGTGCGGGACTCTACCGAAAGCTTATTGAATTTTTTCAAATCCACCATCAGGGTGGCAAAGGCGTCGTCTGCGTCCACGTCAAATTTTCTGCCGTCATAGGTGACGGTGCCGCCGCGTTTGCGCCACTCCGAAGCTAAAAGCACATAGCGATCAGAGGCTTTTGGATTGGGGCCGAAGACAAGATAGCGTTCTTCTCCACCGTCTTCAAAGCTAACCGCGAACCGATTTTCTTTGGGTTTGAACAACAGGATGCCCGGCGTGCCGCGGCGAATCACAATTTCTTCGACCTCGCGGCCATTGACTACCCGCACTTTGCCGGAGATGATTTCAGTGGAGCCGTTGCCTAATTCGCGGCGCATCACGATGTCGTCGGAAACGTAAAACTGGATGCGTTTGAGTTCGTCGTCGCTCCATCGGTAATTGTCATAGATGCGCTGGGTGAACGGGCTAAGCGTTGGCGAACAGGATGTAAACAGGCTGCCGGATAACGCCAGAAAAAAGAAAAAGCGGTAAACTTTCATGTTGCTTATTTTTGAAACCGAATTTAGCGGTTCCAACCGTCAGGTGAATCGAAATTAAGAAAGTTTAACCCGGGGTTTAACGGTTTTTAACGCTCCCGCCTGCCAACTGCCAACTAAAGCACTGCCAACTGACTACAACCCCAGTTCCTTCCCTTTTTCCAGCATAAAAGCGTGTGCGGAAGCATGGGTATTTTCGATGACTCCGTCAAGGATGGCATCGCGGATGGCATTTTTAATAATGCCGACTTCTTTGCCGGGCGGGATGCCGAACGTACTCATGATTTCTTCGCCGCTCACCGGGGGCTGCCAGTTGCGGAGGTGGTCTTTTTCCTCCACTTCTTTCAGGCGTTGGCGAACCAATTCATAGTTTTCCAAATACCCTTTTACTTTTTCAGGGTTTTTGGAGGTGATGTCCGCTTCGCAAAGCAGCATGAGGTCGTCAATGTCGTCGCCAGCGTCGAACAGCAGGCGGCGGATGGCCGAGTCGGTGATGTTTTCTTTGGTCAGGCTGATGGGACGCAAGTGCAACTGCACCAATTTTTGCACGTATTTCATTTTGTGGTCCATCGGCAGCTTCAATCGGCTGAAAATGCGCGGCGTCATGGCAGCGCCAAGGGCTTCGTGGCCGTGGAAAGTCCACCCCTGATCCGGGAAATAGCGCTTGGTTGGCGGTTTGGCGATATCGTGTAGGATGGCTGCCCAGCGCAGCCAGAGGTTGTCGGTTTTGCGACAAAGGTTGTCCAAGACCTGGAGCGTATGGTAAAAGTTATCTTTGTGCCCTTTCCCATTGCGCACTTCCACGCCATGAAGGGCTGCCATTTCCGGAAAAATGACGTGCAACAGTCCGGTATTGAACAGTAATTTAAACCCAATCGAAGGCTGATCGCACTGGATAATTTTGTTCAATTCGCCGGTAATGCGTTCGTAGGAGACAATATTGATGCGTTGTTTGTATTTGGAAATGCCCTGCAGCGTTACTTCGTCAATTTTAAAATCCAACTGCGCCGCAAAACGAATGGCGCGCATCATGCGCAGCGGGTCGTCGGAAAAGGTTTTTCCGGGATCCAGCGGCGTTTTAAGGAGTTTTTCTTCTAAATGCTGCAAGCCGTCGAATGGGTCTACAATGCTGCCGAAATCCACCTCGTTGAGGCTTACCGCTAAAGCATTGATGGTGAAATCGCGGCGGTTTTGGTCGTCTTCGAGGGTGCCTTCTTCCACACTGGGTTTGCGCGAATCTTGCCGGTAAGACTCTCTGCGAGCGCCCACAAACTCAATTTCCATGTCGTTGTGTTTCAGCATGGCGGTGCCGAAACGGCTGTAAACAGCCACGCGCGGCATGGGGCGAAGTTTGGCTGCGACTTTTTCGGCTAATTCGATTCCGCTGCCTACACACACGATGTCCATGTCTTTTGAGGGGCGTGCCAGCAACCGATCGCGCACATAACCCCCTACTACATAAGCCGGATAGCCCAACTCGTGCGCAGCCTCGCTAACGATCTGAAAAATCTTCCGCTCAAAATCCTGTATCTTAAAAACCACGTCACTTTATTTTAAGCAAGCTCAGTTGCCATACTGAACTGTTGTTCGATTTCATCCAAAATGTTGAAGAGAATTTCCGGCGAATGTTCGGTGACCAACAGTTTTCGATATTCTTTAATGTGGGGGTAACCGCGGAAATAATTCGTATAGTGCCGGCGCATTTCCACCACGCCTAATTTTTCTCCTTTCCACTCAATTGAACGGCGCAGGTGTTCCCGGGCTGCGTTTACGCGGTCGGCAGTTTCCGGCGGCGGCAACAATTCGCCAGTTGCAAAGTAGTGTTTGATTTCGCGAAAAATCCAGGGGTAACCAATGCTGGCCCTTCCGATCATGATGCCATCCACGCCATAGCGGTCGCGAAACAACTTCGCTTTTTCCGGACTGTCTACATCGCCATTGCCGAAAATCGGGATATTCATGCGCGGATTTTCCTTCACTTTTGCAATCCATTCCCAGTTGGCCTCGCCTTTGTACATTTGTTTGCGGGTTCGGGCATGGATGGAAAGTGCCTGAATACCAATATCTTGCAGTCTTTCTGCTACTTCGATGATGTTGATGGTATTGTCGTCCCAACCCAAACGGGTTTTTACCGTCACGGGTTTATCGGTAGCTTTCACAATGGCTTCCGTCAGGCGCACCATCAGGGGGATGTCCTGGAGCAGACCCGCGCCGGCCATTTTGCAGGCAACCTTATTCACCGGGCAGCCGTAATTGATGTCAATAATATCGGGGTTGTGCGCGGCTATGATTTCAGCGGCCTGCACCATGCTCTCCAATTGCCCGCCAAAAAACTGGATGCCAATGGGGCGCTCGTAGTCGAAAATATCGAGTTTTTGCCAGCTTGATTTTGCATCGTGGACGAGGCCGTCGGAAGAGATGAATTCCGTGTACATCAAATCGGCGCCCTGGCGTTTGCACAAAGCGCGAAACGGCGGGTCGCTCACATCCTCCATGGGCGCCAGCAACAGCGGGAATTCTCCGATTTCGACCGAGCCGATTTTTACCATTTTATCTTTTTCAGTAATTTTTTACCACATAGGTACATAGAATTTTCACATAGAACACATAGGCCTGATCTGGCCTGAAAAGAGCGTAATGGCTATGTGATCTATCCCACTAAGTTGGGACAAGTTGTGGTAAATAGATACCTTTTTCAAAAAACTGTACCAAACTTCGCGCAAAAATAAGGCGAATTGTGCCAAAACTGGCCTTTGTTTTCAAAAACAATTCTGATAATGGCCTCTGCAAGCTTTTTTGCTACGCGGCATCAACAAAAAACATTTCGATATTTCCAATATTTTTGGCAGGAATAGCTCCACGGGACTTAAACTTGAAATGATCTTTTACAAAGCTGTAGGTCGTTCCCGAAACATTGACTTTGCCGGGTTCGCTGCCTTCTTCCATGCGAGCCGCCACATTCACGGTATTGCCCCAGATGTCGTAAGCGAATTTGTGCGTGCCCACTACACCCGCTACTGCAGGACCAGTGTGAATGCCGATGCGCACATCGAATGCAGGCGCGTTGTTGCGTTGTTTTTCTGCTTTCCAGGTTTCAATAAACTGCCGCATCTCCAGCGCGGCCTTGACTACCCGAATGGGGTGGTTGGCGTCGTCTGCCTTCAAACCGCCGGCGCACATGTAGGCATCGCCGATGGTTTTGATTTTTTCCAATTGATAACGACCGGATATTTCATCGAAAGCGCGGAAGCAATAATCCAATTCCTTGACCAATTGTGCGGGGGTCATACCGGCTGCAACGCGGCTGAAATCCACAAAATCGGTGAATAAAACCGTAACCATATCGTGTTGGCGGGCTGCCGCTGCGCCGGTCATTTTCAGTTCTTCGGCCACGGCTGCGGGCAGGATATTCAGCAGCAATTCGTCCGAGCGCTGATGCGCGATTGCGATGTCATGGTTCTTTTGCTCCAGCAGTTTATTTAATCTTCTCAAGGTACTGTACCGGTAAAACAAGCCGATGGCAATGATCAAAACGGCAACGGAAATTACGGCTAAGAGATTTCGCTGACTGCTTTGCAGGGCGAGTTGGTTATCGCGTTCGTTCAGTTCCATTTCCTGGCGCGTCAGCAACAGCGAGTCGCCCAGCATGTGGATGGACAGGGAATCGAGCAGGTTTTGCTGGCGCGACAACAAAAACTGCTGGCGCAATTGGGCCTCTGTCATGGCCTCCAATTCCCGCTCTTTAGCGCGCATGGCTTTTTCGAGCGCTACTTTTTCAACGTTCAGGGTAGCAATTTGCGCGTTCATGTCATTTCGACGCTTCTCTGCGTTTGGCGAGTGGTCTTCGATGACTTTCAGTAAGGCTTCCGGCAGCTTAGGCGTTTCGATCGCCATGACACCAGAGTTGTCCGGGGGCTGTGGCACATCGGGGTTCAGCGAAGCCAGTAACGCCCGGTTTTTACTTTTTAAATTAGCATCTACCGTCAGGGTATTGCTTTCCTTCAGCATCCGGAGCGCTTTGGCACGGCTGCGCACCGGAGTTTTACCGCTTTCAATCAGCGCTTTAGCCCCTTCGTGCAAAGCCATAGCCATCCCTTCATTGCTGCCCGATTTTTGCGCCAAGCGATAGGCGTCGTCTATCAGGCGTTGTACCTTGTCGAAATCTTTAGACAGGCGTGCGTCTTCTGCCTGCTTGATTTTTTCGGTGAACCCCGAGGCTTGCGCAACTAAGTTATTTGCGCAAAGCAGTAATAAGATCACCGTGCTAAAAAAGTACTTGCTCATAGTAGTCTGTATAACTATACTGGGTTTTAAAAAATAGACCGCCCTGTTCTGGTGGTAAACAATTCCAGTGCCATTACCCCGGCTACGGAGTTTCCGCGCTCGTTCAACTCCGGGCTCCACACCGCAATCGCCAGTAAAGCCGGGATAACGCTGACGATGCCGCCGCCTACGCCGCTTTTGCCCGGCATCCCCACCCGAAAAGCAAATTCGCCGGCTTCGTCGTAAAAACCGCAGGTCATCATCACCGCGTTCAGACGTTTGGCCTGGCTATCAGTCAGGATGCGCTCGCCGGTAGTGGGAATGACCCCGTGGTTGGCCAAATAAAGAAACGCTTTTGCCAATTCGCGGCACGACATCATGATGGCGCACTGGTGAAAATAGACATCCAGCACCTGCTCAATCGGGCTTACAATATTGCCGTGGCTTTTTAAAAAATTGACCAAAGCGGTATTCGTGAAACCCGTTTCGCGTTCCGAGCGGGCAATGTCGTAATCGTATCCAATATCGGGAATGCCCGATAGTTTTCGTACAAAATTGAGGATGTCTGCTTTCGGATCCGGCAGGTGCTGGATGAGCACATCTGTCACCACCAAAGCCCCTGCGTTGATGAAAGGGTTGCGCGGCTTGCCTTTTTCGTATTCCAACTGCACCAAAGAATTGAAGGCACTGCCGGAGGGTTCCAGACCTACCCGTTTCCACAGCGCCTCGCCTACCGTTGCAAAAGCCATCGTCAGGGTAAATACTTTGGAAATGCTCTGGATGGAAAATCGCTCATCCGCATCGCCGACGCGGTATTCCTGTCCTGCTAAGGTCTCGAGTGCGATGCCGAACTTTTTCGGATCGGTATTTTTGAGTGCGGGGATATAGCTGGCCACTTTGCCTTTGCCAAAAAGCGGCTGCACATCCCGCCGGATGCTTTCAAGGATTTGCTGGTAATCGGTCATGGTTGTGGTAACGCTATAATAACGATCCTGTTATACGTTGGTTTTGGCACTTTGTTGTATTAAGCTCAAAATTACCATTTCGATTAAGCTGGCAGGCATTTTTTGTGGACTGGAATTTTAATTTTTACTTTTACCGCAATACAACACAGCAACATGGACACCCTCGACGCAATACAAATCAATTTCAAACCCGAACAATTGGCGCTTTTGAACGCTTGCTTAGCATTTTTAATGTTCGGCGTGGCGCTGGATTTGAAAACGACACATTTCGAATACGTCTGGCAACATCCCAAGGCTTCATTGGTGGGCCTCACCTCGCAAATCATCCTTTTGCCGGCATTGACGCTGGGGTTGATTTACGTTTTACAACCCCCGATGAGTGTAGCTTTGGGGATGGCTTTAGTAGCAGCTTGTCCGGGCGGCAATGTATCCAATTTTGCGGTACACCTCTCGAAAGGCAATACGGCGCTGTCTGTGACGCTGACCTCTGTATCCACCATCGCAGCCATCATTACCACGCCGGTCATTTTTTCTATTGTTGTGAACTTACTGCCGGGGGCCGATGCATTAGCCAAAGATATCGCCGTTTCACCCGGACAAATGCTCGGCTCTATCGTGCAACTGATTTTATTGCCCCTATTGATCGGTATGGCGCTGGCGTATCGTTTTCCGCAGCTCACCGACCGCATCCGGCGCCCGGTGCGCATCCTTTCCTTAGTCGTTTTTATTGCGTTTATCATCGTGGCCATTGCCGCCAATCTTGAAAATATCTACCAGCACCTTTCATTAGTGTTTTTTATTGTGCTGATCCACAACGGCGTGGCGCTGCTCACCGGTTACAACTTTGCGCGCCTGTTTCGCTTGCCGGTGACCGACGCGCGCGCCATTGCCATCGAAACCGGCATCCAAAACTCCGGCCTGGGGCTGATCCTCATTTTCAACTACTTCGACGGCATGGGGGGTATGGCGATGATCGCGGCGTGGTGGGGCGTGTGGCATTTGGTTTCGGCGTTTGCGCTGGCGATGTGGTGGGGGGCACGCGGGGCGGAGCCACCGCGCGAGCAGGGTTCATTTCGTTAACATTTCCCCCTTTTCGAGGGACTCCCATCCCAAAAAATGCGCCTATCTTCATGCCCTGTTAGAGAACACCTTAATCAAAACACATCAAGATGCGAAAAACACTCTGTTTAGCCCTCCTGGCATTGCTGTTGGCGGTTTCGCCCGCTTTGGCACAAAAGAAAAAAGCTGATGCGTCGGCCAAATCCGAAGCGTCTAAAAAAGAAGAAAAAAAAGATCCTTTTAACTCCGGCACCTTTTCAGGACTGAGTTTCCGTTCCATCGGGCCGGCGGTGACTTCGGGTCGCATTTCCGATTTTGCCGTCAATCCCGATAATACGGCGGAATACTACGTCGCCTCCGCTTCCGGCGGCGTTTGGAAAACGACCAACCACGGCACCACGTTTTCCCCGATTTTTGACGGACAAGGCTCCTATTCCATTGGCGTGGTGAAGCTCGACCCTTCCAATCCCGGCACCGTTTGGGTGGGAACGGGCGAAAACAACAACCAACGCTCGGTGGCTTATGGCGACGGTGTTTACCGCAGCGACGACGGCGGCAAAAGCTGGAAAAACATGGGGTTGAAAAACTCGGAGCACATTTCCGGCATCATCGTTGACCCTACCAATTCCAACACGATCTGGGTAGGCGCTTACGGCCCGGTGTGGAAAGAAGGCGGTGAGCGCGGGGTGTACAAATCCACCGATGGCGGCGCAACCTGGACCAACGTAAAAGCGGTGAGCGACTACACCGGTTGCAACGACCTCATCATGGATCCACGCAACCCGAACGTGTTGTACGCCGCGTTCCACCAACGCATGAGGAAAGTGTTTACCTACATCGGCGGCGGCCCGGAATCTGCGGTTTTCAAAACAACCGACGGCGGCGCCACCTGGAAAAAACTCGAAGGTGGCCTGCCCGGCGGAGACGTGGGGCGCATCGCAATCAATATTTCACCGGCCAACCCCGATGTGTTGTACGCCGTAGCGGAAGCGCCGGACGGCAAAGGTGGCATTTACCGCTCGGCTGACCGTGGCGCAAGCTGGCAAAAACAAAGCGGCTTTTTCACTTCCGGCAACTACTACCAGGAAGTGACCTGCGATCCTAAAAACGTCAACCGTATTTTCATCACCGATACCTATTACCAGGTGAGCGACGACGGCGGCAAAACCGTGCGCAACCTCGGCGAACTCAATAAACATATTGACAACCACTGCATCTGGATTGATCCGGCCAATACCGACCACCTGATGGTGGGCTGCGATGGCGGTATTTACGAAACCTGGGATTTTGCGAAAAGCTGGGATTTCAAATCCAACCTGCCGGTGACGCAGTTTTATAAAGTTTCAACGGACAATGCCTTACCATTCTACCACGTGCATGGCGGTACGCAGGATAACTTCAGCCTGGGCGGACCCAGCCGCACCCATTCCGGCAACGGCATCGTGAACTCCGACTGGTATGTAACTTCAACTGGTGACGGTTTTGAAACGCAGGTAGATCAAAGCAACCCTGACATCATTTATGCGCAGGCACAATACGGTTACCTCTCGCGCTTCGACCGGAAAAGTGGTGAGAACCTCGATATCCGACCCACCGAAGGCGAAGGCGAAGCAGCTTACCGCTGGAACTGGGACGCGCCGCTGCTCATCAGCCAGCACAGCAATACGCGCTTGTATTTTGGCGCCAACAAGCTTTTCCGCACGGATGATCGGGGCAACTCCTGGAAGACCATCAGCCCGGATCTGACGCGGCAAATTGACCGCAACAAATTGGAGGTGATGGGCAAAGTGTGGAGCGTGGATGCTATTGCCAAGAACGGCAGTACAGATATTTACGGCCAGTTGACCACCATCGCCGAGTCGAAACTCAACCCTGATTTGCTTTGGGTAGGAACAGACGACGGCCTCATCCAGGTATCCACCAACGGCGGGCAGAGCTGGACGAAAATTGACAACATTCCCGGAGCGCCTGCGCAGAGCTATGTGCATCAGATCATTGCGTCGCTGCACGACCAGAATGTTGCCTACGCCTGCTTCAACCACCACCGCTACGGCGATTTTAAACCGTATTTGTTCAAAACGGCTGACGGCGGCAAAACCTGGAAAGCCATCCAGGCCAACCTGCCCGAACGCGGCAGCATTTACACCATCGCCGAAGACCATGTGGATGCGAACCTGCTGTTTGTGGGCACCGAATTCGGCGCGTTTTTCAGCAATGACGGCGGCGGAAACTGGGTACAACTCAAGGCCGGGCTGCCCACCATCGCTGTGCGCGACATGGAAATCCAACGCCGCGAAAACGACCTCGTACTCGGCACTTTCGGTCGCGGTTTTTACATCTTGGACGATTATACGCCGCTGCGCAAGTTGCAAAAAACAGATTTGGAAAAAGAAGCGATCCTTTTCCCGGTGAAAGACGGCCAGATGTTTGTGGAAGCTTTCCCGCTGGGCGTGCGGGATAAAGGACACCTCGGATCCAATTATTTTTCGGTACCCAATCCGAAGGTTGGCGCAGTGTTTTCCTACTATCTCAAAGAAGACATCAAAACCATCAAAGACAAACGCCGTGAGGCCGAAAAAGCCAAGGCCGACAAAGGTGAAAAGGTGTATTACCCCAGTATAGACAGCCTGCGGATGGAAGACAACCAGCCTGATCCGTACCTGCTCTTTACCGTGACCGACGCATCGGGCAATGTAGTGCGCCACCTCAAAACGGCGGCTAAAAAAGGCTTGCAGCGCATCGTTTGGGATTTCCGCTACGGCACGCCCGCGCCAACCCATCAGCGTTTTACGCCATCTCCTGACCAGCTTTTCGGAGGCGCTGAATTGGGCTACATGGCTATGCCGGGCCGCTATTCGGTGACCCTGCATAAGTTTGAAGACGGCGCACTGAGCCAATTGGCCGGCCCGGTCAGCTTCGAGTGCAAACCGCTGAATCTGGGCGTTCTGCCACCTGCTGATAAAAAAGACTACGACGAATTTTGCAAAAAAGTGGCCGATTTGCGCCGCGCTGCCAGTGCTGCCAACGATATACGCAACAACATGAACAGCCGCATTGGCCACATCAAAACGGCCATTCAGGACATGCCTGCGTCGGCTGCCGAGTTTACCAAACGCGCTTATGATTTGGAGCGCCGTTTGAACGCGGTGGGCATCCAACTCAATGGCGACGCAACGCTGGGCCGCCGGGAGTTTGAAACGCCGCCTTCCATCAACGGTCGGATCGGGCAGGTTGAAGGAGGCATCTTTGGCGTAACGTCCGCGCCGACCGAAACCCAGCGGGAATCTTATCGCATCGCTGCAAAAGAATTCGGCCCCGTGCTGAACGACCTGAAAGCCATTTTTGCTGATCTTCAAAAATTGGAAGAAGACCTTGAAGTGAAGGATGCGCCGTATACGCCGGGGAGATGGCCGAAGTGGTAAAGCGTTGATTGTTGATCGTTGTTCGTTGTTCGTTGGGAACCGAAACATTGTTTTGGAACCGAACGAACAACGATCAACAAACAACGGACAACAGAAACAAACGAACTGAGCTTGAAAAAACAATAAACTTTCACCATTCCATAAATTCTCGTATCTTTGCAGTGCCCTAACAGGCAGAATGTGTGTTTTTATCATCCTTCCTTGATAAGTTGCGTCGGTAAAAATTTCCATTCACGGCAGGCAGGCGGTTTTTGAACCGGGTTGCCGCCAGAGGTTCTTTCAAATTGGCAAAAGGCAAATAGGCAAAAGGCAAAGCAGTAATTACGAGTTCTTGCCCCTTGCAATTTGCCCTCCCGCTTAGGCGGGACAGGCTTTGCTCCTTGAACCAGCCTCCGACGATGTACTTTTTTTCACTTTATTCATCCAAATGTCATTTACATCATTAGGCCTCATTGAGCCACTATTGAACGCGCTTCATACCGAAGGCTACACCACGCCTACGCCTATTCAGTCCAAAGGCATTCCTATGGTACTGTCTGGCCGTGACTTGTTGGCCTGCGCACAAACCGGTACCGGGAAAACGGCGGCATTTTCGCTGCCCATCCTGCAATTGCTGCACGAAAGCACAGAACCTGCGCAACCCGGCCAAATCCGGGCGCTGATTCTGACGCCCACCCGGGAATTAGCCATCCAGATTGACGAAAGTCTGAAAGCTTATGGACGCAACCTGCCCCTGCGCAGCTTAGTCATTTTTGGCGGCGTTTCCGACAAAGCACAGATAGATGCACTCCGCCGCAGAACGGACATCTTAGTCGCAACGCCGGGTCGTCTTTTAGACCTGATGCAGCAAGGCTACGTCAAACTCAACCACATCAAATTTTTCGTTCTTGACGAAGCGGACCGGATGCTCGATATGGGCTTTATCCATGATGTCCGCAAGGTGATTGCAAAATTGCCAGCCCGTCGTCATACGCTGTTCTTTTCAGCCACGATGCCGCCGGAGATCGTCAAACTGTCCGATTCCATCCTGACCAACCCGGCACAGGTAGAGATCACCCCGGTGTCTTCTACTGCAGAAAATGTGGAGCAGGCTGTTTATTTTGTGGACAAGAACGATAAGAAACACTTGCTGGCGCACTTGCTGAAAAACCCGGATATTGTTTCCGCGCTCGTGTTCACCCGAACCAAACACGGCGCAGACCGGGTGGTCCGGGACTTGGGCAAAACGGGGGTTCGCGCCGAAGCCATTCACGGCAACAAGTCGCAGAACGCCCGCCAGAACGCGCTGAGCAACTTTAAATCCGGCAAAATCCGCGTATTGGTCGCCACCGACATTGCCGCACGCGGCATTGATGTGGACAACCTTTCGCACGTCATCAACTTTGAGTTGCCGAATATTCCGGAAACCTACGTACACCGCATTGGCCGTACAGGCCGTGCAGGCGCCAGCGGCATTGCTTTATCATTCTGCGAACAGGAAGAAAAAGCCTATTTGAAAGACATTCAAAAGCTCATCCGCCAGAATGTACCCGTGGTGAACGAACACCCTTACCCGCTTTCGGGTGCAGGCGTTGCCGCATTCGACCAGCCGGAGCCGTCAAGACAGCCACAAAGAAGAGAAACCAGCACCGCTGCTTATGGCGGCGGCAATCGCCGGAAGAATAGCAACTGGAGAGGCAACAACAGCAATTCGCGCTCGACGCGGACGTCGTAGTTTGCTTATTCCGGCAAGGGTAAACATAAACATGAGCCATTCCGATTGTTCGGGGTGGCTCATGTCATTTGAATACTTACCACTTAGCTGAATATTATACATACCGTTTGCAAATCCCCTGAATTTGCTTTATTTTTATCGGAAATTTAATGTGCTATGACAAGTGCCGCAGCCCAACTGAAGGCCTGGACGCTGGAAGAAATCGCCCTGCATTTTGGCCCTGTCGAATTGCAGCAACCGCTCACCCGGGAGCAGTTTTTGGCTTTGGCCGATCACTATCCCGATTTGGCGATGGAGCGGGAGTTTAACGGAATAACAACAATTATGACACCGGTTAAAAAAGGGTCCAGCAAGCGGGAATCCATGCTGCATGGCCTCTTGTTTATCTGGAATTTTCAGATTGGTCAGGGCGCCGTATATGGCCCGAATGGTACTTATGATTTGCCGGACGGCGCTACAAAAATGCCGGACGTTTCCTGGATCGCTTCCGGACGCCTGACGCCTGAATCCGACGACGAAGACGGGTTCATTACCGTTGTACCGGACTTCATTGCTGAAATACGCTCCAGAACGGATCGCCTGCCCAAGTTGCGTTCAAAAATGACCGATACCTGGATGGCCAACGGCGTTCGCTTAGCGTGGTTGATTGATCCGTATGAAGAGAAAGTCTATATCTACCGGCAAGGGCAGGAAGTAGAGGTGATCGCAGGATTTG
>Ga0209573_1000961_pt1 | contig 50592 bp, 54 predicted proteins | sample TNRBio252014_DNA_FD_185870 | JGI IMG/M metagenome (GOLD analysis project Ga0209573, IMG submission 185870) | Wastewater treatment Type I Accumulibacter community from EBPR Bioreactor in Madison, WI, USA - TNR Reactor_6/25/2014_ DNA (SPAdes)... | ecosystem: Engineered > Bioreactor > EBPR >... | reverse complement strand
CGTCATGGCGCAGATCGTGCGGCCGGGCGCGCCGGTGCTGTTCGGCGGCGCGCCCGGCCGCGTTTCACATGCGCGAGACCAGCGCGCCCATGACCGCGGTGGAGGCCATGCGGCTGGACCTGGCCTACGTGGCCGTTGGGAAGCACCTGGGCCTGCCCACGCAGACCTACCTGGGCATGAGCGAGAACCGGGCCGTGGACGCTCAGGCTGGGGCCGAGAGCTTGGGCGGCGCGCTGCTGGCCGCGCTGGCCGGCGTCAACTCAGTCTCTGGGGCGGGCATGCTGGACTACACCATCGCCTTCAGCTTGCCCAAGCTGGTGCTGGACAACGAGCTGTGCGGCCAGGCGCAGCAACTGGTGCGTCCGTTCGAGGCGCTGGACGACCTGCCGGCCGGCGGCCTGGCGAGGGAACAACTGGCCGAGGGCAACCTGCTGACCGCCGCCCACACCCTGGCCCACTACCGCGACGCGCTGTACGTCCCCGGCCCCATCTGGGACCGGCAGAGCGAGGACAACTGGGTCAAGGGGGGACGCACGACGCTGATGCAGCGCGCGGAGGCCGAGGTTGCTGCGCGGCTGGCCGCCTATCAGCCCGTGGAGACCGATCCGGCCATCGAGCGGGAGCTACGCCGCCTGCTGCTGAGCGGTATTGATCCGCAAGGCGCCGCCTTCCCTGTCGTGCCGCCGCCGCCAGCCAGCGGGCAGACGAAGATACGCGGCCATCAACGGCGTTACCGGTAGTACTGCTGACTCTCCCTTCTTTACTCGTGCCGCGTGACATCTCCTCTTTTCTGTGGTATAAGGAGTAACCGTGCCGACTGTCCTGCGCATTCGCTCGTTTCGCTTCCACTTCTACTCCGACGAGCGCCAGGAGCCGCCCCACATCCACGTGGCGACGGCCGACGGTGAGTGCAAGTTCTGGCTGGATCCAGTACGGTTGGCGCGCAACAAGAACGTGGCGCCCCATGTCGTGCGAGAGATGGAGCGGTTAGTCTATCAGAATCACGACCTTCTCATGAGAGCATACCGTGAACACCTTAATCGCTGAACAATCAACTTCGTTCACAGAACCCGCAGCATTGCGCGCCTGGGCGCAGGACCGCTACATCTTTCTGGAGCTCACCGACGGGCGCATCGTTGGCTTTCCGGCAGATCGTTTCCGTATCCTGAGATCGGCAACCAACGAGCAGTTGAAGGAGGTCTCGTTGCGCCTCGATGGCTATGCTTTGCGTTGGGAGTCGCTGGACGAAGATATCACTGTGCCCGGCGTGGTGGCCGGGCGTTTCCAATTGCCTCTGGGTGAGGAATTTGCCGCCCGGGTCGTGGCTTGAGGGAGATCATGAACCAAGTCACAGGTTTTTCTGCGGCCTCCGCCCGCAACACCCTCGGCGTCATCGGCCTGCCCATGCCGGTCAAAGAGCTGGCCGGCCGGCGCTGGGATGTGATCGTCGTCGGCGCAGGGCACAACGGGCTGGCCTGCGCGGCCTATTTGGCGCGCGCGGGCAAACAAGTGCTGGTGCTGGAGGCGCGCGAGCGGGTCGGCGGCGCCTGCACGCTGGAGGAGCCGTGGCCTGGCTTCCGCGTCTCGCCTTGCGCCTATCTGGCCGGCCTGCTGCACCCGCTGGTGATCGAGGAGATGGACTTCCCGGCCTGGGGCTATCACTGGACGCCGGCCACGGCCGGGATGTTCGTGCCCTTCGAGGACGGCAGCTACGTGCAGTTGCCCGAGGACGACGACGCCTGCGAGGCCGAGATCTTGCGCTTTGCGCCGCAGGACCTCCTCGGCTGGCGGGCCATGGGCGATGTGATGCGCCGGGCGCGCAACGCACTGCGGCCGGCCGGCCAGCTGGGCGGCGCGTTTTCAGCCGACGACCTCTGGCTCAACCCGGCGCCCAGTCGCGAGCAGATCGAGCAGCGGCTGGCTGGCGACGACGAGGCGCGCGGGCTGCTCTTTGACTGGTCCATGGCCGAGTACGTCGAACGCTACTTGACGGACGAGCGCTTGCAGATGGCCTACCTGGGCCAGGGGGTGATCGGCACCTTCGCCAGCCCGTTCGATCCGGGCACGGCCTCGGTCAACTTCCACCACTCCAGCGGTCGGCTAGGCGGCATGCCCGGCATGTGGGGCTATGTGCGCGGCGGCATGGGCATGGTGAGTTTCATCCTCTGCGATATCGCGCGTGACCTGGGCGCGACTGTGGCGGCCGGCGTTCCCGTGGCCCGCATCCTGCCCGGCGAGGGGGTCGAGCTGACGGGCGGCGAGCGCATCCACGCGCCGGTGGTCGTGTCCAACGCCGACCCGCGCACGACGCTGGGCCTGCTGGGCGAGGCGGCCGATCCCGCCTGGCGCGCGGCCGTCGAGGCTGTACCTATCGAAGGGTGCAGCATGAAGGTCAGCGTGGCCCTGCGGGAGCTGCCCAACTTCACTGCCAGGCCTGGCGTCAACGAAACCCATCACCGCGGCCAGATCAACACGCCGCTGACCAAGGACGAGTGGCGGCAGGGCTATGCTGCGGCCCGCGCCGGCGGCCTGCCCGAGCGGCTGTGGACTGAGCTCTACTTCCAAACCGCCTTCGACGACTCGGTCGCGCCGGCTGGCGCGCATTTGATGAGCGTCTTCGCCCAGTATGTGCCTTACAACTTCACCCAAGGCAACTGGGACGCCTGGCGCGAGCGGGCCGGCCGGCTGGCTCTGGACGCCATCGCCCGTTTCTGCTCCAACCTGCCCGACGCCATCCTGAACTACGAGGTCATCGGCCCGCGCGACATCGAGCAGCGCGTCGGCCTGGCCGGCGGGCACATCTTCCAGGGCGAGATCCTGCCGCAGTACCTATGGGACCAGCGGCTGTCCTACCAGACCCCCATGGATGGCGTCTATCTCTGCGGCGCGGCGACCCATCCCGGCGGCAGCGTGATCGCGGTCAATGGGCGCAATGCGGCGTGGGCGGTGTTGCGCCGCAGCGGCGGGTAGATTGGTAAATTGGTAGATTGGTGGTACATTGTAGGGGCTGGATCGTCATATTGGCGACCACGCACGATATCAGTTACCCAAGCACTGTAGACTTAAGAAGGCAAATCCTATGACCAAAACACCCGTCAAACCTGTTGCCTTGATCATCATGGACGGATGGGGCATCCGCGAGATGAAGGCGTACAACGCGGTGGCGCTGGGCGAAACGCCCAACTATGACCGCTGGAACCAGATGCTAGAGCGTTGCGTGCTGGACGCGTCCGGCCTGGCTGTCGGCCTGCCTGAGGGGCAGATGGGCAACTCGGAAGTGGGCCACCTCAACCTGGGCGCAGGTCGCGTGGTCTACCAGGACTTCACCCGCATCAACCTGGCCATCCAGGACGGCTCGCTGGCCAGGAACCAGGTGCTGGGTGCAGCCCTGAACCGGCTCAAGACCACCAAAGGCAAGCTGCACCTGATCGGCCTGTTCAGCGACGGCGGCGTACACAGCCACGTCGACCACCTCAATGCGCTGATCGACATCGCCAACGCGGCCGGCATTGCGCCGGTGCTGCACCTGATCACCGACGGCCGCGACACCCCGCCGGAGAGCGGCATCGAGCACGCTCGCGCCCTGGAAGCCCGCCTCAAGACGCGCCAGGCGGTGATTGCCTCGGTCAGCGGCCGCTACTACACCATGGACCGCGACCGCCGCTGGCAGCGCACGGTGCTGGGCTACAACGTCATCGCGCTGCACCAGGGCTACGAGGGCCGTACGGCCGCCACGGCCAGCGAGGCGTTGGCTCGCTCCTATGCCGAGGGCGTCACCGACGAGTTCGTCCTGCCGGTGGCCATCGACGTGGGCCAGGCCGATGTGCTGGTCCAGCCGGGCGACTGCCTGCTCTTCTTCAACTTCCGCGCCGACCGCGCCCGCCAGTTGGCCAACGCCTTTGCCTTCCCTGACTTCGACGGCTTCGAGCGAGCCTTTATCCCCGACCTCGACCTGCTGACCATGACCCAGTACGACGTGCGCCTGCCGGCCAAGATCATCTTCCCCGAGGTCGAGATCACCAACCCGCTGGCTGAGGTGTTGAGCAAGGCCGGGCTAAACCAGTTCCACTCGGCTGAGACCGAGAAGTATCCCCACGTGACCTACTTCTTCAACGGCGGCCGCGAGGCGATCTTCGACGGCGAGTCGCGCCATCTGGAGCCGTCGCCCAAGGTCGCCACCTACGACCTGCAGCCGGAGATGAGCGCGTATCCGCTGACCGAGGCCGTGCTGAACCGCATTGCGAAGTACGACGACGCCTTCATCCTGCTCAACTTCGCCAACCCCGACATGGTGGGCCACACCGGCGTGCTGGAGGCGGCCATTCGCGCGGTGGAGACCGTGGACGAGTGCGCCAACAAGGTCGTCGAGGCGGTCGTGGCCAAGGGCGGCGTGGCCATCGTTACGGCCGACCATGGCAACTGCGAGCGCATGCGTGACCTGCTGACCGGCGAGCCGCACACCTATCACACCACCCAGCCCGTGGCCTGCTTCGTCATTGGCGACGGCTACTATGCCCTGCGCCCGCGCGGCATCCTGGCCGACGTCGCGCCGACGGTGCTGGACCTGCTGGGCCTGCCGCAGCCGGCCGAGATGACGGGGCGCAGCGTGATCGAGGGGTATGTGCCGGAGGCGAGGTAGAGTGGTAAAGAGGTAGATTGGTAGAGTGGTAAAGAGGTAGTTTGGTAGATTGGTAAAGAGGTAGTTTGGTCAATAAAAACGCTCCTGCTGGATTCATAATCCAGCAGGAGCGTTCGTATGTGGTTTGCCCGTTGCTGGGAAAGTAGAACTCGGTTTCACGCCTTCAGCACTCCGCCGAGAAGGCAAAGACCGCACGCAGCGCTTCCGGAGTCAGCGTTGGATAGCTCTCGATGATTTGTCGTTGCGTCCAGCCAGCAGCATACAAGCCCAGGATGAAGTCAACTGCCAGACGTGTTCCTTTGACCACGGGCTTGCCTTGTAGTATTTTCGGGTCGGAGTGGATGTGATTTCGCCAGTCCATTGTTTTCGTCTGAGGTTCAATCCGAGATACGCAAACCAGTATGATCCGACCAATGGTCCATAGTATACATAATGCGGAAGTTCTCGGCAAAGCAGCATTGAGATCGACCCTGTTTACATCGTCAGGATGACCTGACGGTTGCTGCCTCCACCAACGAACGTACAGTCTCGACCGTCGTCTGTCCGTTTACTTGCGCGCCGGAGTAGGCGTGGACGGAGACGCGACCAGCATCCAGCGGCAACCGGGCCAGCAGCGGCCCCACGTTGGCGGGGTTGACGCCGCCGCCAAGTACGACCTCGATGCAGCCCTGCGCGCGCTGGATGGTGCGCGCCAGGCGCTCCACGCCGTCCAGCGCTGAGCCCCGTTGGCCCCAGGGCACGCCGCTGGTCAGCACGCGGTCGACACCCAAGTCGAGAAGCGTATCCAGGGTGGCGTTCGGGTCGGGCGTGGCGTCGAAGGCGCGGTGCATGGTGGTCTTCAGGGCGTGCCTGCGGGCCGCGGCCAGCAGCCGCTGGCTGGCGGCCAGGTCAATGCAGTGATCGGGGGCCTGCAACACGCCGAACACCACGCCGTCCGCGCCGGCCCCGGCGGCCATTGCGATTTGGTCCAGCATCAACGCCAGCTCCGCCGGCGAGTAGCAGAAATCGCCGGCCCGCGGGCGGATCATGGCCATCAGGCCGGGCCGCTGCCGGAAGGCCCGCCTGGCCGCAATCAGGCAGTCGACCGATGGGGTCAGGCCGTCCAGGTGCATGTCCGCGCACAGCTCGAGGGTCGCCGCGCCGCCGTCATAAGCCGCGCTGACCGATCGTTCCACCGCAGCGGCATCGGAAGCATCGATGCAGATTTCGACAGGTATCATAGCCAGGAGGCCAGCAAGCAGGGAAGGAAGAGGGGGAAAGCATACCAATGCAAGCTGGCGTAGGCACACGACTGAGCTTGCTTTAGCATGCTTCCCTGCGTCAGGCGGTGAATAATGGAGGTTAAGAAGATGTTCCGGTAATTGCGCTGGGGCGTCGCCGCCGATTGAAATCGGCGTCTGACACACTCGAAGCATGCTAAAGCAAGCTCAGTCGCGCACACCAGCTTGCTTCAGTATGCTTCGGGTGTGTCAGCCTGCGGTTTATGAACCTTAAGAATTTATTCCAGTAATAGGCCGGTGTAGCGAAGAAGGTCAGAAGAACCCTGGAAGAATTTGTTCAGGAATTCGGCCACTCGCTGCTTGAGTTGCGCCCAATCATCGCTAAGCCGATGAAGATGCAAGATGTCCTGTTTGAGCCAGCGCCACAGCTTCTCGATGGGATTAAGCCAGGAAGCATAGGTTGGCAAGCGAACCAACTGGATCGGCAGATCATCATGGATGGCTTTGGCGCTTGGTTTTGGCGACCAATGTCCAGGCAACTTTGGCTGCCAAGTCAGGTTTTGCGCTTGAAGCGGTGCGAGCACATCGGGATGGAAGTGGACAGGCCAGTTGTCTAGCACCACATAGATGGTCTCTGCGTCAGGATAGGCTTTGCGGAGATCATACCAGAAACCAGCCAGACACTTGGTGTCGGTATGGCTGCGTTGGCGGTAAGTCACCTGGCCGGTCAGTCCATTCATCGCTGCCACGACCCGGAAGGCGCTGTTGGACGCATGGCTGCGCTGCGCCAGGGGTTGAGTATGTCCTGTGGCTTCATAAGCCCGAGCCAAGCTCGGTTGGCGGTAGTAAGTCAACTCGTCCAGGTAGAGAAGCACACAACGCTCTGGTACAGCGAGGCATTTCGCTCGGACCTGCTCAATGTGAACTCGCTTCTCCTCATAGTGCGGATCAGGACTGTGGACGTAGTCTCGACCGCGCTTATAGCTGATGCGCAGACGTTTGAGTAGCTGACTCATACCGCCATCGGTGTCGACTCGCAGCCAATCACAGGTCTTCCTCGCCATGGCCAGGGTCCAGCGACTGCGTTCGTAGCCGAATTGGCCAGGAGTTCGTCGCAGCACCAACAAGATCGCCTGCTTGGCTTCCTCAACCTTCTCGTACTGAGGGGGAAAAAGCGGGCTTGCGCCCGCGACCCGATTTGATGCCTAGCCCGACAATACCTTCAGCTTCAAAGCGATCCATCCAATCGTAGATCGTGTCCGGGTCTCTGGGCTTCAAGAGACCATGTAGGGCTACTTGATGAGGTGAAGTCCCAGAACCGATCTTCAACAATGCGCTCGCTCGTTCACGCAAATAGGCCTTATCATGCCGGTCTCTGATGTCTTCCAACTGACCAATCTGTTCAGATGTGAGCTCAAGATAGCGACGTTTGGGCATAATGATCATCTCCTGGAGCCATTATACCGCAAAAATCGCTTTTACCGGAATAAATTCTTAAGGTTCATCAACCGCAGGCGGCGCTGCGGCGAGATTACCGGGATAAATTCTTAACCTTCATCATTCAGCGACGCCGCGCGCTTACAACGGCTCGAACCTGGCCTGAAAGAAGCGCAGGTACTTGGGCTCGTAGACCATCTTCAGCCCGCGCGCCTGTTCGCGCGCGTCGAACACGGCCTTGACGGCCTCGGCCGTCACATCCATGTGGGCCTGGGTGTAGACGCGGCGCGGTATGGTCAGGCGCGTCAGCTCCAGCTTGGGGTAGTAGTGGTCGCCGGTTTGAGCGTTGCGGCCCGCGCTGACAATGCCGCGCTCCATGCTGCGGATGCCAGAGTCGAGATAGAGCTCGGCCGCAAGCGTTTGGGCCGGGAAGCGGTCCTGCGGCAGGTGCGGGTAGAAGCGCTTGGCGTCCAGGAAGATGGCGTGGCCGCCCACCGGCTGCACCATCGGCACGCCCCAGTCGGTCAACAGCTCGCCCAGGTAGCGCACCTGGCCGACCCTGGAGCGCACATGGTCATCCTGCATCGACTCGACGATGCCGATGGCCATGGCTTCCATGTCGCGGCCGGCCAGCCCGCCGTAGGTGTGCAGCCCCTCGAAGATCACAACCTGGTTGCGCAGCTCCTCGAACAGCGTCCAGTCGTTGACCGCCAGCCAGCCGCCGATGTTGACCAGGCTGTCCTTCTTAGCGCTGATCCAGCCGCCGTCGGTGAGGTCGCAGAACTCGCGCACAATCTGGGCGATGGAGCGGCCGGCGTAGCCCTCCTCGCGCTCCTGGATGAAGAGCGCGTTCTCCACCATGCGCGTGGCGTCCAGGTAGATTTTGACGCCGTGGTGGTCGCACAGCGCGCGCAGCGCCTTGACGTTGGCCATGCTCACCGGCTGGCCCCCGGCCATGTTGACTGTGCCGGCCAGGCTGACGTAGGCCACGTTTTCGGCGCCCACGCGACCGAACAGCGACTCCAGCTTGTCCAGGTCGATGTTGCCCTTGAAGGGATGCAGGTTCGTCGGGTCGTGCGCCTCGTCGATGATCACGTCGACGAAGGTCGCGCCGGCCAATTCCTGGTGCAGACGGGTGGTGGTGAAGTACATGTTGCCGGCCACCCATTGGCCCGGCTTGATGGCCGCGCGCGACAGCAGGTGCTCGGCCCCGCGCCCCTGGTGGGTAGGGACGATATGCTGATAGCCATAGTAGGTCTGGATGGCGCTTTCCAGATGGTAGAAGTTGCGACTGCCGGCGTAGGCCTCGTCGCCCAACATCATGCCGGCCCACTGGCGGTCGCTCATGGCGCTGGTGCCGCTGTCGGTCAGCAGGTCGATGTAGACGTCGTCCGAGTGCAGCAAAAAGGTGTTGTAGCCGGCCTCGGTCAGCGCCTGCTGGCGTTCCGCGCGACCGATGACGTTCAGCGGCTCGACCATCTTAATCTTCCACGGCTCGGCCCACGAGCGACGGCCGAACTGTTGGCCCATGGTTTGTGGTGTGCGGTCAGACATGTGGGATCCTCCTGGCTTCATTGCCTGAAAGTGTGTCGATTCATTGACAAAGTACCACGGCATTTTAGCGCTTGTCGTTGGGTTCTGCAAGTCGCCAGATGTGGACGCCGCTTTGACTTGCACCAGTCCGAGCTTGGCGCTATACTGGGGCTAACACACAGAGCGCGTGAGGCGCGGCGAGGGCAGCGCCCCGTAGGCTGCCCGCCGACTCATCTGACGCTGCAAGCTGCTTCATAATCATACGCATTTGTCTGGCAAGGATCATTTTCTATGAGTAACAAACCTATTCAAATCACCGAGTTCGACCTCCGCCGCCTGCAGCAGTTGCTGGAGGAGGCTTCCCACACCAATTTTCGCGGCCGCGAGGATCTGGCCGATCTCAGCGCCGAGTTGGCGCGCGCTGAGGTCGTTACCCCCCAGACGGTTGCGCGCAACGTCATCACCATGAACTCAACCGTGGTTTTGTTGGACCTGGAGACAGGGGATGAGGAAACCTACACCCTGGTTTTCCCCGAGACGGCCGACATTGCGGCCGGCAGAATCTCTGTGCTGGCGCCCATCGGCACGGCCATGCTGGGCTATGAGGTCGGTGACACCTTCGAATGGGTCGTGCCAGCCGGCAAGCGGCGCTTGCAGATCAAAGAAATCCTCTACCAGCCAGAGGCTGCAGGGGATTTCCACCTGTAGCGCTACATCTCCACCTTCGGCACCTGGCGCACCCAGCGCACCCAGACGTAATCCTCGAACGCCTCCAGAATCTGAGGATCGACCATGTGGTCGGTCTCGATGATCATGATCGCATCGCCGCCCCGCTTGTCCCGCTCGACGCGCAGAAAGGCGATGTTGATCCCTTGCCGCGCCAGCCAGCCTGTTACCTGGTTGATGGTGCCGGGGCGGTCCTCGGCCAGCACCAGCAGCGTGTCGAACTCGCAGCCGAAGTGGACGCCATAGCCGTCCACTTCGGTGATCTCCACCAGCCCGCCGCCAATGGAGCAGCCAGTGACCTGCACCGTGCGTTGGCCGTCGCCGACCGTCAGGCGCGCCGTGTTGGGGTGGGCATCCTCGCCCAGGTCGCTTTCTTCGAAGGTGAAGCGCAGCCCGGCCTGCTCGGCCAGCTCGAAGCTGCGCCGCAGGTCAGGATCGTCCGTGGCCATGCCCAGCAGGCCGGCCACGATGCCGCGGTCGGTGCCGTGGCCCTGGCCGGTCTGCGCGAAGGAGCCGTGTAGCTCGATGGTGGCTGCCGTGGGCTGCCTGCCCAGGATGGCGCGCGCCACCTGTCCCAGCCGCACCGCGCCGGCCGTGTGCGAGCTGGAGGGGCCAACCATGATCGGGCCGATGATGTCGAAGACGGAGATGTTGCGGGACATGGGGGAGGGTGTCGGAGTGTTGGAGTGTCAGGTGTCAAGTGTCGGAGTGTCAGGTATCAAGTGTCGTGCTGGTAGGCAGGAACGGCTGTGCAACTTGACACTTGACACTTGACACTTGACACCCTGACACTCCGTTCATGTGACGCCAAACGCCTTGCGCGTCGGCCTCCACAGCAAGTAGATCAGGCCCAGTAGCGGCTGGAAGAGGGGGAAGAAGCCGTAGTCCTGGCCGAAGTGGCGCCAGGCCGTGCTGCCGATGACGTCGGGGATGATGAAGCTGAGCGTGCCAACGATTAGCGTCAGGATGGTCTCGACGCCCAGCGCGTAGACCGAGATGCGCCACCAGCGCGCGGTGCGCTTGAAGAAGCCGACGGCCGCGATCAGATAGAGCACGGCCGTCAGCACCGACAGCGCCGGGCCCAGCTTGGTCAGGTCGTCGCGCAGAAAGAACTGGTACAGCCCGCGCGCGCCGGTGGACAGCGCCAGCAGCGGGTAGGAGATGCCCAGGATGTAGCCGATCAGGCTGATGGCGCGGGTTTTCAGGTCTTGCGGTTCGTCGGCTGTAGCAACCGCCTGCGGCTCCTGCATGGAGTTCGACATAACATATTGGTCCCTTCAGGTTGGACGGCGAAGCAGCCGTCGGCCTGAATTGTCTCTTACTTTCCGCCTTGCGTCAAGAATCGGTCACTTACAGCTTGAATTTGTAGTAGTCAGAGAGAGCGTGCGCTGAATGATCGCCCAGGCGTCTCGCCGGGTTGGGGTGCGAGTCGGTCGCCAGAGCCGGGCGGGACGCCCTGTTGATCATGGCAGAGTGCATATCTGCTTGATCCCTTCACTTACTGCTTGAATTGATATGAAATGACCGCCAGATGATAGGAATCGCCCAAGTCAGCCACTCGCGTTTCAACAATGTAGCTGTTGACATGAGGGAAGTGATCCAGCTTGCGCTGGATCAACGTGTTGATGAAAGACAGCGCAAACTTCCGATCACGGGCCGGAAAAACGGACGCGATATCTGCCAGGAAGTCTTTGCGCTTGTCTTCCTCCAGGAGCGCGGCATTCCAGGCGGTCGATGCCACCGTCACCAACTTCTCGTACTGCTCAAGGTTTTCAGTGGCATCGACGAAGGGAGCAATGAACTCTCCAAGTACTACCGACATTTTGTCCAGGCCGGGCGCATTGATCCTTATTTCAGCGTTTGGCAACAAGCCCTGGCGTTGTACGTCCGCGGCCATTTCCTCCAGCAAAGCTTGGTTCTGCCTGGGCGTGATGAGACTCTGCGCTGGTCGGTGCGCTTGGCGCTTGCGTTTGCTTCGTTTGCGGGGCACCGGCTCACCTCCTTTGCTCGATGGTCATCGGCATACCGTTCTTGCTGGCGATGGTGCCTTCCATGACGACCTGCGGCTGGTGGCCCGGCTTGAGTTGCAGGTGGAAGCGCGGGACCAGCATGGCCGTGATGACGTGGGTCTCGAACAGCGAGAAGTTGTTGCCCAGGCAGATGCGCTTGCCGGCCGCGAAGGGGTGAAAGGCGTAAGGATGGCGCGCGGCCTCGGCTTCAGCCGTCCAGCGCTCCGGGTCGAAGCGCTCCGGGTCAGGCCAGAAGCCGGGATGGCGATGGGTGGCGTAGGGGAAGGGTAGGACGCGCGTCCCACCGGGGAGATGCACGCCGTCCATCTGGTCGTCGGCTACCACGTCGCGCGCGTAGAGCGGTGCGGCCGGGTAGAGGCGCAGCGTCTCCTTGATGACCTGCAAGGTATAGGGCAGGCGCTTGAGGTCCTCCACCGTGGGCGTGCGGCCGCCCAGCACCGGCTCGATCTCGGCCACCATGCGCTGCTCCACCTCCGGGTGCTGCGCCAGCGCGTAGAACAAGAAGTTCAGCGTGCGCGCGGTGGTCTCGTGGCCGGCGAAGAAGATGGTGATCGACTCGTCGCGCAGCAGCGCATCGCTCATAGCCTCGCCGGTCTGCTCGTCGCGCGCCAGCATCAGCTTGGTCAGCAGGTCGTCGGGCCATTGGTCCTGCGGCAGGCTGCGGCGCTGGGCCAGCAGCGCGGCGATGTAGTGATGCACCAGCTCGCGCGCCTTGAAGTAACGGCGGTTGGCCGGGGTCGGCAGCCAGCGCGGCAGTTGGATGGGGTTCTGCTGGCCGCTGGCCACGTAGCGGATCATCGTCTCCACGGCCGCTTTGATCTCCAGCATATCGTCGCTGGACTCGGTGCTGAACATGGTGTGCAGGATGACGGCCGCGGTGACCAGCATCATCTCGTCGCCCAGCTCGATGGGCTGGCCCTGGCTGGCCAGGCGAGTCCAGCGGTCGATCAGCGCCTCGGTGTCGGCCACGAAGACGGGCAGGTATTGCTCGATGGCGCGCGGGGTGAAGAAGGGCGCCATCAGGCGGCGCTGGCGGCGCCACAGCTCGCCGCGGCTGGCCACCAGGCCATCGCCCAGCAGCAGCTCCCGCACGATGTCGTAGGTCTCCAGCTTGTCGTAGTTGTCGGCGTGGCTGACGGTGACGCGGCGCACGTGGTCGGGATGGATGACCAAAAACATCTCCCGGCCGCCCAGCTTGAGGTGCGGCAGGTCGCCATAGTCGCGCCAGGCGTCCATGAAGAAGCCCAACTGACCCTTGCGCCGCATCTGGCGGATCAGCTCGGGGACGCTGGGGGCATAGACAATGTCACGTATGGTGGGAGCAGAAGTGGTTGGCATAGCATCTGTGGCGATGGACCCCTGCGGCCGCAACGGCTGCGGCCTTTGTTCTATCGCTCACAGGATTGTAGCATCGCTGGCGGTGAACCGCAAGCGCCACGATGCAGCGCAAGCTCGCGCTCTCTTGTGCGTTCCGGCGCAGTTGTGATACACTAGGCGCGCTCGTCGCCGCCTGCTGTTCAGTGTGTTTTGCACAGGACCCGCCATGCCCGTCCCACCCAACTGCGAAAAACCCACCATCCGCCGCCTGCTGGCCGAAGTGCGCTTTCTGCACGCGGCCTCGCCGGCTGCGCTCGACGCTCTGGCCGCGTCGGCCGTTTGCCAGAGCTATCTTCAGGGTGCAACCATCTTTCTTGAAGGGGATCCCACAGCCGGCCTGTTCATCGTCGAGCAGGGCGTGGTCAAGATCAGCCGCGTCTCGCTGGAGGGCCGCGAGTATATCATGCACCTGTCGGAGCCGGGCGACACCTTCAACGACGTCTCGACCCTGGACGGCGGGCCCAACCCGGCCCATGCCACGGCCCATACCGATGTGGTGGTCTGGCGCATCGAGCGCGAGGCGGTGCAGCGGCTGGCGCAGATTTACCCCGACCTGGCCTGGGCGCTGATCGAGAACCTGGCTGCGCGGGCGCGGCTGATGGTGACGCTGGTGCATGACCTGGCCATGCGCAGCGTGCGCGGCCGGCTGGCCCGCCTGCTGCTGGAAGAGGCCGAAAGCCGCGACAGCGACGTGGTGCAGCGCCTGCTGACCCAGGAGGAGATGGCCGCGCGGCTGGGCACCGTGCGCGAGATGGTGGGTCGTACCCTGCGCAGCCTGGCCAACGACGGCCTGATCCAGTTCGACCGTCACCGCATCGTCATCCTCGACCCGCAGCGTTTAGCCGAAGAGGCGGAGATTTGAGCAGTGGAATTTTGACCGTATCACCGGCCTGATCTCGAGCTCCACGCGCTACTACGCCACCGTAGAGCTGGCGCCTCTCTACGTCCTCCCCAACGCGCCAGAGATCGCGCCGCCCATCCCTGGCCACCGCTGCGCTGGTCTTCATGGCGGCGGCGCGCTATCTGTAAGGACGCGATCACAGGAGGGGGTGTTCCAGCCGCCACTGGGATGCGCTTAGCTACTTTCTCACCCCCGACAGGTTCTTCCCCTGGGTCAATCTGTGCTATAATCCCGAGAAGCTTCCAAGGAAGACCCGGCCGCGCATGAATTGCCTCGCTGTCCCTGACGCCGGTCAAATAGCTGGTTGCCGGCGGATCAGGCGGCGCGAGCCGCCCCATCGGGAAGCTGCGCACCTCGTCGAGAACCGTCCCGTCTACGACGAGGTAATCGTGCGAAGGAGTCAGTTGCTATGAACATCATTCTGTGGATCCTGCAAATCGTGTTCGGATTGTTCTTCCTCTTCATGGGCGTGCAGCATTTCGTCATGCCCCCCAACCTCCCCGCCATGATGGGCTGGATGTACGAGCTTCCCGCCGGCCTGCACGTGGTCAGCGGAATCCTCGAGATCCTGGGCGGGCTTGGCCTGATCCTGCCCGGCCTCTTCCGCGTCCAGACCCGCCTAACGCCGCTGGCCGCGCTTGGCCTGGTCTTCGTCATGGCCGGCGCCGCTGTCTGGCACATCACCCGCGGCGAGTTTCAGAACGTGGTGCAGAACCTCGTGGTCGCGGCGCTGCTCGGCTTCGTGGCCTACGGGCGCTGGAAGCTGAGCCCGCTGAAGGACAGAAAGGGATAACCCATCGGGCTACCTCGTTGGCAGAGGCCCAGGCAGCTCATCTCCTTGGCGGCATTCAGCGGGAAAACGACAAAAGTCTTTCACAGGGACCAGGTTCAGGAGTACACTGCATAGACTGCGATCGAAGCCTTTCTCAGCTTGGTAGAGAGACAGTCGCTCGATCGCAAATCTCTGCAAGTGAAAGGTTGCCAACCCATGACGAAGTTCCTGACCAAATGGTCTCGTAAATTCCACCGTTGGATCGCCGTGCCCACCGCGCTGCTCATCCCCGTGGCCGTGCTGATCAAGCTGCTGGGCGGCCCGGAAATTGCCGCCGCCTGGGAAAGGCTGGAACAGGCGCCCTCGATCCTGATGCTGGTGATGGCCGTCAGCGGAACGTATCTCTTTCTGTTGCCCTACATCGCCAAGGGACAGCGCAAGAAGCGAAGAATCACCGCCGCCTCGCAAGAGGCTTAGTTGGCCTCACTAAGCCAGCGAAGCCACCTGGCTCGCAAGGGCGAGGTAGCCGTCTGAGGGAGCTGTTCAGAGGCCCGCGGGCTCGGGCCTGAACGCTTCCTGGCCGGCGTGCAACCAGGCAGCATGCGAACACTGGCTGATTGGACGGCTGCCGCCGGTCAGGTGTTGGTCTTTTGATTCGCCTACCGTAACTACTCAGGCGCCGGGCACTTGGTGTCGATTTACCGCTCAATTCGACCTTGCAATGGGCATTGTAAACCTCGATTCAAGTGCCCGGCACCAATGGCTGAGTAGTTACCGCCCACCTTTGATGCACCTATACTGTGAGCTAACGCGCGCCCCATGACGCACCCCCTGCGCGACCGCCTCTGCGAGCACCTACAGCGCGTGCCCTATTTTGCTGGGCTCGATGCTGCCGCGCTGTGCGAGCTGGCCGGCCTGGCCACCTGGCACGAATACGCGCCTGGCGCGATCGTCTTCCTGGAGGGGGATGTCAACACCGGGCTGTATGCGGTGGACGCCGGCTGGGTCAAGGTGGTCAAGTTCTCGCTGGACGGCCGGGAGCAGGTGTTGCGCTACTTTGGGCCGGGCGAGGTCTTCAGCGAGATCGGCATTTTTCTGGCGCGGCCCAACCCGGCCACAGCCATCGCCCTGGAGCATACGGCGCTGTGGCGGCTGCACCGCTCGACCCTGCAGCCGCTCTTCAGCGCCCAGCCCGACCTCATGCTACACGTCATGGCCAACATGGCCGACCGCATCGCCCATCTGGCCGAGCTGGTGGCCGATCTCTCCTTGCACACGGTGGAGGTGCGTCTGGCCCGCCTGCTGCTGGAGGCGGCGGCCGACGGAACCTTGCCGCGCCAGGCCTGGCTGACCCAAGCCGAGTTGGCCGCGCGACTGGGCACCGTGCCCGACGTGCTCAGCCGGGCCCTGCGCACTCTGACCGAAGCTGGGCTGATCCGCTTCGACCGCCGCCAGATCACCATCCTCGACCGCCCCGGCCTGCAAAACCGCGCGCAGTTGGCTCCGTAGCACGCTGTTTCCCTTCATCTCGCTCCCAATCCGACAAAAGTCGTAGCATCCTGCGCCCCGGGGGTGATATACTCGCGCCATGATCGTTCCATCTAACGCGCCGGCAGCGCGCTCAGGAGAAATCGACATGTCGCAAACGACAACCATGCCCCCGCTCTTGTTTCCGGACACGGCCGGCCAGGCCGTCTTCGACGCGGCCGGCCCGCGCCCGCAGTTTCTGGTGGACAGCGCCAAGCTCGCCGTGGTGGTGGCCGGCCTGGAGCCAGGTCAGCAAATCCCGCCCCACCCGGAAGCGCTGGCTGTCTATCACTTCCTGTCCGGCGAGGGGGTGATGACCATCAACGACGAGGCGTTCGCCGTGACGGCCGGCGCCACCGTGATCGCCCCGCCTGGCTCTGCGCGCGGCATGCGCGCCGACAGCCGGCTGGTCTTTCTGGCCGCCAAGGCCAGTGCTTGAGGAGGCAAACACACCATGCTCAATCCCTTCTTGTTGACGGCCGCCTTCTATCTGGTCGTAGCCATCGTCGTCGTGCTGGACGCTGTGCTGACCAGCTTCAACCTGATCCCCTGGTTCGTCGGCCTGCCCTGGCTGCGCGTCCACTTCATCACCCTGGGCGTGTTGACCCAGACGGCCTTCGGCGTGCTGCCGGCCTTCGTAGCCAACCGGCGCGGCGCAGCCACCCCGGCCACGCGCTGGGACCTCTGGCTGTTGCTCAACGCTGGGCTGGTGGTGCTGCTGGCCGGCATGCCCAGCGTCAACCCGACCTTGATCATCGCCGGCGGCACGTTAGTCTTCGTCGCGGTCACGCTGCTGATCCTGCACCTGCGCGCCATCGGCGACGGGCAGCAGACCCAGGGCAACGGCAGCCTGAAGTTCTACCTGATGGCGTTGGTCTACCTGCTGGTGGGCATTATTATCGGCACCGGCCTGTGGGTGGGCTGGAGCGAGCCGCTGCGCATCGGCGTACCCAAGGAGGCGCACATCCACGCCAACAGTTGGGGTTTCGCCGCGCTGCTGTTCGCGGGCCTGCTGGTGGACCTGCTGCCCGCCCTGACCGGCCAGCCGCTGGCCAGCCGCCGCACCCTCGCCGCCATCTTCTGGGCCATGACGCTGGGCGCGCTGGGCTTGGTGCTGGGGCCGTGGTTGGGCGGCAACCTGGCCGTGACTGTGCCGGGGCTGGTGCTGCACATCGGCGCGACGGTCGGGCTGTTGATCTTGCTGGCGCGCAGCCTGCGCGCCGCCGGCCTGTATGCCCGCGCCGGCGCGTGGCATCTCTCGCTGTCCTACGTCTGGATCTTGCTCCCGGTGATGATGGCGCCGCTGATCATCCTCAAGGTAGCCAGCGTGCCCGGCGCTGACATCGAGGCCACCGCGCCGCAGGCCCTGATCTACGGCTGGATGGGGCAGTTCCTCTTCGCGGTGGTGCCCTACTTCGCTGCCCGCTGGCTGCTGCGCGACCCGCAGGCCCGGCTGGGCGGCAACTGGCTCAGCCTGGTCACCGTCAACCTGGGCGCTGTGCTGATCTGGGCCAGCATCTTTCTGGCAGGCGTGCGCGGCCCACTGCATGCCGCCGCCTACATTCTGCTGGGTGTGGCCCTGGCCGCGGCCGCCTGGGAGACCGGCGTCATCACGCTAACCGCGCTGCGCCGGGCGGAGCAGGGAGCTGCGCAGGCCAGCGCAAGCTAACACCGCCACAAGGAGGCTCCCGTGAAACGACCCCTGTCCAAAGTTGCCGCCGTTCTGGCCTTCATCATCGGCGCCATGTCCGTCTTCGCCGGCGGCCGGGTGCTGCTGGGCCAGGACCCCGGCTACTACGTCATCGACTGGCTGCCGATCTATAACTTTGTCATGGGCGCGCTGGCTATGCTGGTGGTCGCGCCGCTGATCTGGCGCGGCAGCCGATGGGCGCTGCTGGCCGCGCTGGCCACCTTTGCTGCGCACTCGCTGGTCATGGTGGTGCTGCGATCGGCCTACAGCGACGTGGTGGCGCCAGACAGCCTGCGCGCCATGACCATCCGTATGGTCGCCTGGCTGTTGATCCTGGCCCTACTGCTCGTGCAGGCGCGGCGCAGCCGGCCAACACCGGCGTGAGCAGCCGCGCTGCCAGGCAAAACAGAAGCCGCCGGGTGCGAGCACGTTGATTGAGTAGGCCGCCGTATCGAAATCAACGTGCTCGCACCCGGCGGCTGAGTAGTAACAGGCGTCTTCTGTTTGTGCAGAAACAACTGCCTAGGCGCCAGTTCGTATCCGGTAGAATCAAATGTCTTGCGGCGCTCCAGGTGTGTATAATGGGACACATTGACCATCAAGCGTTTAGCCATCGAGGTACCCATGCCCACCATTCATTTCGACCGCTACTATCGCTACGACGACCTGACCCAACTGCTGCACGCCTTCGCCGCGGAGCATCCCGATCTGGTCCAGATCGAGAGCATCGGCCAGAGCTACGAGGGCCGCGCCATCTGGCTGGCAACCGTCACCAGCACGGCCACCGGCCTGGCCGGCGAGAAGCCCGCGCTCTGGATCGACGGCAACATCCACGCCAGCGAGGTGTCCCCCTCCAGCGCCTGCCTCTACTTGATCCATTGGCTGGTCAATGGCTACGGCGTCGATCCGGCCATCCGCCAGGTGCTGGACAGCCGCGCCTTCTACATCTGCCCGCGCGTCAACCCCGACGGCGCGGAGTGGGCGCTGGCTGACCGGCCCAAGATCATCCGCTCCAGCACGCGGCCCTATCCCTACGACGAGGAGCCCATCGACGGGCTGGCGCAGGAGGACGTGGACGGCGACGGCCGCATGCTGTCCATGCGCATCCCCGACCCCAACGGCGGCTGGAAGGTGTCGCCAGACCAGCCGCGGCTGATGGTGCGCCGAGCTCCCGACGAGACCGGCGGCCAGTACTATCGCATCCTGCCCGAGGGGCGCATCGACAACTACGACGGCGTCCTGATCCAGATGCAGCGCAAGAAGGAGGGGCTCGATCTGAACCGCAACTTCCCCATGGAGTGGCGCAGCGAGGGCGAACAGGCCGGCGCGGGTCCCTTCCCCACCTCGGAGCCGGAGGTGCGGGCCATCGTCCACTTCATCGCCTCGCACCCCAACATCACCGGCGGCGTTGCCTTCCACACCTACAGCGGCGTGCTGCTGCGCCCTTTCAGCACCCACCCCGACGACGACATGCCGGCCGAGGACCTGTGGACGTTCCAGAAGATCGGCCAGCGGGGCAAGGAACTCACCGGCTATCCGGCGGTGTCGGTCTACCATGACTTCCGCTACCACCCCAAGGAGGTCATCACCGGCGCGCTGGACGACTGGCTGTACGACCACGTGGGCGTCTACTCGTGGACCGTGGAGATCTGGAGCCCGCAGCGCCAGGCCGGCATCGACGAGTACAAGTTCATCGACTGGTACCGCGAGCACCCCTTCGAGGACGACCTGAAGATGCTGGCCTGGAGCGACGAGAAGCTGGAGGGCCAGGGCTACGTGGACTGGTACCCCTTCGAGCATCCGCAGCTAGGGCCGGTGGAACTGGGCGGCTGGAACGCCTTGCTGGCCTATCGCAACCCGCCACCGCAGTTCCTGGAAAAGGAGCTGGCCCTGTTCCCCCGCTGGCTGCTCTGGCACCTGGCCATCTCGCCCCGGCTGGAGCTGCTGGAGGCCAGCGCCGCGCCGCTGGGCGACGGCGCGCACAAGATCAGGCTGGTGGTGCAGAACAGCGGCTGGCTGCCCACCTACGTCACCAAGAAGGCCGTGCAGCGCAAGGCCGTGCGCGGCGTGGTGGCGGAGATCGAGCTGCCGGCGGGCGCCACCCTGGCCACCGGCAAGGCGCGCGAGGAGCTGGGTCAACTGGAAGGCCGCGCCTATCAGAGCGCGGCGCCGCTGGGCTGGACGGCCAACACGACCGATGACCGCCTGAAGGTGGAATGGGTGGTGGTCGCGCCGCAGGGTGGCGAGGTCAAGCTGTTGGCCCGACATCCGCGGGCCGGCGTTGTGCGCGCGTCGCTAACCCTCTAGGAAGTCGCCCTGGCACAAGCTAGGGGAGGATAGGTGCGGAAGTTGCCAGCTTTTCGGAAAAGTTGGCAACTTTCGCGCTACGCTGCCACAGTCAGATGAATCGGCTCGATCCCGGTGTATGCCGCTTCGTCCAGTTGGCTTAGCTCCCAGTTCTCCTGCAGATTGAGCCAGAAACGGGGATTTTGCCCGAACAGCCTGCCCAACCGCATGGCCATGTCCGGTGTAACGCCGCGTTTGCCCCGGCAAATGTCGCTGATTTTGGACTGCGCCATGCCCAGGCGCTCGGCGACCAGAGATTGGGTAATCTGGTTCTGGTCGAGCATCTCCTGCATGATCTCGCCTGGATGAACTGCAATCGCTCGTCGTGGTGTAATCGTCATATCAACCTCCATTCAGCGCTCAAGGTCTCCGCTGCGACGCTCAGTGGTAGTCTGTGATTTCGACATTCAGAACATCGATCCCGTTCCACTGGAAGCAAATCCGATACTGGTCGTTGATGCGAAGGCTGTACTGGCCGGTCCTATCTCCCTTGAGTTGTTCGAGCCGCCAACCCGGAAACAGTGCAAGATCAGCGAGCGCAGTCATCGCATCCAGCGCTGCCATTCGCCTACGCGCCTGCTGATGGAGTTGAACCGGCAGGGCGCGCCGTGCAGCCGTGGGGTTTGCGCTTTCAGCAATGTCGCGGGCGCCTTCGTCCCGGTAGGATTGGATCGCCATAGCGCTATTATACCGCTGTACGGTATAATAAGAAATCTGCAAATGGCATCAGCATGATCAAGATGGATGCGTCTGAGTTGGTGTTACAGTGATGGCAGATCTCGTGGCCGGGGTGGAGCGCTCAGGTGCGCCGCACGGAGTTGCCAGCTCTTTTGAAAAGTTTGCACCTTTCACGTTTGCGTGCGGTGTGACTTTTGTCGCTGCGCGTTACCAGGGGATGGGATATAGTGGGGGCAGAATCGGACGCGGCCGCGACGCATGGGCGCTGCACGTTGTTAGCCAGGAACCGAAACACAGCATGGATCCCCTCCCCTCCATCGATCGCAAGAAATGCACCGGCTGCCATCGCTGTGTGGACATCTGCCCGACACAGGCGCTGGCCCAGGCGGGCGGCAAGGCCTACCTGGCCCACCCGGAGCGCTGCACCTACTGCACGGTCTGCGAGGACGTGTGCCCGGAGGATGCCATCGCGCTGCCGTTTCTGATTGTCTTGGCGCCGCAGTATCTCCCAGACCTTCAAGGTTTTTTGAAACCGTGAAGGTTTTTACCACGCCAGATCTTCAAGGTTTTCTGAAACCGTGAAGGTCTTACGTCCGCGATGTAGAAAGCGACAATAGCCCTCATGATCCAACCTTTCGGCGAGTTGAACATCCACGCCTACCAGCCACACCAGCCGGAGGGCGTCACGCTGACCCGCCTCTTCGACCACGAAGAGCTGCGCGCTGAGCTGGTGGTGCTGCCGCCGCACAGCGCTGTGCCGCTGCACACCCATGACAACGCCCATGAGCTGTTCGACGTGATCGACGGCTGCGGCGTCTTCGTGGTGGGCGGCGTCGACTTCCCCGGCCCGGCCGGCAAATGCGTCTTTGTCAAAGCCGGCACGCCCCACGCCATGGTCAACGACAGCGACCAGCCCTGGACCGTGCGCATCACCTACCAGCAGCGCCTCTATGCCCGTCACGCGGGCAAACTAGTGGGACGGGCGATTCGCAAGCGGTTGAGGTTGGAGCAGTAATAGTTGATTGGGTGATTCGGTGATTGGGCCTGTTGGCGACGACCCGTTCACTGACCGGTAAACAAATCACCGGGTCACCCAATCACCCAATCACCCAGTCACCCAGTCACCCAGTCACCCAATCACCCAATCACCCCAAGGAGACTCACCAATGAAGCGACTGATCCTACTCACCATGATCTTGCTCCTGCTCGCGTCGGCGCTGGTTGGCTGCAGCCGCGACAAGGAGACGCCTACGCCGTTGGCTGAAGGCAGCTTGCCGGCCGACGCCATGAGCATCGCCCAGGCGCGCGGGCTGTCGCCCGACGACATCAACGCCGCGCTGAAGACCTACGTGCCCAGCGGGCAGTGGGACGAGTACTATCTGTTCACCTCAGGCGGCCATTCGGGCAACCTGATCGTGATTGGCGTGCCCTCCATGCGCATCCTCAAGAATATCGCCGTCTTCACGCCTGAAGCCTGGCAGGGCTACGGCATCGGCGATCTGGGCACCGAGGAGATCCTGGACGGCGGCAACGTCGACGACGTCAAGATTCGCATGGGCGACTCGCACCACCCGGCGCTGAGCGAGACCGCCGGCGACTACGACGGCCAGTGGGTCTTCATCAACGACAAGGCCAACGCGCGCGTGGCTGTGATCGATCTGCGCGACTTCCGCACCAAGCAGATCGTCAAGGACCCGAACATCATCAGCAACCACGGCTCGACCTTCGTCACGCCCAACACCGAGTACGTCATCCAGGGCACGCAGTACGCCACCCCGCTGGGCTGGGAGTACGCGCCCATCGAGGAGTACAAGGAGAAGTACCGCGGCGTGATCACCATGTGGAAGTTCGACCGCGAGCAGGGCCGCATCATTCCTGAGGAGTCGTTCAGCATCGAGGTGCCGCCCTACTGGCAGGACCTGTGCGACGCGGGCAAGCTGGCCAGCGACGGTTGGGGCTTCTGCAACTCCTTCAACACCGAGCTGTTCACCGGCGGCAACATGGAGGGCAACCCGCAGTTTGAGTCGGGCGTCAGCCAGCGCGACATGGACTACCTGCACATCTTCAACTGGAAGAAGGCCGCCGAGGTGGTCGAGGCCGGCAAGTTCGAGATGATCAACGGCATGCGAGTAATCCGCATCCCCACGGCCGTGGCAGAGGGCGTCCTTTTCCTGGCGCCGGAGCCCAAGAGCCCGCACGGCGTCGATATCACCCCCGACGGCAAATACGCTGTCGTGGCCGGCAAGCTGGACCCGCACGTCACCATCTACTCTTTCGATAAGATCCAGCAGGCCATCGCCGCTCAGAACTGGACGCTGGACGACTTTGGCATCCCGGTGCTGAACTACGACGCAGTGATGCTGGCGCAGGTGGAATTGGGCCTGGGGCCGCTCCACACCCAATTCGACGGCCAGGGCAACGCCTTCACCAGCCTCTTCCTGGACAGCGCCGTAGCCAAATGGACATTGGGCGGCGAGGACCCGGCCGGCTACGCCATGGTCGAGAAGACGCCGGTGCAGTACAACATCGGCCACATCGCCGCAGCCGAGGGCGATACGGTCAGCCCTGACGGCAAGTACCTGGTAGCGCTGAACAAGTGGGCGGTCGATCGTTTCCTGCCCGTCGGTCCGCTGCTGCCACAGAACCTGCAGTTGCTGGACATCGGCGGCGGCCCGGTCAAGGTGATCTACGACATGGCTATGGGCGTTGGCGAGCCGCACTACGCCCAGATGATCAAGGCCGACAAGATCAAAGCCGTCAACGTCTATCCTGAGGTTGGCTGGGACGCAATCGCCTGGAAGCCGTCTGAGTTCGCCACCAAGGCCGGCGAGGAGCGCATCGAGCGCGACGGCAACAATGTGACCATCTACAGCACGTCGATCCGTTCGCACCTGACGCCCGACCGCATCGAGTTGAAGGTGGGCGACCATGTCGTCTGGCATATCACCAATATCGAGACTGCCCACGACGCCGTGCATGGCTTCCAGCTCGGCGGCCAGAACGTCAGCCTGAGCATCGAGCCCAGCGCCACCGTCAGCTTCGAGTTCGACGCCACCACCAGCGGCACCTACGCCTACTACTGCACCGAGTTCTGCTCGGCCCTGCATTTGGAGATGATGGGCTATATGTTGGTGGAGCCGTAGATTGGGAAATGGTAGATTGGTAGATTGGAAAATTGGTCGGTTGTCTGCGTCATCAGGTGTTCTGCTGCTTGCACGACCCCCAACCAATCACCAATCTACCAATCTACCAATCACCTAAAAGGACCATCTGCCATGACTGAGAACGTCGAGAAGATCTTAGGCCCGCGCGTGCCGAACGAAGAGATGCGCAGAAACCGGGTACGCTACTTGCTGCCGACGGTGTTGTTTCTGCTGGCTGCGCTGCTGCTGCTGGTGTCCATCTTCCTGCCCTATTGGGAGATGACGCTCTTTGCGCCGCAGTATCCCAAGGGCTTGACGGTGCAGGCCTTTCTCAACGACATCCAGGGCGATGTAGGTGAGATCGACGGCCTGAACCACTACATCGGCATGCGGCCGCTAGCCGAGGCCGCGACCTTCGAGAAGTCGATCTCGATCATCGGCGTGGCGGTGTTGGCGCTGCTGGTGCTGGCGGCGGTGTTCGTGCATAACCGCTGGGCCGCGCTGCTGGCCCTGCCGGCGCTGCTCTTCCCGGTGATCTTCCTGCTGGACCTGCAATTCTGGCTGGCCAACTTTGGCACGAACCTTGACCCCACGGCCGCGCTGAGCAGCAGCGTCAAGCCCTTCGTGCCCAAGGTGCTGGGTGTCGGCATGATCGCCCAGTTCAAGACCGAGGCCGGCCCGGCCGCCGGTCTCTGGTTGGCCATCGTAGCCAGCCTGCTGATCCTGCTTGGCCTCTACTTCCATCGCCGCGCCTACAAGCCGCTGGTGGACGCCCAGCGCCCGTAGAACGATTTTCCACGATCGTTCTGCCTGCGTGCCAATGCGAAACCGCACGATTTTCCAAATCGTGCTACGAGCCGCTGGTGGACGCCCAGCGCCCGTAGAACGATTTTCCACGATCGTTCTGCCTGTGTGCCAATGCGAAACCGCACGATTTGGAAAATCGTGCTACGAGCCGCTGGTGGACGCCCAGCGCCCGGAGAACGATTTTCCACGATCGTTCCGCTGCGTGCCAATGCGAAACCGCACGATTTGGAAGTTCGTGCTACGAGCCGGCTGCCTCCAGCGCATTAACCATTGACCAATTCACCAATTCACCAATTCACCAATTCACCAATTCACCAATTCACCAATTAACAATTGGCAATTGACCATTGACCATGTTCCGTCCACTCCTCCTTGCCATCCTCCTCCTGACGCTGCTGGCCAGCCCCGCGGCCGCGCAGGGCGATTCCTTCGACCTGCCGGCCGCGCTGGCCGCAGCTCAGCCCGGCGACACCATCGTCGTCCCACCGGGCGTCTACGCCGGCCCGCTGGTGGTTAACGTCCCAGGCCTGACGCTGGATGGCCAGGAAGGCGCAATCATCGACGGCGGCGGCCTGGGCGACGTGGTCACCGTCACTGCACCCGACGTGACGCTGCGCGGCTTCACCATCCGTCATAGCGGCGACTCGCTGGACCGCGAGCACGCCGGCATCACCGGCTTTGGCCCGCGCCTCACTATCGAGAACAACCGGCTGGAGAACGTGCTCTTCGGCGTATACCTCAAAGAGGCGCCCAACAGCGTGGTGCGCGGCAACCAGGTGGCCAGCATGGACTTGCCCATCGGCCGCCGCGGCGACGGCATGCGCATCTGGCAGAGCCCCGGCGCCCTGGTAGAGGACAACCATGTCTACGGCTCGCGCGACGTGGTGATGTGGTTCTCTGACGACGGCGTGCTGCGGCGCAACGTCGTAGAGAACGGCCGCTACGGCCTGCACTTCATGTTCAGCAACAATCAGACGATGGAGGAGAACATCCTGCGCGGCAACTCGGTGGGCGCCTATCTAATGTACAGCCGTGGGCTGGACATGCAGCGCAACCTGCTGATCGACAGCAATGGCCCCAGCGGCTATGGCGTGGCGCTGAAGGACGTGGACGACGTGCTGGCCGTGGGCAATCGCCTGGTCAACAACCGCGTCGGCGTCTACGTGGACAACTCGCCGCGCGAGGCTGACGCCACCGTGTTGTTCCGCGATAACCTGTTGGCCTACAACGAGATCGGCATCGAGCTGCTGCCCCTGGTGCAGCGCAACACCTACAGCAACAACGTCTTCCAGGAGAACCGCGAGCAGATCGCCATCGCCGGCGGCGGCGAGCTGCACGGCAACGCCTGGTCGGTGGACGGCTGGGGCAACTACTGGAGCGACTACGCCGGCTTCGACGCCGACGGCAATCGGGTGGGCGACATCGCCTACCGCTCCAGCAGCCTGTACGAAGACTTGATGCAGAAGTATCCGGAGCTGCGTCTCTTCCAGCTCAGCCCGGCCAGCGACGCGCTGGACCTGGCCGCGCGCGCCTTTCCCGTCTTCCAGCCGCGGCCCAAGATGGCCGACGAGCACCCATTGATGGTCGCTCCCGACCTGCCGGCCGTGCCCGGCCTGCCCGAGTCATCCACGCTGGCCAACCTGGCGGTCGCGCTGGCGATGCTGGGGCTGGCGGGGGTGGTGTTGTTTGTCGGCATGAGGCAGTCCAGCGTAACCCGTAACCCGTAACCCGGAATCGCGCGCTGAGTCCTCCGGTTACGGGTTACTCGTTACGAGAATAGACTTCTTTCATTCAATGACAAGATTGACATGATCCACTTCTCCCACCTCACAAAACGCTTCGGCAAGTTCACCGCGGTCAATGACCTGAGCTTCACGGTCGAGCCGCAGCAGGCGATGGCGCTCTGGGGCCCCAACGGCGCCGGCAAAACTACGGCCATCAAGTGTCTGCTGGGCCTGCTGCGCTACGACGGACAAATTCTGGTCGGTAGCCAGGACGCGCATAAGCAGGGCAAGGCCGTGCGGCGCGCGCTGGGCTACGTGCCCCAGGAGCTGGCCTTCTATAACGACCTGAGCGCGTTGGACACGGCCCGCTTCTACGCACGGCTTAAGCAGGTGCCGTCCGGTCGGGCGCGGGAGGTGTTGGTCGAGGTGGGGCTGGCCGAGCACGGCGACAAGCCGGTGGGCGCGTTGTCGGGCGGCATGAAGCAGCGGCTGGCCCTGGGACTGGCCCTGCTGGCCGACCCGCCCGTGCTGGTGCTGGACGAACCGACCTCCAACCTGGATGCGGCCGGCCGCGATCAGTTCCTGCATCTACTGGCCGGCGTGCGCTCGGCCGGCAAGACGGTGCTCTTCACCTCCCACCGCATCGAAGAGATCGAAGCGCTGGCCGACCAGGTGCTGGTGATGGAGCGCGGCCAGCAGGTCGCGACCTGCCCGGCTGACGAGCTGGCGCAGCAGCTCGGCCTGCGCACTCAGATCAAACTGCGCCTGCCCAGCGACGTGGTCGAGCAGGCGCTGGCTGTGCTGCACCACGGCGGCTTCACCGCCTCGCGCAACGGCCACGGCGTGCTGGTGGACGTCGTCCCTGGCGCCAAGGCCGCGCCCATCCATGCGTTGGCAGCAGCCGAGATCGATGTGATGGATTTTGAGATGCAGCAGTGACACGTAACTCGTAACTCGTAACTCTTAACCCGGAGTTGGTGCGAGTTGGGTTTGGGTATGAACGTTGCGTGTCACCGTACCGCGCACACGCCTCGCATCCCTACACACTCCGGGTTACGAGTTACGAGTTACCCGTTACTTTCAGGACACACTTCCCATGAGCCTCAGCCTAACAACCGTCTGGACCCTCGCCCAAAAAGAGCTGCGCGATGCATTGCGCAACCGCTGGTTCTTGCTGTACAGCGCGGCTTTCGCCGTGCTGGCGCTGGCCTTCTCCTACCTGGCCCTGGCCGGCGCGGGCATCGTCGGCTTTGCCGGCTTTGGCCGCACCACCGCCAGCCTGATCAACCTGGTGTTGTTGATCGTGCCGCTGATGGCGCTGACCGTAGGCAGCCAGAGCCTGGCCGGCGAATGGGAGCGCGGCACCTTGTCCTATCTGCTGACCCAGCCGGTGGGCCGCTACGAGGTCATGCTAGGCAAGTACCTGGGGTTGGCGCTGAGCCTGCTGGCCGCGCTGGCGCTGGGCTTCGGCGTCTCCGGGGTGGTGATGGCCCTCAGCGGCAGCGGCGCAGCCGATCCCACCCAGTACCTGCGGCTGATGGCGCTGGCCTTCTTGCTCAGCCTGGCCATGCTCAGCGTCGGCTTTCTGGTCTCGGCCTTCACCCGCCGGGCCAGCGTGGCCGTGGGCATCGGCCTTTTCCTCTGGCTGGCCTTTGTCTTCCTGGGTGATCTGGGCATGATGGGCACCTCCATGGCTCTGCGCGTGCCCATCGCCAACCTGTTCACCCTGTCGCTGACCAACCCGCTGCAGGTGTTCAAGATGGCCGCGATCTTGGATATCCGCGCCACGCTGGACATTCTCGGCCCGGCCGGCATCTACGCCTTCCAACGCTACGGCGCAGCGTTGCTGGGCCTGTTCCTGGCCGTGTTGGCGGCATGGATCGTCCTGCCTGCCTTGCTGGCCTACCTGCGGCTGGTGGCGCGCGGTGATTTCTAGGTTGGTAGGTTGGTAGATTGGTAGGTTGGTAGGTTGGTAGATTGGTCGCTGTGTGCGTCATGCTGAGGTTCGGCGAAGCATCCCGGTGTGTGTCATGCTGAGGCGGCCCTCAGCATGACAGAGCACTAACTCTGGCCTTTGCAGGGCATCGCGTGCGGAAAAACATTGACCCGAAAAACAAAGGAGCTTCTGATGAGGAGACTACGTTCCTTTTTACTGCTACTTGCCTTTGCGATGTTGGCGGCCGGCTGCGCGCAGGGCGCGGCCGAGATCACGCCGCCCGAGATCCGCTACGGCGAGGATGTCTGCGTCGAGTGCAAGATGATCATCAGCGACCCGCGCTTCGCGGCGGCCTACACCTACGAGATCAGCCCCGGCCGCTACGAGAACGCATTGTTCGACGACATCGGCGACATGCTGATGCACGCAGACAAGCACCCGGAACACAAGGTTGTCGCCTGGTGGGTGCATGACTACGACAGCAAAGAATGGTTGGATGGCCAGCAGGCTGCCTACATGTTCAGCAGCGCCTTGCAGACGCCCATGGCCCAGGGCACGGCCGCCTTTGCCAGCCAGGAAGGCGCCCAGCGGCTAGCCGGCGAGCTACAGGGCGAGGTATTCGACTGGAGCGGCCTGCAAGAGCGGCATAAGGCTGGCCAGTTGATGGTCGAGGCCGGCGCAGCGATGTCAACCGATGGACATGGCCATGCGGCGGACCAGCCGCCTGCCGTCCCTGACCCCGCGCCCGGCCGCGAGGTCGAGGCCGAGGCGGACGGCTATCATGTTCACCTGATCGGACAAGACTCGTGGCATGCCGGCTACAACAAGGTCTGGCTGCACCTGACCGGACCAGACGGCCAGCCCGTGGAGGGCGCCCAGGTGACCATGGCCCCGCGCATGAACATGGTGGACGGCAAGCATCATGGCTCCGGCGTGCTGGGGCCGGCGGCGACCGCGCCCGGCATGTTCGAGGGCGCGCTGATCTTCTCCATGCCCGGCGGGCCTGACCTGGGCAGTTGGGACGTGGCCGTGGCCTTCACCGACACCGTCGCCAGCAAGGGCGGCTCGGTGTTGCTGCCCGTGGACGTGGCGCCGTCGAAGCTGCACCAGTCCTTTATGGGGCCCGGCGAGCAGAAGATCTTCCTTTCGGTGATCATGCCGGTCACGCCCACGGTCGGCCGGCAGCCTTTCGAGGTTTTCGTCATGCAGAAGCGCGGCATGTTCGAGTGGCCCGCGTTGACCGGCCTGACGCTGGAGATTGCGCCTGAGATGCCGACCATGGGGCACGGCTCACCCGGCAATGAGAACCCCGTCTCGCAGGGCGATGGCCGCTACCTGGGACAGGTCAACTTCAGCATGACCGGCCCATGGACCGTGACTGTCGCCGTCAAGGATGGCGACGCCGTGTTGGGCGAAGCTGTATTCGAGTACGACGTTCGTTGATACCGTTTGTGCTCTGGCCGGTTTACACCTAACCGCCGGCCAGTGACCGATTTTCACACCAAAGGAGTGCTTCTAACCATGAAGAAGACGTTTCTGATCCTCAGTTTCCTTGTCGTGCTGTCGATCCTCGCCGCGTGCGGCGGAGGCGGCAGTGAGCCTGCGCCGGCCGCGCCGGCCGCCCAACCGGCGGCGCAAGAACCTGCCGCCCCCGCCGTGGTGCGCGGCGACCCGGCCAAGGGCAAAGAGGCTTTTGTCACCTGCGCTGGTTGCCATGGCCCTGATGGCAAGGGTATCACCGGCTTGGGTAAGGATATGACCAGCAGTGAGTGGATCAAGAGCCAGACCGACGAGCAGTTGCTGGCCTTCCTTAAAGTCGGCCGGCCAGCTAGCGATCCGCTCAACACCACTGGCGTGGATATGCCCCCCAAGGGCGGCAACCCGGCGCTGACCGACGCGCAGTTGCTGGACATCATCGCCTACATCCACAGCATCCAGCAGTAGACAGGGTGTTCGGCCCTTCTGGCGCAACCGCCCCGGCAGGAACTTTCCTGCTGGGGCGGTTTTGTGTTTCGGCGGCGGCTGCGCAGCGGACATCTTGATACTTTCTTGACAGCCGGAGGGCGTTTCCTGGCGTCGTCATGATACCTTCCCTGCTATACTCGATAGTAGTCTTGCAGCAAGGAAGGACCTACCATGGTCGTCGAAACCGAAATATCCACTGTCATGCAGATTCCACACGAGTACCAGCCAGCGCGCTCTTGGCGTACCTGGCTACTTGGCCGGCCGCTCTCCACCGCTGACGCGCCTCACCAGACCATCGGCAAACGGGTCGGGCTGGCCGTCTTCGCCTCGGACGCCCTGTCCTCCACAGCCTATGCCACCCAGGAAATCCTGGCCGTGCTGGCCATCGCCGGCGCGGCCGCTTTCTCGCTGGCCTTCCCGATAGCCATCGGCATCGTCGTGCTGCTGGCCATCGTCACCATCTCCTACGAGCAAACGATCCACGCCTATCCGGGCGGCGGCGGCGCCTACATCGTCTCGCGCGACAACCTGGGCGAGCTGCCGGCCCAGATCGCTGGCGCAGCGCTGCTGACCGACTACATCTTGACCGTGGCGGTGTCGATCTCGTCAGGGGTCGCCCAGATCACATCGGCGTTTCCCATGCTCTTTCCCTTGCGCGTCGAGCTGGCCGTCGCGCTGGTGCTGCTGGTGATGCTGATCAACCTGCGCGGGGTCAAGGAATCGGGCGCGGTGTTCGCCGTGCCGACCTATTTCTTCCTGCTGGTGATGTTTCTCACCGTCGGCGTCGGATTCTTGCGGCTGCTCAACGGCGGCTTGGGCGACGTGCCGCAGCCGCCGCCGATCGAGACGGTCCAAACGATGCAAGCCGTGGGCTTGTTCTTGATCTTGCACGCGTTCGCCAACGGCACCACGGCGCTGACCGGCGTCGAAGCCATCTCCAACGGCATTACGGCCTTCAAGGAGCCCAAAAGCCGTAACGCCGGCCTCACGTTGGTGGCCATGTCGTTGATCCTGGGTACGCTGTTTCTGGGCATCACCTATCTGGCGATCCACGTTCACGCGGTGCCGTCCGCCACCGAGACGGTCATCTCGCAGTTGGCGCGCACGATCTACGGCAGTGAGGGCTTGCCCTACCTGCTGGTGATTGCGGCCACCACTCTGATCCTGATCATGGCCGCCAACACGTCATTCGCCGACTTTCCGCGGCTGGGCGCGCTGGTCGCGGCCGATGGCTTTTTGCCTCGCCAGTTGACGTTCAAGGGCAGCCGGCTGGTCTTCTCGCGAGGCATCATGGCGTTGGCCGGGCTTGCCTGCCTCTTGATCATCGTGTTCCAGGCCAGCGTCACGGCCCTCATCCCGCTGTATGCCATCGGCGTCTTCCTGTCGTTCACCCTGTCGCAGTCGGGCATGGCGCAACGTTGGCGCAAGTCCGGCCGTCTCGCGCCGGGCCAGTCGCTGCAGGAGGCCGGTTCATTGGTGACCCACGATCCGCGCTGGCGGCTCAAGATGGTCGTCAACGGCCTGGGCGCGGTGGCCACGGCCTTCGTCATGCTGGTGTTTGCGGTCACCAAGTTCCGGGAGGGGGCCTGGGTGGTTTTGCTGCTGATTCCACTGTTGGTGACTATGTTCCTGGCCATTCATCGCCACTACAGGGATCTGGCGGGCCTGCTCTCGCTGGAGGAGTACCAGCCGGAGCCGCACGTCTCCCGCCAGCGTGTGATTATGCCCATCAGCGGCGTGCATCGCGGCACTCTGGCCGCCCTGCGCTATGCGCGCACGTTGTCGAAAGATATTACCGTGGTGCATGTCTCGATCGACCCAGCCAACGCTGATCGGGTGCGCAGCAAGTGGGAGTTTTGGGGTGAAGGCGTGCGCCTGGTGATCCTGGAGTCGCCATACCGGCTGTTGATGGAGCCGCTGCTGCAATATATCGATCGGATCTACGCCAACTGCCAACCGAACGAGGTCATCACCGTCGTGGTGCCTGAATTCGTGCCCAAGCGGCGCTGGGAGAACCTGTTGCACAATCAAACCGCCCTGATGTTGCGCCTGGCCTTGCGCTCCAAGTCGGGCATCATTGTCACGGACGTTCCCTTTGTCTACCGGCCCCAGCCTGGCGAAGCGCAGTTGACAGAACGCTAGCACAGGTCTAGAATCGTGAGCAATGACTCACGACACGCCAAGTCCTGCGCAGGCCGATCGGCTGCCCTCCCCCGGCGCTGGCAAGCTATCCGAGAACGCAGGCAAGCTCACGATCTTTCTCGGCTACGCCCCAGGCGTCGGCGCGACCTATGCCATGTTGGAACATGCCCGGCAGCGGCGCAGCGAAGGCGTCGATGTCGTCGTCGCTGCCCTGGACACCCACGGCAGCGCCGACACGGAGGCGCTGCTGGCTGGCCTGGAGGCGACGGCGCGCCTGCAGGCAGGCTATCGCGGCGCAGCGTTGGGGGACATCGATGTCGAGGCCGTCCTGGCTCGCCGGCCGCAACTGGCCGTTGTGGACGAGCTAGCCTACGCCAATCGGCCCGGCGGCCGGCATGCCCGGCGCTATCAGGATGTCGATGAGCTGCTGTCCGCTGGCGTGGATGTCTACGCCACCCTGACCATTGCCCAAGTCGATAGCCTGAGCGACGTAGCCGCCCAGATCACGGGAGTCGCTGCCGCCAACACCGTGCCCGACAGGCTCCTGGACGAAGCGCACGAGGTGCAGGTGGTCGACGTGCAGCCGGCCGACCTGCTGCGGCGACAGCGCGCAGGGCAAGTGACCATCCCCGGCCAGAGCGAGCGCGCTGTCGGCCAGTTCTACCGCCTGGGCAACCTGCTGGCGCTGCGCGAGCTGATGTTGCGGCGCACCGCCGATCGCCTCGATGATCAGATGCGAGCCTACATGGCAACGCAGGCCATCTCGGGTCCCTGGCCGGCGCGCGAGCGGTTGCTGGTCTGCGTCGGTCCCAACCCGCTGGGCGAGCCACTGGTGCGCGCAGCGCGGCGCCTGGCCGGCGACCTCAAGGCTGACTGGTTCGCCGTCCACATCGAAACGCCAGCCCAGGGTAGGCTTTCGGCGCAGGAGAGGGCGCAGGTCGCGCGCACGCTAACCCTGGCCGAGGAGTTGGGCGCTAAAGCGGTCGTCATTCCGGGAGCGTCCGTGGTAGACTCCGTCGTGGCCTACGCACAGGCGCACAACATCAGCAAGATCGTCATCGGCAAGCCGTTGGCCGCGCGCTGGCGCAATCTGCCGCGCGGCTCCGTCGCCGACCAGCTCATTCGCCGCGCAGCGTTCGATGTCCATGTGGTCGCTGGCGGCGCCGGACAGGCGCAGCCCATACGCGCGCGGCCTCGCCTGGACGATGCAGCCTGGCAGCGCTACCTGCTCAGCGTCGCTATCGTCGGAGGCGCCACGCTGCTGAGCGTATTGCTGCAACCGACGCTGCACATCGCCAACCTGCTGATGATCTACCTCTTTGCCGAGATCATCGCCGCCGTGGGCTTGGGGCGTGGACCGGCCATTCTGGCCTCAGCCCTGGGCGCGGTGGCTTTCGACTACTTCATCGTTCCGCCGCGCTTCACGTTGACGGTCGACGACACCGAGTACGTGCTGACCTTTCTTGGCCTGTTCGTGGTCGGGGTGCTGATCAGCAGCCTGACCGCCCGCTTCCGGCTTCAGGCTGAGACGGCCGAGCGCCGGGCCAATGAAACCGCCATCCTCAACGAACTCAGCCGCGATCTGGCCGCGGCCGGCAGCCTGGATGCTATCCTGCGGGCCGTGATCGACAATACCAGCCAGGTCTTCGGTCGCGCGGTCGTGCTGCTGCTGCCGGCCGTCGAGTCGAGCAACCGGCTTGCTGTATGGGGCCAGAGCCCAGGCTTTGAGCTCAGCCAGCGCGAGCAGGAGGTGGCTCAATGGGCCTTCGATCACACGCAGCCGGCCGGCCGCGGCACGGTGACACTGGCTGCGGCCGAAGCGCGCTACTTGCCACTGAAGACCGCGCGCGGCGCGGTCGGCGTCCTAGGCGTCAAGCCTGCCGATCCCACCATCTATTTGACGCCGGACCAGCGGCGCTTGTTGGAAGCCTTCGCCAGCCTGGCCGCCCTGGCGCTGGAGCGCGCCCAGTTGGCCGAGGAAGCCGAGCGTGCCCGCATCCAGGTGGAGAGCGAGCGCTTGCGCAACTCGTTGCTCAGCTCGGTGTCGCACGACCTGCGCACCCCACTGGCCGGCATCACCGGCGCGGCCAGCAGCCTGTTGGCCGAGGGCCCGCCGCTGGACGCCGCCACGCAGCGCGAGCTGGCGCAAAGCATCTACGACGAGGCCAATCGTCTCAACGCGCTGGTGCGCAACCTGCTGGACATGACCCGGCTAGAATCGGGCGGCATCCAGGTCCACAAGGCGTGGCAGCCGCTGGAGGACGTGGTGGGCGCAGCCTTGACCCACCTGGAGCCTTTGCTGGCAGGGCGGCCGGTAGAAGTACACCTGGATCCCGATCTGCCGCTTGTCCCGTTGGACGAGGTGTCGATCGAGCAGGTGCTGGTCAACCTGCTGGAGAACGCCGTCAAGTATACGCCGCCCGGCAGCCCCATCGACCTCGCGGCGTGGGCCGACGCGTCGGCCGTGACTGTGGAAGTGGCCGACCGCGGGCCTGGATTGGCGCCGGGTGACGAGGCGCGCGTCTTCGAGAAGTTCTACCGCGCCAGCAGTTCTGCCAGCGGCGTTGGCCTGGGCCTGGCCATCTGCCGCGGCATCGTCGAAGCCCACGGCGGCCGCATTTGGGCTGAGAACCGGCCCGATGGCGGCGCAGCCTTTCGCTTCCAGTTGCCCATCGAGGGCCAACCGCCGCTGCCGCCGGACGGGGAAGCCGCCAACAACCAGCTTGCAATGGCGGCTTTCGGCGGCGCCGGGCGCCTTGTAAGTCCGCCCTCGAGTCCGACATTCGTAGCGCTGGCCGGAGTTGCTGAGCATGTCTGATCCCCTACCGCTGATTCTGATCATCGAAGACGAGCTGCCGATCCGCCGCTTTCTGCACGCCGCGCTGACAGCCGCCAACTACCGCTGGATCGAGGCCGGTACGGCGCAGGAGGGGCTGACCCAGGCGGTGTTGCGCCAACCCGATCTGGTCATCCTCGATCTGGGCCTGCCCGACCTGGACGGGCTGGAGGTGATCCGCCAACTGCGCGCCTGGTCGACGCTGCCGATCATCGTCCTGTCGGCGCGGCAGCAAGAGGGAGACAAGGTGTTGGCGTTGGACGCTGGCGCCGACGACTATCTGACCAAGCCCTTCGGCGTGGCGGAGTTGCTGGCGCGGCTGCGCGTCGCCCTGCGCCATGCCAGCCGCGCCAGCGCCGGCTCTGACAGCCACATCTTCGACGTGGGCGAGCTGCACGTGGATCTTGCGCTGCGCCAGGTCTTCGTAGCGAGCGAGGAAGTCCATCTCACCCCGATTGAGTTCAAGCTTCTGGCCACCCTGGCGCATAACGCTGGCAAGGTAATGACTCACCGCCAACTGCTGCGCGATGTCTGGGGACCTGGCTATGGCGATGAAAGCCATTACCTGAGGGTCTTCGTCGCCCAACTGCGTCGTAAGATCGAGGCCGACCCGGCGCGGCCGCGCTACCTGATCACAGAACCGGGCGTGGGCTACCGGCTGCGAGCCGAGGATGCGGGCGCCTGGCGCAGCGACGCAGCCTGAGCCATGCCGGCGCTTGCGCCGCTTTTGTCAACCCGTGCGTCGGGCGAGACATTTGTCGCAGCAGTGACCGCTCATTCGGGGGTATACTGGCGCCATGCACCCACGCGACCATCTGCTCCTCTCCAGCGCGGCCGCTATCGCAGCCTATCCCTGGCTGGGCCGCCGCGTGGTCATTCCCTGGGCCGCCAGCCTGCTGATCGATATCGACCACGCGCCGGCGTACATCCGCCGCCATGGCCTGGCGTCGCCGGCAGCCATTTGGCGTCACTACCGCCGCGCGAATGGGGACGGGCGCCAGCACCTGCTGCACCGCTGGCCCTTGATTCTGGCCGGGCTGGCGGCGACACCGCTGCTGCCGTGGCTTGGCCTGGCGGCTGCCGGCCTGGCCTTTCACCGCCTGCTGGACGACGGGCACGGTGCGTTGCAGCCGGCCTGGCGGCGCTGGCGCTGGCGGTTGAGCGCCCAGGGTCGCCTGCATGCCCGCGTGCGGCGTCGTGACGGCTATGCGTGCCGAGTCTGTGGGGCAAGCGGCGTGCTGCTGGATCTGCATCATCTGGTGGCCGAAAGCCGGGGCGGCGCCAATCGGCCCGACAACCTGATCAGTGTCTGCCAGCCCTGTCATCGGGCGCTGCACGCAGAATCTGGATTTTGAGTTAAAGCCGGCGTCAGAAAGAGACATTTGTCGCTGCGTATCGTTCGCAGATGGCCTATCATCGGGCCATGCCAAGGAGGCTCTATGAACGCACAAGATATCCCAATCAGCTCGGACGGCGACCAGATCGTCGATGTCCGCACCATTCCCCCTCGTGACCGGCACCCGCTGATCTTTGCAACTTTCGACAGCCTGGCCGTGGGCCAGGCCATGATCCTGGTCAACGACCACGAACCCCGGCCGCTCTACTATCAGTTCCTGCACGAGCGCGCCGGCCAGTTTGAGTGGGCTTATCTGCAAGATGGGCCGCTGGAGTGGCAGGCGCGCATCACACGCCGGGAAGCTTGATACGCCGTTCCAGCGGCGCCAGCAGCGCCAGACTCCCCAGCACCAGCAGGCCGAAGACCAGGTACATGGCCCGGCCGCCCACGGCTTCCAGCAGCAAGCCGCCCAGCAGCCCACCCACGGCAGCGCCGATGCCGAAGATCATCGCGCCGAACAGCCCCTGCGCTGTGGCGCGCAGGCCAGGCGGCGCGTTCTCGTGGGCGAACGAGACGCCGGCCACCCACACTGCGGGGAAGGTCAGCCCGTTGAGGAGCTGGAAGGCCAGGACGCCGGCTGGCGCGCTGGCGGCCGCGAAGAGCAGCAGTCGTACCCCCGTCGCGGCCATGCCCAGCGCCAACAATCCGAACGATCCCAAGCGCTTGAGCAGGCGATCGGCGAAGAACAGCACCGGCAGCTCGGAGACGGTCGCCAGCGTCAGCGCCAGGCCCATGACGCCAGCGCTGGCGCCCAACTCTTGCATGTAGGGGAAAAGGTAGGTGTTGACAGACGCGAAGCCGGCGCCGCAGAAGAAGGTCATGGCCAGGAACAAGGCCCAGCGCCGGTTGCGCAGCAGAGATGACACGCCGCCCCGCGCCGCTCCGGTCGTGCTCGCCGAAGATCGATGGTCGAAGCTCAAGCGCTGGCTGACCACCAACGTCAGCGTCATCAAGGCGGCGTAGGTCCAGAAGGCCACGGGGAGGCCATTTCTCTCCACCAGCAGTCCAGCCAGCGGCGCGGCCAGGGCCCAGCCGAAGGTGCCGCCCATGCGCACGCGGCCATACTGGGCGCGCTGGTCGCCCAACATGTGCATGGTCGCGCTGTCGGAGAAGGAGACAATGGGCGAGCCCAAAAAGGAATAGAGGCCGATCATCAGCGCCACCGGCAGAAGTGCGCTCAGCGTGGGGATGATCAGCACCACGGCGATCAGCCCGGCCATGACCAGGCTCAAAATCAGCCCGTGTCGTCCCGTGCGGTCGGCCAGGTTGGTCCACAGCGGCGCGCCCACCAGGGCGATCAGCGGCGCCATGCCGGCCAGCAGGCCGATCTGCGCGCCCGTGAAGCCCAAGTGCTGGTAGTATAGGACAACAAACGGGATCAGCGACGCGGCGGCCGCGAAGTAGAGGAAGTAGAAGGCAAAGGGGATGGCTTTGCGCATGTTAGGGTGAGAGATCGCCGATATCCGCCATCAGTTGATCAGCCAGCCCCAGAAAGTAATCCTGCAATGTTGTCAATTGTAGGGGCTTGATCATGCGAGGCAGGAACTGGACCTTCATGACGTTGCGCATGGCCAGCGCCAGCCAGTAGTGGGTCATGCCAACGTGCTTTTGATTGGCCTGCTCGTACAGCGTTGCAAAGGGCATCAGTTCCTGGCAGATGAAGTAGATATCCACGAAGTCTTTGGACTCTGATCTTCCAAACAGCGCAGCCAGCTTGTTGCTAGTCATGTCGATCAGGTTGTCCAGGCGAATCCCGTAAGCTGGATCGGTGATGGTTGGCTGCAAGCGGAACGGGGTGTCGAAGGCGAAATCGATCTTGACGCGTTCGCCGGCCTGGTTGGTCAGAAAAGTCTCGACGAATGTGGGAAAAGCGCGCGTGAACTCAATCCCGGCATCCAGGTCCTGGGCGATCTCGCTGGCAATCGCTGTCACGCCGGTCATTGCCTCCCGTGCGTCAGCGAAGAAGTCCAGGTCTTCAGAGTAGCGGTGCTGGAGGTGGTACACCGCCAATGCTGTGCCACCCGTCAGATAGAACGAGGGTGCCAGGTCGCTATGCCCGATAGCTGTCAAAATGCGTTTCTGGAACGGAGTTAAGATTTCCATATCGCGCCTGCACATGCGGCTGGTTAAAGTACCACTCCCAGAAGTCGCGTATATCACGCGGCAGTACCAGGTGGGGTAGATAGTCGTGGATGGTTTGTAACCCGATGGCGCGCAGATCAGCGTCGCCGCCGCGCGACAGCACGCGCGTAACGTACCAGCGCCGAAACGCCTCGTTCTCCTGCGCGTCGGCCGGGATGTCGTAGTCCCAGATCAGCTTCTCGTTGAGGGGAATGGGTTTCATGCCCGCCAGTTTAGCACAGACTGGCACACAATTCAAGTCCAGGTGTTTTCAGGTTGGCCCCAACAGCCAGCCGGGACTCTTCGATCGCGTTCAGGCGCGACGTGTCATTCGATGATGTGACTAATGTCGCTGCGATGGCCTCCCGCACGTGTTATACTCCGAATGATCATACCCTGTGGCGCGGCTGCAAACGTAGAGTGAATGGTCCCTACTTCAGTTGAAAAGGAGCGTAACGGATGCAATCCCTGTCCATCAATGAGAATCTGGTTTTCCACGACGCAAACCCCTATGCCGAGCCTCTCTTCGTGGCGCCTACTGGACGCGTCCTGCGTTTTGCCTTGCGGCCAGGGCAGACTGTGCGCGAGCACACGGCGCCCAGTTCCCCCGTGTATCTGGTGACGCTGCAGGGCGTCGGGCTCTACTCCGGCGAGAACGGCGAGGAGCAGCGCTTTGGACCTGGCACGCTGCTGATCTTCGATGTGGGCGAGCGCCACGCGATCCGCGCCGAGGACGAAGAGTTGGTTTTCCTGGCCTTTTTGCATGGCGCACCTCTGGCCGCTTGAAACGTTTGTGACGGAGCATCAAGACGATGAGCGCTGAACATTTCCTTATCGACGACCTGCTGGCCCAACTGCCGGAGATTCCGCCCGACAGCATCGTCAGCCGCACTTTCTACTCGGACGACCGTCTCAAGGCCATTCTTTTCGGCTTCGCCGCTGGCCAGGAGCTGTCCGAGCACACGGCTGCGCGCCCGGCCATCCTGCACTTCCTGCAAGGGCAGGCGCGCCTGACGCTGGGCGACCACGCCACCACTGCCGGGCCGGGCACGTGGGTTCATATGCAGCCCCACCTGCCGCACAGCATCTACGCCGAGACTACCGTTGTCATGCTGCTCATCATGGTGTAGGGTTGACCCGTAATGCGTAACTCGTAAAACGTAACCCGGAGGAGCGCGCGCTCATCTCCGGCTCCTGGTTACGTGTTACGAGTTACGTGTCTCCCAACACCGGCCCGCCTGACCCACCCAAACCATGCGCCGCATCAACCTCCCCTTCCTGCTCCTCGCCGTCCTGGCCCTGCTGGCTGGCCTCTGGGCCGGGCTGATCCGGCTGCCCTGGCCGCTGCCGCCGTTGCGTCCCACCCTGCCCATGGCCCACGGCCCGCTGATGGTGGGCGGCTTTCTGGGCACGCTGGTCAGTCTGGAGCGCGCGGTGGGGCTGAGCGCGCTGGGCCGCGGCCGGCGCTGGACCTACGCCGCGCCGGCGCTGGCCGGGCTGGGCGGCCTCTTGCTGCTGGCTGGCGTGCCGGGTTGGCCCGGCCCGCTGGCGATCACCCTGGGCAGCGCCGTGCTGCTGGCCGCGATGCTCAGCATCGTGCGCCTGCAGCCGCTTCTACACGCCTGGGTGATGGCGTTGGGCAGCCTGGCCTGGCTGTGCGGCAACCTCCTGTGGCTGGCAGGCCGGTCGATCCCTGAGGTGGTGTTGTGGTGGGCCGGCTTCCTGGTGCTGACCATCGTCGGTGAGCGGCTGGAGCTGAGCCGGCTGCTGCGCCTGAGCCGCGCCCGGGTGGGCGCCTTTCTGGCGGCCGTCGCTCTTTTGCTGGGCGGGCTGGCGTTGACTGTCTTCAGCTACAGCGCCGGGGTGCGTGTGGCCAGCCTGGGCATGGCGGCGCTGGCCGCCTGGCTGCTGGCCTTCGACATGGCCCGCCGCACCGTGCGCAAGTCGGGCCTGACGCGCTACATCGCTGTGGCGCTGCTGGCCGGCTATTTCTGGCTGGCAGTGGCTGGCTTGTTGGGCCTGCGCTTTGGCGGCGAGACGGCCGGGCTGCACTACGACGCTTTCCTGCACAGCATCTTCGTTGGCTTCGTCTTCTCCATGATCCTCGCCCACGCGCCTATCATCCTGCCGGCAGTGACCGGCCTGCCGCTGGCCTTCCACGGCGGCTTCTACGCGCCGCTGGCGCTGTTGCAGGTGTCGCTGATGCTGCGCGTCGCCGGCGACCTGCTGGCCAACTTCCCACTGCGCCGCTGGGGAGGGCTGCTGAACGAGGTGGCGATCCTGTTGTTTCTGGCCATGCTCCTTCTGGCTGTACGCAGTGGCTGGAAGGCGAGCCAGGCAACAATTAAGGCTATGTGACTACGGCGGGCACGGTCGGGAGACCGGCCCAAGCGGTAGAAAATGTCGCCACGACGGGCACGGTCGGGAGACCGGCCCGAGCGGTAGCAGTGGATAACCATGCCGACCATTACCCGCCTCTACGTCAAGACCTCATTGCTCTACTTGGTCGCTGCGCTGTTGCTGGCGTTGTTGTTTGGGTTGGCGCAGGCGATAACGCTGCCGCCGCTGCTGGCCGCAGCCGGTCCGGTCTATTTTCATCTCTTCCTGGTGGGCTGGGTCACACAGTTGATCATGGGCATTGTCTTTTGGATGTTCCCCAAGTACAGCAAGGAGCATCCGCGCGGCAGCGAGCGGCTGGCGCTGGCGACCTACGGACTGCTCAACGCCGGTTTGTTGTTGCGGGTGGTGGGCGAGCCGGCGCGCGCGGTCGATCCGGCGCCGCTGTGGGGCTGGCTGCTGGCTGCATCGGCCCTGTTGCAGTGGCTGGCCGGCGCAGGCTTCGTAGCCAACACCTGGGGCCGGGTCAAGGAGCGTTGAGATGCCCCGGTTGAGCGTTTGGTTCATTCGCATGGCGCTGCTATACTTGCTGGCAGGTTTCACCTTCGGCGCGCTGCTGCTGGCCCATAAGGGCGTCCCCTTCGAGCCGCAGCTTTGGCGTTGGCGGCCAGCGCATATTGAGCTGCTGCTGGTCGGCTGGCTGCTGCAACTGGCCATGGGCGTGGCCTATTGGATCCTGCCGCGCTTCAAGCAGCAGCGCGGCAACATCGCGGCCGCCTGGGCGGCGTTTTGGCTGCTCAACGCTGGCGTTTTGTTCGTTGTAGCCGCCGTGCTGTTGCCGGCGTCGACGTGGCCGGTCGTGTTGGGACGGTCGCTGCAAGCCGGCGCGGCCGTGGCTTTCGCCATCAACGCCTGGCCGCGCGTCAAGCCTACCGGCGCCTAGAGATTCGCCGGGTTCGCATCCTCACGTGCGAACCCGCGCCCACGTGCGAACCCGCGCCCACGTGCGAACCCGGCGTCTGGGGACGCCTACTCCACAACTATGCGCTGACATGGCGCAAAAGGTACACGTCCATGCGCATCCTGGCCATCATCACCGGCGACTACGGACGGCGCCACGCCGACAACATCCGCCAGCACGCCCCGGCCGGCTGGCAGGTCGATATCTGGCAGGCGCCTAGCGTGCTGCCCCCCTTCATCGACTACCCGGAGGACTACGTACCGGCCGACCTGCCGTCGGCTGACCTGGTGCTGGCCTTTCAGGAGCACAAGGGGGTGGCTGAGTTGGTCCCGGACGTCTGCCAGGTCACCGGCGCACGGGCCGTGATCGCGGCCGTAGACAACGAGAGCTGGCTGCCCAGGGGGTTGGCGCGCCAGTTGCGCGGCTGGCTGGCCGACGACGGTGTGGCCTGCGTCACCCCGAAGCCGCTCTGTTCTCTCACCGAGACCGATTTCCTCGAAACCCGCCGCAAGCGCATCGCCTACGACAGCCCCCAGATTGCCGAGTTCGCCCGCCATTTCGGCCAGCCCCGCCTGGAGCTGGCCATCGACCCGGCCAGCCGCGAGATCACAGCGGTCGAGGTGCGGCGCGATGCCTGCTGTGGCTGTGCGCGCCATGTCGCGGCCGGGCTGATCGGCGTCTCGGCCGACGAGGCCGAGTTCCAGGCCGGGATGTTACACCACCATTTTCCTTGCCTGGCCAGCATGGGCATCGACCCCGACTTCGGCGACACCCTGATGCACGTCAGCGGCAACCTGCTGCGCGACGATGTGGCCGCGCAGGTGAAGCCGTGGAAGCGCGTGCAGATGATCCGTCCGGCGCCACACGCGTAGAGGCATGAATGCTGCATTCATGCCTCTACTGCGCGCGGGGAAGATTGTATCGGTCCATCCCAATCTCACCGGCAGTGCATTTGGCTGATCTGCGACGGCTGGAGATACTTCATCGCATGAACCAACAAGATCAAGCTGTCATCCTGACACTGGCCAAAGTATTGGTGGCCACCGCCTGGGCCGACGGCGGACTGAGCAACGACGAGATCAACAGCATGAAGCGGGAGCTGTTGACCCGCATCCCCAACCTGAGCACACAGCAGTGGGCCTCAGTGGCCATCTATATCGACTCGCCGGTCGATGAGGCCGAGCGCACGCGACTGATCCAGCAGCTTCGCTCGCAGATCACGACGCCCCTGGGGAAGCAATTGGTGTTCGACTCGTTGGATGCGCTGGTGGCGGTCGACGGCCGCGTCAATGAAGAAGAACACCGCATCGTCGAGGAGATCAAGGCTGCGCTGGAAACTAGCAACGCCAGCGGCGTCGGCAAGATATCGCGCTTCTTCAAGGGGCGCAGCGCCCCGCCGCCGGTGATCGCCCAAGGCCCCAACCGTGAGGTGTTTCTCGACGAGTTTGTCAAGAATCGGGTCTACTACGTCATTCGCCGGCGGCTGGACCAGGGCGGCATCGTGCCCAAGCTATCGGATGCTGAGATTCGCAAGCTGAGCCTGGCCGGCGGCATGATGGCCGTGGTCGCGCGCGCTAATCCCCAGGTCACTGATGAAGAACAGGCGGCCATGCTGACCACGTTGCAGCAGAACTGGCAACTAAACGGCGAGCAGGCGGGCTTTCTGGTCGATGTGGCGGTATCCCAACAGCCGGCCGACCTGGACAGTTTCCGTCTGGCCGACGCGTTTGCCGACGTCAGCGACTACGAAGAACGCGGCCAGTTGGTCGATGCGCTCTTTGCCATTGCCGCGGCTGACGGGGCGGTCAACAACGACGAGGTCGAGACCATCCGCGGCCTGGCCAACGCGATGGTGTTAACGCACGAACGCTTCATCGAGGCCAAGCTGAAGGCGACGCAGCGGTGAAGCGGTAGGTCACTCGCGGTAGGTCACGCTACTAGCGTGACCTACGGTGCTACGTTACTCGCGGTAGGTCACGCTACTAGCGTGACCTACGGTGCTACGTTACTCGTGGTAGGTCACGCTACTAGCGTGACCTACATTGCTACGTTACTCGTGGTAGGTCACGCTACTAGCGTGACCTACCGTGGTTTTTGGCGTAGAAAGATCAGCCAATAGACCAGCCGCCAACCCAGCAAGAACAGCCCGCCGGCCGCCAGCGTCACCAGCAGGAAGGGAATGGGAATGCCGCCGCGGCCCAGGTACATCATGCGGATCGCCAGGCCAATGGGCGCCGCGATCACCCAGGCCAGCGCGGACCGGCCCAGAAAACCGGGCAGTGTGGCCGGCGCGGCGCTCCGGGGATGCGCACGAAGCAGGACGGCCAAGAGCAGCCAAGGAATTGCCAAGGAGACGACGTTGGGCAGCGCGCCCAACAGCGGGTTGGCAGCGTTGACCGTCTGGTGATCGGCCTGACCGACCAGCACGAATGCCAGCAGCGCCAGCAGGTCGCCGGCTGCCAGGATAACGTTAGCATAACGTTGCATAGGCTACCTCGATTTGAGTTGAAAGACCTTGGAGCGGTATAATCGGGCCATGGACATGCTTGCTCAGGCCTTAGAGACTGTGCTGCGCCAACCGCAGCCCATGGCGTTGGTCGCGCTGCAAGAGGCGCTCTTGCTGGATGTTGCGTCCTCGTCCGATCGTGACCGCGCGCTGGATCTGGTTCATCACTTCTATCGCTACCAGACCGATCTGCAGACCATGCTGACCGCCCGCCAGTACAGCGAACTGGCGTCGTGGCTGGACGTGACCGCGGTAGGGCTGGTGGCTCTTGAAGAGGTGCTGCGCGGCAGGGCCGCCAGTATGCGCGATTTGCTGATTGCCACGGCATCTGAAGGCGCCATGGTGCTGGGCAGCCGCCAGTACATCAAGTCATGGGCCGTCGAGGTGGGGCCGATCCATGGCGAGGCCGCCTGGACCCTGCGTGAGGCGCTTTGGCGGCTCTCCGAGGAGACACAGCCCGACCTGCCGCCGGCCTCGCGCCTGGATGCTGTGCGTCGCACGTTGCCCGAGAGCCTGAGCCAGGCCCCCAACAGCGCCCAGGCTGTGGTCTTGGGGCGGCTGTTTCAGACGTTGCTGCTGATTCGGGTGGGACGGCTGTTGGCTGAACGCCGAGACAAGGATTTGTAGCCGCCTGTGTTTGAACAGCAATTCCAAATATGAACTCTGCCAACGAGGAGTCGAGCCTTTTAGGCGGGCTAGAGCGCTGATTCGCACCGGCAAACCCGGCTGAAGCCTCGACTCCGTGCCAAATTTGGAATTGCTGCGTTTGAAAATGCAGGCTGGCACCCTCAAAGCATGCTAAAGCAAGCTGTTGCCTGTGCATGGTTGAGCTTGCTTCAGCATGCTTTGTTGTGTCAGGCGTCGAATTCATTCGACGCCTGCTGAGCTTGCTTTAGCATGCTTTGCTGTGTCAGGCGCCGAATTCATTCGGCGCCGACGCCGCAGCGAGGTGCGCCTTGATGCGGGCCACTTCCTCCCGCCGCTGCGCGTCCAGTCGTTTGTCCACCTGTTTGAACTGCTTGATCTCGGCGGGGTAGGCTTCAGTGTCCTTGTTGTCGCCCGGCGGCATGCGGTTGACCAGGCGTTCGACCGGCTTGCCGCCGACGATGTGCTGCTCGAAGATCGCGTCGGCGTCGCTGGCCTGTGCGCCGCAGTACCAGACATCCTCCGGATAGACCACCAGGTTGATGCCGTGGCCGCACTGGTTCAGGCAGCCGGCGCGGTTGATGCGCACCTCGGCCGTCAGGCCGGCTTCGGCCACGCGCTGCTTGAGTCGCTTGAGCAGGCCCTCGCTGTCGCCGTCGAAGCTACAGTAGGGGCCGTTGGTACAGATGAAGACGTGCTGTCGATACTGTCCCACGGAGTTGTTTCGCTTTCGCACAGATTTTGCCGGTCGCTTGATCGCGCCAGGCAGCCAGTCCTGCCCCGCAGTATAGCGCCAAGGCGATCAGTTGTCAATCAAATTCGGCGCAGCGTTGATTGGACATAAACCAGGCAGTGTGTTACAATCGGGACGCTTTTTGTATAAAGCATAAAACATGACGTGGCGTTGGCGCATTTTCTGGCCAGGACAGCGTAGCCAGCGATCTTCAGAGCGTCAAGTGTAAGCGGGTATTTGGTTGTCACCCGGCCCCTGCCGGTGTTGGTTGATTGAGTTACCTGCTGGGAAGGTTGTTTTGCTGCGGGGCACTGTTCGAATGCGAGTTTGCTATTGCCCTCAGGTCTTCCTCGACACGCCTCTGGATACATTTCTGGACCAATCACGCGGCCTCCCCGACAAGCTGGTCAACGCACAAACATGAGCCTTCCGTGCGCGCAGGCGCGAGCAGGCTGTTGAGACAGCCCTTGCCTCGCGCATCGTTGGCATACCTATTGAAAGGGGTTACGAAAGGAGAGCGTGACTAACTCAAAACTGAATCAGAAGATCATCCGACGCCAGTGGTGGCGCATGGACTTGCATCTTCATTCCATGGCTTCGGCCGACTGGAAGGAGCCAGGCGCGACCTGGCTCGACTGGCTGTACAAGTGCGAACAGCGCGCGCTGGACGTGGTGGCCATAACCGACCACAACACCGTTGCCGGCGTCGCGCAATTGCGCAAGGAAATCGAGCGTTTGCAGTGGCTGGAGGCGGAAAATCGCCTGCGGCCCCATGAGCGCCGTGAGCTGGACGAATATCGTCGTCTGGGGGACAAGATTCTGGTGCTGCCGGGCTTCGAGTTCACGGCAACCTTCGGCTTCCACATCTTGGGCATCTTCCCCCCTGAGACCTCAGTGCGCCAGCTCGAACACATTCTGCTGGACCTGAACGTGCCGCCCGACCGTCTGGAGCAGGGGTCCACTGAGGTTGGCGCAACGACCGACGTGCTGACCGTCTACAAGGTCATCCGCCAGGCGGGCGGCATCGTCATTGCGGCCCATGCCAACTCGACGCACGGCGTGGCCATGCGTGATTTCCCGTTTGGTGGACAGACCAAGATTGCCTATACCCAGGACGCCAACCTGCACGCGCTGGAGGTCACCGATCTGGAGAGCCGCAGCACGCGCGCCACGGCCCGCTTCTTCGATGGCTCCAAGCCCGAATACCCGCGCCGCATGCGCTCCGTGCAGGGTTCCGATGCGCACCGTCTGACGCGCGATCTGAACGACAAGAACCGGCTGGGCATCGGCGATCGGGTGACGGAGATCAAGCTCTCTAGCACACCGTCCTTCCGGGCCATTAAGGCGGTCTTCGAGGCCAACGACTACGCGCTGACGCGCCCCTATCGCCGCAAGGACGATCCCTTCGATCACGTGGCCGCGGCCAGGGCGCAGGGCCCCAACATCGTTCAGGCCTTTCATGAGCGCATGTCGCGCCAGGGCGGCCGGCTCTTTACCATCCTCAGCGACGTGGTGGCCTTTGCCAACACCCACGGCGGCACCATCTACCTGGGCGCGGGCATCAATCCAGGCCCGCCGCTGGGCGTAGACGACGTCGACCAGGCCATCAACGAGCTGCGGGCCGAGATCGAGGGCAAGGTCGTGCCGCCGCTAGAGGTGGAGATCGACACGCTGGAGACCCAGGATCGCCAGATCGTGCGCATCCAGGTGCCTGAGGGGCGCGACAAACCGTATTGCCTGGACGACAGCCGCATCTATCTGCGTCTGGAGAGCGATACCGTTCAGGCCGTGCGCGATGAGATTGTACGTCTGGTGCGCCGGGCGCTGGTGGAGCGCGGCGAACTAGTCGAACCAGCCAAGTCTGCCAGCGCAGCGCCAGCCGAGGCCAGCAAGGGCCGCAGTCGCTCGCGCCGCGGCGGCAACGGCAAGCCAGCCAGCGTCGAACCTGCGCCGGCCCCGGAACTGCCAGCCCAGGAGCCAGAAGAAAGCCCAGCCGAAGCAACGTTCACCGCGCCGCAAGAGCAGGAGGTGGGCTCACGAGCGCCGAAGGTGGGCGTGCAGATTGTCGACGTGCGCGAGCGGGGCGGTGTGCGTTACTACACCATTCGTGACCTGCGCAACGGTAGCAGCGTGCAGAACGTCACGCTCAAGTCCGCACGCCGATTGTGGCGCTATGCCATCAGCCAGCATGAGCAGACCGCGCCCAAGCCCGACGCCATCCAGTGGGTGGGCGACGTCGGGTTGATCAAGGCCGAGAAGCGAGCCGGCAAGCAGCGTTACGACTTCGCCCAGCGGCTGCCCGACGGCAGTATCGCCGTTTACTACGGTGTTACCGAAGAAGGCTGTGATGAGCCGTGGCGCCAGTTCCTGGTGGGCCAGGACCTGGATGACGGCGCGGAATCGCCCCTGAACGGCAACGCCGACGCCGACTGATTCTGGCCGGCGGTCTCTGGAGCACAAAAAAAACACCCCTGTCCAACCGGCAGGGGTGTTTTGAGTCTGTCTATCAGCCCGCTGTGGCCGGTCTCCTGACCGAGCCACGTCGCATCCCGCATTTCGCCGTGGCCGGTCTTCGAGCAGCACCCCGTAGGTCTGCCGGAGCGGGCCTGACCGAGCCACGCCAGGCTAGAAGGAATAGAGCACGATCACCACCGCCAGCACCCACAGCGCACCCGTGGCCAGCAGCGCTTTGTCGCTTAGCAACAGCTCGTCCGGCGCGCCTCCTTCCTTTTTGACGTGGATCAGGTACAGATAGCGGAACAGCCCATACAGCACAAAGGGTATCGTCAACATCATGGCGTGGTTGTCGGGCAGGTTCGGCGCCGAGAAGGTGTACAGCGAGTAAGCAATCACCATGGTCGAAGTCACCAGGCCGATCAACTGGTCCAGGAAGGGGATCGTGTACTCGGCCAGGATCGCCCGGTGCGCATCAGCGCCCTGGTCCAGCAGCAGCAGCTCGTGGCGTCGCTTGCCAAAGCCCAAGAACAGCGCGCCCAGCGTAACCACCAGGTAGAGCCAGGGAGAGAAGCGCTCAACGCCTACCACGGCCACGCCGCCGGCCACCCGCAGCACAAAGCCGGTGGCAATCACCAGCACGTCGATAATCACCAGGTGCTTCAAATAGAAGGAATAGGCGATGTTGAGCAGCAGATAGCTGAGCAAAATCAGCGCAAAGCTGCGATCCAGCCACCATGCCAGCGGGAAGCTGATCAGGATGAACACGCCAGCCGCGGCCAGGGCCACGCGCGGTGAGAGCACGCCGGCTGGGAGCGGGCGCAGGCGTTTCTTGGGATGCTCGCGGTCTTTCTCGATATCTACCAGATCATTGATGATGTAGACCGTGCTGGAGATCAGGCAGAACAGAGCGAAGGCCAGCGCGGTGCGGCCCAGCAGCGCAGCCTGAAACAGCTTTTCGTCGAAGACCAGCGGCGCAAAGACCACGACATTCTTGGTCCACTGCTTAGGGCGCATGGTCTTCAGCAGCGCCATGCCGGTCGTCAGTGGACCCGTTCGGCGGGCTGTTGCGGTTGAGCCGGTCTTGGACTTACCATTGTCACTCATGGGACAGATCATACCCAATCCTGCGGCGCGCGTCAATTTGCCCACAGCACGCGGCCGGGCTATCATGGCGGCATGAGCGAAGCGACTGCAACGACTAGCCACAAACAGCGCCTGGACAGCCTGCTGGTGGAGCTGGGTCTGGCTGAGAGTCGGGAGAAGGCGCGTGCCTTGATCATGGCCGGCAGCGTGCTGGTGGACGATACGCCAGCCGTCAAGCCGGGCCAAACCGTGCCGGCCGGCAAGGAGGTGCGCGTCAAGGAGTCGCTGCGCTACGTCAGCCGCGGCGGACTGAAGCTGGAGGCGGCGCTGGATGCCTTCGCGGTCGACCCGGCCGGGCTGGCGGCGGCCGATGTGGGCGCCTCCACCGGCGGTTTCAGCGACTGCCTGTTGCAGCGCGGCGCGGCCCATGTCTACGCGATCGACGTGGGCTACGGCCAACTGGCCTGGACGCTGCGCCAGGACAGCCGCGTGACTTCGTTGGAACGAACCAACGTGCGCGCGCTGCCAGGGCTGCCGGGCGGCGCTCAGGTCGATCTGGCCGTGGTGGATGTCTCCTTCATCGGCCTGGACCTGGTGCTGCCGGCCGTGGCGCGCTTTCTGCGGCCCGGCGGCCAGGCGATCGTGTTGATCAAGCCCCAGTTCGAAGCGGGCAAGGCGCTCGTGGGCAAAGGGGGGGTGGTGCGCGATCCGGCCGTGCATCGCGCGGTGCTGGCGCGCGTGCTGGCCTGGGCGGCTGACCACGGCTGGTTTGCCGCCGGGCTGATCTGCTCCCCCATCACCGGCCCCAAGGGCAACGTGGAATTCCTGGCCATGCTGCGTCGCGTTGACGATGGATATAACCCCGACCGTTCCAGCCTGATCGATGCAGTGTTGATTCCCCAAGCGTCTTGACAGCAAGTGTCT
>Ga0209573_1000960_pt1 | contig 50603 bp, 41 predicted proteins | sample TNRBio252014_DNA_FD_185870 | JGI IMG/M metagenome (GOLD analysis project Ga0209573, IMG submission 185870) | Wastewater treatment Type I Accumulibacter community from EBPR Bioreactor in Madison, WI, USA - TNR Reactor_6/25/2014_ DNA (SPAdes)... | ecosystem: Engineered > Bioreactor > EBPR >... | reverse complement strand
GGGATTCACCCTTGTCTTTCGAGGGAGGGTGCGTCTAGGCGTGCATGCCGGTCAGCAAACCGAACTGGATAGGCGAATTTTCCCGGCTCAAGGGAATCGAGAACTTCCCACCCGGTTCAGGACTGAGTCTCGTGTGAGCACGCGAGGCCGGCTTTCTTTCTTCCAGTCGGTACGAGTTGCCACGAATGTGCAGCGTGACAGCGTGATGCAGTATCCGGTCGAGGATGGCGGTTTAGATGACTCGGTAGCCGAACACCTCGCTCTAGGCACTGGAGCTCTGGTTAGTGGTCAGGATCATCGGTCCGCGCTCATACCGGCGGCTGATATCACTTGGAAGATCAGGTTTGCGCCCTGGAGCCCGATCGGCTTGCAGCCGATCACATGCCGGAGGCAGGCCTCGGAGTCAGCCTCGTTGAGGTTGGCCCCGCCAATCAAGTTACAGATCGCCGGTGCACGCTCGCATCCCGCGTGAATCCGTCGCCATTCCACCGCAGCACCCTGATCGGGTTTCCGCGCTAGGCCCCGGAACACGATCGAACACGACGATCTGGCCGCTAAAGGAATCGGTCTCCACCGGTGTCTAAGCGAGCGCAGCGAGCCCATCGAAGCCGCTCCGCATGTCGGTAATGCCGGCCGCGACACAGATTCGCGTGCCATAATGCGGGACGGTCGTCGCAGCGGCACTGCATGAAGCTGCGCGAGGACGTGGCGTCGGGACCTCCTTCGACGTTCAGCCGTGCGCCCTTGCCTCGATCGTCAGCCGACCGAACGCGGCCGCTGGGGCGTCGAGCATCTCGGGCGCGTCCAACCCGTCGGTTTCGGTGCGGATGATCGGCACGAACGCAGCCACGCCCAAGCGACCTTCGTGGTGGCTCTTGCGCCACGCGAATATCTGCGTGGCGTTGATTTCGTGGCGGTGCGCAAGCCGCGACACGGAGGCACCTGGCTGCCGCGACTGCTCGACGACGGCGCGCTTGTGCTCACTGGTGTGGCGGCGGTACGGCCCACGGGTACCGCGACGCGGGCGTTGGTCCACTTTTGTGCCCGTGCAATTCATTGTGGGCAGAAAGGTTGGTGCTCACTCCGAGGGGCTGATCGTCAGCGACGGCCAAGCTGGAGGTAAGACGGCACGGGGCCTGCGCCTACTTAAAGCCGTTCTGGGGATCGGATCTACATTTTTACGTAAAACGTCGCGAGAGTTACATGATTACGATAAATAGCCTCCACTAAAGCTGTGACCACCTGTCGCTAAGGGCTTGATTAGAAAAGATGCGTCCAGTTACAACATTAGTGGAATGAACGGCACCGACACACACTGGAATGACGACGCTGCCCCGCCTATCCTGAAAGCGACTGAGATCAACCGACTGGCCGTTCTCGAGGCATATCACCAACCGGGGTGCCGCATGCCAGACACCGAAGGCAAGCCCGACTTCATGGAAAAGTTCGTGCTCGGCGAGATTGCCGGCAAGAAAGCGGCGATCCATGCGTATGACGGCATTGTCTGGAAGATCCGCAGCGGGTTCCTGACCCTGACCTTCGGGGGCTGGGCGATCATGCTGCAGAGCCTGGCAGGAAGAGACCAGGCACCGCATGACTACAAGCCGCTGGTTTGGGGACTGTATCTGTTCAGCCTCGGCTTCACTCTCGGGGCATGGTTTGTCGACCGCAGCTACATCCAGCGCAAGTTCCGGGTGATCATTGCACTGGACCGCCTGACTGAAGTGCTCACCGCGCGAGGTGGTGACTGCTCCGGCATACCCGCCGATCTGCTGATCATCGCGGGTGACAACGCAATCAAGCCGTATGATTGTGCCGGCTACCGCAACGCGTTGAAGGCTGAGTCCGTCGTCTATCTGGCGCCCCTTACGGTGATCTTCGCGGTCGTTTCCTGGCTGCTCTAGACGACATGTGTTCAGGAGAACTCGTGATTTCCAGCTTTGATCCAGGCACCGAGTTCCTGACGCCCGAACGGTGCTACATCGTCGAGATCCATAACTGCGCGCATGACCCTGCCTGCTCGATTGCGCGGGCGCGGGTGGCGCCAGGCGTCACCTTCCTGTGTGTCTGCACGCCGAGATTCAACTCCGCGAACTACATCAACCTCGAGCGGCCAGGCGGATGATGAAACTTTGCAGGCTGACCATTTCCATACTCTCGTCATACCGAGCCCACTCCGCGTCTGCCCTGCCCAATCAAAGCGTTCGATCCCACTGATGACGGCCGAACTCAGGCGGTCACGATCGCCAGGACGTCGCTAGTCCCGGGCTTGAGCGTCTCATGGCAGTCAAGGCACCCTCGCGCAGCAACGCAGCATGAGCTTGCAGCTGAGCGCACCGGAACCACTCGCTGCCACCCATGTCCTGGACGAATTTGCTTGCGGGGAAATTCATCGTGCCAGCCGATCCGTCGCCGTGCGCGGCCTGGCGACGCCACCCCGCATCGATCCCCTACCCCTTCACGCACACCACCTGCTTCAAGGTATGCAGGATCTCGGTCAGGTCGCGCTGGTTGGCCATCACTTCGTCGATGTCCTTGTACGCGCCGGGAATCTCATCGACCACGCCCTTGTCCTTGCGGCAGATCACGCCTTGGGTCTGGCGTGCGAGGTCGGCCTCGGTGAAGCGCTTGGTCGCCGCCGTGCGGCTCATGCGCCGGCCGGCCCCGTGCGCGCTGGAACAGAAACTCTCTGGGTTGCCCTTGCCGCGCACGATGTAGCTGCGCGCGCCCATGCTGCCGGGGACGATGCCGAGCTCGCCCTGCCCCGCACGGATCGCGCCCTTGCGCGTCACCCACACGTCGGCGTCGTAGTGATGCTCGCGGGCCACGTAGTTGTGGTGGCAGTTCACCGCCTCGGTGGTGACCGAAAACGGCGGCAGGTGGCGCGCCAGCCCCGCGAGCACGAGATCGAGCATCGCCAGGCGGTTGGCCATCGCGTATTCCTGCGCCCAATGCACCGCCTCGACGTAATCGGCGAAGTGATCGCTGCCCTCGGCAAAGTAGGCCAGGTCGCGATCGGGCAGGTGGATCATGTGGCGCGCGATGTCCTTTCTCGCCAGCTCGATGAAGTACGTCGCGATCGCGTTGCCGATGCCCCGGCTGCCGGAATGCAGCATCACCCAGACCTGCTCGTGCTCGTCCAGGCAGACCTCGATGAAGTGGTTGCCGCCCCCGAGCGTGCCCATCTGGTTCGCCCACTTGGAGAACTTGCCGAAGGCCTTGAGCAGTTGCGGGTGGCGCCCGGTCAGGGCCTTGAGGCCGGCCTCGAAGGGGCGCACTGCATCGACCAGCACCCGGCCGTCCGCATGCTGGTCGCGGCCCACCGGCACATCGCGGCTGATCTGATCGAACACCTTCTTCAGGCGCTTCTCGTCGATGTCGCTGGCGGTGAGCGACAGGCGCGCCGCGACCATGCCGCAACCGATGTCGACACCCACCGCCGCCGGGATGATCGCCTGATGGGTCGCGATGACCGAGCCGATGGTCGCGCCGATGCCCAGGTGCACGTCGGGCATGGCGGCCACGTGGCGGTGGATGAACGGCAAGCTCGCGATGTTGGCGAGCTGTGCCTTCGAGCCTTCGTCGATGTCGTCGGTCCAGATCCTGACGGGCGTGGAACTGCCGTCCAGGACGGTCTTCACGGGCATGGCTGCTTCCTCCTGGCTTCTGTCGCTGTCCGACGCCGAAACCCGGCCGTTCGAGCGCCGAGGTCTCTCCCTGAAGCGCAAAGCCGGCGCGTGGCGCGAGCCGCCTCACGCACATCGTCAAGCTCGCAAGGCTCGATGCTACTGCAGGGTCCTCACCCGTGTTGAGCCAGTACAACGGTCCTTCAAATTCGGCAGGGGGCTGATAGCATCGAGCCGTCTCCTCAGCTTGCCTGGCCGTTTCACCATGCCCCCACTCCCCCTTCCGACACCGCCCGCAGACAGCCGGGGAACGCGCGCCGCACTGATCTTCGCGCTGACCGCCGAGCGCCTGTCGATCCACTACGAGCACGGCCAATGGCTCACCGAGGCCCAGGGTGCGAGCTTCATCGCCGACTGGCTCCGGCGCAGCGAGCGCGCACTGCCGCTGGCGGAGCGCCGCCAGCTCTCCGCGCTCAGCGACGGCCTGGCGCGCCAGATCGCCGGCTCGCTGTCACGGGAGGCGGGCCTCTACACGACGCACGAGATGATGGAAGCGCTCGATCCGAACTACGACTCGGAGTTGGCGCGCTCGATGATGGACGAGTGCGCGCGGCTGCTGGACGTTCACTGACCGGGTTGCGGGGTCAGATTTTTCATTTGCTCATCCATCACTGACGGGGCCCTCGGCCACCGTTCCATCCTTATCACGGCGCGCTACGCCCACCTCACCTGTCCAGCATCGCCCGCGGCCACTCGCGCAGCCACCTCTCGTCGATGTCGTTGGCGGTGAGCGGCAGGCGCGCAGCGACCATGCCGGGCCTCAAGCAGTTCGGACTGGGCGCCCGGCGGACCTTGACCCGAGACCTCCGGCAGCGACGGCTTCGAGGGCCGGCCTGCGGTGCTGCCCACGTCCGCGGCAACCTGGTAGCCTGATGCCATGCACCCGCAACGCAATCCCCTACTCCGCCCCGTTGCGCACTGAGGCGGTCGTCGATGTCCCGCAGCATCCGCTATTACGACAGTCACGCCGCCCAATTCGCCGAGGGCACGCTGGGCGTGGACATGTCCGACCTGCACAGACGGTTCCTCGCGTACGTCCCCGCGCGCGGGCTGGTCCTGGAGGCGGGCTGCGGCGCAGGGCGCGATAGCAAGGCGTTTCTGCAAGCCGGATTCCGGGTGCGTGCCTTCGATGCGTCCGCCGAGCTCGTCCGGCTCGCACAAGCGCACTCGGGTCACCCGGTCGAATTACGCCGCTTCGAAGACGTCGACGAGCGCAGCTGCTACGACGGCATCTGGGCCTGTGCCAGCCTGCTGCACGTCCCCGAGGCCGACTTGCCCGCCACGCTTGCCCGCTTATGGGCCAGCCTGAAGCCGGGCGGCGTCTTCTACCTCAGCTTCAAGCATGGCGAAGGCGAACGCAGCGCCGGAGACCGCGACTTCACGGACGCGACCGAGGCAAGGCTCCGCGAATGGGTCTCGGGGCTGCCGGAGGTCGAGGCGCTGGAATGCTGGATCACGCGGGACCAGCGGCCGGAGCGTAGCGAGCAATGGCTCAATGGATTGCTGCGTAGGAAGACGGTGCCGACTCGCCGGCTCTTCACCGGTGAGCCACAGCACCCGCTGCTATCGCAACTCTGCCACTCGATCGCGCGCGCGGACGAGATCGACCTCGCGGTGTCCTTCGTGCAGGCCAGCGGCCTGCGCCTGCTGCTGCCCGACCTCCACGACGCGCTCGCCCGCCAGGCGGCGGAGTGGCGACCGCCGGCGCGGGTCCGCATCCTGACCAGCGACTACCTCGATATCACCGACCCGAACGCGCTGCGGCTGCTGATCCTGTTGCAGGAACAAGGCGCACAAGTGCGGATCTTCGAGTCCGGCGGCCGCAGCTTCCACCTCAAGGCTTACCTGTTTACCCACTTCCCCGATGTGAGCGCGCTGCATGGCACGGTCTTCATCGGCTCGAGCAACATCAGCCGCCCCGCGCTGACCGACGGGCTGGAATGGAACTACCGGGTCGACTACCCGGGCGACGACGGCTTCCTCGAAGCGCGCGCTCGCTTCGAGGAGCTTTTTCGCGACCCGCGGACCGTCGAACTCACCGACGCCTGGATCGAGCGCTATGAGACGCGCCGCGTACCACCGTCCCGGCCGATCGAGCCGAGCGCCGACGAGAACGAGCAGCCTGCGACCCCGACGCCGATCCAAAAAGAGGCGCTGGCCGCGCTCGCCCACACCCGGCGCGAAGGCTACCTGCGAGGCCTGGTCGTCCTTGCCACCGGCCTCGGCAAGACCTGGCTCGCCGCCTTTGATGCGGAACAACTCGGCGCCCGCCGCGTACTCTTCGTCGCCCATCGCGAAGAGATCCTCAACCAGGCTGCGGACACCTTCGTGCGCATCCGCCCGCGTGCCCGCGTCGGCTTCTACATGGGCCAGACCCGCGACACCCAGGTCGACGTGCTGTGCGCCTCGGTGCAGACCCTCGGCCGCAACGCCCACTTGGAGCGGTTCTCGCCGCAGCACTTCGATTACATCGTCGTCGACGAATTCCACCACGCCGCCGCGCCCACCTACCGCCGGCTGCTCGCCCACTTCGCGCCGCAGTTCCTGCTCGGGCTCACGGCGACGCCCGATCGCACCGACCAGTCCGACATCCTCTCCTTGTGCGACGACAACCTCGTCTTCGACCGCAATCTCTTCGCCGGCATCGAAGCACGGCTGCTGGCACCCTTCCACTACTACGGGGTCTGGGACGCATCGGTCGACTACAAGGAGATCCCCTGGCGCAACGGCCGCTTCGACCCGGACAAGCTGTCGAACAAGCTCGCTACCCTCGCACGCGCCCGCCATGCGCTCAGGGAATGGCGCAAGCGCGCGCAACGGCGCACCCTCGCCTTCTGCGTTTCGATCCGCCACGCCGAGTTCATGGCGACGCAGTTTCGTTCGCAAGGGATCGACGCCGCTGCCGTCTACACCGGCTCGGATCTCGCACGGGGCGAAGCGCTGGAGCAACTCACCGATGGTCGGCTCGCGGTGATCTTCTCGGTCGACCTGTTCAACGAGGGTGTCGACCTACCTACGATCGACACCGTCCTGATGCTGCGCCCCACCGAGTCGAAGATCCTCTTTCTGCAACAGCTCGGCCGCGGCCTGCGCAGAGCCGAGGGCAAGGAGCGGCTGGTGGTGCTCGACTTCATCGGCAACCACCACAGCTTCCTGCACAAGCCCCAGGCGCTCGGGCAGATCGGCAGCGGTTACAAGCAGTTGGCGGACTTCGCCCGCAAGGTCGAGACCCGCCGGCTCGAACTCCCCGCAGGCTGCTACATCAACTTCGACCTGGAGTTGATCGACTTCCTCAAGTCGCTCGACGGTGACGGGATCGCCCGGGAGTACGAAGGGCTGCGCGACGGCCTCGGCCGGCGACCGACCCTCGCGGAGTTTTATCGAAGCGGGGCGAATCTCGGGCGGATGAGGAGGGAGTACGAGAGCTGGTTCGGGCTCGTGAAGGCCATGGACGATCTCGGCGAAGCGGAGTCGGTGGTTCTCGATGCGCATTCGGGATTCCTGCGCGAGATCGAGACGACTGCGATGACCAAGAGCTTCAAGATGGTCCTGCTCGAGGCCTTCCAGGAACTCGATGGCTGGCGGGCACCGCCGAGCCTCGGTCAAGTGGCCGAGCGCTCCTGGAAGATCCTCCAGCGCCGCCGCCCCTTACTCGCAGACCTTCCCGAGACCCTCGACGACACCGAAGAAGGCACGAGCAAGGGCTGGCAACGCTTCTGGCGGGACAACCCGGTCAATGCCTGGATCGGTGGAAACCAGCCGACCAAGGGAAGCCTCTTCTTCCGGGTGCAAGGCGATGCTTTCGAACCCTCCTTTCCCGTCATCCCTGACCGGCGCGAGACGCTGACGGCGATGGTGCAGGAGCTGATCGACTACCGCCTGGCCGCATACGAGGCGCGCCGCGCCGCGACGACCGGCACTGACAATGTCATTCCCTTCGTTCGCCCAAGCCCCGTCGGGGTCGAGCTCCCCTATTTCCCGAACCTGCGTATCGCCTGCGGGCATTTCCGCACTTCCCGTACGGATGCCGAAGAACATCGCCGCATCGGTTCCGGACATGGCCGCCTCGACCCCGCCCGCCACTTCATCGCGCGCGCCTCCGGCAATTCGATGAACGGCGGCAAGAACCCGATCCGTGACGGCGACTATCTGCTGCTCGAGCTCGTCGGCCCCACAAATGCCGGCTCGATCACCGGCAGCATCATGGCGATCGAGCGCCAGGACCAAACGGGAGAAGACCAATACCTGCTACGGGTGGTCACCAAGCAAAGCGATGGCAGCTACGTCCTCGTCGCCAACAACCCCGATTACGAGGACATCCACGTCACCCCCGAAATGGCGGAAGAGCTGCGGACGCTGGCGCGCCTGAAGGCGGTCGTCGATCCCTTGGAACTCGCGGTGGGCGAGTCCTTCATGCGTGAAGAGATCCCTGCGCTATTCGGCGAGGAATACAACCCTGCAAACTGGAACGTGGGGCACGTCGTGCTACCGGACCGAAACGCCCACGTTCTCCTCGTCACCCTGAACAAACAGGGCAAGGCAGAAGAGCACCGGTATCTGGACCGCTGGGTGGACGAACGCACGTTCGAATGGTCGACGCAGAATGCGACGACTCCCGACAGCAAGAAAGGGCGGGAGGTCATCGGGCACGAGAAGCTGGGTATCACGCTGCATCTGTTCGTGCGGGAGACGAAGTTGGCAGGCGGGAAGGCGGCGCCGTTCCTGTATTGCGGAACGGCCCGCTACAAGACCCATAAGGGAAGCGCGCCGATGAGTGTCGTGCTCGACGTCGGGTAAGTTGGCGCGTCCTTCATCCAACGCCGGTTTCCAATGTTCCGGGAGCTGCTCAGTGCCCTCGCAGACTGGGCTGCGTAGTCGTCGGCACGTCGCAAGCTGTAGGCAGGGTCTTGGATAGCCCGGAAGCAGGCGCGATCCCCGCACGCCCCACCCTCTTCCCGCCGTAGAATCCAGCCTCGCCCCCTCCACTGCCAGGCCACCGCCCCGCCCTCCCCCGCACATGTCCCCCTCCCCCGACTCCACCCCCACCCTCCTCGTCGTCGACGACGATCTGGTCGCGCAGGCGCGCATGAATGCCTACTTCTCCAAGGAAGGCTATCGCGTGCTGCTGGCGGGCGACGGGGAGGCGTTCTGGCGGCAGCTCGGCCAGGGCGGGGTCGACCTGGTGCTGCTCGACATCAACCTGCCGGGCCAGGACGGGCTGTCGCTGGCGCGCGAGCTGCGTGCGCGCGACGCCTCGATCGGCATCATCCTGGTCACCAGCCGCGATGACGATGTCGACAAGATCGTCGGGCTCGAGGTGGGGGCCGACGACTACGTGACCAAGCCCTTCAACCCGCGCGAACTGCTCGCCCGCGTCAAGAGCCTGCTGCGGCGCAGCGCGGCGCGGCCGGCGGAGGCGGCGGACAGCCTGCGCTTCGCGGGCTGGGTGCTGGAGCTGTCGCGGCGCCGGCTGCGCGACCGCGCGGGGCAGGACGTGGCGCTGACGCGCGGCGAGTTCGAGGTGCTCGCGCTGCTGGTGCGCCACCCCGGCGAGATCCTCGACCGCGACCGCCTGTCGCGCGCGGTGAGCGGGCACGACTGGTCGCCGCAGGATCGCTCGGTGGATGTGCTGGTGCGTCGCCTGCGCGCCAAGCTCGACGACCCGGCGCGCGCGGATTCGCTGATCGCGACCATCCGCGGCGAGGGTTACCGGCTGGCGGTGGACGTGGAGCCCGGCGGGGGCTGAGCGGGTTCTGCCGCCGCGGCGGGTGCCTCTGCCGCAAGCCGCAGCGCGTCGAGCGTCTGCAGCGTGCGCGCCCAGGCCTCGCCGAGCTCGCCGGCGCGGGCGGCGAGCTCCTCGATCCCTGCGGCCCGTGATGGATCCCGCTTTAGCGCGTCCTCCAGCGTCCCCGCGCATTCCGCCAGCCGCCCCGCGCCCACGTTGCCCGCGGCGCCGCGCAGCTTGTGGGCGAGCCGTGCGCACTCCGCATGCTCGTCCGCGTGGGCGGCAGCGAGCAGCGCGTCGATCAGCGGCTGGCCCTGCGTGCGGAAGACGCGGACGATGTCGGCGACGATCTCCTCGCCCAGCGCCTCCTGCTCCGCGCGCAGGAAGTCGATGTCGATCCAGTCCTGCACCTGCGGCGCCTCGGGCGCGGTGACCGTGCCTGGGGCGCGCTCGCCGGCCGGCGGCTCGGCGCAGCCCCCCGCGAGCAGCTCGGCCAGCAGCGCGCGCAAGCGCTGGCGCGAGAAGGGCTTGGACAGGAAGGCGGCGAAGCCGGCTTCGAGCAGGGCATCGACCTCGCGGCGCGGGATGTGGGCCGACATCAGCACCGCCGGGGTGTGCGCGTGCGCGGGCAGCGCGCGCAGGCGGGCGAGCAGCTCGCGGCCGTCGCCGTCGGGCAGGTTCATGTCGATGAGCGCGAGGTCGATCGGGCGCTCGTGCAGCAGGCGCAACGCGTTGTGGATGTCGGGCGCGCACACCGCCTGCTGGCCGAGGGCGTCGAGGAAGCGCTCGACCACCATGCGGTTGACCTCGTCGTCCTCGACCACCAGCACGCGGTGGCCGGGGGCTGGCGCGCTCGCGTCGGTCGTGGCCGAGGCGGGTGTGGCCTCGGCGGGCGCGGCGGTGGTCTCCGGCAGCGCGATCTCGAAGCTCACCGTGGTGCCCTGCCCCGGCGCGCTCTCCAGCTCGATCGCGCCGCCCATGGCCTCGACGAGGCGGCGGCACACCGCCAGGCCGAGGCCGGTGCCGGCGTGGTGGCGGCCGCTGTCGCGCACCTGCACGAAGGGCTCGAAGACCTCCTGCTGGCGCGCGGGCTCGATGCCGATGCCGTGGTCCTCGACGGCGAAGTGCAGGCGGCCGGGCTGCGTTCCGGGGCGCACGCGCACGGTCACCGCGCCCTCGTCGCTGAACTTGATCGCGTTGCCGACCAGGTTGAGCAGGATCTGGCTGAGCTTGCGGCGGTCGCCCTGCACCGCGTCGGGCAGCGCGGGATCGACCTCGGCCACCAGCGCGAGCCCGCGCACCGCGGCGCGCGTGCCCTGCACCGCGAAGACGTCGTTCACCGTGTCGCGCAGGCTGAAGCCCATGTTGTCGAGCTGCACGCCGCCGGCCTCGATGCGGGCGAAGTCGAGCATGTCCTCGAGCAGCTCGAGCAGCAGCACGGCCGCGGCGCGCATCTGCGCCTGGTACTGCGTGCGCTCGGTGGCGGAGCCGGCATCCTCGACGAGCTCGAGCAGGCCGAGGATGCCCGCGAGCGGGGTGCGCAACTCGTGGCTGACGGTGCCGAGGAAGGCGGTCTTGGCGCGGTCGGCCTGCTCGGCGGCGTGGCGGGCGCGGGCGTGGTCGGCGGTCTCGCGCGCGAGCGCGGCGTTGGCCTCGCGCAGCTGCGCGGTGCGCGCCAGCACCTGGTTCTCGAGCTCCTGCTGCTGGCCGCGCAGCGCCTCGGCGAGGCGGTCGCGCTCGATCGCGTTGGCGCGGAAGCGTTCGAGCGCGACCGCGAGCGAGGCCAGCTCGTCGTCGCCGGTGGTGTCGATCGCCACCTCGCGGCGGCCGGAGGCGAGCGCGAGGGTGGCCTCCTCGAGTGCGCGCAGGCGCCCGAGCGTGTGGCGGCGCAGCGCGTGGACGGTCACGCCCAGGGTCACCAGCAGCAGCGCCGCGGCGATCACGCCGAAGGCGATCAGCCCCGAGGTGGCGCTGCGCTCGGCGGCCGAGCCGGCGGCGGCGAGGATGCGACCGCCGCGGTGGATCAGCTCGCCGGCGAAGGCGTCGAGCTCGGTGGTGAGCTCGCCGACCGCGCCCTGCAAGGTCTCCACCTGCGCGCGCAGGGCGAGCTCGCGCGTTCGCAGCGCGAAGGCGCCCTCGTCCTCGAGCGCGGAGGCGAGCAGCCGATGTACCTGCCTGCCCTGCTCCCGACCGCCGGGGTCGGGGATGTCCGCGAGCCGGCGTGCCAGCAGCGCGAGGTGCTCGGCGAACTCGGTGCGCGCCGCCTGCAGCCGCGCGCCCGAGTCGAATTCGTCAAGGCGGCCGACGAGGAAGCCGAGCGCATGCACGGTGAGCTCGAGCTCGTGCATGCGCTCGAGGCCGTCGATGTCGAGGTCGAGCACGCGCTCGCGCGCCAGCTCGCGCTCGGCGAGGCTGGGCGCACCCTGGCCGGCGTCGGGCTGCAGCAGGGTGGTCAGGGTGGCCACGAGCTGCGCGGTGGAATTGTCGGCGTGGATGCGGGCGAGCTCGTCGAGCTCGTCGATCGCCGCGCGCAGGGCCTCGATGCGCTCGACGCGCGCCGCGCGCAGGCGCAGGCGCTCGGCGATCGCCGCGCTCATGCCTTCGAGGCCGGCGGCGAGGCGGTCGCCGGTCGATTGCAGGCGTTCGCGCAGAGCCGCCTCGACGTGGGGCGAGCGCAGCGCCGCGAGGCGGTCGCGCACCAGCGGCACGTCGACGCCGAGCGCAGCGCGCAGCTGCCCGAGCTCGGCCGCCGAGTCCGCCCGCAGCAGCCGCGGCGCCAGCGCCGCCAGGCGGGCGTTGGCGCGCACCGCCTCGTGCAGGGCATCGGCCGCCGGCAGGGTGTCGCGCACGATCTCCTGCTGGCTGCTCACCACGCGCTGGAAGCTCACCCAGCCCACCACCGCCACCAGCACGGTGCCGAGCGCGGCGACGAGCAGCCCGAGCAGCAGGCGCTCGCGCAGGCCGAAGCGGCGTCCGGTGCGGGGTTTCACGTAAGATGGGGCGGTCACGGTCGGTGGGGAAAGGGTGCGCTTGTGCGGTGGTCGAGGGCGATGAGTCGGCGGGTTTCATCTTACCGGCGGAGCGTGCGCCACGGGTTGCGCGGCCACGGGTTGCGCGGCTTCGTGCTGGGCGCCCTGCTGAGCTGCGCCGCGGCGCTGGCCGGCGCGCAGCCGGCGCCCGAGTGGCCGCTGCAACGCTGGGAAGGCGATCATCGCGCGGCCGACGCCGCGGCGGTGGCGGCGCCGGACATCGCACCGCCCTCGCCCACACGCGGCTGGCGCCTGTGCGCCATCTACCCGCACCTCAAGGACAGCTACTGGCTGGCGGTGAACTTCGGCATGACCGAAGAAGCGCGCGCGCTCGGCCTCGGGCTGAGCGTGCGCGAGGCCGGCGGCTACGGCCAGCTCGCCCGCCAGCGCGCGCGCGTGGCGGCGTGTCTGGCGGATGCGACGGTCGACGCGCTGCTGATCGGCACCGTCAGCCGCGCCGGGCTCGACGACCTGCTCGCGCCGCAGCTCGACCGTCGGCTCGTGCTCGGGGTGGTGAACGACATCGACCCGCAGGTGGTGCGGGCGCGCGTCGCCGTGCCCTGGTACCAGCTCGGCTGGACGATCGGCCGCTGGCTCGCCGAGCGCCACCCCGCCGGCGGTCCCGTCGCGCGCATCGCGTGGATTCCCGGCCCGGCGGATGCGGACTGGGTGGGCTTCATCGACCGCGGCTTCCGCGCGGGCATCGCGGGCAGCGCGGTGCTCATCGTCGCCGAGCGCCACGGCGACACCGGGCGCGCCATCCAGCGCCGGCTGGTGGAGGCGGTGCTCGACGAGCAGCCGCAGCTCGGTTACCTGGTCGGCAACGCGCCCATGGCCGAGGCCGCGATCGCCGAGCTGCGCCGGCGCGGGCGCGAGGGCTCGACCGCGATCGTGTCGTCGTATCTCACCCCGGCGGTGCATGGCGGCATCCTGCGCGGCCGCATCCTCGCGGCGGTCACCGACTTCCCGGTGCTGCAGGGCCGGCTCGCGGTGCGCCAGGCCTTGCGGGCGCTGGAAGGCCAGCCGATCGAGCCCTACCTCGGCCCGGCGGTCGAGCTGGTAGACAAGGCCTCGCTTGCGCGTTTCCCGGCGCAGTGGATGCTGCCGCCGGCGGGCTTTGTGCCGGTGTATGAGATCGCGCCGGCGGGGCGTTGAGACGGGGACGACCTGCAGGTGCCGGAGCAACCTGCTTCAGTACAGCGCTTCGTTGCCGAGGTGTCCGCATCCGGTGTACTCGACCGGTAGGCCTGCGCGTGTAACGGAGAGTGCCGCACCGAAGCCGTGCACCGTGCCGTTCGACGCGTCACGGCAGATCTTGGGGAAGAGCCGCAGGCGCAGCTTGGCGGATTCGGTCGCGCTGGCGAGCACGGCGTCGGCGCGGTCCGGGCGCCCGACGGGCCAGTGCCAGGACAGCGGGAGCGGCGGGGTGTGCAGGGACTCGCCGCCCTCGCCGGTGAAGCGCACGGCGTGGCGGTCCGATTCCACGCGCCAGAACGGCGCATCGCCCTGCGCTGCGAAGCCGAACGCGCTCGTCGGGCAGGCTGGGTCGTGCCCCGCACGGTTCAGGCGCTCGAGTTGAAGCTCGCCGTCGCGGCGGGCGCCCCAGGCTTCGAGGTGGATCTCGCCGCGCGCATCGAAGCCGGCGTCGGTGATGGCCGCGGTGATCACCGACGCCGGCGAGACATCCCGGGCATCGACCGGCTTGCCGCTGCCGCAAGGGGCGAACTGCAGCTTGCCGGCCTCGCGCCGCAGCGTGCCGCGGAAGAGCGTACGCGGCGCGCTCAGGCGCGCAACCTGCGCGCCGGGGTCGCGCACGAGGGCGAGATCCTGCCGGGTACCGATCGGGTGCTCGCTGCGGTCGAGCAGCACCATGCGGTCGGCGTCGACGCGGCGGAAGCTCAGCCGGCGGGAGTCGTCCTGGGGCTCGATGCGCACGGTCTCTGCCACGCCGGCGTCGATGCGGCTCCAGGGGCCGAGGTACTCCTCGCCGCGATCCCCCGCAGGCGTGCCCAGGTAGACGCGCGTCATCCGGTACACCAGCGGCAAGCCGCCCTGCCCCACCGTGTACAGCGTCAGGCTCGTGCGGAGGCCCGCGCAGTCGGCGCACGGCAGCGTGCCCACATAGGGGCCGTCGGCCACCGGCCCCTGCGAGGTGGCGTGCGCCGATGCCGGCAGCGCGAGGCAAAGCGTCGCGAAAAAGCGCCCGAGGCTGCACGATTTGCGACCCTGCATGCTCGTCTTCCCCTCAAGGCTTTGCGGGCATCGCGGGCTCGAGTGGCAGGATCGAGCGAATCCGACGTGCGAAAACAGGCGACAGGACGGGAATGCTCGCCTCAACATCCTGGCACTGCCCACCGAAATCGGGCTCGGTGCACACGCGCCACTGTCCGGCATTCACCCTCAGCCCGATGATGTTCGGCCCGAGCCGCCCGAGATCCCGTTCCGGCCCGGTGATGCCGAGGCAGCCACCCGCAAAGCCCTCCTGTTCGTAGCCCACCAGCGGCCGGCTCTCGATCGTCGCGCTGCAGCCCAGTCCCGCCACCCCCCCCGGGACGTCGACGATCGGCACCAGCTCGGCTTCGCTCGTTGCCCAGCGTACCGAGCGGACGCGGTGGCGCAGCGGTGTCGCGCCAAGGTCGCCGATCGAGCGGGTGACCACCATGCAGGTCCCGGTGTAGCGCGGGCTATCGCACAGTTGCCACAGACCGTCGGCAGGCTCGACCCACACGCTCGATAGGCGGGCCGGGAAACGCCGGTGCTGCGACAGATCACGGTCATTGCCGGTGATGTTGACACAACGCCCGTCGAACCCGGCCTCGGTACAGAAGCGCAGCATGTGCCGCTCTACAGCGCCGAGGGGGCCGGGAGCGACCGCGACGGCGAGCACCGCGGCCACGCCGAGCAGGTGCGAGAGCGCGCTGCGCGACCGGGTCGACCTCAGCATGGCCGACCTGTCCGATTCGAGCCGCGGGCACTCGAGTTCCCGACTGGGGAACTCGGATGCCGCAATCCGCATGAGGGCGAAGTTCGCATCAGGGTTTGCGCAGCGCTTCGGTCGGCCCCATGCGCAGGTCGCCGCCGGCGTTCTTGAGCATCAGCACATGGCCCTCCATGAGCGTGGTTTCGACGACCTCTGCACCCTGCGTGAAGAGGTCGCCGAGGCGGGCGCTGATCGTGTTCGCCGTATCGCTCGGGCAGGCACGCCGCGTGCTGGCAACTTTCGCCTTCAGCAGTCCCTGATCGAAGGCGTAGGTGCCCTTGAAGTCGTTGCAGCCGTCGAAGCCGGTGACCGCCTTGCTGCGCGTGTCGAAGACCACGACGGCGGGCGGATTCATGCCCTCGACCTTGGTGCCGCCGGTGTTGATAACGGTCCAGCTGCCGTCCAGCTTGGCGATCACGGCGGGGTCGCTGCCGTCGATCCTGGTGAATGGTGTCATGCCCTGGCCGGAGCAACCAGCGACCAGCGCCGCGGTGACGAGGATGGCGGCTGAACAGGCAAGTTTGGCGGGGTTCATGATTGCGGGCTCTCCGTTTGGTGATGTGTGGGTGACCGGGGCGTTACCGTCGAATCCCTCGGGGCATGGTCCGCTGGCCTGGGAGCACCCGCCGAATATAGGCACTGCCGCGAAAGTCTTCCAGAAAATGTTTGCCCTTGGCACATGCGATCAACTCGGGTCGAGGCACAATCCTCACCCCGCTAACCGCAACCCGCGTCGGGCGGTTCATCGCGCCACGCGCGTGCCTGCGTGGCTCCTTTTTCCGCTCTCCTCTCTGCCCGCCCCGATGAGCCTGCCTGCCGCCCCGATTGCCCGCATCGCCCGCTGGATCCACGAGGCCGACGGCCTCATCGTCGCCGCCGGGGCGGGCATGGGGGTGGATTCCGGCCTGCCGGATTTTCGTGGCAGCGAGGGTTTCTGGCGGGCCTATCCGGCGCTCGGCCGCGCTCGCCTGCATTTCGAGGAGATCGCTAATCCGGCCGCGTTCGCGCGCGATCCGGCACTTGCCTGGGGGTTCTACGGCCACCGCCTGGCGCTGTACCGGCGTACCGTGCCGCATCGGGGGTTCGCGCTGCTGCGGGAGATCGCGGCGGGACTGCCCGGCGGCGCCTTCGTCTTCACGTCGAACGTGGATGGGCAGTTCCAGAAGGCGGGCTTTGCGGAGGCGCGGATCATGGAGGTGCACGGCTCCATTCACCATCTGCAGTGCCAGCGCGGCTGCCGTGGCGAGGTGTGGTCGGCGGAAGGCTTCGAGCCGCGGGTGGACGAGGAAGCCTGCAGGCTGCTCGGCGAGCCGCCGCGCTGCCCGCATTGCGGCGACATCGCGCGGCCCAACATCCTGATGTTCGGCGACTGGGGCTGGATCGCGCGCCGCACCGAGGTGCAGGAGGCGGCGCTCGCGGCTTGGCTGGAGCGTGTGCGCAAGCCAGTGGTGATCGAACTCGGCGCCGGCGAGAACGTGCCCACGGTGCGCCGCTTCGCCGAGTCGATCGGCGGTCGGCTGGTGCGCATCAACCCGCAGGCCGAGCCGAACCTCCCCGTGGGCGCCGTTCACCTGCGCTGCGGCGCGCTCGAAGGCATCGCCGCCGTCCACACAGCCTTGGCCGAGCACCGCTGACCCGCCGCATTCGCTACGCCGCTTTCATGTAGGAGCGCCGGCAGGCGCGAATGCGGCGTTGGAGATTTCGAGGCACGTCGATCGCCGAACCGCCCGATTCGCGCCTGCCGGCGCTCCTACAGGTGCATGCGGAGGCGCCGCGGCCGAGATCAACGCACGCCGATCGCCCGTTTCCGGCCCGAACCCGCGCCGGTTTCATGTAGGAGCGCCGGCAGGCGCGAATGCGGCGTTGAAGATTTCGACGCGCGGTCGATCGCCGAACCGCCCGATTCGCGCCTGCCGGCGCTCCTACAGGTGCATGCGGAGGCGCCGCGGCCGAGATCAACGCACGCCGATCGCCGATCGCCCGTTTCCGGCCCGAACCTGCGCCGGTTTCATGTAGGAGCGCCGGCAGGCGCGAATGCGGCATTGGAGATTTCGACGCGCGTCGAGTGCCCGACCGCGCTGTTCGCGCCTGCCGGCGCTCCTACATTTTCCCAACGCGGTATACACGCGCCTCGTAGGGCGCGAGGTCGAGCGCGTGTGTCGCGGGGTGCGGCTCAATTGCGCGGTTGGCAAGCAGCAGGCGCTCGTGGCGAAGCACCACGCCCGGGTGATCGAAGCGCGCCGGCTTCGCGCTCAGGTTCACGATCACCGCGATGCGCTCGCCGTCGAGCCGGCGCTGGTAGGCGTAGATCTGCGCGTGGTCCTTCATCAGCAGGCGGTAGTCGCCGTGCACCAGCGCGGGCTCGGCCTTGCGCAGCGCGATCAGGCGGTGGTAGTGGTTGAGCACCGAGGCCGGGTCGTGGCGCTGCTGGGCGACGTTGATGCGGCGGTGGTTGGGATTGACCGCGAGCCACGGCCGCCCGCGGGTGAAGCCGGCCTGCGGGCCGTCATCCCACTGCATCGGCGTGCGCGCGGGGTCCCGCCCGGTGAGCACGAGGTCGGCGATTATCGCGCGCTCGTCCTCGCCGGCCAGGCGACGCTGGGCGTAGTCGTTCTTCGCCAGCACGTCGTCGAAGTCCTCGATGCGCGCGAAGACGCCGTTGGTCATGCCGATCTCCTGACCCTGGTAGATGAAGGGCGTGCCCTCCATCAGGAAGTACATCGTCGCCAGCGCGGTCGCGCTCTCGCGCCACAGCGCGCCGGTATCTCCCCACTTGGAGACGACACGCGGGATGTCGTGGTTCTCCAGGAAGAGCGCGTTCCAGCCCTTGCCGTGCAGCGCATGCTGCCAGCGCGACAGCACCTTCTTGAGCGCCACCACGTCGAGCGGCGCGCCCGGTGCGCGCGACCACAGGGCGAGGTGCTCGAACTGGAAGATCATGTCGAGGCGGCCACGGTCGGCGCCCACCCACTCCTCCGCCTCGCGCGGGCCGACGCCGTTGGCCTCGCCGACGGTCATCACGTCGTAGCGCTTGAAGGTCTCGCGGCAGAGCTCGTCGATGTGCTCGAGCACACCGTCGACGTTCATGTGCATCGGGAACGATGGCACCCAGGGCAGCCGGCGCGGGTTGGGCATGTCGGGGAGTCCCGGCATCTTGCGGATATGGCTCACCGCATCCAGCCGGAAACCGTCGATACCCTTGTCCAGCCACCCGCGCACGATGTCGAAGAACGCCGCCCGCATCGACGCGCAGTTCCAGTCAAGGTCGGGCTGGCGGCGCGTGAACAGGTGCAGGTAATACTGGCCGGTGACCGCATCCCGCGTCCACGCCGGGCCGCGGAAGATGCTCTCCCAGTTGTTGGGCGGATGCCCGTCGCGGCCCTCGCGCCAGATGTACCAGTCGCGCTTCGGGTTGTCGCGTGCGGCGCGCGACTCGATGAACCAGGGATGCTCGTCGCTGGTGTGGTTCAGCACGAGGTCGAGGATCAGCTTCATGCCGCGTCGATGCACGTCGGCGAGCAGGTGCTCGAACTCCTCCATGGTCCCGAAGACCGGGAGAATCGCGCGGTAATCACGGATGTCGTAGCCGTTGTCGTCGTTGGGGGAGTCGAAGATCGGGCAGATCCAGATCACGTCCACGCCCAGCCATTGCAGGTAGTCGAGGCGCGACAGCAGGCCGGCGAGGTCGCCAATACCGTCGCCGTTCGAGTCCATGAAGCTGCGCGGGTAGACCTGGTAGGCCACGGCGGATTTCCACCACGGTGTTCTGGCGGGAGAGTGGGCTGGGGCGGGCATGAGATGGTACGCGCGGGATGGGCGGGGGAAATGGAGGCGTTGCCGGCGCATGCAGGAGCGGGCGCGCGGCGGGCCATTGCTTAACAAGAGTGGCGAACGGGAGCGCCCCCAAGCGCGCGGCGGTGCCGCTCGTGCAACGGGATCGTGTGCTTGCGTGACGCGTCCGATTGTAGGCCTGCTCGATCCCGATGACGACCCTGGCCGGCTCCGTCTCCGCCCCGCACATGGCAAAATTGAACGGCCATGAAGAATCGATCGTCGCCTGCACCCTATCCGCGCCTGGTCGCCGACATCGGCGGCACCAATGTGCGCTTCGCGATCATCGAATCGCCCGGCGCGCCACCCGCCCACCTGCGCGCGCTGGGCTGCGCGGACCATGCTGGTGTGGAAGATGCGCTGCGGGCCTGGCAGGCGCAGACGGGCGCCTCCATCCCCGAGGTCGCAGGCTTCGGCATCGCCACCCCGGTGACCGGCGACGAGGTGGCGATGACGAACCATCCCTGGCGCTTCTCGATCGGTGCCTTGCGCGCCGCGCTCGGACTGCGTCGGCTGACGCTGGTGAACGACTTCACCGCCCTCGCCCTCGCCCTGCCCGCGCTCGGCGCCGCTGATCTCCGCCAGGTCGGGCGCGGTGAGGCGCAGCCGGGGGCCGCCTGCGGCTTGATCGGCGCGGGCACCGGCCTGGGTGTTTCCGGGCTGCTGCCCGCAGCGGGCGGCCATGTTCCGTTGCAGGGCGAGGGTGGGCACGTCAGCCTGCCCGCGAGCACGCCGCGCGAGGCGGCGGTGATCGGCCTGCTCGCGGCGCGCCATGGCCATGTCTCGGCCGAGCGTGCGCTCTCCGGCCCGGGGCTCGTCGCGCTGCACGATGCGCTGCGTGTACTCGCCGGCGTCCCCGCGATCGCGCTGACCCCGGCGCAGGTCAGCGCACGCGCGCTGGGCGCAAGCTGTCCGTTCTGCGTCGAAGCGGTGGCGCTCTTCTGTGCGCTGCTCGGCACGGTGGCCGGCGATCTCGCCCTCACGCTCGGCGCGCGCGGGGGTGTGTACATCGGCGGTGGCATCGTGCCGAAGCTGGGGGATTTCTTCGTGCGCTCTGCGTTTCGTGAGCGTTTCGTCGCCAAGGGGCGCTTCCGTCCGTGGCTGGAGCGGGTGCCGACGCGGGTGATCGTCGCGCCCCATGCGGCGCTCATCGGCGCTTCGGCCGCACTCGATGCGGTGATCGAGGTGGGGGTCAGCGCCCGGATGGCGTGACTGCTCAGGGTTGGTGCGTGTGACGGCTGCGACCGCAGTTGGGGTGTGGGTGTGCAGACGGTAATTCGCGGCTTCCGCCGCTCCTGCAGAGACCGGGACGCTTGCAGGGTTCTGCAGCGACCCGGCACAGCACCGGTTTCACGGGCGCCCCGGAATGGTGCCGGTTTGACGCGCGACCGGGAACGGCGCCGGTTTTTGCAGGAGCGGCGGGAGCCGCGAACGTTTGCCCTGCCTGCGCTGAAATTGCCCGACTCGATCCCCCTCGCCGCCGGATTCGTTGCAGCGCAACAGGGGCGAAAGTTTTATGCTTGTGCCGTGGCGCCAATTCGCGGCAATGCAGCGACGATCATCCGGCGCTCGAACCAGAGAGGCGCCTATGCGCGGCGACAGGCAACCCGGCAGAACCCAGGCAGTGACAGCGAGCCCGGCACCACAGGATGCACAACGCCTGGCTGCGGCCCGGGTGGAGCCCGCAACGCTGCACGCACTGCTCGAGGCCGCGCACGCCGACCCGTTCGCCGTTCTCGGCATGCATCCCGTCGCGGGCGGTCTCGTGCTGAGAGCCCTGCTGCCCGGCGCGCAGGCTGTGGTGGCGGTCGATGTGCGCGGCGAGCCGCTGGCCACACTGGAGCCTCAAGACGGCAGCGCACTCTTTGTCGGCATCCTGCCCGACCGCAGCCCGCCACAGCCTTATCGCCTGCAGGTGCGCTGGTGCGGCGGCGAGACGACGACGCTCGACGACCCCTACCGCTTTGGCGCGCTGATCGAGGATCTCGACGTCTGGCTGCTCGCCGAAGGTAGCCATCATCGCCCCTACGAGTGGCTGGGCGCGCATCCGCAGGGGGTCGATGGCGTGGCCGGCACCCGCTTCGCGGTGTGGGCGCCGAATGCGCGCCGGGTGTCGGTCGTGGGTGGCTTCAATGCCTGGGACGGGCGCCGCCACATGATGCGGCTGCGCCACGAGTGCGGGGTGTGGGAGATCTTCCTGCCCCAGGTCGGCGACGGCGATCTCTACAAGTACGAGATTCTTGGTGCAGACCAGGTCGTGCGCCTGAAGGCCGACCCCTTCGCCTTCCGCGCCGAGCTGCGCCCGCAGACCGCGTCGGTGGTGCAGCGCCTGCTGCCCGGCGTGGCGGTCGACCCCGCCCGCCGCCGCGCCAACGCGCTCGACGCGCCGATCAGCATCTACGAGGTCCATCTCGGATCTTGGCAGCGCAAGGAGGACGGCGGCTGGCTGTCGTACCGCGCGCTCGCTGCACGGCTGATTCCCTACGCGCTCGAGCTGGGTTTCACCCACCTCGAGCTGCTGCCGGTGCACGAGCATCCCTTCGATGGATCCTGGGGCTATCAGCCCACCGGGCTGTACGCGCCGAGCGCGCGCTTCGGCACGCCGGAGGACTTCCGCGCCTTCACCGACGCCGCGCGCGCCGCCGGGCTGGGGCTGATCCTCGACTGGGTGCCGGCGCACTTTCCGAGCGACGACCACGGGCTCGCCGCTTTCGATGGCACCCATCTGTACGAGCACGCCGATCCGCGCGAGGGCTTCCATCCGGACTGGAACACGCTGATCTACAACTATGGCCGCGCCGAGGTTCGCAACTACCTCGCCAGCAACGCGCTGTACTGGATCGAGCGCTTCGGCGTCGATGGGCTGCGCGTGGACGCGGTGGCCTCGATGCTGTACCGCGACTACAGCCGGCGCGCAGGCGAATGGGTGCCCAACCGCCTCGGCGGGCGCGAAAACCTGGAGGCGATCGACTTTCTGCGCCGCATGAATCACCTGGTCGGCACCGAGCGCCCGGAGGCGATCACGCTCGCCGAGGAATCCACCGCCTTCCCTGGCGTGAGCCGCCCGCCCGCGCCCGACCTGCAAAGCGGCGGCCTCGGCTTCCACTACAAGTGGAACATGGGCTGGATGAACGACATGCTCGCCTACCTGGCGCGCGACCCGATCCACCGCAAGCACCACCACGATCAGCTCCGCTTCTCGCTGCTCTACGCCTTCAGCGAGAACTTCGTGTTGCCGCTGTCGCACGACGAGGTGGTGCACGGCAAGGGCTCGCTGCTCGCCAAGATGCCCGGAGACGACTGGCAGAGGTTCGCCAACCTGCGCCTGCTGTATGGCTTCATGTGGGCGCATCCGGGCAAGAAGCTGCTGTTCATGGGCTGCGAGTTCGCGCCGCCGACCGAATGGAACGCCGACGGCGCCCTGCCCTGGCACCTGCTCGAACACGCCCCGCATGCCGGCATGCAGCGCCTGGTGCGCGACCTCAACCGCGTGCTGCGCAGCACGCCCGCGCTCCATGAGCAGGACACCACGAGCGCGGGCTTTCGCTGGATCAGTCACGACGACGCCGAGCATTCGGTGCTGGTGTTCGAGCGCCGCGCCGGCGACGGCCGCGTCGTGGTGGTGGCGTGCAACTTCACCCCGGTGGCGCGCGAGCAGTGGCGGATCGGCATCCCCTCGGCCGGCACATGGCGGGAACTCATCAACACCGATGATGCGATGTATGGGGGCTCTGGCGTCACCAACGGCGCGCTGCAAGGCGAGGCGGTGCCGTGGCAGGGCGAGGCGGTGCCGTGGCAGGGCGAGGCGCAGTCGCTGGTGCTGCGCCTGCCACCGCTCGGTGTGCTGATGCTGGTGCGCGCGGATTGAGCCGCTGTCGAACAGGTCCGGACCGATGTCTGAACGCGCGCCCTTCCTCTCCCTGGCCAACGAGCACGGCACCCGCAGCGAGGCGACGTCCGCAACCCTGCGTGCGCGCCCGATGAGCGCAATCGGGCCCGGTCTGTTCGCGGCGGCCGACGAGGTGGGGGCGCTCGGTCGGGGGCGGCCCGTGCCGCTTGGCGCCACCTTGTGCGCGGAGGCCGGCACGTCCGGGGTGAACTTCGCGGTGTGGGCGCCGGATGCCGAGGCGATCGATCTCTGCCTGTTCGATGCCGAGGGCCGTATCGAGCTCCACCGCCTGCGCCTGCCGGCGTGCAGCGAGGGCGTCTGGCATGGGTTCCTGGCCGGCGGCGGCAGCGGCCTGGTGTACGGTCTGCGCGCGCACGGACCGTGGGCGCCGGAGCGCGGCCACTGGTTCAACCCTGCGCGCGTGCTGCTCGACCCCTGGGCGCAGGACGTGGTCGGGCGCTATGGCCGCCAGGGACCGGCGCCGGCCGGCGCGGTGACGCCTGCGGCCGCGCTCGCTGCAGAGCTCGACATGTTCCGCGCGGCACGCGCCGACGACGCGCGCCAACCCGACCCGACCGACAACGCTGCGTGCGCGCTCAAGGCGCGCGTGCCCCTGCCTGGCGACCACCGCAAGCGTCCGCCGCGCCCGCATATTGCGCGCGAGCGCACCGTGCTGTACGAGGCGCACGTGCGTGCGCTCACCCTGCGTCACCCCGCGCTCCCGGCGGCGCTGCGCGGCAGCTACGCCGCCCTCGCCCATCCGGCGATGCTCGCCCATTACCGCGCGCTCGGCATCACCACCCTGTGTCTGCTGCCGCTGCACTTCCGCGCCGACGAGGCCGCGCTGCAGCGCCGCGGGCTCGCCAATCACTGGGGCTACGCGCCGATCGCCTGGCTGGCCGTGGAGACGCGCTACGCGAGCGGCCGCCCCGGCACCAGCGCGCAGCGCGAACTGGCGGATGCGATCGACGCGCTGCACGCCGCCGGCCTCGAGGTGGTGCTCGACATGGTCTTCAACCACACCGCCGAGCTCGACGCCGACGGCCCGATGCTGTCGCTGCGCGGGCTGGCGAATGCGCGCGCCTACCACCTGACGCCCGACGCGCCCGCCCGCTACCAGGACTGGAGCGGCTGCGGCAACGCGGTGAATCTGGGCGAGCCACGCATGGTCGAGCTGGTCCTCGGTGCGCTGCGTCACTGGGCCGGGTTCTACGGCGTGGATGGCTTCCGCTTCGACCTCGCCGCCACCCTCGGCCGCGACCGTCACGGCCGCTTCGATTGCGGTGGCGCGCTGTTCGCGGCAATCATGGCCGATCCGCAGCTTGCCGGGCTGAAATGGATCGCCGAACCCTGGGACCTCGGACCCGGCGGCTACCGGCTCGGCGCCTTTGCGCCCGGCTGGATGGAATGGAACGACCGCTTCCGCGACACGATGCGGGCGTGGTGGCTGCGCGGCCACGGCGACCGCGGCGCCTTCGCCCAGCGCTTTGCCGGCTCGGCCGCCGAGTTCAACCACGACCGCCGCGCGCCCACCGCGAGCGTCAATTTCATCTGCGCCCATGACGGCTTCACGCTGCACGACCTGGTGAGCTTCGATCACCGCCACAACCACGCCAACGGCGAGCACAACCGCGACGGCCATCCGCACGACGCGTCATGGAACTGCGGCGTCGAGGGCCCCACCGACGACCCCGCGGTGCGCGCCCTGCGCGCCCGCCTGCAGCGCGCCCTGCTCACCACCCTGCTGTGCGCCCAGGGCACACCGATGCTGCTCGCCGGCGACGAGCTCGGCCACAGCCAGGGCGGCAACAACAACGCCTACTGCCAGGACAACGAGACCACCTGGATCGACTGGGCGGCGGCCGATCACGATTTGCTCGCCTGCGTGCGCCGCCTGCTGGCGCTGCGCGCTGCGCACCCGGCGCTGCGCCAGGCCGACTGGCTGCGTGGCCCGGAACACGGTGAAGCCTGCTCGGTGCGCTGGCTGCGCGCCGACGGTCACGACCTGCAGGCGGCGGACTGGCACGATGCGAGCGCGCGTGCATTGGCGATCCTGCTGCGCCCGGCGCGCGCGCCGGCCCCGACCGCGGGTGCCCCGAGCGCCCCGCGCACCGCGGGCGAGACCGCGCGCGCCGCGCTGCTGCTGATCAACCCCGCCGCCGGGCAATGCCGCTTCCACCTGCCGTTCGCGGACTGGGAGCCCGTTTTCGACAGCACTCGCGCCGACGGCGTGCCCGACCCGGCCGCTGCCGCTGCCGCTGCAGCTGCCGCCAACCGATTGTGCACGGTGCCTGCGCGCGCCGTGCTCGTCCTCCTCGAAGCCGAACAAAACCACCAGGAGTCCTGATCATGCCTGCCGAAGCCTCCAACCGACGACGAATCCTCACCCGCCGCACGCTCGCCCTCGTCCTCGCCGGGGGGCGCGGCTCACGCCTGCGCGACCTCACCAATGTGCGCGCGAAGCCGGCAGTACACTTCGGCGGCAAGTTCCGCATCATCGACTTCGCGCTGTCGAACTGCATGAACGCCGGACTGCGCCGGATCGGCGTGATCACCCAGTACAAGTCGCACTCGCTGCTGCGCCACCTGCAGCGTGGCTGGAGCTTTCTGCGCAACGAGATGAACGAGTTCGTCGACCTGCTGCCCGCGCAGCAGCGGGTGGACGAGGAGCACTGGTACCAGGGCACGGCCGACGCGGTGTTCCAGAACCTCGACATCATTCGCGACTCCACACCACCCGAGTACATCGTGGTGCTGGCGGGCGACCACGTCTACAAGATGGACTATTCGATCATGCTCGAAGACCATGTCGACAGCGGTCGCGGCGTGACCGTGGGCTGCATCGAGGTGCCGCTCGACGAGGCGAAGGCCTTCGGCGTGATGGCGATCGACGATCAGCGCAACATCACCGCCTTCGTCGAGAAGCCTGCCGAGCCGCCGCCGATGCCGGGCAACCCGGGCGTGGCGCTGGCGAGCATGGGCATCTATGTGTTCTCGGCCGACTACCTTTACCGCCTGCTCGAGGAGGATGCGCGCAACCCGCACTCCAGCCACGACTTTGGCAAGGACCTGATCCCGCGCGCGGTCGCCGAGCATCAGGCCTTCGCCCATCCGTTCGCGCTGTCGGCGATTGCCACGCCGCCCTTCTCCGGCCCCTACTGGCGCGACGTCGGCACGGTGGACGCCTATTGGGCGGCCAACCTCGACCTGGCCTCCACCACACCGGCCCTCAACATGTACGACAAGGACTGGCCGATCTGGACTTATCAGGAGCAGCTGGCGCCGGCCAAGTTCGTGCATGACCTCGATGGCCGCCGTGGCGAGGCGATCAACGCGCTGGTGTCGGGCGGCTGCATCGTGTCGGGTTCGACGGTGCGTCAGTCGGTGCTGTTCTCCAACGTGCTGGTGCGCTCGTACAGCACGATCGAGCAGGCGGTCGTGCTGCCGGACGTGCAGATCAACCGCCACTGTCGGCTGACGAAGGTGGTGATCGATCGCCGTTGCGTGATCCCCGAGGGCACCGTGATCGGCGAGGACGCCGAGGCCGACGCGCGGCGCTTCCACCGTACCGAGGGCGGCGTGGTGCTGGTGACCGGCGACATGCTGGAGCGACTGTGATGGCGGGGGACCACGGGATGCGCGTCCTTCAGGTGTGTGCCGAGATCTTTCCGCTGCTCAAGACCGGCGGGCTGGCCGACGTGGCCGGCGCCCTGCCGCAGGCCCTGCGCGCCCTCGGCGCCGATACGCGAGTGGTCCTGCCCGGTTTCGACAGCATCCTCGCCGGACTGGCCTCGCCCCTCGAGCTCGCCACGCTGCAGCCGCCGGGCGAGATGGCGCACACTGCGGCTCGGCTCGTGCACGGCCACCTGCCGGCGCTCGGCATCGACGCCTACGTGATCGACGCCCCCGGCTACTACTGTCGCGCGGGCGGGCCATACGCCGACGCCGGAAACCAGCCCTACGCCGACAACGCCCTGCGCTTCGCCCTGCTCGGCTGGGTGGCGGCCGAACTCGCCCGCGGGCTTGATGCCGACTGGCAGCCGGACGTCGTCCACGCCCACGATTGGCACGCCGGGCTGACCCCGGCCTACCTGCAGGCTGCGGCGGCGACGCGGTTGCAGTTGCCTGGCTGCGTATTCACGGTACATAACCTCGCCTACCAGGGCATGTTTGCGCGCGCCGACTTCGACGGGCTCGGCCTGCCGCCGCACTTTTTCTCGATCCACGGCCTCGAGTTCCACGCTCAGCTCAATTTCATGAAGGCCGGGCTCTACTACGCCGACCGCGTCACCACGGTGAGCCCGAACTACGCCCGCGAGATCCAGGGCCCGGAGCAGGGTTGCGGCCTGGACGGTCTGCTGCGCGCACGTGCGCATGAACTGTCGGGCATCCTCAACGGCGTTGATGGCGCGGTGTGGGACCCCGCCACCGATGCCCTGCTCCCGGCGTACTATGGCGCCAACGACATGACGGGCAAGGCGCGCTGCCGCACTGCGCTGCGCCGCGAGCTGGGCCTGGCGACGAGGTCCGACGGTCCGCTGTACTGTGTGGTGAGCCGGCTCACCGAGCAGAAGGGGCTGCACCTGGTGCTGCAGGCGCTGCCTGCGCTGATCGCCGGCGGTGGCCAGTTCGCTCTGCTCGGCAGCGGCGATGCCGGGCTGGAAGCGGCGTTCCGTGAGGCAGCAGCGACCGCGCCCGAGGCGGTCGCGGTGCGGCTGGGCTACGACGAGGCCTTCGCGCACCGGCTGATCGCCGGCAGCGAGGTGATCATGGTGCCCTCGCACTACGAACCCTGCGGCCTCACCCAGCTCTACGGCCTCAAGTACGGCACGCTGCCGCTGGTGCGCCGGGTCGGCGGGCTCGCCGACACGGTGGCGGATACGCGGCTGGAGACGCTCGACACCGACGCCACCGGCTTCGTCTTCGACGCGTTCTCGTGCGCCGCGCTGGAGCAGGCGATCCTGCGGGTGAACGCGCTGCACCGCCGCCCACCGGAGTGGAAGCGGGTGCGCGCGCGCGGCATGGCGCAGGACTTCGGCTGGGCCCGCGCCGCAGCCGAATATCTCGCCCTCTACCACAGCCTCAGGCCCGCGTAGGCGCGGCGCAAGCCGCGAACTTCGGCATGTCCGAACCCGAAAACGCCTATCGCCACCGCACCGCATGATTCGCGGCTTCCGCCGCTCCTACATCGGGGAGGACGGGGGCGCGGCATCGGGTGGGACGGGGGTCGCGGCATCGGGTAGGTCAGGGTCGCGGCATCGGGCAGGTCGGGGGCACGACATCGGGTGGGTCGGGGGTCGCGGCTTCCGCCGCGCCTGCCTGGGCGGGAAGCAGGGTGGTTTCTGTAGGAGCGCCGGAAGGCGCGATCGCGCTCATGTGGCACGTTCCCGCGCCCTCGCCTGCGAAAGGCCTAAACTATCGCATTTCACTTCACCCCCAACCTGGCAGGGCCACGCCACCCGTTTCCCGGAACCTCACCGAATCGCCATGGATCTTGCCCAGTTCACCCTCCAGTACGACCGCCCTTCCGATGACGTCGAATCGCTCAAGCGCGCGATCTCGAACAAGCTGATGTACCAGATCGGCAAGAACCCCGAGTCGGCGCGACCGGAGGACTGGCTGCACGCAGTCGCTTACACGGTGCGTGACCATCTGGTCGAGCGCTGGATGAAGACCACGCGCGCCAGCTACGCGCAGGACGTCAAGCGCGTCTATTACCTGTCGATGGAGTTCCTGATCGGGCGCAGCCTGGGCAACGCGATGCTCGCGCTCGAGCTCATGGGCGCGGTGCGTCAGGCCTTGCGCGAGCTCGACATCGACCCCGACAGCCTGCCCGAGCTCGAACCCGACGCCGCGCTCGGCAACGGTGGCCTCGGCCGGCTCGCCGCCTGCTTTCTCGACTCGATGGCCACGCTCGGCGTGCCGGGTTTCGGCTACGGCATCCGCTACGACTACGGCATGTTCCGCCAGCAGATCATCGGCGGCGAGCAGATCGAGGTGCCCGACTACTGGCTCACCCACGGCAACCCGTGGGAATTCCCGCGTCCCGAGATCCGCATGCGGGTGCGCTTTGGCGGCCACCTGCAGGAGGACGGCGGCCGGGTGCTCTGGGTCGGCACCGACGACGTGCTGGCGATGGCCTACGACTCGATCATCCCCGGCTACGGCACCGAGGTGACCAACACCCTGCGCCTGTGGTCGGCGCGCGCCACCGAGGAGATCGACCTGTCGGCCTTCAACCGCGGCAACTACTTCGGCGCGGTAGAGAGCAAGAACCACTCCGAGAACGTCTCGCGCGTGCTCTACCCGGACGACTCCACGCTGGAAGGCCGCGAGCTGCGCCTGCGTCAGGAGTACTTCTTCGTCTCTGCCAGCCTGCAGGACATCGTGCGCCGCTACCGCGTCGGCCACACCGATTTCGAGGCTCTGCCCGACAAGGTCAGCATCCACCTCAACGACACCCACCCGGTGCTCGCCGTGCCCGAGCTGATGCGCCTGCTGGTCGACGAACACGGGCTGGAGTGGGAACACGCCTGGGCGCTGTGCCGGCGGGTGTTCTCCTACACCAACCACACCCTGATGCACGAGGCGCTCGAGACCTGGCCGCTGGAGATGCTGGGGCGCGTGCTGCCACGCCACCTGCGCCTCATCTTCGACATCAACGCGCACTTCCTCGCCGAGCTCAACGCGCAGCTCGGTGCAGACGTCGAGCGCATGCGCCGCATGTCGCTGATCGACGAGCACGGCGAGCGCCGGGTGCGCATGGCCTATCTGGCGATCGTCGCCTCGCACTCGGTCAATGGCGTGTCGGCGCTGCACTCGGCGCTGATGCGCGAGTCGATCTTCGTCGACTTCGCGCGCGTGTGGCCGGAGCGCTTCAACAACAAGACCAACGGCGTCACCCCGCGGCGCTGGCTGGCGCACGCCAACCCGGGGCTGGCGGCGCTGATCGACAGCCGCGTCGGTCCGGGCTGGCGACGCGAGCTCGAGCAGCTGCAGGGTCTGCGCGCGAGCGCCGACGACGCGGACTTCCTGCACGCGCTGCGCGCCGTCAAGCAGGCCAGCAAGCTGCGCCTGACGCAGTGGATCGCGACCCATTGCGGGATCCAGGCGGACCCGGCGGCGATGTTCGACGTGCACGTCAAGCGCATCCACGAGTACAAGCGCCAGTTGCTCAACGTGCTGCACCTGGTGGGCCGCTACCACCGCATCCTCGGCGAGCCCGACGCCGACCATGTGCCGCGGGTGGCGATCTTCTCCGGTAAGGCGGCCTCGGCCTACCGCATGGCCAAGCTGGTGATCCGCCTCATCAACGACGTCGCAGCGGTGATCAACGCCGACCCGCGCGTCGGCGACCGGCTCAAGGTCGTGTTCGTGCCCAACTTCAGCGTGAGCCTGGCGGAGCTGATCATCCCGGCTGCCGACCTGTCGGAGCAGATCTCCACCGCCGGCACCGAGGCTTCGGGCACCGGCAACATGAAGCTCGCGCTCAACGGCGCGCTTACCATCGGCACGCTCGATGGCGCCAACGTCGAGATCCGCGAGCAGGTCGGGGAGGACAACATCTTCATCTTCGGCCACACCGCCGCCGAGGTCGCACGCATCCGCAACGGCGGCTACCAGCCACGCCAGCACTACGAACGCGAGCCGTGCCTGGCTGCGGCACTCGACGCGATCCGCGAAGGCCTGTTCAGCCCCGACGAGCCGCAGCGCTATCAGGCCATCTTCGATGCCCTGGTGAACTGGGGCGACCACTATCAGTTGCTCGCCGACCACGCCAGCTATGTTGAGGCCCAGGCGCGCGTTGACGCGCTCTACCGCGATCCGCTGCAATGGAGCCGGCGCAGCCTGCTCAACATCGCCGGCATGGGCGCGTTCTCATCCGACCGCACGATCGCCGAGTACGCGCGCACGATCTGGCATACCGAACCCCTGCGCATCGGCAGTGTCGGCGGCTTGTGAGCGTGGCGCCGACCATAAGCGCGCTGGATGGTGGCCGTGCATTGTTTCCATGACGCCGGCGGCGCTCGCAGAGCGATAATCGGACATCCGTTGCAGGCATCAACCGGGAGCCCGCCGTGGCGACAGCAGAACTTGCAGACATCCTCGAACGACACCGGCGCGATCCACTGCGCCTGCTGCAGATCCTGATCGAGTTGCAGGCCCGCGACGCCTGGCTGCCGCCCGCCACGCTCAGCGCAGTCGCCGACGCGCTCGGCCTGCCGCGTGCCCGCGTCGAGAGCACGGCGAGCTTCTACAGCTTCCTGCACATCAGCCCGGCAGGCGAATTCCGCATCCTGTTCTCCGACAACATCACCGACCGCATGCTCGGCAATGCCGCGCTGATGCAGGCGCTGTGCGACAAGCTGTGGCTGGAGCCGGGCAAGGTCTCGGAAGACGGCCTGGTGAGCGTGTCGACCACGTCATGCACCGGCATGTGCGACCAGGGGCCGGCGGTGCTCGCCAACGGGCGCACGATCACACGCGTGACGCCGGCGCGCATCGACGAGATGGCGCACCTGATCCGCCGCCGCGTGCCGGTGGGCGACTGGCCGCCGGAGTGGTTCCACGTCGAGGACAACATCCGCCGCCGCGACGTGCTGCTCGACCATGGGCTGGCACCGGGTCAGGCACTTGCCGTCGCGCTCGACCGCGGCGCGACGAGCATCCTCGGCGAGATCGAGCGTTCCGCGCTCCGCGGCCGCGGCGGCGCGGGCTTCGGCAGCGACATCAAGTGGCGCTCGTGCCGCGATGCCTGGGGCGACGCGCACTATGTCATCTGCAACGCCGACGAGGGCGAGCCCGGCACCTTCAAGGACCGCGTGCTGCTCGCCAGCCACTTCGACATGGTGGTCGACGGCATGTGCATCGCCGGCATGGCGATCGGCGCCAACAAGGGCTTCATCTACCTGCGCGGCGAGTACCGCTACCTGCTCGACCGTCTGGAGACGCGGCTTGCCCAGCGCCGCGAGCAGAACCTGCTCGGACGCAACATCCTCGGCCGCGGCTTCACCTTCGACATCGAGATCCACCTCGGCGCCGGCGCCTACATCTGCGGCGAGGAATCCGCGCTCATCGAGTCGCTCGAGGGCAAGCCGGGCAAGCCGCGCATCCGCCCGCCCTTCCCGGTCACCAACGGCTACATGGGCCAGCCGACCACGGTGAACAATGTCGAGACGCTGGCGCTCGCCGCGCTGATCGCGGTGCGTGGCGGCGAATGGTTCCGTGGCATCGGCACCCCGGCCTCGACCGGCACCAAGCTGCTGTCGGTGTCGGGCGACGTCGAGCGCCCGGGCATCTACGAGTTCCCCTTCGGTGTCACCGTCGCCGAGGTGCTCGAGGCGGCCGGCGCGCACGACACCCAGGCGGTGACCAGCGCGGGCGCTGCCGGTCACTGCCTCGCGGCCGACGAGTTCGGCCGCCGCATCGCCTTCGAGGACGTCGCCACCGGCGGCTCGATCATGATCTTCGACCACTCGCGCGACATGTTCGAGGTGGCACGCAACTTCGCGCACTTCTTCGCCCACGAGAGCTGCGGCTTCTGCACGCCGTGTCGGGTCGGCACTGCGGTTAACGCACGCCTGATGGACAAGTTCGCCGCCGACCGCGGCTCGCCCTACGACCTCGACGAGATGGCGAAGATGCACCGGCTGATGCAGGGCGCCAGCCACTGCGGCCTGGGAAACACGGCGACGATCGCGCTCGACGACATCCTGGTCAAGTTCCGCCCGGCGTTCGAGCGCCGCCTGCACTCGCCCGAGTACGAGCCCGCCTTCGACCTCGATGCCGCGCTCACCCAGGCGCGGCGCATGACCGGCCGCGACGACCCCGGCGCCCACCTCGGCGACAACCACGAGGCCCTGGCCGAGGAGCGCGCCCATGCGCACGGCGTCGCCAACCCGGCCGCCGCGAAGGCCGCCCCTTCCTCCGCCGAGTCCGCCTCGGCAAAGGACTTGCAGCCATGAACGATTCCTTCCTGCTCGATGGCGAGGACATCCCGTTCACGCCCGGCCAGACCGTGATGCAGGCCGCCACCGCCGCCGGCAAGTACATCCCGCACCTGTGCTGGCATCCGGACTTTGCCGCGCATGGCTCGTGCAAGCTGTGCACGGTCAAGATTGGCGGGCGCTTCGCCACGTCCTGTACGGTGCGCGCCTCCGCTGGCCAGGACGTGGAAAACCGCAGCGAAGAACTCGACGCCAGGCGCCGCACGCTGCTGCAACTGCTCTTCGTCGAGGGCAACCACTTCTGCCCCTCGTGCGAGAAGAGCGGCGACTGCGCGCTGCAGGCCACGGCCTACGAGATGGGCATGCTGACGCCGCACTTCGACCACTTTTACCCCGACCGCCCGGTCGACGCCTCGCACCCCGAGGTGCTGCTCGAATTCAACCGCTGCATCATGTGCGAGTTGTGCGTGCGCGCCAGCCGCGACGTCGACGGCAAGGACGTGTTCGCGCTCGCCGGGCGCGGCACAACATCGCATCTCATCGTCAACAGCGAGACCGGCCGGCTGGCCGACACCGACTTCGCCGCCACCGACCGCGCAGCCGAGGTCTGCCCGGTGGGCGTGATCCTGAAGAAGCGCGTCGGCTTCGCAGTGCCGATCGGCGCGCGGACCTACGACCTCAATCCGATCAGCGCCATGGGTACGAAGGGCGAACGGCAAGCCGCCCCGCCCGCGAGCGCCGCGCACGAGAAGGAGGTCGGGTGATGACCCACGACAACCTGAACGAGAGCCCGAGCGCCAGCGCCGCGGCCCCACCGCGCAAGCTCAAGGTCGCGACCGTGTCGCTCGCCGGTTGCTTCGGCTGCCACATGTCCTTCCTCGACATCGACGAGCGCATCCTGCCGCTGCTCGAGCTGATCGAGTTCGACCGCTCGCCGCTCACCGACATCAAGCACTGCGGCCGCTGCGACATCGGCCTCATCGAGGGCGGGGTGTGCAACGCCGAGAACGTCCACGTGCTGCGCGAATTCCGCGCCAACTGCAAGGTGCTGATCGCGCTCGGCGCGTGCGCGGTCAACGGCGGCCTGCCGGCGCAGCGCAATCACCTCGAACTCGCCGACATCCTGCAGATGGTGTATCGCACCGGGCACGGGCTCGCCGCCGGCAGCGTGATCCCCAACGACCCGGAACTGCCGCTGCCGCTCAATCAGGTGCACCCGGTGCATGAGGTGGTGAAGATCGACTACTTCCTCCCCGGCTGCCCGCCCTCGGGCGACGCGATCTGGGACTTCCTGACCCAGTTGATCGAGGGCAAGGACCCCAGCCTCGGACATGGGCTGCTGCATTACGACTAAGGCCGCTTTCGCGCCTGCCGGCGCTCCTACAGGAACCCTCGCGGTGCGGGCCGATGTAGGAGCGGCGGCAGCCGCGAAGCGGACGACTGGAGGTGCGATGCGCGTGCCGTCCCTGATGGCCGTTTTCGCGCCTGCCGGCGCTGCTACCGAAACCCTCGCGGTGCGATTCTCGCTGCGCAAGCGCGGCGGCCCCCGCAGAACTCTTACTCAAGGACGCGAAGGAAACCAGCCATGAACTTCGAACTCGAAACCGCCTCGGTTCCCGGCGACACCCTGCGCCGCGTCGCCATCGACCCCGTCTCGCGCGTGGAAGGCCACGGTAAGGTCACGATCCTGCTCGACGAGCACAACAAGGTGCACCAGGTGCGCCTGCACATCGTCGAATTCCGTGGCTTCGAACGCTTCATCCAGGGCCGGCCGTACTGGGAAGTGCCGGTGATGGTGCAGCGCCTGTGCGGCATCTGCCCGGTGTCGCACCACCTCGCGGCGAGCAAGGCGCTGGACCTCATCGTCGGCGCCAGCAGGGTCACCCCGACCGCCGACAAGATGCGCCGCCTGATGCACTACGGCCAGATCCTGCAGTCGCACGCGCTGCACTTCTTCCACCTGTCCTCGCCCGACCTGCTGTTCGGCTTCGACTCCGAGGTCGGCCGGCGCAACATCGTCGGCGTGGCGGAGAAATACCCCGACATCGCGAGAAAAGGCATCCTGCTGCGCAAGTACGGCCAGGAGGTGATCCGCCTCACCGCCGGCAAGCGCGTGCACGGCACCGGCGCGGTGCCGGGTGGCGTCAATCGTTCGCTGACCGTCGACGAGCGCAAGGAACTGCTCAAGGACGCCTACCAGATGATTTCCTGGAGCCGCGACGCGGTGCGCATCATCAAGGAACTGCACCAGCAGAACCCCGCGCTCTACGACCACTTCGGCACCTTCCGCTCGAGCTTCATGGGCATGGTCGCGCCCGACGGCAGCCTCGACCTCTACCACGGCGTGCTGCGTGCCAGGGACGCCGACGGCAGGATCCTTTTCGACCAGGTGGACTACCAGACCTACGACCGCCTGATCACCGAGGAGGTCAAGCCCTGGAGCTACATGAAGTTCCCCTATTTCACCGCGATGGGCCCGGAGAACGGCTGGTACAAGGTCGGCCCACTCGCGCGCGTGCAGAACTGCGACAGCATCCCCACGCCGTTTGCCGAGCACGAGCGCCGCGAATTCGTCGCCTACGCCGGCGGCAAGCCGCTGCACGCCACCCTCGCCTACCACTGGGCGCGCATGATCGAGATGCTGTTCGCCGCCGAGACCATCAAGGAGCTGCTGCAGGACGACGACCTCTCCGGCACCGAGCTGATGACCAGTGGCGAACGTCGGCGCGAGGGCGTGGGCGTCATCGAGGCGCCGCGCGGCACCCTCTTCCACCACTACCAGGTGGGTGACGACGACCTCGTCACCATGGCCAACCTCATCGTCTCCACCACCAACAACAACCAGGCGATGAACAGCGCGGTGCGCGAGGTGGCAAAGCAATACCTCGACGGCAACGAGATCACCGAAGGCCTGCTCAACCACATCGAGGTCGCGATCCGCGCCTACGACCCCTGCCTGTCCTGCGCCACCCATGCGCTCGGCAAGATGCCGCTCGAGGTCACCCTGATCGACGCCGAGGGCGCGGAGCTGGACCGGAAATTCAAGGCATGAGCGCCGTGGCCAAGGCGGACGGTGCGCCGGCGCAGCGGCACGATGGGCCCCGGCCGGGCTCCGGGTCGGAGGCGGTCGTACCCGCGCCATTGCTGGTTTTCGGCTGGGGCAACCCGAGCCGGGGGGACGACGCGCTCGGGCCGCTGTTCGTCGACGCGGTCGAGGCGATGAAGCTGCCCGCTGTCGAATGCCTGACCGATTTCCAGCTGCAGGTGGAGCATGCGCTGGATCTGCGCGGACGTCGCCGTGTCCTGTTCGTCGATGCTTCGAGCACCGCACAGCCGCCCTTCGAACTCCAGCCGATCGCAGCCGCTCGCGACGCCAGCTTCACCACCCATGCGGTCTCGCCGCAGAGCATCCTGCAGGTGTTCGAGGACATTGAAGGCAGACCCGCCCCGCCCTGCTGGCTGCTCGCCATCCGCGGCGAGTCCTGGGAACTCGGCACCCCACCCTGCGCCTCCGCCCACGCCAATCTGCGCGCCGCCCTCGCCGCGTTCACCACCTGGCTCCCCACCCCCCGCCTGTAGGAGCGGCGGCAGCCGCGAACCCGGCGGTCCCGCAATCGCTGTGGGGGCCGCGATCGACGCTATTTTCGCGCCTGCCGGCGCTCCTACATGAACCGGCGCGCTTGCGCCCCCATGTAGGAGCGGCGGCAGCCGCAAACCCTGTACCCGCACGCTTGCGCCCCCCAATGTAGGAGCGGCGGCAGCCGCGAACCCGGCAGGCTGGCAATCGACGTGGGTGGAACGATCGACGCCATGTACGCGGCCGCAGGCGCTCATACGGCAGCCGGTGCACGTCCGTTCCCCGTGCAGGAGCGGCATCGCTACAGGCCGCGCAGCTGCTCGAGGGCCTCCTCCACGCGCTCAACCGCGATCACGTTGAGCCCCTCGATCGGCTGCCTCGGCGCGTTGGCGCGCGGCACGATCGCGGTGTCGAAACCGAGCTTGGCGGCTTCCTTCAGGCGTTCCTGGCCGCGCGGCGCGGGGCGGATCTCGCCGGCGAGGCCGACTTCGCCGAACACCGCCAGCCCGCGCTTCAACGGGCGGTTGCGCAGCGAGGACACGATGGAGAACAGGATCGCGAGGTCGGCCGCGGGCTCGGTGATCTTGACGCCGCCGACCGCATTCACGAACACGTCCTGGTCGGCACACACGACGCCGGCGTGGCGGTGCATCACCGCGAGCAGCATCGCCAGCCGGGTCTGCTCCAGACCTACCGACAGCCGGCGCGGATTGGGGCTTTGCGACGCGTCCACCAGGGCCTGGATCTCGACCAGCAGCGGGCGCGTGCCTTCCTGGGTGATCAGCACGCAGCTTCCCGCGACCTGCTGCGAGTGCTGCGACAGGAAGATCGCCGACGGGTTGGAGACGCCGCGCAGGCCGCGTTCGGTCATCGCGAACACGCCGAGCTCGTTCACCGCACCGAAGCGGTTCTTGAACGCGCGGACCAGGCGGAAGCTGGAGTGGGTATCGCCCTCGAAGTACAGCACGGTGTCGACGATGTGCTCGAGCACGCGCGGACCGGCGAGCGTGCCGTCCTTGGTGACGTGGCCGACCAGGATCAGGCTGGTGCCGCTCTGCTTGGCGAAGCGGGTGAGCTGCGCCGCACATTCGCGCACCTGGGCGACCGAGCCGGGGGCGGACTGCAGGGCCTCGGAATAGACGGTCTGGATCGAGTCGATCACCGCCACCCGCGGGCGCGCCTCGCGCAGGGTGTGCAGGATGCGTTCGAGGTTGATCTCGGCGAGCATCTGCAGCGGTGAGGGCGGCAGTTGCAGGCGCTGCGCGCGCAGCGCCACCTGTTCGCCGGACTCCTCGCCGCTGACGTAGATCACGCCGCTAGCGGCGGACGCCTTGCCCGCCCGCGCAGACAGATCGGCCAGATTGGACAAGGCCTGCAGCAGCAGCGTGGATTTGCCGATGCCCGGGTCGCCGCCGATCAGCACCACGCCGCCGGAGACGAGGCCGCCACCGAGCACGCGGTCGAATTCTTCCAGGCCGGTAGGCTGGCGTGGCTCCTCGCGCGGTTCGAGCGCGGACAGCGGCTGCAGGCGGCTGGTCTCGCCGGCGAGCGCGGCGAAGCGGCTGCCCGCTGCGGACGCCGCCGGCTCGAGTACCGTCTCGACCATGGTGTTCCAGGCCTGGCACTGCGGGCACTGGCCCTGCCAGCGCAGCGTCTGCGCGCCGCACCCGGTGCACACGAAAGCGCTCTTGCTGCGGGCCATCAGCAAGGCCCGCCCGAAGCATCAACCATCAGCCACGACAAGGACTCAGACCCCTTCTTCCTCGCGGGCGATGCGCGCGAACTCCTCGCAGGCGTAGTCGGCAAAGGCGGTGATGAGGCGGGAGCGGAACTTGTCGCGCGGCACGATGACTTCGAGCGGCGTGTAGGTGCGTGGCTGCAGCGGGATGGCGACCAGCCGCCCTTCCTCGATGTCGCGGTGGATGGCGCGCCGCGAGGCGATCGCAAAGCCGAGCCCGGCGGCGGCCAGGTGCTTGACGGCGGCCAGGCTGCCCAGTTCGGCGCACAAGGTGATCTCGCTGCCGGCGACGCCCGCCGCCTCGAAGAAGTCGTCGGCGATCTGACGGATGCCGTTACCCGGATCGCGATCGATGAAGGGATGGCCGACGAGATCACGGGCCGCGAGCTGCTCGAACTTTGCCAGCGGGTGCTCGGGATTGCAGATCACCAGCAGTTCGTCACGCGCCGAGCTGCGCCGCTCGATCGTATGTTGTTCGGTGGCGATCTCGATAAGGCCGATATCCAGGTCGCGTGCGGCAACGCGGTCCTCGGTGAGTTTTGAGGTGCCCACCACCACGCGCGGCAGCACCCCCGGATAGCGGCGCTTGAAGCCCTCGAGGATCTGCGGCAGCCAGTAGGCGGCGATGGTCGTGCTGGCGCCGATCTTGAGCTGGCCGGCGAGGTCGTCGGTGAGCTCGAAGACGCGCGAGTCGAGCTCGGCGGACAGGCCGAGGATCCGCTCGGCGTAGGCGAGCACGAGTTCGCCGGCCGGGGTGAGCGTGATCTTGCCGTGGCCACGATCAAGCAGGCGGGTGTCGAAGTGTTCCTCGAGCTGCTTGATCTGGAAGGTGACGGCCGGCTGCGTCATGTGAAGATGCTCGGCGGCGCGGGTGAAGGAGCCGTGTTTCGCTACCGCGTGGAATACCTGAAGTCTGCGATCTGCCATGGTCTGGATAAGTACGATTTATTTCCGGGAATTAAAGCACAATCCGCGCCGTTCGGGGGCATGGCGGCCTGACGCCCGCCGCCGGCCGCAATGCCATTGGCACGACTTCCACGAATGCCCCGGAAACCGCCTGGAAAAAGGCTCACCGACGCCTTCGCGGGGCCCCTGAGGAAGATCATCACGGTGCCATCTGCTTCATGATATAAACCGCGCTTCGACTCTCCCGACCCGACCACGATGCCGCTCGGCTTCTACATCATCATGGCGGCGCAGTTCTTTTCTGCGCTGGCGGACAATGCCCTGCTGATCATCGCGATCGCCATGCTGCGGGACATGGCGTCACCTTCCGAATACGAACCGCTGCTCAAGCTGTTCTTCACAGTGTCCTATGTCGCCCTCGCCGCCTTCGTCGGCGCGTTCGCCGACTCGATGCCTAAGTGGCGGGTAATGCTGATCAGCAACACCATCAAGATTGGCGGCTGCCTGATGCTGTTCGTCGGTTTCCACCCGTTGCTCGCCTATGCGGTGATCGGCCTCGGCGCGGCCGCCTACTCCCCGGCCAAGTACGGCATCCTCACCGAATACCTGCCGCACCGACTGCTGGTGGTGGCAAACGGCTGGATAGAGGGCCTGACGGTGGCGGCGATCATCGTCGGCACGGTGATGGGCGGGGTGATGATCCGTGGCGACGTGTCGAGCGCGCTGATGGGCCTTGGCCTGCCGCGGGTCGACTCGGCCTTCGAGGCGGGCGTGCTGGTGATCGGCAGCCTGTATGTGGTCGCGGCCGTCTTCAATGCCTACATCCCCGACACCGGCGTCGATCACAAGCCGCTCAAGCGCAACCCGCTCTACCTGATCCACGACTTCAATCACTGCCTGCGCCTGCTCTGGCGCGACAAGCTCGGACAGATCTCACTCGCGGTCACCACGCTGTTCTGGGGCGCGGGAGCGACCCTGCAGTTCATCGTGATCAAGTGGGCCGAGCACAACCTCGGCATGAGCCTGTCGCAAGCGTCGATGCTGCAGGGCGTGGTCGCGATCGGTGTGGCAACGGGTTCGGTGCTCGCGGCGCGCTACATCTCGCTGCGCAAAGCGGTGAATGTGATCCCGCTCGGTATCGCGATGGGGCTCGGCGTGACGACCATGGTCGGCGTCACCGAGGCGTGGATCGCGATGGCGCTGATGGTGCTGGTCGGCGGCCTCGCCGGTTTCTTCGTGGTGCCGATGAACGCGCTGCTGCAGCACCGCGGCCACATCTTGATGGGCGCGGGACATTCGATCGCGGTGCAGAACTTCAACGAGAATCTGTCGATCCTGATCATGACCGGCACCTACGCGCTGTTGATCATGCTCGGATTGTCGATCAACATCGTGATCGTGCTGTTCGGCCTCTTCGTGGCCGGCACCATGCTGCTCGTCAAGCGCCGCCATGAGGCCAACCAGCGCGAGTTCGACAGCGTCTCGCTGCTCGAGGACCGGCTGCACTGATCGGGATGCGTCGAGCGTCGGATCGAGCCGTTCAGGGCCCCACCTCGGCCATCATCCGGCGCGCGAAGCACAGATCTTCCCAAGCCTTGGCCTTGTCCTGCGGGTTGCGCAGCAGATAGGCCGGGTGATACGTCACCACCACCGCGATGCCGTTGCGCTCGAAGCGCTTGCCGCGTGCGGCCGAGATCGAGACTTCGCGCTCGAGTAGCGCCTGGGCGGCGGGGCGGCCCAGGGCGACGAGCAGGCGCGGCTGGATCAGTTCGATCTGGCGTTCGAGGTAAGGGGTGCAGGCGGCGATCTCGGCGCGTTCCGGCGTGCGGTTGTGCGGCGGGCGGCACTTGACCGCATTGGCGATGTAGACGTCCCTGCCGCGTTCCATGCCGATCGCCGCGAGCATGTTGTCGAGCAGGCGCCCTGCCTGGCCGACAAAAGGTTCCCCGCGCTGGTCCTCCTCCGCGCCCGGGGCCTCGCCGACCAGCATCCAGCGTGCGCGGCGGTCGCCGACGCCAGGCACAGCCTGTTTCCTGCGCTCGCACAACACACAGGCGGCACAGGCGCGGATGTCGGCTTCGAGCGCGTCCCAGTCGAGCATCGCGATGCGGGCAACGCGTGCCGGACCTGTGCTGCCCGGCGCTTCGCGCGCAGCGCGCGGCGCGGCTGCCGCGGGTATTGAGGGTGCAGGCTGCTGCGGCGCATGTTCACTCGCGGGCCGACGGGGCGCGGCGGCGCGCGCAATGGGTGCGTCGGCCTGTATCGGAGCCGGCGGGAGTGACGGCGCGGTGGCCGCTTCAGCGCTGCGGGTCGCGCCCGCCTGCGCCGCCGGCAAGGGCGCGCGCTCGGGTTCTTCTGCCGCCTGGCCGCCGCGCAGCCGCCACACCGGGGCGAGCCCCATCTCGCGCAGCACCGCATCGCGGCGGGTTGTCATGCGGGCCGCCATCACAGCACCCGCCTCATCACGATCGCATCCTCGCGGCCATCGCGTGCGCGATAATAGCCGCGCCGGCGACCGATCTCGACGAAGCCGCAGCGCGCGTAAAGGCGCAAGGCCACGCCATTGGACGCGCGCACCTCAAGGTAGAAGGTAGCGCTCCCCCGCGCCCGCGCGCAATCGGCCAGCCAGTCGAGGAAGCGCCCGCCCAGGCCCCTGCCCTGCATCGCAGTTACGATCCCGAGGTCAAGCAGATGGGATTCGTCGAGCACATGCATCACCACCGCGTAGCCCGCGCGCTCCCCGCCCTGGCTCATGATCCAGAGGTCGTGACCGCTCGCGAGCGAATCGGCGAAGTTGCCGCGCGTCCACGGATGCGGGTGGAGTTCGGTCTCGTGCGCGCACACCCAGTCAAGATCCGCCTCGCCGATTGGCGCAAAGCCGGGCGCGGTCATCAGGCGCGGCCTCCGCGCGCCAGGCGTTCGGCGGTGGTCAGGGCGACCTTGTCGCGTACGTAGAGCGGCGCGGCGAGTTCGGGTGTGACCAGTTCGCCACCGGCAGCAAGACGCGCGCCGAGACGCGCGACCTCCTCCGCGCGCGGATGGAGGTCGGCCAGGCACCCGACAAGCCGGCCGGCGGTGCGCACCTCGAGCTCTTCCGGCCACACGCGAAAGGCCGAGCCGACGGCCAGCCATTCGCCCGGCGGCAGTTCGAGCGCCAGCGGCGCGCTGCATCGCGGCTCGCCGACCGGCTGCGGCACACCGTCGTCGGTGATGAACGTGGCGTGATAGATCTCGCCCATACGTGCATCGGTGGCCGCCAGAACGCGCGCGGCGCCCGTCTGCAGCGCGAGCGCCTGCAGGCTACCCACCACCGCAACGCCGAGATCCGCGCCAAGGGCGATGCCCTGCGCCACACCGCAAGCAAGGCGCAGCCCGGTGAAGGCGCCGGGGCCAGCGCCAAAGGCCACTGCATCCAGCGCAGTGACCGGGAGACCTGCCTCCGCCAGCAGCTGCATCAGGTCGCGCAACACGGCTTCGGAATGGTTGGCCGCGCCCCGGACGCGGCGCACCAGCAGCTCGCCGGCATGCAGCAGCGCGACGCTGCCGTGCTCGGTCGCGGTTTCGATGGAGAGGACGTTCATGGGGCCAGCATTCTACCGGCAGCGCGGCGCACGCGGCAGGCGCGCGACGCATCGGGGTCGCGATCAGCGTCGGGGCTTGTTAGGCTGCGCTTCGTCGCGATAGGCACCACGTGCCGCATCACGCACGTCGCGGCGCAGCGCATTGCGCTCTTCCTCCGTCATGCGACGGCGCGCCTGGGCGGCCTCGCGCTCCTCCCGCTGGTCGCTGAGGGTGTTGCGCCAGTCCTGCCGACCGCTGCCACCGACGGGGTCGGCCCGTTGCGCCTGGCCTTCGCCACCGACCATGAAGCGGAGCTGTGCCATTCCGTCGGCCGGAGCGAGCGCAAGCAGCGCGACCGCCGCGCCCATTGCCAGCGTGCGCGAAGCAAAAAGCCGGACAGCGATCGACGGCGATCGAGGAGGACGAGGCAGCAGCAGGTCAGATCTCATGGGCGACGGGCGGCATCCTCCGGCGGCGGCCAAGCGGCTCCGGAAGTGCGAATCAGGCAATGAACGAACCTTACGGCAATCCGACCCCTCCCGGAAGCCTGCAGCGCGCTTCCGCCATACGCTTTGTAAGCCGATATTGCCCGCTGCACGCGGCTTACGAAGGGTTACCCGTACCCGCCCCGATCAATGCCCGTGGAGGCTGGCATGGCCAGCTAACTCACGCTAGCATTCGCTACATGAACCAGAAAAATCGCTATCGCATCCTCGTGGTTGACGACGACGCCCGCCTGCGCGAATTGCTGTCCCGCTACCTGCAGGAACAGGGCTTTTCGGTCAAGGCGGTCGGCGACGCGCCGACGATGGACCGCGCCTTGCACCGCGAGCACTACGATCTGATCGTGCTCGACCTGATGCTGCCGGGCGAAGACGGCCTGGCGATCTGTCGCAGGCTGCGCGCGTCCGAGAACCAGATTCCGATCATCATGCTCACCGCCAAGGGCGACGACGTCGACCGCATCGTCGGCCTCGAGATGGGTGCCGACGACTACGTCGCCAAGCCCTTCAATCCACGCGAACTGGTGGCGCGCATTCAGGCCGTGATGCGTCGCCAGCCACACACCCTGCCGGGCGCACCAACGGCCGACGACGAGATCGTCAGCTTCGGTCGGGTCAAGGTGAACCTGGGTACGCGCGTGCTGGTGCGCGACGGCGAGGAGATCCAGCTCACCACCGGCGAGTTCTCGCTCCTCAAGGTGCTGCTCACCCACCCCCGCCAGCCCTTGTCCCGCGACAAGCTGATGGAGCTCGCGCGTGGGCGTGAATATGGTGTGTTCGATCGCGCGATCGACGTCCAGGTGTCGCGCCTGCGCAAGCTGGTCGAGGATGATCCGGCCAAACCACGCTACATCCAGACCGTGTGGGGATTCGGCTACGTGTTCGTCCCCGACGAGCAAAAATCGGCCGATGACGCCGGCGATGGCGCCGACGCGACCAACGCCGGCCGGGACTGACGCGCACGATGGTGCAATCCGCGCACGCTGCGCCAGCGGCTGCGAGGCCGCGCGGTCGCTGGTTGCCGAGCACGCTGCTGTGGCAGACCTTCCTGCTGGTGGCGCTGCTCCTCGTCGTCGCGCTCGGTGCCTGGGTGCAGATCTTCCGCTACTTCCAGGAGCCGGCGCGTGCGCGCGATGTCGCCCAGATGGTGGTGTCGGTGGTCAACCTCACGCGGACGGCGCTGACCAACGCGGATTTCGCTCGCCGGACGGATCTGCTGATCGATCTCGCCGCACTCGAAGGCATACGCATCTACCCGGCCGAGGTCACCGACGAGCTGATGCCGCTCGCCGACACCCGGCCGAATCGCCTGCTCACCGCCGATGTGCGCCGCCAGCTCGGCGACCATACCCGCTTCTCCTCGCGCTGGAAGACGCTCGAGGGCTTCTGGGTCAGCTTTCGCCTCGACCCTGACGATGCGCACGACGAATACTGGGTGATGCTGCCGCCGGAGCGAATCGAGAACCCGGACGATTTCGGCTGGCTCGGCTGGGGCGGTGGCGCACTGCTCGCCGCGCTGCTCGGCGCCTTCCTGATCGTCGCCCGGGTCAGCGCGCCGCTGCGCCAGCTCGCGCGCGCGGCGCGCATCGTGGGTAGCGGGGAGAGGCCACCGCCACAGCCGGAGAGCGGGCCGCAGGAGATCGCGCTGGTCGCGCGCGCTTTCAACCAGATGGCGGGAAACCTCGCGCGCATGGATGATGATCGCGCACTGATCCTCGCCGGCGTCTCGCACGACCTGCGCACACCGCTGGCGCGCCTGCGGCTCGGCATCGAGATGTCGGGAGCCCCCGACCCCGAGGTCGCCGCGATGGTCGCCGACATCGACGAGATGGATCGCATCATCGGTCAGTTCCTCGACTTCGGCCGTGGCGATGCGCAGGAGCCGACCGCCGCGATCGACCTCGTCACGCTGGTGCGCGAGGTGACTGAGCCCTACCGGCTGCGTGGCGTCGACATCCGCCTCGATCTGCCCGAAAGCCTGTTCGCGCAGGCCCGCGCGCTGTCGATCCGGCGCGCCCTCGCCAACCTGATCGACAACGCGTTACGCTACGCGGGCACCAACGAAGCGCTCGAGATCGCGGTCTCCACTGCGGGCGGCCTCGCCCGCATCGAGGTCGCCGATCACGGGCCAGGCATCCCGGAGTCCGAGATCGAGCGCATGCGCCAACCCTTCACCCGGCTCGACAAGGCACGCAGCAACACCAAGGGCGCCGGCCTCGGCCTGGCGATCGTGGAGCGCGTGATGCGGGCCCATCACGGCCGTCTTGAGCTTCTGCCACGGACGGACGGCGGCCTGCGTGCCGCGCTGTGCCTGCCGCTCGCAGGCGATGGCCGCGAACACGATAGAATGCGTCGTCCCGCAACTGGCGAATCGCCCAGATCATGAAATTCCTCTTCGACCTCCTGCCGGTCATCCTCTTTTTCGCCGCCTACAAGATTGGCGGCGCCAACCCCGAGGCCTCGCATGCCTTCGTTGCCGGCTGGCTCGGTGACGGCATCGCGGTGTCGCAGGCACCGATCCTGGTCGCGACCCTCGTCGCCATCCTTGCCACCTTCCTGCAGATCGCGCTGGTGTGGGTCAAGCACCGCAAGGTCGACACCATGCTTTGGATCAGCCTGGCGATCATCGTCGTGTTTGGCGGTGCGACGCTGTTCTTCCACGACCCCACCTTCATCAAGTGGAAGCCGACCGTGTTGTACTGGATGTTCGGCGCGGTACTGCTCGGCTCCGCCTGGCTGCTCGGCCGCAACCTGATCCGTGCGATGCTCGAAGCCCAGGTCAAACTCCCCGATCCCGTGTGGAGCCGGCTGAACCTGGCGTGGGCAGGGTTCTTCATCGGCATGGGCGTGCTCAACCTATGGGTCGCCTACAGTTTCACCGAAGAGACCTGGGTCAATTTCAAGATGTTCGGCGGCATGGGGCTGATGCTGGCCTTCGTGCTCGCACAGGGCTTCTATCTGTCCCGCCACATGGAAGAGGAAAACAACTGATGTACTACGCCTTGATCGGTGAAGACGCGCCCGGTGCGCTGGAAACGCGGATGGCGGTGCGCGCGCAACACGTCGCCCGCCTCGAAGTGCTGCGCGACGAGGGCCGCCTGCTGCTCGCCGGCCCGATGCCGGCGATCGACTCGCCCGACCCCGGTCCGGCAGGCTTTGCCGGCAGCTTGATCGTCGCCGAGTTCGACTCGCTGGAGAGTGCGGAGGCGTGGCTGCGTGACGACCCCTACGTACGCCAGGGCGTATTCGTGCGCACCACGGTGCGGCCGTTCCGGAAGACGCTGCCGTGAGCGGCGACACGGTCGAACGGATCCGCTCCGCCCTCGCGGTTCGCTTTGCGCCGACCGCGCTCGAGATCGGCGACGACAGCGCGCTTCATGCCGGTCATGCCGGTGCCCGCAGCGGTGGCGGGCATTACCGCGTTTTCATCGTGTCGGAGGCCTTCGAGGGCTGCAGCAGAGTGCTCCGACAGCGTATGATCCACGACGCGGTTGGCGACCTGATGAAGCACGACATCCATGCGCTCGCCATCCGCGCGCTCACGGCCACCGAGGCCGAATCACAAGGACATTGAAGGAATCTCCATGAAACATTTCCCGAGCCGTCTTGCCGTCACCTTGCTGGCCGGCTTTCTCGCCCTTCCCGCCCTCGCCGCCGATCCGGTCGCCAAGGTCAACGGGATCACCATCCCCGGCGAGCGTGCCGAAGCCATGCTCAACGAGCAGCGCGCACAGGGCGCGCCCGAAAGCGATCAACTGCGCAACGCCGTGCGCGAGGAACTCATCCGCCGCGAGGTGCTGAGCCAGGAGGCCGGCAAGAAGGGACTGGACAAGAAGGCCGACGTGAAGGCGCAAATGGAAATGGCTCGCCAGGCGATCCTGATCCGCGCTTACCTGCAGGAATACGTACGCGCAAATCCGGTCAGCGATGCCGACCTCAAGAACGAGTACGAAGCAATCAAGGGGCGCATGGGCGCCAAGGAATACAAGCCGCGCCACGTGCTGGTCGAGACCGAGGATCAGGCCAAGGCGATCATCGCGCGGCTGCAGGGCGGCACCGCGTTCGAGGAAGTTGCCAAGGAGTCTCGTGACCCCGGCTCCAAGGAGCGTGGCGGCGAACTCGGCTGGAGCAATCCGGGCATGTACGTGAAGCCGTTCTCCGAAGCGATGGTGCAGCTCGAGAAGGGCAAGTTCACCGCGACACCGGTAAAGAGCGACTTCGGTTATCACGTCATCCAGCTCGACGACGTGCGCGACGTGCAAACGCCGCCGTTCGACGAGGTCAAGCCGCAACTGCAGCAGCGCCTGCAGCAGCAGAAGGTTGAGCGTCACGTGCTCGAACTGCGCGAGAAGGCCAAGGTCGAATAAGCGCCCATCTGGGTCGCGCCTTGCGGCGCGCCCGCATGAAAACCACCCCGGCGCGAGAGCGGTAGCCACGGTGAATTCATGCGCATGAAAAAAACCGCTGCAGGCGCAAGCCTCGCAGCGGTTTTTTTCGACCGTCCGTCCCGGCGCCGAAGCGCCGGAACGATACCGGATCAGAACATCTCTTCGGGCAGTTCGAGCGCACCCGCTGCACCATTGACCACCGTGTAAGCGAGACCCGGCGCCTGTGCCAGCACGTGATCTGCGTAGAAGCGCGCGGTGACGATCTTGGTCTTGTAGAAGGCTCCAGCGCCCTCGCCTGCCTCCAGCCGCGCGCGGGCAACCAGCGCCGCGCGCGCCATCTGCCAGCCGCCCGCGACGATGCCGAGCAGCTTGAGGAAAGGCACCGAGCCGACCGAGGCTGCCTTGATGTCCTTGCCGTAGGTCGCGAGAATGAAAGCCACCGCCTCCTCCACCGCGGAGATGCCGGCCTTTAGCGAACGCGCAATGGCAGCAAAGGATTCGTCCTGCACCGCAGCGACTTCGGCTTCTACCGCGCGCATCGTCTGCACCAGCGCAGCGATGGTGACACCGCCCTCACGAGCGATCTTGCGGCCGATCAGGTCGTTGGCCTGGATCGCGGTCGTGCCTTCGTAGATCGTGGTGATGCGCGAATCGCGAAAGTGCTGCGCCGCACCGGCTTCCTCGATGAAGCCCATGCCGCCGTGCACCTGCACGCCGTCGGAGGTGACGTCGATCGAGTTTTCGGTGCACCAGCCCTTCACCACCGGGATCATAAGATCGACGAAAGCCAGGTTATGCGCGCGAACGGCCTCGTCCGCGTGGTTGTGCGCCTTGTCGAATGCCGCTCCGACCACATAGGCGAGCGCACGCATCGCCTCGGTCTTGCTCTTCATGCTCATGAGCAGGCGACGCACGTCGGCATGGTGCAGGATGTTCACCTTCGGCCCGCCGCGCACGCCCGCGTCGGTGCCCTGGACGCGGTCCTTGGCGTACTGCAGGGCGTGCTGGTAAGAACGCTCGGAGAGCGCCACGCCCTCCATGCCGACCGCGAAGCGGGCCTCGTTCATCATGATGAACATGTACTCGAGGCCACGGTTCGGCTCGCCCACCAGGGTGCCGATCGCGCCCCCCTTGTCGCCGAAGGCGAGCACGGCGGTCGGGCTGGCGTGGATCCCGAGCTTGTGCTCGATCGACACACAATGCACGTCGTTGCGCGCGCCCAGGCTTCCGTCAGCGTTGACAAGGAACTTGGGGACCACGAACAGCGAGATTCCCTTCACCCCCTCGGGCGCGTCCGGCAGGCGGGCGAGCACGAGGTGAACGATGTTGTCGGTGAGGTCGTGCTCGCCATAAGTGATGAAGATCTTCTGGCCGAAAATCTTGTAGGTGCCGTCCCCTTGCGGCTCGGCCTTGGTGCGCACCGCGGCGAGATCCGAGCCGGCGTTCGGTTCGGTCAGGTTCATCGTGCCTGTCCACTCGCCCGACACCATCTTCGGCAGGTACATGTTCTTCTGCTCGTCGTTGCCGCGCAGCATCAGCGCCTCGATCGCGCCGCTGGTCAGCATCGGACACAGCGAGAAGGCCATGTTGGCCGACTTCCACATTTCCATGACTGCGGTGGCAAGCAGCTTGGGCAGCCCCTGGCCGCCGTACTCCGGGTCGCACGGCAGCGCGGTCCAGCCCGACTCGGTGAACTGCTTGTAGGCGTCCCTCCAGCCCGGCGCGGTGGCGACCTCACCATCGCTCCAACGGGCGCCTTCCTGGTCACCGGTCCAGTTCAGCGGGGCGAGCACGCCGCTGGCGAACTTGTCCGCTTCTTCGAGGATCGCATCGACCAGGTCGGCCGACACCTCTTCGTTGCCGGGCAGTTGCATGACTTCATCGAGACCGGCGAGCTCGCGCATGACAAATTGCATGTCGCGGAGGGGGGCGTTGTATTGACTCATGGATTTGGGCGCTCCTGAAAGGGTTGAACAGCCTTACTTGTCGAGCAGATAGCGGCGATCGTCGAATGCAGCGACCCAGTCGGGCCGATACACCACCATCAGCGTGATGACCGCGCCGCTGATCCAGGCCTCGGAAAAACCGAGCAGCAGGAAGAACGGCAGGTATTCGCTCCACAGGAACTCTGCGGAGTAGGCGCCAGACAGTGCGAGCACAGAGGCGGCAGTCAGCCCCTGTGCCATCACGGTCAGAGCAGAACCGGCAAAGCCGGTCACGAAAACGAAAACGAAGAAATGAGCCGGTAGCCAGCGTTCGACCAGATGCTGGATGGTGAAGGCGATGGCGACCGGGAATAGCACCATCAGCACCAGGTTGCCCGGCCAGTCGCTCCAGCCGAGCGAGCCATTGAGCGTGATCCCGCACAAGGCGAGCGCGAGGGCGATCACCGCAAGCCAGGGGCCGAGCGCGAGCGTCGCCGCCATGGCACCGAGCAGATGCAGGTTGAGGCCGGGTTTGACCCCGGCCTTCATGCTCCACATCAGCGTCAGTGCCACGGCGAAGCCAAGCAGCACGTTCAGCCTCGCTCCCTCGCTCATTCTCTTCCATGGCGCTCGGCGCACTGCAGCGAACAGCCCGAGGGCGCCAAGGACGAACATCGCCACCCGTACCTCCGCCGTCAGCAGCGAAACCGGCAGATCCACGCCGGGGCTCCTCGTGCCCCGATCAGATCGCGCCGGTCATTTCCGGCACCACCTGGAAGAGGTCGCCCACCAGGCCGTAGTCGGCGACCTGGAAGATCGGCGCTTCGGGATCCTTGTTGATCGCCACGATCACCTTGGAGTCCTTCATGCCCGCCAGATGCTGGATCGCGCCCGAGATGCCGATCGCGATGTAGAGCT
>Ga0209573_1000958_pt1 | contig 50662 bp, 51 predicted proteins | sample TNRBio252014_DNA_FD_185870 | JGI IMG/M metagenome (GOLD analysis project Ga0209573, IMG submission 185870) | Wastewater treatment Type I Accumulibacter community from EBPR Bioreactor in Madison, WI, USA - TNR Reactor_6/25/2014_ DNA (SPAdes)... | ecosystem: Engineered > Bioreactor > EBPR >... | reverse complement strand
CGCAGGGGAATTAAGGGCCGGTTTGGGGTTAACACGCCGGGTGGCGGCCGAAAGGTTGCAGTTTTTTGTTTTCAAGATCGCGACCCGCAGGCCGCCATCTTTCCCGCCTTCCGGGGATACGGAAGGATAAATGGCCAGACTCCTGAAAACGGAGGGCGTGGCGCAGCTAATCTGCGCCCTGCCCCTTCTGCTGCATCTATTCAGCCGGCCAGCTTGTCCTGCGTCTTGGTGTCGAAGTCGCTGGCGTCGTGACGTTCCCGCAGCTGGCGCGCCGGATCGCCGCTGACGCGGTTCACCATCGAGCCGCGCCGCACGCCCGGCCGAGCAAACAGCTGGTCGGCCCAGCGCAAAAGATTCTTGTATTCATGCACCGAGAGAAACTCGCCGGCATTGTAGTTCCAGCCCTTCACCAGGCCGCCATACCAGGGCCAGATCGCCATGTCGGCGATCGAATATTGCTGGCCGCCGATGAACTCATTGTCGGCCAGCCGCCGGTCCAGCACGTCCATCTGGCGCTTGGTCTCCATCGCGTAGCGGTCGATCGCGTATTCGATCTTGAGCGGCGCATAAGCGTAAAAATGGCCAAAACCGCCGCCCAGAAAGGGGGCCGAGCCCATCTGCCAGAACAGCCAGGACAGCGCCTCGGCGCGAGCCGGCTGGGTTGTCGGCAAAAACGCGCCGAACTTCTCGGCCAGATGCACCAGAATTGCACCCGACTCGAACACGCGGACCGGCTCCTTGCCGGAGCGGTCGACAAGCGCGGGGATCTTGGAATTGGGATTGACCTCGACAAAGCCGGAGCCGAACTGGTCGCCTTCGCCAATATTAATCAGCCAGGCGTCATATTCGGCGCCGCTATGGCCTGCGGCCAGCAACTCCTCAAACATGATCGTGACCTTCTGGCCGTTGGGCGTCCCCAGCGAATAGAGCTGGAACGGGTGCTTGCCCACAGGCAGCGTCTTGTCATGGGTAGGGCCGGCGATTGGCCGGTTAATGCTGGCGAATTTCCCGCCATTCTCCTTGTCCCAGGTCCAGACCTTCGGCGGAGTATAGTCAGTCATGTGAAGCTCCATGCGTCAAACAGGCAATCAAGCCAATTGTCTATGGCGGTCAAATAGGAAAGCGGCGAACAGATCGCCACGAATGCGGCCGCAATGTCCGGTCGAAAACGTTGGTCCAGCAGCGCTCAGTTGAGGAAGCGGCGGTCCCAATCGGCCATGCGGTGCGCATTGCCTATCTGCATGGCCTGCGCAAATTCAGACTTCACCGGTCCAAACACGGTAGAGAACAGTATCTTCGGGTTCTGCGCCAATTCTGGCCGGCGCATGTCCGCGTCTGTTGAGCCACGATGCAGCACTCTGATGTCCATCATCACGACGTCCCCCGTCCTGACCTTGGCGCGCACCACATCAGCCGAGTTGGCGAGTTCCTCAAGCTGCACGTCGTCAAGCGGCGTTGGCGCCGCGTGCGATCCCGGCACGACTGTCAGGCTTGCGCCATCCTGCAAATAGACCAGCGCCTTGATACAGCTTGCCTGCTTCTCGGCCCAAGCGATGTCTTCGTCCAGAAAGGCGCTATATTTGCCGCGCAGCAGATCGGTGTGCCAATGTTGTGAGCGATTGACAGTGATGTCGCTCAAGCCAATCGCATAATAGGAGCGGCCGCCATAATAGGCCGACAGGAACGCGTTGAGCGTGTCATTGCCGGCAATCTGCGCATGCAATTCGGCAAGTGCGGGGAAGCGGTGGAACCCTGCAAGGTGGTAGGCATGGACGACATCGCGGGTCTGCCCCATCATCGCAAGATTGTTCATCGTCGCGGCGCGAAATGCATTGATCTCGGCCTCGCTGAAAACACCCGGCAAGACACAATAGCCCTGTTGGTTCAGTCCATCTAGCAGATCGCTATGCTCCATGTCCGGCCCCGCCTATTTGTTCCTGATTTTGGATATCAGCCGCTGCACCCTGAGACGCTGATTCGAAACCGTCGGCTCGCCCCAGATGCGCCGTCCGTACCACAGCTCATTGTAGTCATTGCCGCCGCTGGCGATCAGATCCGTAATGTTGCCATTCACCGTCTTGTTACGGATCGCGACCATCTCGCCAGTGGGCATGAGCTTGATGATATTGGGACGGCCGGTCCTGTCTACGCTGACGAGACGCGAATCCCCGAACCGAATCGTCTTCCAGTTTTCGGTCTCCGCCAGCACCCTGCCAAACATGTAGGGTCCGGTCGGATCGAGCGGCGCATAGCCGTAGAATCCTGCCTGGTGATGCGCTGCGACCCGCTCAATCGCCCGCTGCAAAACCGGGCTTTCCCGCTCGGCGTAGATGATCGCATTGCTTACCGCCCAGGATGGGTGTCCCGGCACGTCGCGGAACACGATCAGTTGGCAGTCGCCATCGAACTCAATCGGCCGTACATGCATGTAGGACAGATCGGAATAGAGCCCGCCAAACTTGAACAGCAGACAGTAGCGCGCCAGATCGGCCTTGAACGCAAACGGCGTCATCGCCCGATAGGCGTTCAGAACCGGTTCCGAAAACTCGTCGGCTAGAAAATCCAGCAACTCCTCGTTTCCATAGAGGCGGTAGTCGGCCTGTGGATAGGTCGCTTTCAGCGAAGCAACGTTGCGCTCCAGGCTGTCCGTCGTCGACGCGAAGCCACCAGTGATGAGTACCTGAAAAAGCCGCGTGGGCAGCATCCGTCATCCTTGGCGCGCGCCTGCAACCCACGCTCCACTCGGCTGCAATATCAGCATGATGTCTCGGTTTCCGCAACGGCCAACGCAGCAGCCAGGGGCCCAGGCAATCACCTCTCTTGCTGTCACCCTGCCCGTCTCTACTCTACGCGCCATTGCGGCTTGCGCTTGTCGATGAACGCGCCGATGCCTTCTTTCGCATCGCCGAGCAACATATTCTCTATCATCACTTGCGATGCGTAGCGGTACGCTTCAGCCAGTGGCATTTCGGCCTGCTTGTAAAATGCTTCCTTGCCCAGCTTCACGATCGCAGCCGGCTTGGCGGCAATGGCTTGCGCATATTTGTTCACGACCTGGGTCAGATATTCACGCGGCACGACCCGGTTGATAAGGCCAAACTCACGTGCCGTCGAAGCGTCGACCATCTCGCCGGTCAACAGCATCTCCATGGCGTGCTTCGCCGCAATGCCGCGGGCCAGCGCAACGCCGGGCGTTGTGCAGAAAAGCCCGACATCTATGCCATTGACGCCAAATCGGGATTCGTTGGAGGCAATCGCCAGATCGCATGTCGCCACCAACTGGCATCCTGCCGCCGTCGCAATGCCATCAACTTCCGCAATAACCGGCTTGGGATGCCCGATGATCGACTGCATCAGCTTGGCACAGGTTGCGAAGGTCTCGTCAAAATATGCCTTGCCTGCGTCGGCGGCCTTGCGGTGGGCGGTCATTTGTTTGAGATCGTGTCCGCCGGAGAATACCTTGCCGCCATTGGCCGCAACAATGATCACCCGCACCGCCTCGTCGGCTGCGGCGCGATCAAGCTCCGCCTGAAGCAACTGCATAGTTTCCAGTGAAAGCGCATTGGCCGGCGGATTAGAAAGCGTCAGGCGCAGCACTGGCCCGATCATTGTCGAGGTCACCAAAGCTTCGGTCGCCATGCGCTTGATCGCCAGGATTTCAGCCATTGCAGGCTCCTTTGTTGATGTTCCCGGCCATGCTGCGCCTTGAAAGACAGCTTGCGGTCATGTTGAGTCACTATGTCAGTTCTAATCGAGATCAGCATGCCATCCCAATCCAATCTTGCGCCAGTCATGACCGTCGATGAAATCAACGCAATGCTGGCGCAGGTCTTTCCACAGCTCAACGAGCACTACAATTTCTATCAGGCAATCAAGGTCTTCCCGGGCGGCTGTGTGGTGCGGCTGAACGCCGAGCACCGCCATCTGCGTCCCGGCAATACCGTTTCCGGCCCCTCGCTTTTTACCTTGGCCGACATTGGAGGTTATGTATGCGTGCTTTCCCACGCTGGCCCCGAAGCGCTGTCGGTCACGACCAACATCAATATCAATTTTGTCCGCAAGGCGCAGGCCGGCCCAATCGACGGCCATTGCAGAATTTTGAAACTCGGCCGTTCACTGATGGTTTTTGACTGTGACATTACAGCCGATGGCGAGACGGTCGCTCACGCGACAGGCACCTATTCGATTCCACCAAAGCGTTAGGTTTGGCGTCGGGAATAATATCTCGCTCACACATTGATGGGGTATTTTATTACCGCTGCACACAAGCATCTGTTTTTACGATTCTTTTCGGGCATATTCCGATCTCTTTTGACTTGACGCGCAGTTGCGATCACCGTAGAAGCGCCTCGGATCGAGAACCTGCCGGTTTTCGGTTTTTTGGCTTGCCCTGGGGCTTTGCCAATCCAAGCAACAAGAAACGCCCCGACCGCATGAGCGGTTTGGGTTCAAAGGAAAAACTCATGACAACCTTTTCGCAGAAGCCTGCGGATGTGGTGAAGAAGTGGGTGGTGATTGACGCCGAAGGTCTCGTCGTTGGTCGTCTCGCCTCCATCATCGCCAATCGTCTGCGTGGCAAACACAAGCCTACCTTCACGCCGCATGTCGATGACGGCGACAACGTCATCGTGATCAATGCCGGCAAGGTCGCGCTCACTGGCAAGAAATCCACCGACAAGGTGTACTATTGGCACACCGGTCATCCCGGCGGCATCAAAGAGCGCACTGCCCGTCAACTTCTCGAAGGCCGTTTCCCCGAGCGCGTTGTCGAGAAAGCAGTTGAGCGCATGATTCCGCGCGGCCCGCTTGGCCGCCGTCAGATGAAGAACCTCAAGGTTTATGCTGGCGACACCCACCCGCATGAGGCGCAGCAGCCGCAGGTGCTCGACGTCGCTGCGATGAACTCAAAGAACAAGAGGGCTAACTAATCATGGCTGAGTTGAACTCCCTCGCCGAACTGGGAACCGTCGCTTCGTCGACGCAGCCCGCCGCCCCCGTGTATGTCCAGAAGCTCGACAAGTCGGGTCGCGCCTATGCCACCGGCAAGCGCAAGGACGCTATCGCCCGCGTCTGGGTCAAGCCGGGCTCCGGCAAGATTACCGTCAATGAAAAGGAATTCGCGGCCTATTTTGCCCGTCCGGTTCTTCAGATGGTGCTGAACCAGCCAATCGTCGCAGCAAACCGCGTCGGCCAGTTCGATATCGTGGTCACGGTGGCTGGCGGCGGTCTGTCCGGCCAGGCTGGTGCTGTGCGTCACGGCATCTCGAAGGCGCTTACCTATTACGAACCGGCGCTGCGCTCTGTGCTCAAGAAGGGCGGCTTCCTTACCCGCGACAGCCGTACCGTTGAACGCAAGAAGTACGGCAAGGCAAAAGCCCGCCGTTCCTTCCAGTTCTCGAAGCGCTGATCGTCCGCTTCGATCAATCAGTTCAAAGGGCTGCGCATGTCGCAGCCCTTTGCATATCCGTCTCCGGCACCCCGCAACTTGCAATATTCCGGCGCGGCTGTGCGGCGCGCCTCAGCTCCGCGGCTTCAGGTTTTCCGGATCGTAGAGCGGTTTGTAGCCGACGCCCGCGACTTCCACTGGATAGGTTTCGCCAAAATATTCGACGGCGAGTTTTCGTCCCTCCTGCGCATAAGCATGCGGCAGATAGGCAAGCGCGATATTCTTGCCGAGCGTCGGCCCAAAGGCGACCGAGGTGGTAAACGAACGGCGGCCAAGCTCATCAAACAGTGTTTCACCGGTTGCTGGGTCAAGCACCGGCATAATGCCGACCGGATAGCGGGCAACGCCGTTTGAATCGACATTTTCGGTCATCACCAGCGTACACAGCGTCGCCGGTTGGTTGGTGCGCGCCCTGTGTTCCAGATGTTTTGCCTTGCCGCAGAAATCCGCTTCCTTAACCTTTGGCCGCTGCAGGTCCGCCTCCAGCAAATTATATTCTGTCAGAAGGTCAGCATTCTGCAGGCGCAGGCTTTTTTCCATGCGCCGCGTATTGGCGTAGGTCTCAACCCCAAACGGCATGACGCCGGTCGAGCGCAACGCATCCCACACCGCCAGCCCGTCTTCGTAGCGCATATGCAATTCCCAACCCTGCTCGCCAACATAAGAGATGCGGAAGGCCGTCACATTCTTGCCACCAATGCGGATCGGCTTGATTGCGGCGAACGGGAATGCTTCGGGCTCCAGTCCGGCCGGGTCCTCAACAACCTTCTGCAGCGTCTTTCGCGCATTCGGGCCCCAAACGCCGATAGTGACATATTTGTCGCTCACGTCGGTGACGGTAACGTCAAAACCTTTGTCCTCAGCCACACGGCGCAGGTAGTGGTAGTCGCGAGGGCCGGCGTCTGCACCGTCAATCACGCGGCAGCGGTCCGCCATCCGAATAACGGTCAAGTCGGCGCGCACCATGCCTTCATCGTCGAGGAAGTGAGTGTAGACGCCCTTGCCGATATTGGCGTCGCCGCCAATCCTGGCCGCGCAGGCCCACTCCATCAACGCGACATGGTCCGGCCCCTCGACGTCGATGATGGCGAAATGCGAGAGGTTCACAATGCCGCAATCCTCGCTCATTGCGAGATGTTCAGCATTGGAGACGCGCCAGAAATGGCGGTTGTCCCATTCATTCGTCCTCACCGGAACGCGGTTGCCGTATTTCTCAAGCAGGTGCTCATTGGCGGCATAGCCATGCGCCCGCTCCCAGCCGCCGAGTTCCATAAAATAGCCGCCAAGCTCCTTTTCCCGTTCGTAAAAGGGCGAACGCCGTACATTGCGCCCGGTCGCGTAGGGTTCGCGCGGATGGACCGCCGGATTGTAGATTTTCTGCGCCGCCTCGCCGCAGCGTCCGGCGATAAAATCCTCTTTCATCTGGTGCGGATAAAAGCGCGCATAGTCGATCTTGGCGTGATCGATGGAGGTACGACCGTCGGTAATCCAGTCGGCGACCAGTTTCGCCATGCCGGGCGCGTCCTTGACCCAGATGGCCACCGCATACCACAAACCCCTCACCTTCTGGCTCTCGCCGATTGAGGGTCCGCCATCGGCGGTCACCTGGAGCAACCCGTTGAATGAGCGGCGTTCGTCGTATCCAAGCTCCGCCAGTATCGGCGTCAACTCGATCGCCCGCTCCAGCGGCTCGACAATCTGCTCCATTTCAAGGTCGCGTTGCGACGGCGACAGGCGCGCCTGTTCCTTTTCGAGCAGATCGCGCGGATGGCACAAGCGCGGATTGGTTTCTTCGTAATAACCCCACTCGATCATACCGCCTTCCGCAGTAGTGGGGTCGCCGGTGTCGCGCATATAGGCGGAGTTGCCCTGGTCGCGCAGCAATGGGTATCCGATATCCTTGCCGGTACCCGCAAACTCGTTATATGGCCCGAAAAATGTCAGCGGATGGTCAACTGGCATGACCGGCAGGTCCTCGCCGGCCATCTCGGCGATAAGCCGTCCCCATAGCCCCGCGCAGACCACCACAAGGTCGGCTTCGATTGTTCCGCGGTCCGTCACAACGGCCTTGATGCGACCGTTCTCAATCACCAGCGACTTGGCCGGCGTATTGGCGAACGCCTTCAGCTTGCCGGACGCTTCGCCTGCATCGATCAACTTGCCCGCAACAGTCTGTGAGCGCGGCACGACCAACCCCGCATCCGGGTCCCAAAGGCCGCCCTGCACCACGCTTTCCTCAATCAACGGAAATTTTTCCTTGATTTCGGCCGGCTCGATCAGCCGCGCGCGGGTGCCAAAGGCTTTGCCGGAAGTGACTTTGCGGCGGATTTCATCCATGCGCGCATCATCGCCCATACGCGCCACCTCCAAACCGCCAACTCGGTCATAATGGCCAAGCTTGTCGTAGAATTCCACCGAGTAGAGCGAGGTCCAGCACGATAGGAAGTCATGGCTGGTCATGTAGCAGAAGTCAGATGCATGCGCAGTTGAGCCGATATCGGTCGGAATGCCGGACTTGTCGATGCCGATAATATCGTCCCAGCCCCGCTCGATCAGGTGGTGCGCGACAGCCGCGCCAACAATGCCACCCAGCCCGACAATGACGACCTTCGCCCGTTTCGGAAACGCTGCCATGTCCAAGACTCCGATATTTGATTTTCGCGCAGACTATAGATTGCCGCAACGGCGCGCGCAGCCTGTTTGCGACATGGCCAAAACGGCGCGCGACCCGTGCTGCAAACCCGGTTGTGCCGATTAAGGCTAACACCAGACAAGATTGCGCGGTTAACACTTTTTGGCGCGACAGTGTGGTATCAGGCCGCACGACAAGAATCTTGGTATTTTGATGAGTATGACGGCCCAATCCACTGGAACAAGATCGAGCCCAGCGTGGGTTAGTTCGCCGATCACGGTGATCCCTGCCGTATTTGTGGTAGTTGCCGTCTTGTTGGGGCTGCCAATCAGCCTGCCCGTCGGTCCAATGTATTGGGACAGCCTAATTTATTATGATGGCGCACACCGCATCTTTGACGGTCAAGTTCCCGCTGTGGACTTTTTTGCGCCGGTTGGTCCGCTCGGATATTACCTGTTTGCCGGATGGCTTGCGCTGTTTCCGAATGCGCAAACGACACTGATCACCCACTGGGCGTTGCTGATCATTACGCTGCCGCTGATGGCGTTGATTGTAGCGCATGTGGCAAAGCGCTCGACCGCGACCGCCTGGGCGCTGTTTATCCCATTCCTGATTTTTGCCCTGCTGCCCTTTAACGGGCGCGAATATTATCCATTCCCCTCGACCGACGGCTTTGGCATCTACAATCGCCAAATCTGCCACATGCTTTATCTGCTGGTGGCTGCCCTGCTCTTCGTCAAAGACCAAAAATTGATGGCGTTTCTCGTCGCGTCCTCGATGGCGGCCATGTTTCTCCTGAAAATCACCGGCTTTGTCGCAGCCGGTCCGCTCTGCTTGCTGGCGCTGCTAACTGGGCGGATCACCTGGCGCGCCACGCTGGCTGCGGTTGCTGCCTGTCTTGCGCTGGTAGCGGCGCTTGAGATCACCACTGGCATGATCTCCGCCTATATTCGCGACATCCTGCTTTTGGTCAGCGCCAACAGCGACACCTTGCTGCCGCGGCTATTTCAAGCTGCTTCGCTCAATTTTGGCGTGCTCCTGCCAGGGCTCGCCCTTTGCGTTCTACTAGTCTACGCCAATCGCAACGAGATTGCCCGCAACTGGGCCGCGCTGCGTGCAACTCCCGGGTTTAGCACTTCGGCGAAACTGCTCGATGACGATGGATTATGGCTTCTCACCGCGCTGGGCGCCGGCATTCTGTTCGAGGCGCAGAACACTGGCAGTCAGGCCTTTATCTTCCTGTGGCCAGTGCTTTGGCGCATTTTGCTCAAGCTGCCAGCGCAGATGGCGACGCCCAAGACGGCTGCTGCCATAGCTGTGCTCGCCGCAGCCGCATATCTTCCGCTCGTAGTCACCATCGTCGAAAGGTCGGCCCGCACCTATCTGGGCGCGATGAACGCCATCCCGGTTCCCAGTCATAATCTAAAAGGTCTCGCGGACATCACGACGCGTGATTTTATGCTCAAGCGCGCAAACGATATGCTCGGTATCTATGCGAAGAACCAGGCGTTCCTTCAAGATGTTGTCGCAGTCGAGGAACTTCCATCACAACTGCTTTACTCAGACATCGACTTTCAGGTTGGGAACTTGATTGCAATTGATCAGGCCGTCGACTCGATGCTGGCGCTTGAAGCCAAAACCGGCATTCGTTTCGAAACGATCATGAATTTCGGACTTTCCAACCCATATCCCTATCTGATGGACAGGCACGCGCCGCGACTCATTCCAATCGGCGCCGATCCTTTCCGCACGTCGATGGACCCGACGTCAGAAATGAGCAGCGAGATCTCCAAGGTCGACATTGCGCTTTTTCCGACCTGCCCGCTCACATGGGCCAATGTCCGGCTCTTCCAGATTTACGGCGGCGCACTAAAGGATCATGTGAAGATCACGCTGAACCCTTGTCAGGCCGCCTATGTAAATCCGGCGCTGGCCGCAAAAATCCCGCACTAAGCCGCAAATAGCCACCGTGCAACGCGAAACCCGGCGGCTTATCCTGCGCGGCTGGACCGATGCGGACCGCGCTCCGATGGCCGCCATCCAGGGCGATTCGGCGGTTCGCCAGTTCTTCTACCGCACCGCAACGCCTGAACAGGTCAACGCTGACATCGACCTTGCAATGGAACGATGGCGCAGTGGCGGCTTCCATTTCTTTGCCGCCGAGTTGAAGGCGACCGGCAGGGTGATCGGATTGATTGGGCTCGGTAGGATCTCTGACCTTGTCCGCAGCGCAATACCGGGCGGGCCTGAGGTGGAAATCGGCTGGGTGCTGGACAAGCAGGTCTGGGGCCAGGGACTCGCGGTAGAGGGCGCGCTCGAGAGCCTGCGCTACGCGTGGTCGCTAGGTATTCCGGAAGTGGTCGCATTCACGGCCCGGCTCAACCTGCCCAGTCAAAGAGTCATGCAGAAACTCGGCATGAACCACGATCCGGCCGGCGACTTTCGCAATCCCCGCATTCCGCCAGATCACCCGCTCAGCGAACATGTCGTCTATCGCATTCGCCGGCCATAGAACCGTAGGGAGGCGAACGACGGACACGCAAAAAGGGCCGAGGTTGTTCCCGGCCCTTCCAAATCATCCGCTATAGTGTAGCGAACTACTTCATTTGGCTCTTAACGAAGTCCTTGACGATCGACACGATGCCGCGGCCAAGCAACTTGTCGAGCGCATTGACAAATGCGTCGACATGCTCGCGTTCGCAAATGAGCGGCGGCTCAAGCCGGATGACGTTGCGATTATATTCGGTGAAAGCGACGAGCACGTCGTGGTCACGCAAGAGCAGCGCCCCGACAAAACCCGACAGCGAGCCTTTCAGCTTGTCATCGAGCAGAGCCACCACCGGCCGCAGAACCATTGGCAGTGTCTGCGAGAAATCGTGGAATTCGAGGCCTACCATCAGCCCCTTGCCACGCACATCCTTGATGATCGTCGGATATTTTTTCTGCAAGCGCTTCAAACCGTCCAGCAGGTATTCGCCAACCACAGCCGAATTGTCGATCAGCCCTTCATCGTAGAGAACATTGAGCGCTTCGATAGCGGTGATTGACGCTTCGCCGATGCCGCCAAAGGTTGCCGCGGCATGGATCATCGCCGTCTTCGGCGTGCCATAGGCTTTCATGTAGACATCACGTGTGGCGATCATCGCACCGACCGCCGCCTTGCCGCCGCCTAGCGATTTCGCCAGCGCGGTAACATCCGGCACGACGCCATAGTGCTCGAAAGCATAGAAACGGCCGGTGCGTCCATAGCCGCACTGCACCTCGTCGGCCACCCAAAGGACGCCATATTGGTCGCACAACGCCCTGAGCTTGGTCCAGAATTCAGACTCCGCCTGAATGATGCCGCCGCCGCCCTGGACCGTCTCCAGCACGATGACGCCGATTTCCGGATCTGAGCGGAATGCGCTCTCAATTGCGTCGATATCGCCAAACGGCACTTTGACCGTATTGCCTGTCAATTTGAATTCGCCACGGTAAAGCGGGCCATCAGTGATAGACAACACGCCCTTGGTTTTGCCGTGGAACGAATTCTCGGCATAAACGATCTTCGGGCGTTTCGGCCCAGCGGCGCGCTCCGCCACCTTGATTGCGGCTTCCATCGCTTCTGAACCAGTCGAACCCAAGAATACCATATTGAGATCGCCGGGAGAACATTGCGCCAGATTATGTGCAAAGGCGCTGGCATATTGCGACATGAACGCAATCGCGATCTCGTGGCGCATTTCCTCCTGGAATTTCGTACGGGCGGCAAGAAGTTTCGGGTGATTGTGGCCAAAGGCAAGCGAGCCAAATCCGCCGAAGAAATCGAGAATTTTGCGGCCATTCTGGTCGGTGTAATACATGCCTTCGGCGCGCTCGACCTTGATCCTGTGGAAGCCGAGCAACTTCATGAAATGCAGCTGACCTGGATTGATATGCGCCTTAAACAGGTCGGTCATGCGGGCGACATCCATCGCCTTGGCTTCCTCGACAGTGATCAATTCAGGCTTTTGGGTCGCATTTGGCATGAGCGATGGCGCGTCGATCCGCGTCCGTGTCCTGTCATCGGTTTTAGTCATAATGTTCATCCCGTAGTCCCCCTTATTCGGCCGGCGCGGCCGTGGCCGTCATGTGATGCGCGTCTTTTTTGGTGCGATATTCGCTGTAGGCGGCGATCAGCATGTCCTCGTCGCGATATTTCGGAACCCAGCCGAGTTGGCGTTCGCCCTTCGACACGTCGAGCACGCATTCCTCATCAGCAATCAGATATTGCTCCGGATCCATGATCGGCATGTTCATCCAGTCGAGCAGGTCAAGCGTGCGTTTGACCGCCCAGCCAGGGGTCGGCACAAGGATCGATCTTGAGCCGGCGTGTTTGATCAGATCGCCGAGCAGCTTGCGCACGGGCGGCGGTTTCAACGAGCCAAGATTGTAGGCTTCGTTCGGCACGCCCGCCTTCCAGGCCAGCCGTGCGGCTTCCGCACAATCGAATACCGAAATGAACTGGTAAGGATTCTTACCCGAACCGATCATCGGCACCGGCAGGTTCATGTCGATCAACTTGAACAGCTTGGACAGGATGCCGAGACGGCCCGGTCCGATGATCAGGCGTGGCCGAAACAGCGATATCTGCATGCCCCGTTCACGCCAGCCTGCGGCCATTTCCTCAGTCCGCCACTTGGACAAGCCATACTCGCCCAGCGGCGAAACTGGATGCTCTTCCGTCATCGGATAGGTGACGGTGTGGCCATAGATCATGTCGGTAGTGAAATGCACCAGCCGGTTGGCCCCGGCCCGGTCCATGGCGGCGACGATATTTTCCGTGCCATGCACATTGACCGGCCAGAAAAAGTCGTGCCGCTTTGAGCGCACCTGGATCGGCGACAGCATCTTGGCCGACAGGTTGTAGACCATATCATCGGCCTTGACGCCGACGGCCGATACTGAGGCCGGATCGGTCACGTCGCAGCGGGCGAATTTCACGGCCCGATGATAGTGCGGCAGTTCCGACTTGGCGATATCGGCCACAATGACCTCTTCGCCATCCTTTGCCAGCTTGGGTGCAAGATGACGGCCGACGAAACCGTCGCCGCCGAAAATGATGTGCCTCATTGGGTCAACTCACTGGTCTGGATTGAACTTGAAGATTTGGACGCGCCGGCTTCCCTGGAATGGCCTTCACCGCCCTGGGCAATCAGGATCGTGCCGACGCAAATCGCTGCGATGCCGGCGATGCGGTAGGCGTTGAGATCCTCGTGGAAGACGAAATAGGCGAACACAGCCACTGCCACATAGGCGAGACTGAGAAACGGATAAGCGAAAGAAAGCTCGACCTTCGACAGCACAAACAGGTGCGACGCCATCGAAATTACAAATGTGCAAAGCCCGAAAAATACCCATGGGCTGAACACGATCTGCAAGATGCGTATGAGCGGATTGACGCCCTCAAAGCTCACCGAACCCATTGTCATCATACCCTGCTTGAGCATCAGCTGGGCAGCCGCGTTGGTCATCACTGTAAACAGAATGAAGCCGATATATTTCATGTCCGTTCCCCTTGATTGAGGCATACCAGACAGGAGCAAACAAACCGCTCGCAGCTTGTTTCAAATTGTCTGTATTTCATCGAGACATCGATCCGGGTCATCTTCCGCTTACTCCGCAGCGTGCGCAAAGGTGGTATTTTGGGCCTTCAGCATGAAGGCGGTGCGCCGCCAGAAATCCGAAGCGAAAACAGGATCGCGAAAGCCTTCCAGCACAGGCCAGTTCACGAAGGACGCGTCGAATGTTTGTGGCGACATACGTGCATCCTTGTAGGGATTGACCGCCCCGCCAGCCTCGACGGTGATCCGGTCGAGTTCGGCCAGAAGCTCGAGTGTGGCTACACCACGATTGGCGAAGTCGAGCGTCAGCGTATAGCCAGCCCGGGGAAACGACAGCAGGCCGGGCGAACGCATGGCGCCAAACCTTTTCAACACCGTGAGAAACGACGCCTGCCCAAATCGATGCGAAGCTTCGAGCAGCGCTGGAACGGCTACGGCGGCCGCGCTAAACGGGATCACGCTCTGATGCTGAAACAGCCCCTTTGGTCCGTAGAGCCGGTTCCAGTTGCGCACACCGTCAAGCGGGCAAAAGAAGCTCTGCCATGGCGACAAACGCGGACCTGCGTTGCGAAGCTTGGACCAACGGTAGGCGGCGTTGAACGCACCGATGGCTGGCCCCGACAACACGGCAAATGGCGGCTGGAACGGCACTGTTGGCCGCCAGGTTGAACCCGCTGTCGAGCCACCACCGGGCGCATGATTGCCGGTCAACAGGACGCCGCGTCCAAGATTTTTTCCTCGCGCCAACTGATCGATCCACGCGACCGCGTATTCATTTTCGTCGTCGGCTTGCTCGGCCATTTCAAAATATTGCTGTACCGTTGTGAAAGGCTGCGCCCTTTCCTCAACCGAGCTTGACCCAACCGGCATCAAGCGGATTCCGGCGGATAAAATCAGACCGGTCAGCCCCATCCCGCCAATCGTGGCGGCGAACAATTCGGCGTTTTCGGTACGTGAACAGCGCCGCGCCACGCCATCCGACCGCAGCAATGTGAACCACTCCACGCACTGTCCGAACGATCCGCGGCGGTGATGGTTCTTGCCATGAATGTCATTGGCGATTGCGCCGCCAATGGTGACGAATTGCGTGCCCGGCAGGATTGGCGGAAAAAGCCCGACCGTCTCGCCAGCTTTAATCAAATCGCCAAGAAAGACGCCCGCGCCGACCTCAGCCACGCCAGTCGACGGGTCAATAGCGACAATGCGATTTAAAGAACGCATGTCAGCGACGACGCCGTCGGCGTTCATACAGCTGTCGCCATAGCTACTACCATTGCCATAAGCGAGAAGCGTCGGTCCGGCTACCGCTTGCTGCTTCAAGCGTTCGATCGCTTCGCTGGCGCCAACAACAGGACTTGGACGGCTGGCGCGTCCAAAGGCTTGCAGCGCCATGATCATCCCACCAGCGATGCTGTGAACAAAAGTACCGCGCCGATCACGGCCATTAGCTGGCTACGCCAGTCGCTGACGATGAAAACGACCGGATCGTCATGCAGCTCATCGCGGCGGGCCAGTATCCAGACCCGCATTGTCATGTAGAGAACGATCGGGGCGAGCGGCCAGACCAGCCAAGGCTCGGCATATTGTTCGCGAACCGCAGCGCTGTCGATGTAGAGCGCCAAGACGAGTACCGACGAGAACGCCGACGCCATGCCGGCCTGTGCGACAATATCCTGATCCTCTACCCGATAGCCCCGCCCCGCCATCCGCTCTTTCGGATCGAGCGTCGAGCCGCGCAATTCGACATAGCGTTTCACCAGCGCCAGCGAGAGGAAGAAGAAGGTCGAAAAGGCCAAAAGCCAGAACGATGGCTCAATGCCGGTCGCAGCAGCGCCGGCCAGCACGCGCATAGTGTAGAGGCCAGCCAGCATGATAACGTCGAGCAAAAGCATGCGCTTGACCGAAAACGAGTAGGCGGTCGTGGCCAACAGGTAGACGCACAACACGCCTAGAAACTCGATCGGCAACAGCAGAGCGACGCCAAAACTGATCGGCAGAAGGATCAGGATAGCGATCATGCCCGCCTTCATTGAGACGATGCCGCTTGCAAGCGGCCGTTTGCGCTTTGTCGGATGTTTGCGGTCGAGCGCCAGGTCAAAGAAATCGTTGACGATATAGATCGCCGACGCGGCCGCGCTGAACGACACGAAAGCAAGCGCAACGGCGATGAGCATCGAGACGTTGAGATAGGCGTGGTCCAGCACCATCGGCACCGCGATCAACCCGTTCTTCAACCATTGATGGACCCGCAGCATGCGGGCATAGTCCTTCCAACCGGCTTTGGCGGGAGCCATCAGTTCCGCGCCATGTTCCGCCTGCCAGCGCGCTGCGGCGCGGTCGGGCGATACAACAATCGCGCGTCGCGCCGCATCAAAGACGCTCACATCGTGAGAGCTGTTTCCGGCATAGTCAAAACCCGCGTCTCCGTAGGCGGCGACCAGAGCCGCACGTTTACGCGCACATGTCAGGTTGGTTCCGTTTTCGGTCGCCAGCACCTCATCGAAAAGTCCGAGATGACTAGCCACCGCATCCGCGAATTTGCGCGGCGTCCCTGTCGCGAGGATCAACCGCCTGCCGGTCGCCCTTTCGGCGGCCAGCCGCTCCAGCATCGCCTGTCGATAGGGCAGCGCCGATGCGTCGAGGTCGACCCGTTCAGCTATTTCCTGCTTCAAACGCGCCGGCCCGTGGAAGAGCCAGAATGGCACCATAAATATCGCGAGCGGCTGTTGCCGCAGCAATTTGAACAGGCCTTCCCAAAGTAGGTCGGTTGCGATCAGCGTGCCGTCAAGGTCAACAGCGAGAGGAACCGCATTTGTTTCCGATCTAACGTCCATCGTTCTGCCCCGAGCTTTTCGCCTCTTGTCGGGGTGCAACCTATGATCGCCATGCGGAAATTGAGTTAAGTTTGGCGCGGGTCCCCGGCCAATTTCGTGCTCATCGTTTACAGCTGCCTAACGGAAAACATAAAAGGCCGGACACCTGCCCGGCCTGCACGATAATGAAGGCGTTGGCGCCTTATTTGATACGGCCAACGCCGCCCGAAATCTCGATTGTTTCACCACCGGTCAGCGCCTCGCGGTCGCCGTTTGGCATGGTTACGAAACAGCCATTGGCGCAAAACTGCACGGTCTCGCCGGCGCCAAGGGCGATCTCTTGCTTGCTGCCGCCTTCCGTCACCGTGATCGTACGCGGTTCACTATCGAGATTGACCGCGCTTGCCGCATAGGCTGAGCCGGTCAGCGCCAAAAGTGAAGCGGCCAGGAGAATAGACTTGACCATATCTGGTGTTCGGCCCATCGGGCCGCCTCTGATTGCGAGGCGTATTGGCCTCTTGGAGCGAAGATATAGGATAAACAATCTGAACGGCAACTGAACGAGCCGAAATCAGACCGCTCAGCCCCGCCTGCGCGGCGGTCTGGCCTTGGTTTTCGCCTCGGCCGGTGGCGCGTCGACAGGTCCGCTCTGCTGTTTCTCCTCAACAACGACAGCAACTGGCGGCCGGAGCGTGTAGGCAAGCTCAATACCTTCGCGCCTGAACGCATCGACGACGGCGAAGCGCAGATCATTGCGTACCTGCCCGCCTGTGCCAACGTCCGCCACGAACGCCCGCACCTCAAACTGCATCGCCGTGTCGGAAAAACCCTGAAACAGAACAGCAGGTTCAGGATTGCGCAACACGAGCGGATGCGCCTTGGTCAAATCCATCAGCGCATTGCGCACCTTGTGTGGGTCGGACGCATAGACGACGTTCACCGGTACTTCGATCCGGCCCAACTTGTTTCGATGGGTCCAGTTGCCGACGGCGCCGTTGATCAGGATCGAATTGGGCAGGATGACCGTCTGGCGTTGGAAAGTTTCAATCTCGGTGGCGCGGACGCTGATCTTCCTGACCGTGCCCGAAATGGCGCCTGCTTCAACCCAGTCACCGACCTTGAACGGCCGTTCCGCCAACAGAATCAGGCCAGATACAAAATTGGAGACGATGTTCTGGAGGCCAAAGCCGATACCGAGCGAAAGACCGCCAGCGACCAGAGCCAGATTGGACAGGTCAAGGCCCGCAGCCGAGATTGATATCAATGCTGCAATCGCAAGCCCGGTATAGCCGACAACAGTACGGATGGAATTACGCACACCAGGGTCCACGCGACCGCGCGCCATTACCGTACCGTCCAGCCAGCGCTGGAAATAACGCGTCAGAAAATAGCCAAGCGCAAAAACGCCAATTCCAGTCAGGATGGCCAGCGGCGAGAAGGAGAAAGTGCCAATCTGGAAGCCATTGGCGGCTTTGGTGAGCCAGGCCGCGATGTCACCCGGCTGGAATCGCAACTGAAACAGGACGAGCGGCACAAAAAGCAGCGCAAGCAGCACATTGATGATCACGCTTGACAGCACGCCATACTGGTCAAGTTTGGCGTCGTCGACGCCTTTGTCCGTCTTCATCCATTGACCGGCCGCTGTTTCAGCAAACCCGCCCTCATCAGAAATTGCGCGCGAGGCAAGCAAGCCGATATAGGCTGTCGTCACCAAGGTGCCCGTTAAAACAATCTGCTGCGAGATGAACTGGGCGAGGCTGATAAAACCGGCCATCGCGGCAATGATGGAGCCAAAGCCGAGTAAGAAGAGAACCAGCCGGAACCATAGCGGCCAGGGCCTCGACTTGCCGGTCTCATCCACGAACGGCTTCACCTGCCCGACCGAAACGATCAGCAACCCGCTGATGACCGCTGCAACCAGGCTCTTGATGATGGTGGTCGACAAGGGCGAATTCAGCCGGTCGCTAATGATGGCGGCGAACCCGTCCAATCCGACCACGAGCCCCAGCGCCGTCACGAGCCAGATGATAATTCTGGCAGGCGCCGGCTCTATTGCGATAAGCCGCCATTTCGGCATGTCCGGCGACAGGATCGACCGGCTCAGGCGATTGACCAGAAACGCGATGACTATCACGCCGATCAACCCGTCCAGATAGGCAGCCATATCCTGGTTGAGAACACCGTAACTCTGATATAGCCCGCTGACGAGCGCGAGAAAAACAATCAGCGCAACGGAGGGCAGAAGCGTAGACCAGAATGCGACCGAAAGCCGGCTTATATAGCTCGGCTGTTCTACGGCGGGATCGCGCCGGACCATGCGGCCAAACAGCCGCCGTCCAAGGAAGCTGGCGATGAAAGCTGCGCCAAACGCCAGAACAGTCGCCAGCATGAGCGACTGCGACTTGAAACGAAACGCAAACCGGAGCGATGCGCCAACCCTTTGCCGGAATGACTCACCCTCATTGAGTATGTCCGTGACGACCTGGCTGCTCAGCATGTCGCGAATGCTGTAGCGTTTGGTCAACAGGTTGGTGAACAGATCACGGCGCAGATTGGCGATCTTGTTGATCAGCCCGTTGACACGGACGGAGAGGTCCTCCGCCTTGCCCAGCGTCACGTTGATCTCTGCTTTCTCAGCGGTCAGCGCCTTGCGCTCGTTAGATACCAGTTCTGATTCGGCAGCCTCTGCGCCAGTGGCCGGCGCAGGACCCAATTCCTGCAGCCGGGCATTTATCTCGCTCAGTCTCGGTCGGAAAGCCACGCCGGCGGCCAACGTTTCGCGCAGGATGTCTTCCAGTTCCAACCGCGCATCGACCAGTTTGGCGTCATCCTCCGCGTTGGCGGCGATAGTATTGGCGACAGCGTCCGTACGCGCCGTCAGTCTGGCCAAAGCCGATACCTGTTCCGACACCAACGTGGAGACCGCAGCCTGTTGTGGCTCGGCATCCTGAGCGGCGGCGGCGCCGATCAGGAATGGCAGCAACAGGATGACAAAGGCTGTCCGCCGGATCAGATCAAACATCGCAACACAAAAATTGAGGCGCGCCCCGATTCGCTAAAGGTGGCGGTCAAATCGAACGCTTGCAAGAGCATGCGACCCTCACGCAGTCTCCAAGCTACACGTCGGCACATCGAAAAGCAGTGGCGTTTTCCTATTGTACGCAGGCGGCGGCGCACACTAGGCTCCCGCACAACCCAAACCTGGAGCATTCGTATCCGCATGGCGGAATATTCGGCATTTGCGCTACTCCGGAACGCGCTGACAGGCAACCGCGACTGGAAACCCGCATGGCGCAAGCCAGAACCCAAACCTGAGTATGACGTCATCGTCATCGGCGGCGGCGGACACGGCCTGTCTACCGCCTATTATCTGGCCAAGGAGCACGGCATCACCAATGTAGCGGTGCTGGAGCGCGGTTATCTTGGCTCCGGCAATGTCGGGCGCAACACCACCGCGGTTCGCTCCAACTACATGATGCCAGAAAGCATCCGCTTCTACGAACACTCGATGAAAATGTGGGAGAACCTGTCTCACGACCTCAACTACAACGTCATGTTTTCACAGCGCGGCGTGCTCAATCTCGGACATTCGCCGGCCCAGCTCGACGATTTTGCCAAGCGTGGCAACGCCATGCGCCACCTTGGCGCCGACGCCGTGTTGATGACGCCCGCCGAAATCAAGAAGCTGATGCCGATCATCGACATCTCAGCCTCGGCGCGTTTTCCGGTTCTTGGCGGGCTGATGCAGTGGCGCGCCGGCACCGCCCGCCATGACGCCGTCGCCTGGGGTTATGCCCGCGGCGCGGACCGGCGCGGCGTCGACATTCTGGAAAATTGCGAAGTCACAGGCTTCCTCAAGGATGGCGACCGGGTCGTTGGCGTCACCACCTCGCGCGGCGAGATCCGCGCCAAAAAGGTCGCCGTCGCCGTCGCTGGCTCGACCGGCCACGTCATGCGCATGGCCGGCATCGACCGCCTGCCGATCGAAAGCCACGTGCTCCAGGCGTTTGTCTCTGAATCGCTCAAGCCAATCCTCGACACCGTCGTCACCTTCGGCATGGGCCATTTTTACGTCTCGCAATCCGACAAGGGCGGCCTTGTCTATGGCGGCGACATCGACGGCTACAATTCCTACGCCCAGCGGGGCAGTCTGCAGATTGTCGAAGACGTGCAGTCCGAGATGGTGGCTCTATTCCCAAGCCTCGCGCCGGTGCGCGTGCTCCGCTCCTGGGGCGGCGTCTGCGACATGTCGATGGACGGCTCGCCGATCATCACCACCGGCCCCCTGCCCGGCATGTATCTGAACTGCGGCTGGTGCTACGGCGGCTTCAAGGCGACGCCCGCTTCGGGTTTCGCCTTCGCATACACAATTGCCAAAGACCGTCCGCACGACATCAACGCCCCAATGACGCTTGACCGCTTCTATCGCGGCGCAGTGATCGACGACAAGGGCCAGGGCGCAACGCCGAGGCTGCATTGAGATGCTGATTTCCTGTCCCTATTGCGGCCCGCGTGATGTCGCGGAATTCATCTACCAGGGCGACGCCAACCGTGTCAGGCCAAACCCGATGTCACAGGATATCGGCGCATGGAACGAATACATCTATGACCGGCTCAACATCGCTGGCGACCAGAACGAGTTCTGGCTGCATTCAGGCGGGTGCCGGTCGCATCTGTTTGTTGTGCGCAACACGCTCACCCACAAAATCTCACATGTCAGTCTTGCCCGCGACCGGCTCGCGCCCGCAGCAGGCGCTGCCCCGTTGAAGGCCGCGGCGCCTGCGCGCATGCCGGCTGCAAAGCGTGTCGCAAAACCGGCCCCAAAAACCGCCAAGTCACGGGGCGCCAAATGACCGGGCGGCGCACAGTTTCGGGCGGACGGATCGATCGCCGTCGTCAGATTTCCTTCATCTTTGACGGCAAGTCTTATTCCGGCTTAGCCGGCGACACTTTGGCCTCCGCGCTGCTGGCGTCGGGGGTCAAATTGTTTGGCCGATCCTTCAAATATCACCGTCCCCGCGGCGTCTTTTCGGCTGGCGTCGACGAGCCGAACGCGCTCGTGACGATCCTGCGCGGCGCAGTCCGCGAACCCAACATACCCGCCACCCAGGTCGAAATATTTGAAGGCCTGATCGCCGAAAGCCAGAATCGCTTTCCTTCGCTCGCTTTCGACGTCCACGCAGTCAACCAGCTTGGCGGCAAGTTGCTTGGCGCAGGCTTCTACTACAAGACCTTCATGGGTCCGGTCATCGGGCCGCTTAAGGGCACGCGGTTCTGGATGTTTTGCGAGCACTTCATCCGGCGCTCGGCCGGTCTGGGCAGCGCCGGACGCGAACCCGACAAGGCGCGTTATGAGCGCATCAACGCATTTTGTGATGTTCTCGTAGTTGGCGCGGGCCCTGCAGGGCTCGCGGCTGCGCGCGCCGCAGCAGAGGCTGGCGACCGCGTCATTCTGGCCGAGATCGACCCTGTCCTGGGCGGTTCTGCAAAATGGTCTGGCGAGACAATCGATGGCGCGCCCGCCAGCGACTGGGCGGCGGAACAGGCCGGGGCGCTGTCTGATCTTCCCAATGTGCGCGTTCTGCCGCGCACCACCGTATGGGGCTATTACGACGGCAACACGCTGGCGGCCATCGAACGAGTCGGCGACCACAAAGCCGCGCAGCCTCCAGGCGAACCGCGCCACCGGAACTGGACCATCCGCGCCAGGAAGGTCGTGCTGGCGACCGGCGCTCTGGAGCGGCCCATTGTCTTTCCAGGCAACGACCGGCCAGGCGTCATGCTGGCGAGTGCAGCGCAACGCTTCGCGGTCGAGTTTGGCGTGCTGGTTGGGTCAGAGGTCGCCCTGTTCACCAACAATGACGCCGCTTATGCGGCAGCGCTCGCCATGAAGCAGGCCGGCGTCACTGTTGCAGCCATCATTGATGTCCGCCCTGACCTGTCAGACGACGCAACCACGGCCGCCCGGCAATGTGGCGCCCGCCATTTTGTCGCCAGCGCAATTGTCGGCACGGACGGTGGCAAGAAGCTCAAGGGCATTCGCATACAGCCCTTCAATCTTGCAACCAACGCAACGTCCGGCGATGTCCAGACTATTGCAATTGACGCCCTGCTCGTATCGGGCGGCTGGTCGCCCGCCATGCATCTGGCCAGTCAGGCAGGCGCGAAAGCGCAATGGGACGACCATCTCCAGGCATTTCTACCTCCCAGGCCGGCGCAGGACTGGGCTGGCGCAGGCGCATTCAATGGCAGCTTCTCCACTGCCACAGCCATCGCGGAAGGCATGCTTGCCGGCGCTGAGGCCGCAGGCGCAAAACGCGCGCGCAATCCGAAAGCTGTTTCTGTCGATACCTTTGCAGCAGACGCCGCTCCGGCCCCGGTACTGGAAATCCATCCTGCGGGAGCCAAGGGCAAAGCCTTTGTCGACTTCCAGCATGACGTGACTGCGGATGACGTGCGGTTAGCTCGCACCGAAGGGTTTGTCTCGGTTGAACATCTGAAACGATACACTACGCTTGGCATGGCGACCGATCAGGGCAAGAGCTCTAATGTGCCCGGTCTGGCAATTATGGCCGCCGAGCTCGGCAAGGCGATTCCGGAAGTCGGCACAACGCGCTTCCGCCCGCCCTATACGCCAGTTTCTGCCGGCTCTCTTGCGGCGGAACGTTATGGCGACATCTTTCCAGACCGGCTGACCCCGATGCACGACTGGCATGTCGCACAGGGCGCAGAAATGATGCCGGCCGGTCTTTGGCATCGTCCGCGCATCTACGGCCAGCCTGGCGAAACTATCGAGCAAGCCTATGTGCGCGAAGCGCGGGCTGTGCGTGAAGGCGTTGGCATTGTCGATGTCTCGACGCTGGGCAAGATCGCGGTTCAGGGGCCGGACGCTGGCGAATTTCTGGATCACGTCTACACCAACCTGTTTTCGACGTTGCCGATCGGCAAGGCGCGCTATGGCCTGATGCTTCGCGAGGAAGGCATCGCCTTTGACGATGGCACCACCTGGCGCTTGTCGGAGAATGAATTCCTGATGACCACGACCACCGCCAATGCCGGCAAGGTCATGCAGCATCTCGAATATTACCTCGACGTGATCTGGCCCGGCCTGCGCGTTCACGTCACGTCGGTCACCGACCAGTGGGGGGGCGCCGCAATTGGCGGGCCGAAATCCCGCGATGTGCTGGCCGCCTGCGTCACCGGCGCGAAAGTTGACAATGAGTCGCTGCCCTTCATGGGCATCGTCAAAGGCGAAATCGAAGGAGCGCCGGTGATGATATGCCGCCTCTCTTTCTCCGGCGAGCGCGCCTATGAAGTCTATTGCGGCGCAGGTCACGGCCAGCACGTCTGGGATGCCCTGATGCGTGCCGGCAAGCCATTTGGGATAGTCGCCTACGGCATGGAGGCGCTGGGCGCGCTGCGCATCGAAAAGGGCCATGTCACCGGCGCAGAGATCGATGGGCGCACCACCGCGCATGACCTGCATCTCGACTGGATGCTTTCAAAAAAGAAACCCTACATCGGCTCGCAGACCAAGGACCGCGAAGGCTTGATCGCCGAGGGGCGGCTGCAACTCGTTGGTCTGTTGTCGCTCGACAATCAGGCGCTGAACGGCGGCGCGCATGTGGTCGAACAATTGACCGAAGGCGAGCCACGCAACTCAATTGGCCACCTCACCGCCTGCTGCTATTCGCCCGCGTTGAATCGTTATGTCGCTCTCGCCCTGATCAAGGATGGATCATCGCGCATCGGTCGCCGCGCATACATCTCCGACCCGCTACGAGATCGCTACGGACCGGTCGAAATTGTCAGTCACCACATGTTCGACCCTGAAGGAACCCGAATGCATGGTTGAGCAACAGTCTCCTTTGGGCCCCGTCTACGCACCTGGGCCGCATGGCCATGTCGCCGCCGGCATCGGCGTCGTCCTTTCGGAAAGCCAGCCAGGCTCTATCGTTCAGGTCGCCGCCTGGCCTGGCCGCGAAAGCACAGTTGCCGGTCTGATCCGGCATGCAACCAGCCTCGAGGTGACAAGCGAACCGGGCGACGGCGCGTCGAGCGCCAGGCGCGCAGCCTTCGGCGTTGCACCTGGCCGCTTTCTGGTTGTCGATGAAGAAGAAGACCTTGCCACTGCGCTGGCCGCCGCGATCGGTCACGAAGAGGGTTCGGTGACTGACCTTTCACATGGCCGCACGGCGATCCGCATCGAAGGCCCGAAAGCAGAATGGGTGCTCGCCAAGCTCTTCGCTATCGATTTTGCGCTCGCGGCCTTCCCAACTGGCAAAGGTATCTCGACAATACATCATGAGGTCTTCACGCAAATCCAGCGCACCGGTCCGGCCCGCTTTGAGCTCTATGTCTTCCGCTCATTCGCCCGCTCGTTCTGGAAAACGCTCGGCCACGCCGCCGAAGAGACCGGGTATGAGGTGAGGTAGGTGCACCCCCTTGCAGTAAGGGGGAAAAGGCCGCTCAATATCCCCGGGTTGGGGGGCGCGCCTGGCGATGCGGCATTGCATGTTCGCTGTGGGGTTGTTTTTGGGCTGGCTGTCGGCTGCTTTGGCCGGTCCTTTGCCCATTTCTACGCCCGAAGGCCTTCCGCTACTTAGCCGGGACAAAGCCTATCAGGACAATCTCAGCGCTCTGGCAGAAAGGAGCGGCGCTGTTCTGGAAGCCGCCACAACTGAGGATGCGGCCAGGGTCGAACGTGAAGTTCGCTCTCTTTTGGCCGAAGGCGAAGCCTATATCAGTGGCAAATACGGTCCAACCAGCCGGGCGATGGCCGTCTATCTATCTGAAACTTTGTCCTACCCATGGTTCCTCAACGATGTCGAAGGCTTCGTTGAGCGCGGGCGGCGTGCCGTCGCGCTGGAGCGGTACGCTGTCTCCAACGCCGTCTTCTTCGAAAATTTCATTCCCTACCAAGCGGGATTCATGGACATAGGCTCGGTGGGCCTGTTCCTCGATACGGCGTTTGATGTCGCAGCCGAAGCCGATGAGAATGGCGAGGTGGACAACGCCGCGCGTGTCCGCGCCGCCGCTTTCGAAATCGCGCAGGCTGATTTCATCGGCAACGGCGCGCGGCTGGCCATCCGAAAGCTGCGGCGCAGCCCGTTGATTACGGAGCCACAGAAATCCGCCAATGCGGTAGTGATCGGCCTCTCGAAGACTGTTCGTTCCTTCAGGGAGTTTGAATGGCGCATCAGTGCCAACTACTTCGGTGAACCAGGGACCGCGATGCGTGCGAGCGCAGAAGCATTGCTGGAGAGTGATGCAGCTTTGATCGAGCAGGCGCCTAATTTGGACGTCGACGCCTCCTCCATCCTGTTGCCGGCGATGGTTCCGCTGCAACATGTCCAGCGCCAACTCAAGGACGACGAAGCTCTGATTGTCGTGGTCCCCGGGAACCTCCATTTCCACGTGTTTGTTGTTACGACGACTGGCTTTGGGTGGGAAAAGACGGAAGCAAACTGGATCAAAATTCAGGAGCATGTTGACGCTGTGCGCTCCGCAATGGGCGTTCCGTCCGCTCGCGGAGCGGTCAGGCTGGAGATAGACAAGACCGCCGAAGCAGCGGTGGAGACAAATGCCGCCTGGCTCTTCGCAAATCTGCTCGGATCATCTGCCAAAACATTCCAAGGCAAAAGGCGTTTGCTTGTTGCAGCATCAGGCTTCGCATCAACGGTCCCGCTCGCGCTATTTGTGAAATCCATTTCGGCTGAACCAGGCGAAATGGCAAAGGCGGACTGGCTTGTCCGCCATCATGCGATCCAGGTTATTCCTGCGGTCGAGATGTTGGCAGATCGACAGTCGCAAGCCGTGAACGGCGGCGGCTACCTCGGCGTGGGTGACCCAAACTACCAGCACGGCAAGACCGTCGTTCAATCGTGGGAGGCAAGCGATGCGACCCGAATGGTCTTTTCACTGGCGCCGCTGCCGGAAACACGAAGCGAAATCGAAACAACTGCAGAGAATTTCAGCATAGGCCCACGACAGATATTGCTCGGTGAGGCTGCGACCGAGGACGCCATCGGCAAACTGAACCAATCGGGTGGCTTGTCCGGCTTCAACGTCATCCACTTCGCCACCCACGGCCTGGTTATGGGCGAAACCACCGACTTCAACCCGACTGGACTGGCCATGACTCCGCTTTCGCGAAAGGAACGGCAAACCGTCATAGCGAATGACAACGTCATGATTGACGCTGACGGGCTCTTCACCCTGCCCGAGATCGCCAGCCTGACACTCGGAGCCGAGCTGGTCATCCTGTCAGCCTGTGACACCGCGAGCCAGGAAAACATCGACACTGGAGGATTTGGAGGTATCGCCTCAGCTTTTATCGACGCCGGCGCCAGGAAGGTCTATGCTTCGCATTGGCCGGTTAATTCGCAGGCGGCGGTAGAGCTGATTGTCGCCGCTACACGTGGCCTCACGGCCAACGAGCCCGACGAAGCGCTTCGCCAGGCCTCTCTCGGCATGATTGCACAGGGTGGAGCCAAGGCGCATCCGCGCTACTGGGCCCCGTTCAGTGTCTATGGTTCACCATAACGAAGAGCCTCTGCGACAGACCCCGCCTCACAAGAGTTTGATTTCACGGGCGAACACAACCCGGTAGGCTAACCTCTGTCGGCGAACAATCGTTTCCAAGGCGAGGCAGCTTCCAGTCAGCTTCGTCTGGCGCGGGCGTTCTCTCCTCGCCCGCGCCTTTTCAAATATGAGCGACTTGTCGACATGCTTTCATCTTCCCGTTAGGTTGCGCGTGAGCAACCGCATGAGACCGTATGACTGAACAGCGCAAATTCTGGTGGGGTGATCTTCCGGCTTCCGCTTTTGCGCGCATTGACGCCGAAAAGACCATCGCAATCCTGCCGGTTGCGGCAATTGAGCAACATGGTCCACATCTGCCATTGTCTACAGACAGCGCCATCATGGAAGGCATGTTGGGGCATGTGTTCGGCCAGCTGCCAGCAGCGCTCGACGCCCGTTTCCTTCCGATCCAGCAGATCGGCAAATCAACCGAACACATCCGCACTCCTGGTACGCTTACCATTTCACCCGCTGCCTTGATTGATGCCTGGACCGACATTGGCGCATCTGTCGCCCGTGCAGGGATCCGCAAACTGGTTGTGGTCAATTCGCATGGCGGCAATGAAGAAGTAGTCGGCATTATGACGCGCGAATTGCGCGCACGCTTCGACATGCTGGCAGTGAAGACCAGTTGGGAGCGTTTCGGCCATCCCGCCGGGTGCTACAGCACCAGCGAACTGCGCTTCGGAATTCACGGCGGCGATGTGGAAACGTCGCTGATGCTGCATTTCCGGCCCGATCTGGTCGACATGAAGAAGGCGGGGAGTTTTGCTTCAGCCACAAAGAAAGCCGAACAGACCTTCAAACATCTGAAACCTCAGAGCCCGCACGCATTCGCCTGGCTGGCGCAGGATCTGAACCCCGCCGGCGTCGTTGGCGACGCCGCCGCCGCGACCGCCGAAAAGGGCCGGCTCACCGCCGAACACCAGTCGGCCGGTTTCGTCGAACTCCTCAACGACATTCGCAAAGCCAAATTGGCGAACTGGATCAGCGGCTGACGATTTTTCCGCCCGCAGAATTCCAGTTGGTCACTATAGGAGACCGATGGGAGAACTCTTTCCAGACCCTGTATTCACCGGCATCCTGGTTGTATTTGCAGTGAGCGTTCTGCGTGCCTATGCCGGCAGAGCGCGCCTTTCGGCATGGAAGCTGGCATTGATCGGCATTGCTGCGGGCTACATCATTCCGCATTCGCTGGCGTACATCACCAGGGCATGGCGCGTCCAACCCGGGCTGCCGGAGCTTCCTGTCGTTACGGGCGATCAACTGCTCTTCGGCGCGTGGATGGCGATCTTCGTGCTGGCCATTGGCCTTCGGCCAAATCAGCCGCCGAGTGTGCCCCTTTGGGTCGGATTGTTGGTCGGCCTGGCGACAATCATCATCTTTCCGCCGCTTGTCGACCGGTTGACGGGCAGTTTTCAACGCGCCTCGCTCCGGCCTGACCTCAATCATTGCGCGGATTGGGTCATGGATCAGGCGCAACCCTGGCAGGTCACCAACATCTGCGACGAACAAATCACCGTGGGGCTTTGCCTGCCACACGAGGAAAATCCTGCGCCATGTGCGCAAATTCATACGATCTTGCCCGGCGCGACCGCACGGTTCGATCCGGGTGGCGCCCAATTGTCGTGGGCGCCTTCCAACCTCAATGGCTCAACTGTAGTAGCCTGTCGCCCGCCTGCACGTCCTTCGCGAATGCTCTCGGTCATGGGACGCGGATATGATGGCGTGTGTCTGCCACCGGGTTGAAAACATCGAGCCAAGGTGGGATTTCAGCCTTCGAGCTTCAACCCGAACGGCACGCCCTCCATCGCCTCCGCTCCCCGGCCAATGCCGGCGATCGCGGAAATCATGCGGCCATTGCGGCCCAGCATCGCGTCAGCCATTGCGACCATGCGCGGATTGGGAGTCGCCGTTGGCGATAGCTTGCGTAACTCCTGCGCCAACTCAGCCTCGTCCCGGCCCGGAGATTTAGCGGCGGCGATCATATAGGCGCTGGCGGTTGAGCGGCTAATGCCTGCAAAGCAATTGATCACCAACGGGGCCAGGGCGTCCCATGCCTCGCCAAAATCGAGAATGCGGCGCACATGCGCCTCGCTCGGCGGCGTCAGCCCGTCCTGCGGCTCGGCAATGTCGTGAAAATTCAACAGCAGGTGCTGTTCAGGACCAAGCCTGGCGGGCCGCGCCATCAGCGTCCCCTCGGCCAGCAGCGAAAGCAGCCGGCCCGCGCCCACCTCCTCCACCGTTGCGGGAACCCTTTCCAGTGAACACACATAGATCATCTGCGCCGTATTCCCTTTGTCTCTTTCGCTTCGCACCACGCGCCAAGCGCCCGCTCCAGCCGGTCCCATGCCTCTTGCGTGCAGGGCAACCCGCATCGCAGCTCTTCGGGGCGGTTGGCAAATGCGCGTACAATCACGCCGTTTCGGCCCAACGCCCGATAGATGTCCGGCGCGGCGCCACTGCGCACAATCTGGAACAGGTTGGCTTCGCCTTCAAGCGTCAGGCCGTATGACCCAAAGACAGCCTTGAGCCTTTCGATCTCCACCGTCAGAATCTTGCGCGTTGCGTCACGCCAGTCTGTGTCGGCCAGCGCCTGCAAGCCGTAGCCAAGCGCCGGCCCGGAGATCGCCCAGGGTCCAAGCAGGCTATGCAGTCTGGCTGCGATGGCCTTGGACGCGATCGCGAATCCCAGCCGCACGCCCGCAAGGCCATAAAACTTGCCGAATGATCGCAACACGACGATCGGCAGGCTGTCGACCATCGCCGTCATGCTTTCGCCGGCTGGACAGCAATCCATGAAGGCTTCATCCACGACCAGCAGGCCGCCTCGTTGGCTCAGTTCCTTAGCGAGATCGCACAGCCTGGGCCGGTCAAGCAGCCGCCCATCCGGATTGTTCGGATTGACCACCACCGCAAGGTCAGCAGCCGCCAACGCCGCAATATCGCGTATGATTTCGACCTGATGTCCGGCCAGCGCTGCGGCGCGTGGGTGCTCTTCATAAGTCGGGCCAAGTATTCGCGCCCTGCCTGGCGCAACCATCCCGGCGACCATCGGCAAAAGGAGTTGCGTGCCGGGGGCGGCGGCGACATGCGCCCTCGATGGCGCACCATAGGCGCGTGCCGCAACTTTGCACAGCGCATCAATGCGCGCCGGCTCCGGCAATCGCGTCAGCGCCGTGGCGGGCAAGTCCAAAAGCGGATAGGAGTGCGGGTTGATCCCGGTGGACAGATCGACAAGGGGCAAAGGCGCGTTTGGAAACAGCGCCCGCGCCTTTTCCAGGCTGCCGCCATGCTCCACTGGTTTTGTTGCCGCCTCGCCCATGTTCGCTCCACTTGCCCTCCTGTCAGCTCTATTTGAACTTGCCGCTGGCTATCCGGATCGGCTCTACAAAGCGATCGGCCATCCAGTGACATGGATCGGCAAACTGATCGACCTTCTGGATCGCTGGCTGAACCACGATAGCGATGCTCCCGGCCGTCGCCGCGCTATGGGGGGCTTGGCGCTGGTTGTTCTCATCGGCGTCCCCGCTGGGCTCGCGGCCGCCTTTGCGCTGGCCATGGGCCCGGGTTGGCTCGGTCTGGTCGCCACGGCTTTGGCCGGCTCCGCGCTTCTGGCGCAGCGCAGCCTGGCGGCTCATGTCAAAGCCGTCGCTGACGCTCTGGAAAGTGGCGGCCTCGCCGCCGGCCGCAAAGCCGTCTCCCAGATTGTTGGCCGCGACCCTGATCAATTGGACGAAGCCGCAGTCTGCCGCGCGGCCATCGAAAGCCTCGCCGAGAATTTTTCCGATGGCGTGGTTGCACCCGGCTTCTGGCTGGCGCTGGGGGGCCTGCCGGCCGGCGTCGCCTACAAGGCCGTCAACACCGCCGATTCGATGATCGGCCACAAATCCGAGCGGCACCTGGCTTTCGGCTGGGCTTCCGCCCGATTCGATGATCTGGTCAACCTGCCCGCCTCGCGGCTCACTGCGCTTGCTCTGGTATTGGCTGCGGCCATCACGCCCCGCGCGAATATGGCCGAGGCCTGGCGCGCCGCTTGGCGCGATGCGCCCAAACACCGCTCGCCCAATGCAGGCTGGCCCGAGGCCGCCATGGCGGGTGCGCTCGGTCTGGCGCTGGCCGGGCCGCGCTCCTATGGCGGCCTCACAGTTGATGATGGCTTTATGGGCGCCGGTGGACGGCGTGAAGCAAAACCACAAGATATCCGCCGCGCCTTGCGGCTGTACTGGACCGCCGATGCGATCCTTGTCTGCGCACTGGCGCTTGTCGCCGCAATCAGCCTGCTCTAGCAGACTTGCGCCCGTCAAAATTCGATGCCCTGCTGAGCTTTCACACCTTGGGCAAAGTGGTGTTTGGTCAGACCCATCTCGGTCACTAGGTCGGCGGCCTCTATCAGCGCCGGCTTGGCGTTGCGCCCGGTCACTACCACATGCAGGTCGCTACGCCGCGATCTTAGCCGGGCAACCACCGCATCGAGATCGAGATAGTCATAGCGCAGCGCAATATTGAGTTCGTCCAACACGACGAGGCTGATCTGCGGATCATCCAGCAGTTCTCCAGCCTTGGCCCAGGCGGCTTGCGCAGCCGCAATATCGCGCGCCTTGTCTTGCGTTTCCCAGGTAAAGCCCTCGCCCATCGTGTACCAACGCACCTTGTCGCCAAACGCGGCGAATGCGTCCTTCTCGCCGGTGTGCCATGCGCCTTTGACGAACTGCACAACGCCAATCGTGCGGCCATGCCCCAACATCCTGAGCGCCAGCCCGAAAGCGGCGGTCGACTTGCCCTTGCCCGGCCCGGTATTAACGATCAGCAGGCCTTTTTCCACAGTCTTGCCCGCTACCTCGGCGTCCTGAACGGCCTTGCGTTTGGCCATCTTGGCGCGGTGGCGCTCGGCCTCTTCTTTTGAAAGTTCGTTCATCCCTTTATCCTCATCGGCAGACCGGCGACCATAAACAGAACGCGGTCCGCTCGCGCAGCAATGCGTTGGTTGAGCCGTCCCGCCTCATCGCGAAAACGGCGCGCCAGCGCATTGTCCGGCACGATGCCCAGCCCCAACTCGTTCGACACAACAAACCACGGTCCGCGCGGCGCGGCGAGCACCGCCTCCAGCTCAGCGCATTCCTTTTCAACGTCGCGCTCTGACAAAATTACATTGGTCAGCCACAATGTCAGGCAGTCAACGAGCACTGGCGCGCCAGCCGTGACCGCGGCCAACGAACCGGCAAGCTCAAAGGGAGCATCGATCGTGCGCCAGCCCTTGCCGCGCCGCGCCTGATGATGGCGGATACGCTCCGCCATCTCGTCATCATAGGCTTGCGCTGTGGCGATGTAAGTCCAGGGCGCAGGCAATACAGTCACCAGCGTTTCGGCAAAAGCGCTCTTTCCAGAGCGCGCGCCACCAAGCAAAAAGGTGAGCGATTTATCAGGCAAGACGGCCTTGCAGCGCATCCAGCGTACGGCCAAACCAGCGTTCGCGCACAACCCCAACCAGCCCGCCCAGAATGACCCAGAACACCAGATTGGTGACAGTTGAAGCAACGACAAAATCGTGATGCAGCCGCTCAGGCACTGGCGACGCATAATCTACCGGCTGCGGTGCGCCGATGGCATGAGGCAGCACCAACAGCGCAAGACCAGCCAAAGACCAGCCGACGGTGCCTTTAAACGCAATGAGCGCCAGGCCAGCGGCGGTCGCCACAACAGTCCCGATCCACCATATCTGGCGCGATACGAGGTCTGCTGCAGGCATGGCCGGCAGTTCCGGCGGCAGACCCAGACCCGGCGCCAGCGTGAAAGTGGCAAAACCTGCCAGTCCCCAAAACGCGCCCTGCCGCCAGTTGGCGATGCCGCCAGCCAGTTCAGAGACAACAACAAGAAGCAGCGCAAAGCCGATTCCGGTCAGGGCATTGGCTGCGAACGTATACACTGTCCGCTCCGCCCCGTCGGCGGGGGCCCATGCGTTTTCGTCATGATGATGTTCCGAGGGCGCGACCGTCGCGGGACCGTGGTCATGCGCCGGAGTTCCCGGCGCATGTTCATGCACAGCAGCGCCGCCAGACGCCTCAAAGGCCTCAGCCTCAAGTATCATCGGCACGGTGGTGAATGTCTGGATGGCGGCAAGCGCCAGCCCGGCCAAAAGGCCGGCGATCACCGCGACAAGCACGGTGTTGCGAAGAATCGCCATGAGGAAACGCTTTCAGCTTAGTGGCAGGGGAACGCCATCGAGTGACGATAGTCATGCGCCGCGTTGTGGGCTTCAGCCATGCTGGAGAAACCGACAAAACCGACGATGAAAAGGCCAAGTAAAGCGGCCAGACCAAGCTGGAGAAGACGCGACTGCGAAGAGACTGCGGCGCCAAGGGAAGCGGTTGCGTTCATTTGTTCGTCCTTTCGCCCTCCACCCGAGGGCCCAGAGTATGCCATGCCGCCGGCAGGTCTCCTGGCTCGCGGATTTGCGTTTGACCCTGCCTTCCCGGTTTCCCAGTGGCGCGTCGGGCCAAACAATCCGCCTACAGTTGCGGGGGCAGCCGCGGACTTGGCGCATTTCAGCGCCTGACCGCATTCCCTCTTGGTTCCACTCGGAACCGGCGACATGGCGGACTATAGCCGCAATCGGCGGCGCGGGTAAACCGGAATCCGTCTTCTCATGATATATGCGCGACGCGCGCTTCATTTACCGCCCCTGCGCGGGGTGTTAGCGTCATTGTCAGTTCATGGCGCAGAAGGACAATGCGACAGTTGCATCCTGATTCTAACCAAGAGCCGCCGGCCCCCACGTCTACCGCATGAGCAAGTCTTCCCGATGACCAGTCCAGCCGACCAGAGCGCGCCCGGCAAGAAGCGCATCCGCGCAATCGACATTGCCCGCGGCGTGGCGCTCATCGCAATGGCGAGCTACCATTTCACTTGGGACCTTGAGCTGTTCGGTTATGTCGAACGTGGCCTGACTGCGGTCGGTGGGTGGCGCTTGTACGCGCGCTGCATCGCTGGGTCTTTCCTTTTCCTCGTTGGCGTCAGCCTGGTTCTGGCGCACGGCAAAGGCATTCGCTGGCCCTCCTTCTGGCGGCGCTGGATCATGGTTGCAGGCGCCGCGGCGCTTATCACGCTGGCGACCTGGTTCGCCATGCCGGATGCCTTTATCTACTTCGGCATCCTGCACGAGATCGCGCTGGCCAGCCTGCTGGGCCTCGCTTTTCTGCGCGTGCCCCCGCTGGTCACGCTTGGGGCCGCCGCCATATTTATCCTCGCGCGCAATGTCCTGGACTCCGATATTTTCAACAGTCCCGCCTGGTGGTGGCTTGGTCTGTCTACCGCATATCCGCGATCCAACGATTTTGTTCCGCTTTTTCCATGGTTCGGCATGGTGCTGATCGGGATTGGCGCCGCCAGGCTGGCGCAAGGCGCCGGTTTGTTTGAGAAGCTGCGGTTATGGCGGCCGCCGAGTTGGCTCAACCCGCTCGACTTTGTCGGCCGGCACAGCCTGGCATTCTACCTGATCCATCAGCCGGTGCTGATCAGTCTCGTCTGGCTCGCCGCCCAGATTATTCCGCCGCAGCTTGAAACGCCGCAGGTTCAGTTTCGTCAGGCTTGTGAACGAACCTGTGAAGCGTCGCGCGATCAGGAGTTCTGCGCCCGCTACTGCGTATGCATGCTGGAGGAACTGGAGACAGCTGAAGTTCTTGACCGCGTCCTTGAGTCGGACAACGATCCGCAATTGGGCGTTCAGACCCGCGCACTCGCCGGCTTGTGTTCCGCGCGGTCCGAGCCAGACGCTCAACCGATGGAGGGAGTTCCACAATGAGCGATGCGCCAAACCGTCTGCCCTGGCCGCCAATCATCTATCTGGCGGCAATCGCTATCGCGATTCTGCTCGGCTATTTTTATCCCTTGCCTTGGGCGCCACGACCGATCTCCGACCTGTTGCTGGCAGTTGGCGGCTTACTGGTTGCAGCTGTTGTGGCGATCGACGTCTCCGCTATGCGCACTTTGCGCGCCGCCAAAACCACCATCATGCCGCACAGGGCGTCCGACCATCTGGTCACCAGCGGTCCCTTCTCCTTTTCCCGCAACCCGATCTATTTGGCCAACTCGCTATTGATGATCGCCATCGGCTTCATCGCCGGCAGCGTGTGGTTCATCCTGTTCGCCATTATCGCAGCCTTTATCACTACCAAGCTGGCCATCGAACGCGAGGAAAACCACCTCGAAACGCGCTTCGGCAAACGCTATCGTGACTATGCAAAGAAGGTCAGACGCTGGATTTGAAGCAATGCCTTGGGGGATCAATGACGCCGCATAACAACGCGAAAAAGGGCGACTATGCACAGAGCATCCTTTTGCCGGGCGATCCCTTGCGCGCTCAATGGGTCGCCGACACGTTCCTGGACGATGTCGTCAAAGTAAACACCGTGCGCAACTGCCTGGGCTTCACAGGCTTCTACAAGGGCAAGCGCGTGTCCGTGCAGGCCACCGGCATGGGCCAACCTTCACTCGCCATCTATGTGCAGGAACTCATAACTGTTTATGGTGCCCAAAACTTGATCCGCATTGGCACCTGCGGCGGCATCAATACGAAGGTGAAGGTGCGCGACGTAATCATCGCCCAGGCAGCCTCCACCGACAGCTCAATTGTTCGCGATGCATTTCCAGGCTTTGCATTCTCGCCGATTGGCGACTACAGCCTGCTCAGCGCCGCCGTAGAGCGCGCAACTGACGCCAGTCTGCGCTGGCATGTCGGCAATATGGTCTCCAGCGACATTTTTTATCGCCCGAACGGCTTTTCCGACTACGAACCGCTTTCAAAACATGGCGCGCTCGGCGTCGAGATGGAATGCGCCGCCCTTTACCTTCTGGCCGCCCGCTTCGGCGTCAAGGCGCTGACTGTCTGCACCATGACCGACTGTCTGATCACCCATGAAGAAATCATCGCCGCTGAACGTCAAACATCGCTGCGCGACATGGTGACCCTGGCGCTCGACGTGGCGATTGCCGCACCGGAGAACTGATCAAGTCGTGACGCCAAGCTCGGCCAGCCGCTCCACGCAAGCCTCTTCGGCCTGATCAAGTTCGGCCAGCGTATCTTCGAGGTCGCGCCGCTTCTGACGCAATTCCTCGCGCTTTTCCTCGATGCGGGCGATCATCAACTTGAGCTGCCCGACAGCGCCGGGCGGCTCCTTGTAAATCTGGATGATCTCGCGGATTTCATTGATCGAAAAACCGAGCCGCTTTCCGCGCATGATCTGACGCACCAAATGCCGGTCTGCCGGACGAAACAGCCTTGTGCGCCCACGACGCACCGGGTTGATCAAACCCTCATCCTCATAAAACCGCAAAGTGCGGGTCGAAATATCGAACTCCCGGGTCAACTCGGTGATTGTATAAAATTCGCGCACAGCGGCCTCGTTTCCCCGCATTGCGGCATCGACTCACAGCCCCAGCTTGTCTGCCGATTTACGTAAAAGTCAATTCGCACGGCAGGCGACGGCAAATGTCTTGCCCGCCACGCCCGATTTTGCTTGCGGGCAGCTACCGAACCGCCTAAACGTCGCGCCCTGTCGGAGCCGGTTGCGGCTTCAGGGCGATTAGCTCAGTTGGTAGAGCGCTTCGTTTACACCGAAGATGTCGGCGGTTCGAGCCCGTCATCGCCCACCAGATAGCCATCAGGCGATACTTTGGCGATTCCCCTTAGCCTCGCTCAGGGATGGTCAGCCCTTTCTTGACCGCCGGGCGCGCCAGCGCGCGCTCCAGCCAGAGCGGCACATTTTTCAATGTGCTGTATTCAACCAATTCGCCAGCGCCGTAGAAGCCGATCAGGTTGCGCACCCAGCCGATCATGGAAATATCGGCAATCGTATAGTCCTTGCCCATGATCCACTCACGTCCATCGAGACGTGTTTCAAGAACGCCAAGCAACCGCTTGGATTCTTTCGCATATCGATCACGAGGCCGTTTGTCCTCGTAATCCTTGCCGGCGAATTTGTGGAAGAAGCCAAGCTGACCGAACATCGGGCCGATCGACGCCATCTGGAAATAGACCCACTGGATCGTCTCGTAGCGCCCCGCCCCGTCTGCGGGCAGGAATTTACCTGTCTTTTCAGCGAGATACTGCAATATTGCACCGGATTCAAAGAGCCCCAGCGGTTTGCCGTCCGGCCCATTCGGGTCGATAATTGCCGGTATCTTGCCGTTCGGGTTGAGCGACAGATATTCCGGCAGCCAGGTCTGGTTTTCCATGATGTTGATGAAATGCGGCTCGTAGGCCAGACCCGTTTCCTCCAGCATGATCGACACTTTCACGCCATTGGGCGTAGGCGTCGAATAAAGCTGGATGACGGTCGGGTCTTTTGCAGGCCAAAGCCGCGTCACCGGAAAATCGGAAAGGTCAGACATCACGACGACTCCGGAAATTGATGGACACACGCGAACGTTCCGGCAATCGCCGTCGTCACGCAAGCAACTTACCACAGGCCAGATCGGCTTCTACGCTGCGCTGGCGTATAAGTTAAACTGGCGTCAGATCGTGGGCGTCCGCACCGCGTCTGTCTTTTCGATAGCGTCCAGCACACGCGTATCGCGGCCATAGACGTCGCCGAAATACTCAACTGCCCCGTCCTTGTTTGGCCAGGCGGTAAAATAAGCGAGATAGACAGGAATCTTGCGACTCACTTTTTCCGTCGAATGGCCCTTGGCGAGTTTATCGGCGACATAATCACGTGATTTGCCGAGCACAGCCGCAGCCATTCCGCGCGGATCGGCCAGACGAACACAACCATGGCTGAGAGCCCGCTGGTCGCGCTGGAAGAACTGCTTTTGCGGTGTGTCGTGCATATAGATGGCATGTTTGTTGGGAAACAGGATCTTCAATTCGCCAAGTGCATTGGCTTCACTCGGTTCCTGCCGCACAGCATAGGGGATCTTCGCGCCATAGCTGCCCCAATCGACGGACGATGACGGCACTTGCTGACCCTTGGCGTTGAACACTTGATAGCCGGAGCGATCAAGATAGCCCGGATCGCGGCGCAGCCTTGGCAGCATCTCGTTGACGATGATCGACTGTGGAACGCCCCAGTATGGATTGTAGTCGACCTGCTTGATCTGGTCATAGAAGAAGCTGGTCTGGTTGGTGGTCTTGCCCACCACCGTCCGCATTTTCAGTTGCTCCTCGCCGTTTTCGATATAGCTGGCGGTAAAGGCAGGCTGATTGATGAAGACACGCGTGGCTCCCAGTTCACGTGGCAGCCAGCGCATTTGTTCGAGCGCGACAATAACCTTGTCGATACGGTCCGCCTTGGAGACGCCGGCCAGCGCCTGCACCGTGCGCGGTCCAATAATGCCATCAGCGCCCAATCCGGCGGCCTTCTGCCGAGCCTTGACCAACGGAACAAGTTCCTTGTCGTAGACCGGCGAGTCCTTCAGTCGAAAAAGCGCCTCGCCAAACTGGCCGCCCTCCTCATCGGTCAGATCCTTTGCGAGGATCTTGACCACAAGCGGCATTTCCGGGCTGGACTCGCCTGGACGCAGCAAGAGCTTCGGATCGATACGCACCGCGATCTCAGGTTCGGAGCGCAGGGCTTCAAGTTCGACCCGCAATGCCTGATATTCCGGGCCAGCCGGATGTTGGGCCGCCATCACTCCCGCCAGATCAGCGGTCTGTCCAAGATCGTCAAGGATTTTGGTCAAATCCAGCGGCTTGGCCGGCAAATCATAATAGCCAGACATACGGTTTGGATCGATGCGCGCCCCATTGGCGTCGCGCGCATATCGCAACGCCCGCGCCGAAAGCTCCATCTCAAATCGGCCCAGTGCAGCTTGGTCATTTCCGCCCGGAACCGAAACAGCATAGTCGGCGGGCTCAAGACCGTAACCGGACGCATCACCCAGTATCCGAATCATAACGCGCGCGCGGTCGTTTACTCCCGCAGCGTCGCTCCACATCGGCTCCGGGTCGGCGTTGTAGTGCGAGATCAGCGCCGACGCGATCGACTTCTCTGCCTTCAACTCAAAATCGCCGAGTGCGGCAAAATCTGTTGCGACTGAAGCAGTGACTTCAGATGATACGGCAGGCGGTTCACCATTGGCCGCAACCTTGACAAGCGGCGCCTTCAGCTTGCCGAAATCGACCCGCACCAAGGCATCCGCACGGTATTCATTATATGTCGGCGCCGAGATGACCGGCTTGCTGGTAGTCGCATTCTTGGAAGAAGCTTTCGGCGCCGGCGGCGGAGGGGGGAACTCATTGTGCTGCACGCGCCGCACTACCTTCGGCTTGCCAAACAATGTTTCCAGCAGGTTCTGCGCCTGGACTGATTGGGGCGCGACGAAAGCAACCGACGCAGCGAGCAGCGTCAAAAGCGCCGTTTTGCCAATTCGTGACATCATAATCTGCCGTCCCAACTCCCCGCCTCGACCTGTTCTGAGGCGTTTGGCGCCATCACAACGCATCATTTCATGGTTGATGTATGATAATCGAAAGCTGAACAATATGTTGATACCCATCAACAATGCGTAATCGACTGGGCCTGTTGCCATACAGCCGCAACTTCGGAGGATCACAAAATGCCTAAAGGCTATCGTCAGATGCTCGACGAGGCGAATGCCGAGATCGAAACGCTGTCGCCGGAAGCGGCATCCGAACTGCTAGCGCAGGAAGGCGTGACCTTTGTCGACCTGCGCGACCCCAGGGAGGTCGAGCGCGAAGGCGCAATCCCCGGCGCAAAATTCTGTACACGCGGCATGCTGGAGTTTTGGATCGACCCGGCAAGCCCCTATCACAAGGACTGGTTCGCCAGTGGTGACAGATTCGTATTCTTTTGCGCCGGCGGCTGGCGCTCGGCGCTTGCCGCAAAAACGGCGCAAGATATGGGCCTAACTCCGGTCGCCCATATTGACGGCGGCTTCAAGGCATGGCGCGAAGCGGGCCTGCCTGTCGATGGCCGCGATTAGCGCTAAGCCGCTAAACGGCCGGCAAGCGGCGCGCTAAGAAAATCGACCACAGAATTGACCACGCCGGCATCGGAAATGATCCGCCGGTGGCCCAGCCCCTCACGCCATTCGAGCCGGACATGCGGTCCTGCCTTGGCAACGAGCTCGGCGTGCCGTGGCGAAACCTCACGGTCGTCATGGGCGTGAACAACCAGTGTCTCGATTGGCATGCGCATCAACAATTCGCCGCTTTGGTAGGCGGACAAAGGACGCCCCGCGACGCGTAGAACTTGCGAATTCATGGCAGCTTGACTGCGCGCACCCAGACCGACAACCTCGCCGAACCGCTCGAAAATGTCTCCAAGCACGCTCGGCGACGCGATGGTTACAAGCCTTGCGGCGGGCAAAGCAGCAAGTCCTTCAACCGAGCCTGCAGCTGCATTGATCGCCACCGCCCCGCCGAACGAATGACCGACAATCGCAAAGACCGGCCCAAACCAGTCTGCTGCGGCTTTAGTGGCTTGAACTGCTGTCTTCACATCGAGCCTGCGGCCAGACGACGCGCCATGGCCGGGAAGGTCGAGCGACATCACGCGATACCCTTCTCCGGTCAGCCCCTGGATCAATGCGCGCATAAATTCCGTGCGTGATCGCCAACCGTGGATGACCAGAACATTGCCGCGCGGCTCCCTCCCTTCAGGGCGAAACTCATGCACCGCGACGCAGCCCGCACCCGTCGTCAGGCGGTGGTGGCGCGCGGTCATCATAAAATCAGCTGCGCGCACGACCGCTCGCCGCTCTCCCGGGGTCTGCCGCCTGGGACTGGGGGTGCGGCAAAACAGTTCAAAAGCTGCCCTTCCAGCGAGGTTCGGTGCGACCCGCTCACTTGCAGAAAATGCTGCACGAACTAGTCTGAGGCCTATGGAAGCCATTACCCACCACCTTTTCTGTTCAACATTGAACATAATAGTTCAAGCATGAACAATCCGCAAGAGTCACCCTGGAGCAACCCGCGCTTTCGCAACTGGGTGGCAGTCATCCGCGCCAGCAAGGCGGTTGGACGCGCCTTGGCCAAGGCGCTCGCTCCATTGGATCTAAAGGTCGTTCAGCTGGACCTTTTGATGAATGTCCATCGCCACCCGGGCATATCTCAGCAGGATGTCGCCAATCGCCTGCTGGTTGGCCGCTCCAATGTCACGATGCTTTTGCCGGAGCTTGAGAAGAAGGGGTTGCTCACACGCTCTGCTGACGAAAAGGACAAACGGGTAATGCGGCTTGAGCTGACGCCGAAAGGCGAAGAGCTTTTGTCGCGCGCCTTGCTGGCCTACAATGCCTTGATTGATCGTGTCATGGCGCAAAATAGCGAAATCGAGTGCGCTTTGATCGGCGCGTCAATGGCGCGAATTGCCGACGCGCTGGAGAATGATTGAGCCACGCTAACCCCGGGTCAGGCCCTTGGCGGACAATTCGTCGAGGTATTCCTGCCACATGGCGTCCTGCTCGTGGCCGAGTCGGTGAAAATAGACCCAGGTGAAGATGCCCGTATCGTGCCCGTCATCAAACGTGATGCGCACGGCGTAGTTGCCCACAGGCTCGATCTTTGAGATTGCAACATGGCGCTTTCCAGGCACTGTCACGCGCTGTTCGGGCGAATGTCCCTGCACTTCCGCCGACGGCGACAACACGCGCAGCAACTCGGCCGGCAATTCGAACGGGTTGTGATCCGGAAAGGTCACTGTGAGTAGTCGGCGGTCCTTTGAGACGCGCAATTCGGTGGGGCTGGCCATGGCCTGTGTTAGAGGGAATGCTGGCGCATTGGAAGCGTGTCTCACACCGCGCTATGACCAAAGCATAACGCCACTTAGCCTTGAATTCCGCTATATTTGGCCTGACATTGCGATATTGGATCCGGCGTAGAAGCGAGCGTCGTCTCCATGGGGGTAAGTCGTAGCACATGACAATGATTGATCCATTCGGCCGTGACATCAGTTATCTCAGGGTGTCGGTGACGGACCGCTGCGATTTTCGCTGCACCTATTGCATGGCGGAAGACATGGCGTTTTTGCCAAAAAGGGACCTTCTGTCGCTCGAAGAGCTTGACCGGCTCTGCTCCGTCTTCATCGAGAAAGGCGTTCGCAAGCTGCGCCTCACAGGCGGCGAACCACTGGTGCGCAAGAACATCATGCACCTTGTTGGCCAGTTGTCGCGTCATTTGGCCTCCGGCGCGCTGCAGGAGCTGACGCTGACCACGAACGGGTCGCAGCTCGCGCGCTTTGCCGCCGAACTCGCAGCCAGCGGCGTGCGCCGCATCAATGTATCGCTCGATACGCTTGACCCTGAGAAATTCCGCGCGGTGACGCGCTGGGGCGATTTGTCGAAGGTGATGGCCGGAATAGACGCCGCACAGGCGGCCGGCCTGGCCATCAAGATCAATGCGGTCGCCTTGAAGGACTTCAACGACAGGGAGATCCCCGAAATTATGCGGTGGGCGCATGGCCGCGGCATGGACCTGACCGTCATTGAGACGATGCCTATGGGCGAAATCGACGCCGACCGCACCGATCAATACCTGCCCCTCTCGGTTCTGCGCGCCAGTCTCGCAACAAAGTTTACGCTCACAGATATCGCCTACAAGACAGGCGGTCCGGCGCGTTACGTCGAAGTGGCCGAGACCGGCGGACGTCTCGGCTTCATCACGCCGATGACCCACAATTTCTGCGAAAGCTGCAACCGTGTGCGGCTTACGTGCACCGGCACGCTCTACATGTGCCTCGGCCAGGAAGACGCTGCTGACTTGCGCGCGCCGCTGCGGGCGTCGGAAGGTAACGAACTGCTGGCCAGCGCCATCGACGAGGCGATTGGCCGCAAACCAAAAGGCCACGATTTTGTCATTGACCGGCGCACCAGCCGTCCAGCGGTCTCGCGCCACATGAGCGTCACCGGCGGCTGACAACACCGGCTGAATAGCCATTCCACAAAGATTATAGTCGCGCTAATATTCCCCTGCGGCCATCCGGCCACACTTTGGGGGCATCCAAAATGAAGAGATGTGTTTTCGCGGGGGCAACGCTGCTCGCCTTGACTTTTGGCGCGTCGGCCCAGTCAATCGGCGGCGCATACAAGGTTGAAGGCACAAACCACGACGGGTCGACTTACGAGGGAGATGCGCAGATCACCCTGACCAGCGACACAACCTGCGAAATCGTATGGGACACTGACGGCACGACCTCGGAGGGGATCTGCTCGCGCAACGATGACGCCTTCGCCGCCGCCTATGTGCTGGACGGCGACGTTGGTCTTGTCATCTACAAGGTGCAGCCCGATGGCTCAATGCAGGGCCTGTGGACCATTGCCGGCCAGGAAGGCACCGGCACGGAAGTGCTGACGCCCAAGTAGCTGGACCGCCAGGCTGGACTACCCGATAGTCGTTGCGCCTTGGCGTCCGTTCGCTAAAGCGGGATCTCTGATTGGAACCGGGACCCCGCTATGCCTTTGTCGCCAAATCACCAGGGCGCCCTGTTCATGTGCGTCTCGCAAGCGGCGTTCACCCTGAATGACACGCTGGTGAAACTGGCGACCGATACAGTAGGAATTGGCCAGATCATGCTGGTGCGCGGTGTATTCGCCACTGTGCTGATCACCCTTCTCGTATGGCGGCTGGGACATTTTCCGGCACTCCGTCTATTGATCAGCCCAGCTGTCGCCGTCAGGATCGTCGGCGAGATCGGTGGCACCTGCTTCTTTCTGATCGCCTTGTCCCATCTGCCGCTTGCGAATGTTTCCGCGGTGTTCCAGTCCCTGCCGCTAGCGGTCACCATGGGCGCAGCGTTGTTTTTTGGCGAAAAAGTCGGACCAAGGCGCTGGCTCGCCATCGTGATCGGGTTTGTCGGCGTCGTCATCATCGTGCGGCCTGGCATGGAAGGCTTCACTTACTATTCGATCTATGTGCTTCTATCCGTCATGTTCTGCACCGTGCGCGATTTGGCGACGCGCCACATTCACCAAGCCATGCCATCAACATTCATTTCACTGCTGACGGCAGCGTCAGTCACTGTCTGCGGCGCTGTTTTACTTCCCTCGACTGGCGGCTGGGTCGCACTGACGCCTGGCCTCGTCGCTATGCTGGCGGGGGCGGCGATCCTTGTTCTGATAGGATATCAGTTCATTATCCAGTCGATGCGTGTCGGCGACATCTCATTCATCGCGCCATTTCGCTACAGCGCCCTTTTGTGGGCGATAGGCTGCGGATACCTCGTATTCGGCAACTTTCCCGACATGCCAATGCTGGTTGGCTCGGCAATTGTCGTAGGCTCGGGCATCTACACGCTGTATCGCGAACGCATCGTTGGCAAAACCAAACCGGCGGCCGAGAGCACGCAGTCAGCGATTGCGCCGGATGGGATCTGACATGAACCAAAAAACTAGGGGCGCGAACGCTGTAAAAGCGGCGGCGCCGAGCCTGTTCACGCTGGTTATTGCAGCTTCAGTTGGCCCGTTGGCCATGAATGTGTTTCTGCCGTCCCTTCCGAACATGGCTGCACATTTCAAAGTCAGCTACGCCACGACGCAACTTCTGGTTTCGTTGTATCTGGTTGCGCTTGCCGTGACACAATTGTTCATCGGCCCTGCCTCCGACCGCTTCGGTCGCCGCCCTGTTATGCTGATCTGTTTTGCCATCTTTATCGCAGCGACTATTGCCGCAATCTACGCGCCAACCATGCAAGTACTGCTGGCTATTCGCGTGTTACAGGCATTTTCTGCAGCCGGGGTCGTCCTGTCCCGGGCAATCGTGCGCGATACCGTCGGCGCCGAAGACGCCGCTTCCCGGATTGGCTACATCACCATGGGCATGAGCGTGACGCCGATGATCGCGCCGTTCATCGGAGGCCATCTCGATGAACTTTATGGCTGGCAATCGACCTTTTGGTTAACGGCGGCGCTCGCCTCCGTTGCACTGGTCTTTCTTTATTTCGATCTGCGCGAAACAAACCACAATCGCAGTGTCTCGATCGCCGCCCAGTTCCGATCTTATCCGGAATTGCTGGGCTCACGACGCTTCTGGGGCTACTCGATGATTGCGACATTTACCTCTGGCGTCTTTTTCGCATTTCTGGGTGGAGGCCCGTTTGTTGCAACTGAAATTCTGGGACTTTCACCGTCCCGATACGGTCTCTATTTCGGGATTATCTCGCTCGGCTACATGCTCGGCAATTTCATCGCCGGCCGTTTCTCTCGCACAGTCGGCCTCAATCGCATGATGCTGGCAGGCAATCTCGTCAATTGCGCTGGCATCGTAATTTGCTACGTGTTGTTTCAAGCTGGCTTCGTTCATGCGCTGTCGCTGTTTGCACCAGCTGGCCTGATTGGTGTTGGCAATGGAATGACAATGCCAAACGCCAACGCCGGTATGGTCAGCGTCAAGCCGCGTCTGGCCGGTTCGGCTTCAGGTCTGGGCGGGGCGCTGACCATGGCAGGCTCTGCGCTGCTGGCTGCCGCTGGCGGGGCGATGCTATCTGTTCAGTCAGGTCCTTACCCCATGCTGCTGATCATGTTTGGATCCTCTATTGTGTCGACACTGACTTCGATCTTTGTCCTGCGCCGGGAGCGCTCGGTCGGGAAATTGCCTTGATCGCCGGTCTTGTGCTCAGTGGTGGCCGGTCGAGCCGCATGGGTGGCGGTGACAAGACGCTGCTCGATCTTTGCGGAAAGCCGCTTCTGGCGCATGTCATCGCAAGACTTTCGCCTCAGGCTGCAACAATCGCCATCAGCGCCAATGGCGACCCGGCCCGGCTAACTATTTTCGACTTGCCGGTAGTCGCCGACCGGCTGCCAGATTTTCCAGGTCCTTTGGGAGGGATTGAAGCGGGTATGCGCTGGGCGCAAAGCGCCGGCGCAGAAAGGCTGCTGACCGTTTCGGGCGATTCACCTTTCTTTCCCGCCACACTTGCCGCACATCTTAACCAAGCGGCTGAGAATACAGCCATCGCAGTCGCGGCGTCGCGCGTGCGGCTGCACCCTACTTTCGCCCTTTGGCCTGTCGATCTGGCCGACAGCTTGACCGTCTTCCTGGCCACCGGCCGGCGCAGGGTGCTGGATTTTCTCGAGCTGAGCGGCTATCGCGCTGTTCCATTCGAAGACATCGCCCTGCCAGGCGGCGATGTCGATCCGTTCTTCAACGTCAACCAGCCATCGGACCTTGCCGAAGCGTGGAACCTTCTCTGCCCGCCCACGAAATAGCGCAACGCGTATTTGGCGTTACCGGCTGGAAGAATTCCGGCAAGACAACGCTGACGGAAAAGCTTGTCGCCTTGCTGACCGCGCGCGGCTACCGCGTGTCCACGGTCAAACATGCCCACCACGCCTTCGATATCGACAAGCCAGGTGCGGACAGTTTTCGTCACCGCGCCGCTGGCGCGCGCGAAGTCGCCATCGTGTCCGGTAATCGCTGGGCGCTGATGCACGAGCTGCGTGGCGAGGCCGAACCATCGCTTGACGTCATTCTTGCCCGGCTCGAACCATGCGACCTCGTTCTGATTGAAGGCTACAAACGCGAGAGCCACCCCAAGATTGAGGTCCGCAGGCTCGACGCGCGCGACACCGCGCCACTTGCCGCCAGTGACCCGCACGTCGTGGCGATCGCCGCTGACCACGCGGTCGACGACACTACGCTGCCGGTCTTCGCCATCGACGACATTGACGCCATCGCCGACTTTGTCGTCCAACGGGCCGGTCTTTTGCCTCCGGCCTGATTTGCCTGCGCCCGGCGCTCGTCTTTTCCTCCCTCGCACCAAGTGTCTCGCTCCATGTTCATCACCCGACTGACCCTGGCTGCGGCCATCAGCTTTGTGCTGTCATTTGCGGCTTCCGCTCAGCAGCGCATTCTTAAACTCGGCACCGAAGGCGCATATCCTCCATTCAACGCCCTTACAGCGGACGGCAAGCTCGAAGGTTTCGACATCGACATTGGCAACGCCCTTTGCGCCGAGATGAAGGTGAGTTGCGAATGGGTCACGCAGGAATGGGACGGCATGATCCCGGCGCTTCAGGCCGGCAAGTTCGACATCATCATGGCCTCAATGTTCATCACCGATGAGCGCGAGAAGCAGGTCGACTTCACCAGGCGGTATTATCTCACCCCGCCTGCCTTTGCCGCCCGCAAGGGAAGCGGAATCGCCGGTGTCGACCCGCAGGCCCTCTCCGGCAAGACGCTCGGCGTCCAGAGCGGCACCGTCTATTTCGACCATCTCGACAAAGCTTACGCCAACAGCCGGATAAAGGCCTATCCGGGGGTCCAGGAAATGCAGGCCGACCTCATCAGCGGACGTGTCGACGCCATCAACGACGATATTGTCGTTATCCAGAAGTTTTTGGAAACTCCGGAAGGCGAATGTTGCGAGATCATTGGCGCTTTGAAACCGGATCCTGCCATTTTCGGCCTTGGCGCCGGGATTGCGGTGCGCAGCGGCGACCCGCTGCGCGATCAGTTGAACATCGCCCTGGACGCCATCCTCGCAAACGGCGTCTACAAGCAAATCAACAACAAATATTTCCGGTTCGACGTTTACGGCGATGCCCCGTGAGAACCTCAGATCCAAATGGATCACCTAACGTCAGGTGAAGCTGTTCTCGTTGTTTTGGAGTTGCATTCTTGCAAAAAACAGTGGGAGTATCGGCATCAGCGGCGTGATAGCGCCCGGCGCGCATTGGGAGATGACTGCGCGCAGACCAACAGAGAGGAAAATATGCGTATTTTGAACAAGATTGCGTTGGGAGCAGCAGTCGCGGTTCTCGCGATTGGTGCGGCACAGGCGCAGGACAAGACTATCAAGATTGGCACCGAGGGCGCCTACCCGCCCTTTAACAACTTGACTTCCGATGGCAAACTGGTCGGCTTCGACATCGATATTGCCAACGCGCTTTGTGAAGAGATGAAAGCCAAGTGCGAGTTTGTAACCTCGGACTGGGATGGAATCATTCCTGCGCTGCAGGCCGGAAAATTCGACGCCATTATTGCGTCCATGTCGATTACCGACGAGCGTAAGGAAAAGGTCGACTTCTCCGGCAAATATTACAATACCCCGTCTGTGATCGCTGTGCCGAAGGACAGCACGGTGACTGAAGTGTCAAAGGAAGCGCTGGCCGGCAAGACAATCGGCGTGGCGACCTCGACCACCCATTACAATTATGCCGAAAAGACCTTCACTGACTCGACAATCAAGGGCTATCCGTCGAGCCAGGAGTTTCAGCTCGATCTCGCCAATGGCCGGCTCGATGCAGCTGAAGATGATATCGTTGTTATGAGCACATGGCTCGACACCGCGGATGGCGCATGCTGCAAACTGCTAGGCCAGCCCGAGCCGCAGCCGGTTGAGATTTTTGGCCCCGGCGCCGGTATCGCGGTGCGCAAGGGTGATCCGCTGGCTGGCGAGTTCACCGCAGCCATCAAGGCGATCCGCGCCAACGGGAAGTACAAGGAGATCAACGACAAGTACTTCAAGTTCGACGTCTACGGCGCTGAATAGCACTTGATTTCAGCAGCGGCGGCCCAAAGGGCCGCCGCTTTCGCATTGGGAGCGGCATTTCCCAAAGCAATCCGATCGGGGCGCGGCGATGCAAAGTTATTGGACCCTTCTCAGTTGGGGGCCGGAAGGCTGGCTCGACGATATCGCGCACGGCGTATTCATTACCGTTTCGCTGGCGCTGTGCACTCTGCCCTTCGGAATGGCGCTCGGCTTTTTAATCGCGCTGGCCAAACAGTCGCAGGAGCCACTTCTGCGCACCGCAGGCAATATCTACACCACCATTTTTCGGGGAATGCCTGAACTGCTAACGTTGTTTCTGATTTTTTTCGGCGTCCAGCTCGGCCTTCAGGCGCTGGTTCAATATTTCATTCCCGGCGCAACCGTAAACGTGAACAGCTTCCTCGCTGGCATGGTGGCGTTGGGTTTTGTGTTCTCGTCCTACGCTAGCGAGGTCTTCCTGTCCGCCTTCCGCGCCATTCCGCGCGGCCAGTATGAGGGCGGCTACTCTATAGGCCTGCCCTATGGCAAGACCATGCGGCTGGTCATCCTCCCCCAACTTATCCGCATCGCGCTGCCTGGCCTCAGCAATCTGTGGCTGATCCTGTTGAAGGACACCGCGCTTGTTTCCGCCATAGGCCTGAACGACATTCTGCGTCAGGCCTACACGGCCTCGCGCGTCACCAAACAGTCCTTCCTCTTTTTTGGCGTCGCCTGCCTCATCTATCTGATCCTTGCAATCATTTCCTCCTACGGCATCGGCCGCATTGAAAAGCTTGTCGGAAAGCAGGAGGGCGCACGATGAGCGCCGCCAATACTGCCACGATCGACCGGCCGCCGCCCATCCCCAAACCATGGGATGCTCCGCGCATCGCGGGCGCTGTCGCGATAGGGGTCTGGATTATTGCAGGCATTGGCCTGGTCGCCTACTTGATCGGCGACTGGAACCCAGATCTCTTCTATCGCTGGGCGCCGCAATATATGCGCGGTCTGGGCGTCACGCTCAGCCTGACCATCATTTCCGTCTCTATCGGCGCCTTGCTTTCGGTTCCTGTCGCTTACGCGCGCATGACAAGCAATCGCTTTCTGTCGGCCATAGCCTATGGCTATGTCTACTTTTTCCGCGGCACGCCGCTCATCGCCCAGGCATTTCTGATCTATTATGGCGCAGGTTCGTTTCGCCTCCAGCTGGATTCTGTCGGTCTGTGGTGGTTCTTCCGCGATGAGTGGTATTGCGCAATTTTCGCCTTCTCGCTGAACACCGCCGCCTATCAGGCCGAGATTTTGCGCGGCGCCATTGAAAGCGTTGGAAAGGGCCAGTGGGAGGGCGCCGCAGCCCTTGGTCTGTCCAAGTTGCGCACCATGCAGAAGGTCATCGCCCCGCAGGCCCTGATCGTGGCTTTGCGGCCCTACGGCAACGAAATCATCCTGATGATCAAGGGGTCGGCTATCGTCGCCTTGATCACTGTGCTTGATCTGATGGGCGTCACTCGCCTTGCCTTTTCACGCAGCTTCGATTTCCAGACATACATTTGGGCCGGCATTATCTATCTGACAATCGTCGAGATCCTGCGCCGCACGATCGACTGGATTGAAACGCGCATCACGCGGCACCTGATCCGCTGAGAACCGGTAGTCTGCGTCTGGCCCTCCACAGGCCGTCCCGCAGCATGTAAACCCCGTCTTCGACGACATCGAAGGAAAGGCAGGAACAATGGCATCGGTCGCGTTTATCGGTCTTGGCGTCATGGGATACCCCATGGCTGGTCACCTCAAGAACAAGGGCGGTCACGATGTTACCGTCTATAACCGCACGACCGCCAAGGCGCAGAAATGGGCGAAGGAATTTGACGGCGCATGGGCCGCCACTCCCGCTGAAGCCGCCAGCGGAAAGGATTTCGTTTTCTCCTGCGTGGGCAATGATGACGATCTTCGTTCTGTCACGACTGGCGAGCATGGCGCCTTCAGCGCCATGAAAAGGGGCGCAATCTTTATCGACAACACAACCGCCTCGGCGCAGGTTGCACGCGAATTGGCCGACGCCGCCAAGTCGGCCGGCTTCTCGTTTCTCGATGCGCCGGTTTCCGGCGGTCAGGCGGGAGCCGAAAACGGTGCGCTCACCGTCATGGTTGGTGGCGATCAGTCCGCATTCGAAAAGGCCAGGC
>Ga0209573_1000957_pt1 | contig 50664 bp, 47 predicted proteins | sample TNRBio252014_DNA_FD_185870 | JGI IMG/M metagenome (GOLD analysis project Ga0209573, IMG submission 185870) | Wastewater treatment Type I Accumulibacter community from EBPR Bioreactor in Madison, WI, USA - TNR Reactor_6/25/2014_ DNA (SPAdes)... | ecosystem: Engineered > Bioreactor > EBPR >... | reverse complement strand
TCGTCATTCGTCATTCGTCATTCGTCATTCGTCATTCGTCATTCGTCATTCGTCATTCGTCATTCGTCATTCGTCATTCGTCATTCGTCATTCGTCATTCGTCATTCCCACCCCATGTCCATCGCCACCCGCAAAGGAGACCAAGGCCAGACCGATCTGTTGTTCGGATGCCGTCTCGCCAAATCCCACCCTCGTGTCCATGCGCTCGGCGCGGTGGATGAACTGAACGCGGCGCTCGGACCGCTTCGCATTGCCGCATTGCGTGAGGAGACAAAAACCATCGTGGCGCAGACTCAGCGCTGGCTGATTGACCTCATGGGAGAGCTGGCCACGCCGCCCGGGCAGGAAGCTCGCTACGCCGAAACGCATCCGCAGCGCATCTCGACGAAAAACGTGGAGTGGCTCGATGAATGGGTGGCGAAGCTCGAAGCCGGCGGTGCCTTGAAGTTTCAAGGCTGGGCGCTGCCTGGTGAGGCAGGCGTGATGTCCGGCGCGTATGCCGATCTCGCCCGCGTGGCCTGCCGCCGTGCGGAGCGCGGTGTCATCGACCTGCTGGAAACGCCAGATGAAGTGCCAAACGCCGAGGTCATGCGTTTTCTCAATCGCTTGTCCGACGTACTGTGGCTGCTGGCGCGGTGGGAGGAGCAGACTTCCGCCACCCAACTTTAAGGAGATGCTGATTTAATCGACGCATGCTTCAATCCTACTCCTCCTCTTACTCGTGCCTTGGTGGAGGAAGAGTAGGAGTAGGAGGAAGATTTGATCACCTCTTTTTGACTTATTCAGCGTCTGCCTAAACCGACTCTCCCGGCACAAACGCGGGCATCAGACGGATGGTCTTATTGGAGACCGTGCCTGTTTCGACAAGCTGCCGCACCGCGATGGCAATGCGTCCGGCGAGTTGGGCGGGCTTGACGGCGTAGCGAGTGATGCTGGGGCTGCTGGTTTCGAGAATGGGGTCGTTGTCACGCGAGATGACCGCGACATCCGCCGGAACACGCCTGCCACGGCGCATGAGATGCATCATGACCGTAAGCACATGCGTGGCGCCACCGACCAGATAAGCCGTGGGCGGATTCGGCAGGCGCAGGCATTCGTCGATCAAGGCGCAAAGATGCGCGGTGCTGGCATCATGCCGCAGCACCTGGATCTGCGCGCCCGGCATGCCTTTCAGGGCCTCACGCAGTCCTTCCTCACAGGCGATGTCGCCTCCGTAGATGCCTTTGAACAACACCAGGGCGATGCGGCGATGCCCCTTGCGCCAGAGCAGGCCGCCCGCGTGATGCCCGGTGGCGTGGAAATCCACATCCACCGAGGGCAGACTGATGCCTGGAGCGCATGATCCCAGAATGAGACACGCCAGCTTCTGACGGTTGAACCAGCGCTGCAGCGGTTCATGGGCGCTGAGGATGATCCAGACCGTGGCCGGATGCGACTCGACAAATTTCGCCAGCACGCGGCCTGGATTCGCCGTGTAGCACGCGGGATTGATGTGAAACTGCACCTCGCAGCCAGCAGCGGTCAGCTTGTCCCTCAGCGTGTCCATCACGAAGGAAATCCTCGGCGGCAGAGAGAGAAACGAGCCTGGCGTGAGGATGGCGATGGTCTTGCGTCCTGATTCAGCATACGGGGTGACACTGCTGTGCTTTTTGATGCGCCGCCCCTGCCTGCCTTCCACCTCCAACCAGCCGTCGCGCCCCAGTTCCGCCAGCGCTGAGCGCAGCGTGCGGCGGCTGACCTGCAAACTCTCGCACAACTCGCGCTCACCGGGCAGACGATCATGCCAATGGCCATTCTGAATGCCCTCGCGCAGGCTGTCCGCCGTCTCCGCCACGAGTGAGAGCCGCCTGGGCAGACGTGGGCTGGTGGGTGATGAGGACTTCATTTGGTGCCGCGACGTGACCAGGAGTAAACACTCGTCAGCACTACGATGGCAAACCAATTTCCAGCCTCATGCAAAACCCAAGGGAGGAATGTGGAAAAAACGCGTTTCAATCCATGCCTCCCGGACACAGTTTCATCCGAACGCCCTCTGACCATGCTTATTGACTGCCACAACCACCTCGGCGCCGACTTGTTGTTTTATCTTCACGGCGACTTCCCCTACGCACAGCAACTCGTCGATATGACACAGGAGGGCGGCGCTCTCGGCATCACGCATTGGATCGCCTTTCCGTTCGTCAGTTACGCGGCCATGGATGTGACGAAGTTCCGCACCGGCGGTATCGCGTTTGATTCCGGTGGCCTGGAAACGGTGCCTTACGCCTTCGAAAACCGCCGCCTGCTCGAAGAATGCCAGAAACTCTTCCCCGAGGAGGGAAAACGCATCCTGCCCTTCGTCATCGTCGATCCCATGCGCCATACCGACGCGCAGGCGGCCGAGCTGGTGAAACTGCGCGCCGAATACCGCTTCCACGGCATCAAAATCCAGAGCACCATCATTCAGGCCGACATCAAACGCCTCGCGCATGAAGGCAAAGTCTTCATCGACCTCGCCCGCGAGTGGAACGTGCCATTCCTGATCCACAGCAGCGTCGCCAAGGACGACCTGTGGGCGCAGGCGCACGACATCCTCGACCTTGCCGAGGCCAACCCCGATGTGCGCTTCTGCGCGGCTCATTCCTGCCGCTATGACAAGGAATGCCTCGACCGCGTGAACGCGCTGCCAAACGCCTGGTTCGACAATTCCGCCCACTGCATCCACTGCGTCGGTGCGGTGGATGATCTGCCCTACATCGCGCCCAAAAACCGCCGTTTTGACTCCGACTACAGCGATCCAGGCCGCGTCATCGCCGATCTGGCCGCCGCGTATCCAAACAAGTTCATGTGGGGCAGCGACTCGCCCTTCTACAGCTATGCGGCGGAGATCAGCGGCAAGGTGGTGAAGCTCATCAGCACCTACGAGCGCGAAGTCACCGCGCTGAAGGCCGCCGGGGGCGAAGTCGTCCGCCGCATCGCCTGCACCAACACCCTGAAATACCTCCAACTGCCCGATGAAAGCATTCTCTCTTGAAGGCCATGCCGCCCTCGTCACCGGCTCATCTCAAGGCATCGGCCTGGCGATGGGGAGGGCTCTTCAAGAGGCCGGAGCCAAGGTCGTGTTTCACGGTCTTCCAGATGCCGTGGAAGGACTCTCCGCCTATGTGAAGGCCGATTTGATGGAAACCGAGGGGCCGCAAAAGCTCGTGGAGGCCGCTTTCGCCCTGGAACCCGGCCTCGACACCTTGATCTGCAACGCAGGCAGCTTTTTCGACCTGCCGCTGCTGGAGATGACACGAGAGCGCTGGGACAAGACGATGCAGCTCAACCTGGCCTCAGCTTTTTTCACCGCGCAGGCCTTTGCCAGACGGCTGGTGGCCGAAAAACGCGGCGGCAGCATCGTCATCACGTCTTCAACGAACGGATTCCAGGCAGAAGCAGACTCATGCGCGTATGACGCGAGCAAAGGCGCGCTGGTGATGCTGACGAAGTCGCTCGCCGTCTCGCTGGCAGACCATGGCATCCGCGTGAACGGCGTGGCCCCCGGTCTCATCAAGACACCGCTGACATCGACCTGGATGGAATCCCGCGACCGCTCGGTTCTTGATCATTACGAGAAGAAAATCCTGCTGCGCCGTGTGGGCACCCCGCAGGATGTGGCGGGCACGGCGGTATTTCTGTGCTGCCCAGCCTCAAGCTACATCACCGGCGAGATCATTGTCATTGATGGCGGTCTCACGACGGGTCAGATCGGCCGAATGTGAGGCTTGGGCCCGGTTATTTCGCTGTGTAGCCACCATCCACCGGCAGATTCACGCCGGTGATGTATTGGGAGGCGTCGCTGAGCAGAAATATGACCGAACCACCGAGATCGGAATCATCCGCCATGCGGCCCAGCATGGTATGCTCGCAGTAACGGCTCAGGAAGGGCTCGGGCTGATTGTTGAAGAAGCCTCCGGCCGCAAGGCAGTTCACGCGCACACTTTTCGGACCGTAGAGAGCGGCGTAGAAGCGGGTGAGATTCACCATGCCGCCTTTGTGGAAGAAATAATCCGGCGGCATGTCGCCCATATTGGTGCCGGTGTAGAGCTCGTAGCTGGGGCCGATCATGCCCTGGATGCTGCCGATGTTCACGATGCTCCCCCGCCCTGCCTCAGCCATCGTCCTGCCAAAGTGACGATGCATCAGCATCACGCCGGTGGCGTTCACACGCATGGATTCTGCAAACTGCTCCGCGCTGCCATTCGCGCCTTTCATCGGCCGCAGCACCGCGTTGTTCACGAGACCATCCAAAGCGCCAAACTGGGCCGTGATCCGCTCGTGCAGGGCCAAAACGGATGCCTCTTCACCTTGATCCAGGGACTCGGCGAAGACCTTGTTGCCCTTCGCGGTTTCTTCATCAGCGACGACTTGGAGCTTCGACACATCACGAGCCGCGAGGATGAGCGTGGCACCGGTCTGGGCCAGCATCGCGGCCAGACCGCGTCCGTAAAGACCCGCACCACCGGTGAGCAGGATGGTTTTGCCTTGGAGGGAGAAAAGATCGTCAGACATGGATTTTACTTGGATTGGTAAACCGAATCACTGCTCGGAGCTGCCGCGCCACCACCGAAGTCTTTGACAAGTTTGTGGAAGGCATTGCCGAGTTCGATGACATCAGCGCCGAGCGTAAAGACGCGGGTACCTTCTTCGATGAGTTGGTCTTTTTGACCAAACAGCGAGGCCACGGCTACATATTTGCCATACTTGAGGGCGGCGGCGTGGACACGTTTTCGGGCTGCGACGACTTCAGGACAGGTGGCCTGACCGAGTTTGCCGATGCGATGACTGAAATCACCAGCGCCGAAGAGCAGCATGTCATAGCCCGGCACGGCGGCGATCTCTTCGACCACTTCAAGCGCCTCGGGGCTTTCGATCTGAAGAATGACGAATTTCTCGGTGTTGCAGTGGTGCGCATACTCAGTCAGCGGCACCTGGCAGAAGAGTCCGTCCATGTTTCCGGCGTCGAGCGCCTTGCTGCCCATCGGGCGGCAGCGGACCATATCGACGACGTTACGGGCCTCATCAGCGCTGGTGATGTGCGGCACCATGATGCCTGTGGCGTCGCACTCGAAGGGCTTCACATACTCACTGTAGCCGCCTTTGTTCACGCGGACGATGGTGTCCATGTCATAGAGCTTCGCGGCGCGGATCTGATGCTCCAGATTGAGCCAGTCATTCGGCACATGCTCGTTGCACAGCCATACGGCGCTCAATCCAGCAAGACCGGCAAGCTCCACAATTCGGGGATCACCCATGTTCAGCTTAAAAACGGTGCTGTTTTGACCGGCGCGAAGTTCGCGGAGGATGCGGGAGGGGCGGAGTTTCATGGTTTAATGAAGAGCGATGGCAAAGACGGTGCTGTTCTGGAGATGGAGGCGGATGTGATGCTTGCCTGAGGGCAAATCAGCCAGCTTTTTCTCTTTCCAAGCAAAACGATAACGGGTGGTGTCTTTCTTCAAAGGCACACAACTGGCCTTGTCGAAGCCGGGGAGGCGGAAGCCGTCCTCGTCGAGGATTTCGCACCACACGGAACCATTCGCCGCGTTGGCGTTCACATAGATTTCGGTGCGGCCAGCGAGGTCGATGGGCTTCAGCGTGATCTGGCCGATGTCAGGCGGAGATTTGATCTTGAGCGTGGGAGCTTCGGGTTCGCTGCGCAGACCAGCGAAACGATCCAGTGGAAGCGAAGCCATACCCACACCGCTCTTTTGCTGGTCGCCGGTGATGTTCGTGCCACCGCCGATGGCTCCGCTGCTGTAGGCACCGTAGTAAAAGCGCATCTCGCGGCCTTCGATGACGATGTCGGCATTCGTGGCGAGCGTGCCACTGTCGAATTGCTCGCCTGGGCTACGTTTGAGCCAAAGATCGTCTCGAAACGGCCGCCGCCAGTCGAGACCGTCGCGGCTGATCATGAGTTCGATGTCCATCGTGCCGCCGCCGGGACGGTTGAGGATTTGATTGAGGCTGAAGTAGCGGTCGTGGCGGAAAAACACAGGCGAGGTGTGAAACTCCAGCGCTCCGTCGTGCTCGTCGGGAAAGCAGACGATCTGCGGCTTCGACCACTTCAGCAGGTCCAGGCTCTCGATGCGGCCCATACCGTGTTTCCAGCCGAGTCCGCCATCGGGACCGGAAATCCACGCCTTGCCGTAAATTGCCCACACCTTCCGCTTCGGATCAAAGAGCGGATCGGCAGCGTCAGACATGCTGAGGGGCCTCAAGAGCTGCCGCTTTACGCGACCATCAGGCGCGGTTGTCTCGGTGTAGGGATTCTCGCCCGCGAAAGGTGGCTGCACTTTCTTGCCGCCGAAGGAGGTCGTGTAGAGCGGAGCATCGGGATGCTTTGTCCAACGGATGCCATCAGGCGAAAACGCTAGATGCAGCCCGGCGACGAGTTCGCCCTTCGCGGTCTTGGCCCAGTCGTAGTAGAGCATCTTGTAGTGCTTCGCCGCGTCGGGTTCCTTCGCATCGACGATGACGCTGTTGCAGTAGCGGTCGCCATACAAGCCGCTGCCGATGAGCACGATGTTGGTGTTTTTGTCGCCATTGAAATCAAAGAGGCCGAGGTTCGGCTTCGTGAACGTGATGCCGTCCGCCGATTCCGCGTAGCAGACCACGCACTCGTGCGTCTTGAGCTGCGCCCGCTTGCCCGCATAGGCCTGATACCAGAGCTGATATTTTCCCGTGGCTTTGTCACGATGCACGCTCGTCCACGCAATCGCCATCTCCCATGGCCTATCCTCGGTAATGAGCGGGTTCTGGGCATGACGCACCGGCTTTTCCAAAACACGACGTGTTCCCGCCCGGTAGAGGATGTCGTGATCATCAACGAAAAGGATTGTGCGATCTGTAGCTGAGGCACCCGCAACGAATGCTGCCAAAATGATGCCAGCAATTTTCATGGCGCGGGGGCTTCCCAGATGGCGACGCCCATGTGGTAGCGGGCGTGATACTCAGAGGCACCGGCATACCAGGCGGTGACGAGTTTGCCATCGGCGCGTTGAATCGTGCTCGGGTAGCCGCAATCCCAAGTCGTGGTGTGGGCGATGCGGATGGGCTCACCCCAGGTCTCGCCTTCGTCGCTGCTAAGCTTCGCGAGCACGCCGAGTTGATCGCCGGTTTTGATGCGGTTCCCGTAGGCGAGCAGGATGCGACCGTCTTTGAGTCGGAGGAGGTGACCGTTGATCTCGTTTTTCGCGGTGACAACCTGTGGTTCGCTCCATGTCACGCCGTCGTCCTCGGAAGTGTAGATTTCCATGGTGACGTAACGTGCGGCGGCCATCCAGCGCTTGCCGCCGAGATGGAGCAGCGTGGTTTCATTGCTCTTGGGGCCGATGGTGCCGGTGCGCTGCCAAGATTTGCCATCATCATCGCTACGGAAGTGCCAGGAGCGGTAACCTTTGGTCTTCGTGCTCACCGCAGGGTCGGTCCATTCACCGCCATAGCAAGAGACGTGCAATGCGCCATCCTCGCCGATCTTGATGTCGCCGAACGGGATGTAATTCGTCCACCCATCCTCAGGCGCAGGGAACTCTTTGATTTGGCTCCAGGTCTTGCCGCCATCGCTGCTGCGGCAGACCCAGGTGGAAAGGATGTCATCGCGAAAATCGGCTTGTTTGGGGCGCTGCAGCTGCTTCACATCCGTCCAACCGGAGCAAAGCACGAGCAGGTCGCCATTTTTCGCCAGACCGGCGGCCACGTTCATGCGGTTGGTGTTTTCGTCGTTCGGCGCGGGGATGCCGACCTTGGTCCAAAACTCACCGTCCGGGCTGTTCCAGCATTCAGCGGCTCCGGCGACCTGGCCGTGGCTCGGTTTGCCAAAGATCGTCGTGTTGATGCTGCCGTCCGGCATCAGCGTGAGGTTCGGCCAGGCGCAGACGTTGTCGATAGCGACGAAGCGGGTGATGTCTTCCGCGTGGAGCGAAGAGCAGAGGGTTAAGAGGAGGGCGAGATGTTTCATGGGTCAGGGGATCGTCAAGGAGTGGTCAAGGCGGTCGTCTTGATGTGGGTCAGTCCGCAAAGCGCAGCGCAAACAGATCGGCGTCCTTCATCTTCACGCGCAGACGGATCGTCTGACCGACGAACTTGGAGACATCGAGAACGCTCGCTTCGAGATCGTCACCGTAGAGTTCGGGCATGGTGAAGACGATTTTACCCGCTTGATCGAGAGCATCGATCTGGATGCTGCCAGCAGCGGAAGTGGAGTAGTTCAGCACGAGGTTTTTTCCGGCGAATTTGAGCGGATGCGTGGTGAACTCGCCACCCTTCGCGTCGGCGTGCATGGAGGCGAAACCCTGCTTGCGCACGCTGAGTCGGCGGATGCGGTGATCGGCATGGCGGTAGTGCTCGCTGATGTAGAGCGACCATTCGGTGTCGCCGGTGATGATGCCGTTGGCGGTCATGTTGTTGCGGTCGGTCCAGTTCTTGAGATCAGGACCGGGACGCACCCAGGCTTCGAGGAAGGGACGATCCCAGTTCACACCGTCGCGGCTGGACATGAAGACGGCATCGCTGACGCCCGGACCTTCATGCTCAGGCACCTTTTTGCGGTTGGTGACGAAGCGTTTCGGAAAAGAGAGAAACAAATGCGGCGCGGTGGGGCATGGAACGGTGGCGCTGGTGTAGAAATGCTCCATCGGCACGTCCTTGGCATAGCGGTGTGGGACGCCATCGCTCCAGGCGAGAAAGTCGGTCGAAGTGCAGCTCTGCACGGCGCGGACCTTGTTGCTGAAGATGCGGCTGAAGCAGGTGTAACGATCCCGCGTGGTGTCGAAGAAAGCGAGGTTCTGCGAATCGAAAGCGCCTTTGGTGATGACCGGCGTGTCCTTCATCTTTTTCCAATGAATGCCATCAGCGGAGGCGAAGGCGTAGAGTCCGCCGGGGGTTTCGCCTTGGTGCCAGTTCTTGCCGGGCTGCTTCACACCGCCGAGGGCCTTGTAGCGCTCCTCTGGCTTGGTCTTTGGATTGGTGTCGAGGAAGGGCGAGAAGTTGTGCGACTCGACGCCACGCCAGATGACGTTGTTGTCCTTGGTGCCGCCTGCTTCGACCAAACCGAGCTTTGGCCGCGTGAAATGGATGCCATCCGTGCTTTCGGCGACGCAGGTGACCTGGGCATCGCTGTGATCGCTGCCGCCGGAGGAGCCGCGGTAGTACATGAGCACCTTCTTGCCATCCTGGATGACGCTGAAGTAGGCGCAGGTCATGCCTTCCCAGGGTTGATCGGTGGTGAGGACGATCTCGCGCTTGATCGGATCATGCAGCTTGTGCGTGACGCCGCTTTTCTGAGCGACGAGAAACTCATCGACGAACAATTCCCAACGGGAGGAGATGTCGATGGGTTCGGCGGCGACCAGCGAGGACGCGGCAAGGAGGAAGAGTGCTGTTTTCATAGTTCGGAAAGAATGTCTGCGATGGCGATGGCCGCACCGCCCTGCTCGCGGCTGCGAATGCCCGCGATGATGACGGCCATGAGTTCGACAGTTTCATCAAAAGACAGCGGTCGCACGCCGGTGCGCAGCATGTCGATGAAGGCCACGAGCTGACCACGGAAGGCGTGATAGGTGTCGGTGAGCTTCAGCGGCAGGTCCCCCTTCGTGCCGTAGAGATGCACGGCCCCGAAGCTGCCATACGCATCATGCAGCGCACCGATGGTGACTTTGACGCCGCTGCGATGCGTGAGGTGCATCACATCACCGCCCGCGTCGCTGTGAGCCTGCACGGTAAGGAAGCCGGGTCCGAGCCGCGGCTCCACGGCTTCGAGCGCATGGATGCCGTAGCGTTCCCAGGTCTTGCAGGTGAAGCTGGTGATCCAGCGCAGGTCACCGAGGTGCGAAAAATCGGCCCGCATCTCCGGCGCGTAGCGCATGCCGCTGGTGGAGAGGATGATTTTGCCTGCGCGATGCCAATCGACGAACTGGCGAAGATCCGGGATCGTCGTCGCCATCGGTTTGTCGATGAAAACGGGCAGTCCGGCCTCAATGAAAGGCCGCGCACGGCGCACATGATCCGTTCCATCGTCCGTGGCGATCACGGCGGCATCGACATGACCGATCACGTCCTCCGGTTTCGCCACGACGTGCTCAATGAGGCTTGCGGCGGCGACTTTAGGAGCATCCGCAGGATCATCGCACCAGATGTGCGTCACCCTTGCTCCAGGAATGCGCACGGATTCGAATTGCTGCTTGCCCATGTAAACGGGAATGCCTGCGTAAGGGCACTTGGCCATCTCAGCGGGGTTGTAGCCATTGATGATGCCGCTCCAGGAATACGGATGGCCGTTTCCTTCGATCATGCCAAGCATGGCGAGACGGAGTTCAGTGCTCATTCGATGACGATGGCTGCGCCGGTGGCTGCGGAACGCAGCGCGGCCTGGTTGAACTTCAACGTCTGCACAGCTTCCTCAAAAGCGGCCAGCGGCGTTGGCTTGCCTTCCATGCCATCGAGGAAAGCCTCGGCCTGCGCGATGAAAAGGTCATCGCGCTCCAGCGGCGGCGTGACATTCCAGGTCCATGCGCTGTCGCCGTGTCGCAGAAAGCCCCAGCGTCGCTCGTGCAGCTCGATTTTGATGCTGCCACGCTCACAACCGATGAGGAGCGTGGTTTCGTTCGGAGCCTGAAACTGGTTCATCGAAAAACTCACCAGAACATCGCCATGGCGGGCGCTGACATTCACCGTGTCCTCCACCGTCACACCTTCCAGCGCCTGATGCGCGGCATCGCAATAAAGCCGCGTGCATGGGCCGACGAGCCATTCAGTGGCGTTCACCAGATGCGTGAGCGCGTCCTGGATCGCTCCGCCGCCGGTCTCATGCCGCGTGTAGTAGATCTCGCGATAGGCCGGACGAAAGGTCGGAAAATGCTGCCCTGAAACAACGCTAGCCTGGAGCACGCGGCCCAGCACTCCCGTTTGCAGAAAATCCCACGCTCCAAGCATCCACGGCATGCAATGAAAAACATAGGCGACCGCCACAAACTGCCCCAGCCTCTCCGCGATCACGCCACGCACCTCGGGCACCAGCGCCATGTCGATGGCCAGCGGCTTCTCGATGAAAACATGCAGCCCGGACCGCAGCAGCTTCAGTGTCATCGGCAGATGATGCTGCGCGGGCGTGCAGACCACGGCCGCGTCAAACTTGGACTCCGTCAGCGCGTCATCCAGCGACGCGAACGTCGGCACGCCATATCGCTCCTTCATGGCCGTGAGCAGCGCAGGATTGGCATCGCAGGCCGCCACGGTGCAGCGCCCGGTCTTTTGGAAGCAGCGCAGATGGCGCTCGCCGATGCTTCCGCAGCCGATGATCAAGACAGATTTCATTGAACACAACAAACGCGGTCCACGGCCTGAAACCTAACCCGTTTTGCTGGTCACACGCGGAGACCATCGCCCGGCACTATTCCAATTGCAGCTTCGCCAGCGAGCCATACAGCCCGCCGGGCTTCGACACGAGCTCATCATGGGTTCCACGCTCCAGGATCGCCCCGCCAGACATGGCGAGGATCTGATCGCAGCGACGCACGGTGCTGAGACGGTGGGCGATGATGATGCTGGTGCGGTTCTCCATCAGCTTGTCCAGCGCGTCCTGCACGAGGCGCTCGCTCTCGGCGTCGAGACTGCTCGTGGCCTCATCAAGGACCAAAATGGCCGGGTCAGCGAGAATGGCGCGCGCGATGGCTATGCGCTGGCGCTGACCGCCAGAAAGTTGAGTGCCACGATCTCCCACAAGCGTGCGATAGCCCTCGGTGAGGCCGATGATGAACTCGTGCGCGTTCGCCTTCTTCGCGGCGTTGATGATCTCATCCTCCGTCGCACCCGGCTTGCCGTAGGCGATGTTTTCCTGAATGCTGCCGCCGAAGAGAAGCACTTCCTGCGGCACCAGCGCGAGGTTCCGCCGCAGCTCGGTCAGCGTCATGTCGCGAATCGGACGGCCGTCGATGAGGATTTCGCCCGTTGTCGGTTCATAAAAACGGAACAACAACGCCACACTGGTCGATTTGCCCGAACCGCTCGGTCCGACGAGAGCGATGCGCTGCCCGGCCTTGGCGCTGAGGTCGAAATCACGCAGCACGACGGCTTCGGGCCGTGTGGGATAGGCGAAACTGACTCCGCGCATCTCGATCTCTCCGCGGAAGCGAGTCACGACGGACTTTTCTGTCTCCTGCGGCTCCACTTCATCCTTTAAAATCTCGCGTACGCGCTCCGTGGCGCCCAGCGAGCGCTGAAGCTGCGTGATCAGCTCCGGGAACTGCATGAAGGAGGCCGCGATCATGCCACTGAGACCCACAAACTGCGTCAGCTCTTCTTTCCCGATCTCGCCGGAGTTCAGCATGCGCATGGCGAACCACGTCACCAGGATCAAGGCCACGCTGAAGGCGAAGATGATGAAGGCAATGAATGAGGCGCGCGGAATAGCGGCACGGAGCACCGTGGTCAGATACTCGCCGAGGTTTTTCTCATAGCGGGCCATTTCATGCACCTCATTGCGGAAGGCTTTCACGCTCACGATGCTTTGCAGGCTCTCATCCACCACGACCTGCGAGGCGGCGAGGTTGTCCTGCGCTTTTTTGGTCAGCTTGCGGATGCGGGAGCCGAAAATCGCGATCAGTACGATCACCACCGGAATGGTGCCAACCATGAACAACGAGAGCTTCACCGACATGTTCAGAATGAGGATCAGGCAGAGCGACAGCATCACCGTGTGGCGGATGAGCATCGGAATCGTCACCACCAGCGTCTCGCGCATGGCCTCCACATCATTGGCGAGGCGTGAGGCCAGCTCGCCGACGCGGCGCTGGTTCAGCGTGGACATCGGCAGGCGGATGATGCGGCTGAACGTGTCCAAGCGCAGCGCCGCGAGCGCCCGCTCGGAAGCCTTGGCAAAAAGCATGATGCGGAAAAACGCGATGACCGCCTGGATGGCGACGATGCCCACCAGGAACCACAGGCTGTCGTTGAGCTCGGCCATCCATTCCGGCCCCGTGGCCCCGCCGATGCCCTTCCCTGCCACAGCGGCCAGTTCTTTGATGAAAACAATCGTCATGCCGCCGGTGATCGCCAGCGCGATGAGCGCGGGGATGAACACATTGGAGTGCGGACGCAGGTAGGTCAGGAAAAAGCCGGCGTCTTTCCACGCGGCGCGGTCCCACAGTTTTTTGCTCGCTCGTTCTTCAGCCATTCTCGGTTTCTTTTTACTCCACGCGCACAGTCCAGCGGCGGGTTGGTTTGTCAGTGAGTTCCAACACGCCCAGGCTTTCGGCATCGTCGCCACGGCGGGTGCCACGCGTCAGAAAATAGGAGCGACCGCCGCCGCTGAGGCGCGCGTTGATGCCGATCTCGCTGTTGCCGTTCCCGAGCGCCCACTCGTGAAGGTACAGATAAGTCTTGGGCAGGCTGATCGTGAGCCGCCGCGCTCCAGAGGCCGAGCTGCTGAGCTTCGCGCTGATCTCCTTCACATCAAACACCGCCGCGTAACCGCTGCCGAAGGCCCAGGGCGCGATTTCATCGACCTGCGCCATGCCATCTCCCGCCTTGCCAGTAATGCGCAAAGCCGCCGTCGCACCGGGAGTGAGGCGCTTGCCGTAGCTGCGTGCGTCGAGATTCAGCAGTAGTTCGAAGCCTTTGCCCGCTTCATCATTCACGAGATCGACCCCGGTCAGGTCGAAGGTGAGAAAGAGCTTCATGCCATCCGCATCCGCCCGCAGCGTGACCGCACTGGCCTGACCGTCCACCGCGCCCATGGGCACCTGTTCCTTGAGGCCGAAATTACGAACGACCTCAATGTATCGGTCAAAAATCTGCCTCACGCCGTTCGCGCTGACAGACAGGTTCAGCGGGAGCCGCTGACGAAACGGCGCCTTCTCATCCACTGGCAAAGGCAGCGTCAGTTTCAGCGTCTCAGCACCATTCGTGTCCAGAATGACCTTGCCTTCCTGCTTGCGCCCGGCCCACTCGACCTCCCACGCGGGGGAAAGGCTCTTGCCCGTGGTGTTTTCGATCTCAATGGCCGGTGAGAAGTCTTTTTCGGCATTGAAGATGGCCCGCGCACCCCAGGCGGCGCTGAAGGGCTGCAATGGAGCGACGAGATCTTGAATCCGCGACTCCTTGCCCGCGATCACGAGCAACGGCAACCGCACCTTGCCATCGCTGAGCGGGAGAGAGCGTGTGTCGGTGATGATGTAATCCACTTGCACCGTTTCTTTCGCGCCTGCGGCGAGTTTGATCTCGGGCTTGGCGTCCTTGAGGCGGAATCCGGCAGGCACGAGCGGCAGCACGGTCAATGCAAGCGCCTCACGCGCGGTGTTGGCGATCTGAAACCCCAGCTTGAGTCCGCCCTGCCCTGCCAGGGTGGCTTTCACATCGCTCACGCTCCAGGCCACGCGGGGAGAGCCGGTCATCACGTCCTGAAAAAGGATTCGGCCCATGGCGTCATGCGTGTCCGCCGTGGGCGTGGCGATCTGGCCTGCGGGGACGAGGTTCAAGCGGCTCTGATACTGCTGCATCACCGCAGGGAAGATCAGATGCGCCTCGCTTGCGGCCGCTGGCGGCAAGATCAGGCGCGAAAAGTCACCCAGGTCCGAAAACAGCAGCTTCTCAGCCGCGCAAAACTCACGCATCACGCTGGAGGCACCACGCGTGAGCGCCAGACTCGTTTCCTCCGGGTCGGCGGCCTGGGAAATCGGTCCGGCGACGATCATTTCGAGACGACTGCCGTTCACAGTGTCACGCACGCTGCGCAGAGCGGTCCTGATGTCCTCCATCGGGGTGCCAGCAATTCCATCTTCCAAGCCGTGCGCCACGATCACCAGGTCCGGCCTGCCCTGGAAGCCGACGGTGGCCAGCGCCGAGGCGGCGGAAACAATGCTGGACGTGCGCACCGGCTGGAGCAGGATTTCCGGCCCCATCACCATGGACTCCTTGCTGCGCAGCTTCGATCCGGGCCGCAGCACGCGCACGCCACCAGTGTAGTAGAACTGACTCGCCAGCGCCTTCGCAAACACACCGGCAAAGCTCCGCAGCAGCGGATCGGCGTCGCCGTCGGCCTTCGCCCCGTCGAGGATCGCGTCTCCCAGCACCACGATCTGCACACGGTCGCGGCGGGTGAGTTTCAGCAAGGTCTGCGGCAGAAACTGCTGCCAGCGCTCACGCTGCGCCGGTGAGAGGTCAAAATAGGCCCGCGGCTTCAGCTCCGGCGCGGGCATTTTTTCCTCAGCGTCACGAGCGGCGGCCTGGAGGGTCGGCAAGTCGGGCTTTGCCTCGGCAGGAGCGGCTGCGGTCGGCGCGGCAGCAGGCGGCGTCTCCGGCGTCTGCGCCTGGAGACCCTCCACAGCCAGCAGCGCCAAAGCGCCAAGGAGGGGAAAAGTCGTTCGGTTGGGAAACATGCTCCCGCCATTTCAGCGAGACCAGCGACGGCTGCAACCGGGGAGTGCTGGAACGTCCGACGAACTCAAAGCCCGGCGTGGCAGCAGCTTGGAACAGCTTCGCTGCCAAAATCGAGGGTGCCACGGAGCCGCCAGGCCATGATGAGGGCGGCGGTGAACGCGAGAGTGCGTTGGATTTTGCGCATGGTCTGAGGCTGCACCTTGCCGCTGATGAGATGGAGTTGGGTTTGGGCGAGCCAGAGCAGCGGAAGCGTGCCCAAACCGAAGGCGAAGGCGAATTCAGCGCCTTTGAGAGCGGAGCCGTTGGCCATGGCGAGGGCAAACATCAAATAGAGCGGGCCGCAGGGCAGCAGCGGTGTGGCGAAGCCGAGCAGGCCAGCCCGCGTGGCGCTGTGCATGCGAAAGGCGAAGGTCTGGATGCGACGCACGCCAGCGCGCAGGAATTGCGGCTTCGGCAGATACGTTTCCAAGCCCATGCCGACGATGGCGAAGGCGATGACAAGCAGCCAAGGCAGCACGATGCCCGCGCCGTGCTGGAAGAACTTCAGCGGCATCACGCCGATCATTCCAGCGATGGAACCGACGAGGGCATACGAAACGAGCCTGCCCGCGTGATACAGCCCGGTGTCGCGCATGAAGCTGGCCGCGCCCGGCTTGGAAGACACGGCCCAGGAGCACGACAGCGGGCCACACATACCTACGCAGTGGACGCTGGTGACGAGTCCGGCCAGAAAGGCGGCGGCGCTGGTATCAATGGACGGCATGGACGGCGCGGGTGGTCAGCGGAATCTCCGGCGGGGCGTTTTTGATCGCCAGTGTGATGAAAAAGACCCACCAGGCGACGAAGCCGATGAAGGCAACGGCCACAAAAAGCCAAGGACGGCTGGAGAGGAACTGGGGGATCATGGCGGTGGGGGGCGAAAGGTCAGCGGATGAAATCTTTGGCATTGAGGGTGGCCGCCGGGGCTGCTTCCGGGTCTGGGCCGAGGTATTCCACGACGCGAGTTTCATCGCTGTCACCACGGGCGGCGTCGGTGACCTTGATGCGGAACTTGAAGTGCTCTTTGAAGTCGGCCTGGGGCAGGGTGAGGACGAGGGTCTTCAAATCCTCGCCCATGGGCGGCAGAGTGATGGTTTGATCGACACCGATGATTTTCAGCGTGGGCGGCACATCGCCGACCAGTTCAATCTTGTAGATGGATTCGGCGTTGCGCTTGTTGATGATGCGGAGCTGGAACTGGTTCCGAACGACGCCGGAGTCCACATAGAACGAGGCACCGCCCATGCGCACGACGCTGGCACGCAGCGGAGAGATGCGCGTGATGGCGAAGGAGAAAGCGATGGTGCCGACGATCAGCATGACGGTGTACAAAATGGTGCGCGGGCGAATGAGCCGTGTTTTGCCGCCTTGAAGGCCGACGTAGGAATCGTGGCGCACGAGGCCCTTCGGACGCTTCAGCTTGGTCATGATGTCATCACAGGCATCCACACAAGCAGCGCAGGCAATGCATTCCAACTGAAGACCATTGCGGATGTCGATGCCGGTAGGGCAGACCTGCACGCAGCGGCGGCAGTCGATGCAGTCGCCCGCAGGCTTTTCGACGGTGGCTTTGCCACGCGGCTCGCCACGCTTTTTGTCGTAGCCGATGACGACGGAGTTGTCGTCCATGAGCGCGGATTGCAGGCGTCCATAAGGGCAAAGAATGATGCAGAACTGCTCGCGGAACCAACTGAACGAAAAATACAGCGCCCCGGTGAGGAAGAGCACGACGCCGAATGCCTTGGCATGATGCGCGGGCGAGTGCTGCATCATCTCATACAGCGCCTTGATCGAAACGAAGTAGCTGAGGAAGATGTGGGCAATGACGGCGGAGATGAGGATGAAAACACCGTGTTTGAAGATACGACGGGCGATCTTCGATGCCGTCCACGGCGCGTCTTCGAGCTGACGACGCGCAGGGCCGTCGCCATCGATCCAGCGCTCCACACGGCGGTAGATCTGCTCCATGAAAACCGTGTAGGGGCAGGTCCAGCCACACCAGACCCGACCAAACAGCGAGGTGACGAAAAACAGCGAGAATGCGAGGCCGGTGACGAGGAAGAAGCCGATCCAGAGATCCTGGGTGGCGAGCGTGAGGCCAAAGAAATGGAAACGGCGCTCCTGCACGTCAAGAAAGACGGCGGGAAAGCCGTTCACCGGAATCCACGGCAGCGCGATGTAAATGACCAGCAGCGCCAGTGCGGCGACACGTCTCCAGAGTGTGAAGGGACCACGAACATCGGACGGGTGAACGAATTTGCGCGAACCGTCGGCGTGAATGGTGGAGAGCGAGTCGAGTGTGGGGGTGCTGGGTTTCATTTACTTGCCTGCGGCGGGAGGAACGGCAGAGGCAGGTGCAGGCGGTGTCGCAGCAGGAGCCGCAGGGGGTGTGACGCTGGCAGCAGCGGCGGGGGGAGGAGTTGCGGCAGCACCAGGCTTCAAAGGTGAATCAGCGGCGAGCGTGATGGGCTCGCCCTGCTTGTGCTTGCTGAGAATGAAGGCGACGACTTCGACCACGCGGGTGAGGCCGAGCTGCGGCTCCCAGGGCGGCATGCCTTTGGTGAGATCAGGCGCACCTTTGCGGACGATGCTGAGAACCTGAAGCGGATTGCCGCCGTGTTTCCATTCAGTGTCATTGAGCGGCTGGCCTGGAAGCTTCGCACCGTTGATGTGCGCGGAGAGATCCGGCGCATGGCAGGCGACGCAGGTGGTGGCAAAGGTGGCGGCACCCGCACCCACGATCTTTTCATCCTGGGACATGGCCCAAAGCTTGTCGTCGGTGAGCTTTTCGAGCTCCTTGAGCTGGATGGCCTTGATATTGGCGAGCGCCTTGTCCACCTCCTCCTCACCGGATTCACCGAGGCTGAGCTGGTAGTAGGCGACCCAGGCGATCACGAACCAGACCATGGTGATGTACCAGGTGAAGAGCCACCAGTTCGGCAGCTTTTGATCGTACTCCTGAATGCCGTCGTAGGAGTGCTCACGGAGCACGGGACCGTTGTTGGGAGATGGGGGTGTCATGGCGAGGAAAGGAGAGAAAGAGTCGCGGTTGTCAGTCGTCCAAAGGGAGCCGGGAGAGCTTGTCCGCGCTGCCTTTGCGCATGCAGATGGCGCCCACGATGAAGATCGCGAACACGGCGAACGTGACGCCGAAGGCGACGTAGGGCACCCAGTCGAGCGCGGTGTCGTAGATGATGCGTTTGTACATGATGGGGGGCGGGTTTGATTATTTCGTGACGGCGGAGCTGCGGAAGCCGTCCGGGATGCTTGGCTTCAGCGGGAACGGGATGCCTGCGGGAGTGCCTTTGAGTTTTCCTTCCAGCTCAGGCACATCGAATTTCCCGAGCTTTTGCAGGTAGGCGATGAGGGCGACGATCTGCGTGTCTGGCAGCACGCCCGTGCGGCCCTGCGTCTCGAGTTCTTTGACGATCTGGATGCCCTGCTCGACGGCCTTGGTCTTGACCTCGGTGTCGGTCATCGCGGGATACGGCACCCCGAGCTGGGTCATGACGATGATCTTCTTCCGCAGGGTTTTCTGGTCGAACTTGTCGGTGAAGAGATGCGGATAAGACGGCATGTTTGAGCCGGCTGAGATCGCGCGCGGGTCCATCATGTGGTCGTAATGCCAGCTATGCGGGTATTTGCCGCCTTCGCGGGCCAGATCAGGACCGGTGCGCTTCGATCCCCACTGGAAGGGATGATCATAAATGCTCTCGCCCAGGCGGCTGTAGTCACCGTAGCGCAGCACATCCGGCAGCATGGTGCGGATCATCTGCGAGTGGCAGTTGTAGCAGCCTTCGCTGACGTAAATGTCGCGTCCGGCGAGTTCGAGCGGCGTGTAGGGCTGCTGGACGCGGTCCTCAACGTTGGTGGCGCGGTTCACCATGACGGTGGGGATGATCTGGATGAGTCCGCCGAGCGCCACCGCCACAAAAGTAAGCACTGTGAAGGGCAGCCAGTTGTGCAGAAGGCTGTCATACCACTGCGACCAGCGGTGATGGCCGCGCTGGAAGCGCTTCACAGCCAGGAACGAGAAAACGAGCGCGCAAATCAGCGCCACAATGTCAGCACCCGGCGGCAGGAAGAGCCAGGCGAGGATGAGGATGAAGCCACCCATCGAGCAGGCGATGGGATCATTGAGGAAGGTTTCCTTCATGCCCATCGTGTCGCGCTGGTTGCGCTCGATCACGGCCACCTCGCGGGTTTCGTTCACCGGGCTGCCTTTGCGAATGGTCAGCCAGATGTTGATGCCCATGAGGATCATGCCCACGAGATAGAGCGAGCCGCCGATGATGCGGAAGCCCATCATGGCGCGGATCGAGGTCAGGGTGTCGATGAAGTTCGGGTAAACCAGCGCGGTGCCGTCCGGCGTTGTGGCGTTCAGCATGAGGCCCTGCATGATGCCGGACACCCACATGGCACCGACATAGATAAGGATGCCGATCAAACCGAGCCAGAAGTGGAAGTTCGCCCAGGCCAGGGAGTAAAGCTTCGTGCCATAGAGGCGTGGCGTGAGCCAGTAGAAGAGACCGGCGGCCATGAAGCCGTTCCAGCCCATCGCACCCGCATGTACATGGCCGATGGTCCAGTCGGAGTAGTGAGAGAGCGCGTTCACCGCGCGGATCGAAAGCAGCGGCCCCTCAAAGGTGGACATGCCGTAGAACGTCACGGCGGCGATGAAGAACTTCACCACAGGATCAGTCCGCAGCTTGTCCCAGGCACCACGCAGTGTGAGCAGGCCGTTGAGCATGCCGCCCCAGCTCGGGGCCCACAGCATGAGGCTGAAAAAGGTGCCCAGCATTTGCAGCCATTTCGGCAGCGCCGTGTTCAGCAGGTGATGCGGCCCCGCCCAGATGTAAATGAACACCAACGACCAGAAGTGAACGATGGAGAGACGATACGAATACACCGGCCGCTCCACCGCCTTCGGGAGGAAGTAGTACATGATGCCGAGAATCGGCGTCGTGAGGAAGAAGGCCACGGCGTTGTGCCCATACCACCACTGCACCAGCCCGTTCTGCACCCCGGCAAAGATCGTGTAGCTGTGCGTCCAACTCGTCGGGATCGAGAGATGATTCACGATGTAAAGCATCGCGATGGTGATGATGGTGGCGATGTAGAACCACAGCGCGACGTAGAGGGAGGGCTCGTTGCGTTTCGCCAGCGTCCAGAAGAAGTTCACCGAGAACACCACCCAGATCAGCGCCACGGCGATGTTGATCGGCCAGATCAGCTCCGCGTACTCCTGACCACGGGTCAAACCCAGCGGCAGCGTGATCGCCGCCGCCACAATAATGAGCTGCCAGCCCCAGAAATGGATGTTTGAGAGCAGATCCGACGCCATGCGCGCCTTGCACAGCCGCTGCGTGGAGTAGTAGATGCCAGCGAACATCATGTTCCCCACGAAAGCGAAGATCACCGCGTTCGTGTGCAGCGGACGCAGGCGGCCAAAACTGAGCCAGGAGGCGAGATTGAGCTGATGGAAGTTCAACTGGGAGGCGACGAACACGCCCGCCAGCATGCCCACGATGCCCCAGATGATGGAGGCGATCATGAAGCGCCGGACGCTGCGGTCGTCGAACTCAATGGTGATTTTGGAGGCGGTGTTGGTCATGGCGTTGGGTGAAAAGGCTCGGAAATGGGGGGAAAGGGAGCGGGGCGGGCGGGTGCGCCGTCATCCAGCGGCAGCAGGGCGTCCTGCTCGATGCTGCGCTGCTTCCTCTGCGAGCGCTCCCCGAGGAACAGCACCGCAAACAGCACGGCGAAGGCGAGGCTCATGAAGATGGTGACAGCGAAAACTTCCATTGTTGCCGCAATAGAGCGCACACCTGTTTTCCATGCTCGGCATGCATTGCTTGAAGCTGCCCGGATTTTGCGGGGCATTTTTCGCACACCACGCAAAGGAAGATCAGCGCCCGGCGCGTTGGTTTGCCATCCACCTGCCGCCATGCGCCCACTCCTGCCGCTTTTCCTCGTTTCCAGCCTTTCCCTTTTCGCTCTCGAAGCGCCCGAAAAACTGCGGGAGCACCCACTTCCCGATGCCGTGAAGCCAGAGGGCAGCGGGGCGCAATTTGTGGACCTCAACGGCGACGGTTTTGAAGACATCGTGATGTCCAACCGGCGTGAATACGGCGTGTTCCTGTTCGTGCCGAAGGAACGGGCCAAAAAGAACCTGCAATGGGATGAAGGCTGGTCGCAGGTGATGCGTGAGGGCAAAGCGGGCGATGCGAACAGCCTGCCGCTGATCGTGGATGCAAACGGCCGCGATCAAGGTGTCACATTTCGCGATGGCGCGATGTGGATTGAGGCAACAAAGCAGCGCATCCCCTTCTCCGAGCTGCTCAAAGTGCCCGGACCTGCGCCAAGATCGCCGCAGGACTCGCTGAAGGCTCTGAAACTGAAGCCTGGCTTTGAAGCGATGCTCGTGGCGCATGAACCGCTCGTGCAAGACCCCGTGTTCATCGACTGGGATGCCAAGGGACGCATGTGGGTCGTGGAAATGGGCGATTACCCCTTCGCTCCTGGCGAAAAGACCAACGACGGCAGCATGGGTCAGGGCAAAGTGTCCGACTTGCAGACCGGACGCGTCAAAATCCTCACAGACACGGATGGCGATGGTGTTTACGACAAGTCCACGCTGTTTCTCGACGGCCTGAAGCATCCCACCGGCCTCGCTCCCTGGAAAAACGGCGTCTTCATCGCCAACATCCCAGACATCTTCTACGCCGAGGACACGGATGGCGATGGCAAGTGCGACAAGCGCGAAACGTGGTTCACCGGCTTCACCGCTGGCAATCCGCAGCATCTCGTGAACGGCTTCTGCTGGGGGCTGGACGGCTGGTTCTACGGCGCGAATGGCGACAGCGGCGGCGACATCACCTGCATGAAGACGGGCAAGAAAATTGCGCTCGGAACGAATGACTTCCGCTTTGATCCGCGCACGGGCGAGTTCGCGCTCGAAGGCGGTCGCAGCCAGTATGGCAAGTGGCGCGATGATTTCGGCAACTGGTTCGGCAACAACAACAGCACCATCGGCTGGCACTACTGGCTGCCGTTTCGCCATCTGGAACGCCATCCCGAAATCGTGGCGAAGTCGGTGCGCGGCAATCTAAACGACGAAAAGCGTGTGTTTCCCGCCAGTCCGTCGGTGCGGCGCTTCAATCAGGCGAGCTTCGTCAACACGCTGACCTCCGGCTGCTCGCCCATGCCGTTTCGTGACACAACCTTCGGCGCTGATGGCGAAAACGTGATGTTCGTCTGCGAACCGGCCAACAACCTCGTGCATCGCGAGGTTTTAAGCTACGACGGCGCTTCCATCACCAGCCAGCGTCATCCTGGCGATGCCGAGAGCGAGTTCATCGCCAGCGAGGACAACTGGTTCCGCCCCAGCATGGCCCGCACCGGCCCGGATGGCGCGCTTTACGTCGTGGACATGTATCGCCTCGTGCTGGAGCACCCGGAATGGATTCCCGCGGAGATCGCGAAGGGGCTCAATTTGCGTGGAGGTGAGGACAAAGGGCGGATTTACCGCATCGGGCGGACCGGACCGCCTGAAGGCGGGACTCCAATACGAAATCCAATCGAAGCGATGGCATCCTCGAATGGGTGGTTGCGTGACACCGCGCAGCGCTTGTTGATTGAGCGTGGTGATGCGGCTGCCGTCCCTGAATTGAAGAAACTGCTCACGGCAGCACCGGCGGTGCGGATTCAGGCCGCGTTCACGATCACGCAGCTCGGCGGCATGACAGCGGATGCCTTGCATGCGGCGCTCAGGCCACTCGCTCCGCAGGTTCGTGCAGCGGCGCTCACGGCCACGGGGACTTCGTCCGACGATGTGTTCATCGAGGTGGAAAAGCCGATGCTGAAGCAATCGCCGCAGAAAGCGCCTGCCGTGGCCGCAGCGCTGCCCGTGATCACGAACCACAACCCGAACCGCCAGAAGGTCGTCGCCCAATACAGCACGGAAGCCGTCAAACTCAGCGGCGATGCCAAACGCGGTGCCGCCGTGTTCCAAAAAGCCTGCATGGTCTGCCACAAAGTGGGCGAACTCGGCATCGAGGTCGGCCCCGATTTGAAAACGGTGGCCACCAAGCCGCGTGAGCAGCTCATCGAGGCCATTTTTGATCCAAACCGCGCCGTGGAGCAGCGCAACGCGGCCACGCAGGTGACCAAGAAGGACAAGACCATGGTGGTCGGCCAGCTCGCCTCCGAAACCCCCGGCAATCTCACCATCCGCCTGCCCGGCGGTGCCGAGATCGTCGTTTTGCGCTCGGACATTCAAGAAATGAAGACGCTTACGACCTCGATCATGCCCGAAGGCCTCGAAAGCGTTCTCACCGCGCAGGATGTGGCCGATGTGCTGTCCTTCATCGGTAGCAAATAGGCGTGACAGTCATGGTGGTGATTGGATAAGCTCCCGGCATGAAGCATTCACTTCTGCTGACGATCTGCCTCTTCCTCACGGGCTGCGCCTCTTCTTCCGCCATTACCCGCTACACGCCCCAGCAAGGCGACATCCTGTTTCAATCGCTGCCGCACATTCCGGTCATTGATGCCATTGAGGGCTGCACACACTCACCTTACTCACACTGCGGCATCGTGGTGAATAAAGGCGGCACCTGGCATGTCCTGGAGGCGATCGGCCCGGTGAAAATAACCCGACTGGACCACTGGATCAGCCAGGGACGAGGGGAGGCGTTTGCCGCCTACCGTTTGAAGGCCGCCTTCCAACCCAAGGTGGGCGCAATGATCGCTGCGGCGGAAAAGTTCATCGGCCTGCCGTATGACATTGGCAGGGAGTGGATGCTTGATGCTGGGCGGTGGGCGGAGCACCGGACTTGGAAGTCCGGGCTACCTGTTATCTCACATCCCGCCACAGCCAGCGCAGCGCCTCGGGGAGGTTCGGGGCCATGCCTTTGCTGCCGTGGAAGCATTGGGTCCAGTCGATGCGGAAGTCGTAGTTCATGTACTTGAGCGACGCGGCCATCATCTTGTTGGCGAGCGGCCAGTTGCCGAATTTGTTGTCGAGGTCGTTTTCGCCATCGAGCAGATAGACGCGGATGGGTTTGCGCTCGGTGACGCGGACGAGATACGGGTAGTGATTGCCGCCGCGAATATCGACGAAAGTGCCGACCCAGCAGAGCACCTTGCGGAATTTGTCCGGCCGCTCCCAGGCGACGGTGAAGGAGCAGATGCCGCCGGAGGAGCCGCCAGCGATGGCCCAAGCCTCGGGCTGCGGGCGAAACTTGGTCTGATAACGTTTTTCGACCTCGGGCAGGATTTCCTCGATGAGGAAGCGGGCGTAGGCGTCGCCGAGGGAGTCGTATTCGAAACTGCGGTTCCCGGCTTTGTCGCCACGCTTTTGCTTCGGCTTGCGACCTGGGTCGATGAAGACGCCGACGGTGCGCGGCATCTCCTTTTTGTGGATGAGATTGTCGAAGACGACGGAAGCGCGCATGGACCCGGTGGGATCGACATGGCGTGAGCCGTCCTGCCAGACCATGAGGCAGGTTTCCTCGCCAGGTTTGAAGTCTGCGGGCAGGTACACGATGACATCGCGCACGGTTTCAGGAAAGACCTGGCTCGTTTTCCATTCAAAGCGTTCCAGTTTGCCCTGCGGCACGCCTTTCTGCGGCTGGCTGTCGGCGGTGTACTCGAAATGCTCCACATGCACGGTGCCCGCGAGACGCGGCATGCCCTCGGATTCGACGCGGTAGCCGAACTCGGTGAAATTCGGCATGTCGGCCACGAGCACTTGGAGGCCATCCTCACCGAGCGCGATCATCTCGCCAATCAGAGCGCCGTCCTGCTGCACGACTCGGGCGGGTTTGGGGTCGATGACGGCCCAGGCAACGGTGGTGGCCTCGATCTTCGCGCCGGCCCGGCCCTGGGTGAGATTGTTCATGCCAAAGAGGCGCACGACTTTGTCATGCAGCGCTTTTTCCTCCTCGGGCTGAGATGCGGTCATCAACGCAGCCGCAATCTGTCGCGGTGTGATGGGTGGCTGCGCTCCCGGTTTGTTCTGGGCCTGGCTGAAGCTGGCGGCGAGAAGAAAAAGCGGGAGGATGGCGGCGCGCATGTGCTATGTCTAACGACGCATGCACGGCGTAATATCGCCCGATTTCCCTGCGGCGCGGATTTACAGCGACGCTGTCGTGAACGGCTTCCCGCCCTCTGGCAAACCGGCGGTGCGCAGGCGGGCCTCAATGCCCTCCATCATGGCGCGGACGTGCTTCCATTTGGTACGGTCGCGCATGAGCTGCATGCTGCGCTCAAACGATCCCCACTGAATGACCTCGATGTCCACATGGCGCACGCCCCAGTTGTTCATCATGGACTGGCTGGGCTTGTAGAGATCGATCGTGCCGGTGCCGACGAGCGCGCTGCCGTAATCATCGACCTCATAAACAACGCCCGGCTGCCCGGCGATGCGGAATTTCGTACCCACCGGGAAGCGCGACCAGTCAGCGGCGGCGCTGCGCACGTTGCCGAACTTCAAATTCGTGCCGACGGCGTTCTTCACGCCATAGACGATGTGGTCGCTTTCATCGTGCGTGTAGGCGGTGGTGCGCACGCGCATCTGAGAATTGCGAGTCGAATTCGAGGCGAGCATCAGCGGCGGTCTGGCCGCCTGAAACACGAAGGTGTAGCCTTTGATCTCGCTAGGACGGAACGGGATGTTCGTGGCGAGAGCCTTGCGCACCTCGTATTCTTTGCCTGCCTGGAGAGGAGCGGCTTTTTTATGCCGCATTTCCTTCCATTGGCTGAGCAGCGACTGCTTGGGCATGGCGCAGGAGGAAAGAGTGGCCGCGAGGGCGACACACAGGCCAGTGGTCATCAAATGTGAGTTGTACATGGCTGGATATTTTTGGAATTACGAAAATAATACCGTAAATTTCATACATCCTCAATATAAAATATATAATTTACATACTTTAAAAGGTTAATAAGAGTTAATTTCCGTAACCACTGCACAGCGAAGAGCGCAGGGGTGACAGAGCGTCAGGCTCACAAGTCCGCTACGCCAGACAACTCCTATGACTGCCCCTGGTCTTCCCAGAGCTTTCGCCAGTGATCCAGGCGCTCTTTAACCCGGGCTTCCAGCCCGTTCGCGGTGGGGTCGTAATACTGTTTGCCTCCCTCCAGGCAGCGCTGGGGGACGAAGCCGCCCTCATAGTTGTGGGGGTAGAGGTAGCCTTCCCCGTGGCCGAATTCCTTCGCCGCTTTCTTGTGATGCGCGTCCCGCAGATGCTTCGGCACCGGCAGGGTACGGCCATTTTTCACATCCTCCAACGCGGCGTCAATGGCGGTGTAGGCACGGTTGCTCTTGGGCGCGGTGGCGTTGTAAATCGTCGCATGAGCCAGAATGATGCGCGCCTCGGGCATGCCGATGAATTCGACCGCCTGCTGCGCCGCCACGGCCACGCGCAGCGCGTTGCTGTCGGCCATGCCGATGTCCTCGCTGGCGGCGATGACGATGCGCCGGGCGATGAAGCGGATGTCCTCCCCGGCGTAGAGCATTTTCGCCAGCCAGTAGAGCGCGGCGTCAGGATCTGAGGCGCGCATGCTTTTGATGAAAGCGCTGATCGTGTCGTAATGCGCGTCGCCATCGCCGTCATAAACAACGGTCTTTTGCTGCACCGACTCCTCGGCGGCGGCCAGGGTGATGACGATTTCGCCCGCCGCGTCCGGTTGCGTCGAGAGCACAGCCAGTTCGAGGGCGTTCAGGCAGCGCCGCGCATCGCCATCGGCCACGGTGGCGAGGTGATGACGCGCATCGGGCTCAATCCGCGCCTTCATGCCGCCCAAACCGCGTTCCACATCGCTCAAGGCACGATCCATGAGCGATTCGAGGTCTTCGATACCCAGCGGCTCCAACGTGAACACCTGCGAGCGGCTCACGAGCGGGCTATTGACGTAAAAGAAGGGGTTGTGCGTCGTCGCGCCTATAAAACGCAGCGTTCCGCGCTCCACATGCGGCAGCAGCACGTCCTGCTGCGCCTTGTTGAAACGATGGATTTCATCCACAAAGAGAATCGTCGTCTTGTTGTAGAGCCGCTGGTGATGCCCGGCATTCTCCGCCTCCTTGCGAATGTCCGCCACGCTGCTTTCCACACCGCTGAGCGCGACGAAACGAGATTTTGTCTCCTGCGAAATGATGTGCGCCAGCGTCGTCTTTCCCACGCCCGGCGGGCCGTAAAGGATGAGCGAGGAAAAACGATCCGCCTGCACCGCGCGACGCAACAGCTTGCCCTCGGCCAGAATGTGCTGCTGCCCGACATATTCATCCAGCGTGCGCGGCCTCATACGCGCGGCCAGCGGCGCTCCTGCATGAGCCACCGCCGCAGCGGCACGAGGCGGCTCCGAGGGTGGTGGGGCGAAAAAATCGTCGCTCATGCGGTTCACAGCCGAAGCACAGTATCTCTCGCTTTGCACTTCGATTTTGCCACTGCTCATCCATTGCGCTAACGTCGGCACGCCATGAAACTTGAAAATCCCTTCCCCGGCATGAATCCCTGGCTTGAACTGGGCTGGGAGAATGCTCACTCAAAGCTGCTCACCTACATCGCCGACTCGATCAATGAGGCTTTGCCGCCGGATCTGCGGGTGCGCACCGAGGAGGGTGTGACCATTGGCAATGCTGGCACAGACCAACCATCAAGACGCAGGCCGGATGTCTCGGTCATCGAATCCTGGAAACAAGGTGTCCCACCGCAGTGGCAGCCACAGGAGGCCAGGGGCGTCTTACTGGCAGAGCCGGACCAGATCGTCGCGGAGGAGGAGATTCCGCCGCGCTGGATCGAGATCACCGACCGCACCGGACGTCTCATCACCGCCATCGAGCTGCTCAGCCCCTCGAACAAAGGGCATGAGCGCCAGGAGTACAAGCTGCGTCAGCACCGCTATCTCGAAAGCCACGTTAATCTCGTCGAGATCGACCTCCTCCTGTGCGGCAGCCACACGGTCGCCGTGTCTCCCGATATGCTGCGGCCAGCCAACGGCAGCGCTCGCTACCTTGTCTGCGTGGTCCGAGACTCCGCGCCCAAACAGCGCGAAATCTACCATCTGCCCCTGCGCGAACGCTTGAAGCCCATCCGCATCCCACTGCGTCCCGCTGACCAGGATGTGATCCTCGACCTCCAGCCGCTCATTGACCGCTGCTACCAGACCGGACGCTACTGGCAGACGGACTACACCCGTCCTTTGCCGCAGCCGCTCAATGCCGAAGACACCGCCTGGGCCACCGCACTGCTCCAGCAGGCGGAACTCCTCTAACACGGCATGAAGCTCTCCAAAAAAGCCGAATACGCCCTCCGCGCCCTCGTGGCGATGGGACGTGAGCGCGAGGGCACGAACTTCTCCATCCAGGATCTCGCCCGCGACGAGCGCATCCCGTTGAAGTTTCTTGAGCAAATCCTGCTGGCGCTCAAAAACGGCGGTCTGCTGCGCAGCAAGCGCGGTGTGGGCGGAGGCTACCAGCTCGTCACGCATCCGACACGGATCACACTGGGCGAGGTCGTCACGCTGTTCGACGGCCCGTTTGATCCGATCCCTGGCGCGGATCACGACGCGCTGGGGCAGGTGTTCACCGATCTAAGGGATCAGGTGGCGAAATGGATGACTGAACACACGGTGGCGCAGATCATCGAGAAGGAACGCTCGCGCGAAACGATGTCGTTTGAGATTTGATTCCGCCAGGAAACGCGTTGTGCGCGAGGCTCGTCACTTGTCGGAGGAAGGAGCCGTCGCCGGTATGAGACCTTCCTTTTTCTTCTTCTCCACTTCGAGGCGGGCCTCGGTGGCGTAGGGGTTCAAAGGCATCAGCGTGGCCGGGATCGGGGCGCGGCGGTAGTTCGTGGCATCGCCGGGGCCATAGTTCGTTGCGAGGTATTTGATGATCGTCTTCTGCACGGCGGGATCGAGCTTCCACAGACCGCCATACGTCTGCATCCACTCTAGCGTGGAGGTCCAGTTCGCCTCGGTGGCACGCTGGCGCAGGAAGGTCTGCGGTGAATGACAGACGATGCAGTGATTGCGCACGATCTCCCAATCGGGCGCGATCTTCATGCCGGTGGTTGGATCGACAGTAGCCTTTTCCTCCGCCGCTGAGGAGAACGTGGCAAAGGCCAGGAAAACGATGAGGTGCGGGCGCATGATCAGGCAGCCTGGAGGGCGAGTCGGTGACAGGAGTTGTTCAGGTAGCCTTCTGGATTCCAGCCGGGCAGCACCATCGGCTGCGAGCGCCCTTGGTCGTCCGTGGCACGCGCCCAGATCTCGTAGTAGCCCTTTTTCGGGAAGCTCAACTCAGTGCGCCACTGCTGCCATGCATAACGATTCGCCGGTTGGTCGAGCTGTGCTTTCTGCCAGGTGATGCCGAAGTCGATGGAGACCTCCACCGATGCCACAGCACCTTCGCCGACCCAGGCATGGCCGCGCACGGCGAGCTTGTCCGCCAGAGGATGCGTAATGCCTGACTTCGGGAAGGTGATAAGCGATTTCACCGGCATCTCGGCGATGACCACCATGTCCTCTGGCGGAATCTTCGTGCCCGGTGCCACGGGATAACGCGGCATGCGGTAGGAATGGCCGGTCATCTTTTCGCCATTGTGCTCACGGTCGCGGATGACGATCTTCTTCACCCACTTCCCGCAGGTGGACGCCGCCCAGCCGCCGAACATGAGGCGCAGCGGATGCCCGTTTTGCACCGGGATGTCCTCGCCATTCATCGCAAAGACCAGCAGCGACTCGTCTTCCAGCGCCTTCTGAACCGGCACGCCGCGTGAGATGGACGACTTCTTCGGATCGCCAGACAGATGAAAATCCGCGCCGTAGTAGCCGATGTAAACCGCGTCCTTCTTGATGCCGCAATGCTTCAGCACATCCGCCAGCCGGATGCCGGTCCATTTCGGACAACCAACGCCGCCCGTGGTCCATTGATTGCCCGTCGCTGGCGGATTGAACTCGCTGCGACCGTTGCCTGCGCATTCGAGCACCATTTGCAGCGTGTGATGCGTGAACTTCTCTTTCAGCTCCTTCAGCGTGAAGGTCGTCGGCTTCTCACAACTCTCGCCTGCGATCTCCAGCGACCACTTGTCGGGATCGAGCTGCTCCGGCGCGGGCGCGAGGCCGTTGTTGCGGATGAAAAGATGCTTTGCGGGCGTGATCGCATCGTCGAGTAGATGCGCGGGCGTCTCTGCCACCAGCGGTCGGTCGTTCATCACGCTCAGACCTTCCTTGCCTGGGATTTGAAGCGGTTCCGCGCTCTGCGCCAGTGCGGCAGGAATGAGTCCCGCAGGCATCTTGTCGGCAAAAACAATCTCCGCACCAATCGCCGCCGTCATCGAAGCGAGGCTGAGGCGTTCGAGAAATCCACGCCGGCTGACGGAAGGTGCTGGATTGGAGTCGCCTGGTAGTGGTGGCGGCTGATCGGGGCGCGAAGGTGTGAAAGTCATGCGAAAATAGAACGCAGCATCGTGCCTCTTTTTCGCCAAACCTCGAATCTTGGAGCGACTGTGTGCCAGGTGTCAAACCACGACGTCATCATCCGCCGGTCTCACTGCCAGTTGCCGAACGAGTAAGGGCTGTAGTTCGACTGCTGGCCGTAGCCGTAGTTCGGCTGGTAGCCCTGTGGTTGATAATCCTGCTGATAGCTCGGCTGGCCGTAGCCTTGGTTATAACCTTGATTGTAGCCCGGGTTGCAGTTCGGCTGATTAAACTGGCTGAATTGACGCTGCTGGCGGCTGTTTTGGATCGCCCCACCGGCAAAGGCACCGAGCAGACCGCCGATCGCCGCGCCTTCGAGTCCACGACGGCTTTGATTGCCGATGATGCCACCCGCCGCCGCGCCGAGCAGAGCACCCGCCACCGCGCCTTGAGCGGGAGGACGACCGTAACCACCGCCCCCGTATCCACCAGGGCCGTAGCTCGGACCGTAACCGTAGCCATAAGGATCAGCGCAGGAGGTCAGAACAAAAGACAGCAACACGGTGCCGAGGGTGAGCGAACGCTTGAGGTTGGTTTTCATAGTGGGATGGAATGGATGACCTGGACTCTGACGCCACCGATTGAAGGCTATTCGATTCTTTTTTTCTCACACGGCTCAATCCATCCCCACAGTTGCAAAACCGCCCCAACTGCGCTGGGGTGCGCAACCATGAAGCTCCTTCCAGCCCTCCTGCTTTCCACACTCGCAGCCGTCACACCACTCGCCGCGGCCGATTCGTATGACATCGTCGTCTATGGCGGCAGTTCCGGCGGCATCACCGCCGCCATCCAGGCCGCCCGCATGGGGAAAACCGCCGTGCTCATCGAACCCACCAAGTTTCTCGGCGGCCTGACCACCGGCGGCCTCGGTGCCACGGATATCGGCAACAAGAAGGCCATCGGCGGCATGTCGCGTGAGTTTTACGCGAACGTCTTCAAATACTACAGCGATCCTGCGAAGTGGAAGCAGCAGACCCGCGACGAGTACTACGCCAAGAAGCCCCACGGCAACACCGGCAGCGAGGACACCATGTGGACCTTCGAACCCCACGCGGCCTCCGAGATCTACGACTCCATGCTCGCCGCCGTGAAGGACAAGGTGACCGTCGTGTTCAGCGAACGCCTGGATTTGAAAAAGGGCGTGGTCAAAAACGGCACGCGCATCACCAAGATCGTGATGGAAAGCGGTCGAGAATTCGACGGCAAGATGTTCATCGACGCCACCTACGAGGGTGATCTCATGGCGAAAGCCGGTGTGAGCTATCATGTCGGCCGCGAAGCGAATTCGGTGTATGGCGAGACGATCAACGGCATCCAGAAGGTGAAGACCATCCATCACCAGTTCACCAAGAACGTCGATCCCTATGTGAAACCCGGCGATCCCCAGAGCGGCGTGCTCCCCGGCATTGATCCCGGCGACATCGGCGAGGACGGAGCTGGCGACAACAAGCTCCAAGCCTACAACTTCCGCATGTGTACCACCGACGTGCCGGAAAACCGCCTCGACTGGGAAAAGCCCGCCAATTACGACGAAAAGTGGTTCGAACTCGCCCTGCGCAATGTCGAGGCCGGTGACATGCGCATCTCCTGGGCGCCAAGCTGGATGCCGAACCGCAAGACCGACACGAACAACAACTTCGCCGTCAGCACCGACTTCATCGGCCAGAACTTCGACTACCCCGAGGCCGATTACGCGACTCGCGCAAAGATATGGCAAGCCCACGAGGACTGGCAGAAGGGCCTCATGTGGACCTACGCGCATCATCCGCGTGTGCCGGAGCAGATCCGCGCCGCCTTCCAGAAGCTCGGCCTCGCCAAAGATGAGTTCGCCGACAACGGCCACTGGCCGCGCCAGATGTATGTGCGCGAGGCACGCCGCATGGTCGGCGGCTACGTCATGAGCGAGAAGAACTGCAAACGCCGCGAGATCGTCGAGGACAGCGTCGGCATGGGCGCCTACAACATGGATTCCCACAACGTGCAGCGCTACATCACCAAGGAAGGCTTCGTCCGCAACGAGGGCGACATTCAGATCGGCACCCGCCCCTACCCCATCAGCTACCGCAGCATCACGCCGAAGGCCGAGGAATGCACGAATCTCCTCGTCCCCGTCTGCCTCAGCGCCAGCCACATCGCCTACGGCAGCATCCGCATGGAGCCCGTCTTCATGGTCATGGGCCAGAGTTCCGCCACCGCCGCAGTCATCGCCATTGATTCCAACAAAGACCTCCAGCAGATCGACTACGCCAAGCTCAAGGAGCGCCTCCTCGCCGACGGCCAGATGCTCGACTTCGAGTCCCCGCCCATGCCCGAGCATGTTTCCATCTCCAAGGAAAAACTCGGTGGCATCGTCGTCGATGACATGGAGGCCGACCTGACCGGCTTCAACTCCATCGGCCACACCACGCCCGGCTTCGTCGGCGAAGGCTACCGCCACGACAGCGACACCGCCAAAGGCGAGCAAAAAGCCCGCTTCACCCCCGATCTCCCCACCGCCGGCCAGTATCGCGTCGCCATCAGCTACACCGCTCTCGCGAACCGTGCCGATTCCGTCCCCGTCATCATCCACCACGCCGATGGCGAGGAGAAGATCATCGTGAACCAGAAGAAAAAAGCCCCCGAGAAGGATGTGCTCCTTCCCCTCGGCACCTTCCGCTTCGAAAAAGGCAAAACCGGCTGGCTCGAAATTCGCAACGAAGGCACCACCGGCCACGTCATCATCGACGCCGCCCAGTGGCTGCCCGCGAAGTGATTCATAAGCAGCCAGTTAGAATTCGTATCACGCAAACCATATGAGCAAACGAGGTCATAAGAGTAAGGCACACCACTCCGTGCTGGACCAACTTTGGTTTGCTGTGCTCCTCTTGGTTGTGATAGCAGGAATCGTGATTTTCATTTGGTGGAAGGTTCCGCAAAGCCTTGGAGCAGAGTTAAAATCTCCAGACAACAAGGGGACTTTTGGAGACAGCTTCGGAAGCGTGAACGCTCTCTTCACGGGTTTAGCGTTCACTGGTGTAGTCTTCAGCATTCTACTTCAACAGCGGCAGATTCGTCTTCAACGCGAGGATTTCCTCAGCCAGCTAGAGGAAATGGAAGACTCACGGGAAACCTTTGAACAGCAGAACAAGCTCCTGGAAATACAGAACCAACTCATGCGAGGGCAAATTGATGTTCAAATCCTTCAGATTGAAGCTCGTGCTCTTGAAATGGAAAGCCGCCATGATGAAATCATAATTAAACACAACGGCCCTGAAACGATTAGGGGAAAAATGCACTTGAGCGGTCTCAAGGAGAAAGCCGAAGGGCTTAGAAACAGAATGAGCGTAATTCAAACCCATCTAGCTCAAGCAGATGTGGTTACTGCGTCATCTGCGAGTCAAAGCGAACAGCCTCAAGCTTGAAAGCATCCCTAAAGCATTCAACATCACCTCGGCCGTCTCAGCTCAAACATGTCCCGTGTGCGGCAGTACCAGTGCGGACTCTGCATGCGACCGATAGGGTGGTAATTCTCCGGCCTTACCAGCCAGGTTTCGGGATCGAAAATGTCGTCGCGCACATGAATGCGGAGTACTTCGCCGATGATGAGGCGGTTGTCGCCGATCTCGAGGATGCTGTGGCTTCGGCATTCGAGGCTGGCGGGGGATTCGGCGATGCGCGGCGGTTTGACGACGCTGCTGGCCACGGCGGTGAGTCCGGCATGTTGAAGTTCGTTTTCACCAGCAGGCAAGGAAGCGGCGCAGAGGTTCATCTTCTCCGCAATCGCCTCATCGACGAGATTCACGACGAACTCGTGCGTCAGGCGGATGTTCCGCGCCGTGTCCTTCGGCACTCCGGGCGAGCGATCACCCGGACACAGGCCGACGATGGGCGGGGAATCGCCCAGCACGTTGAAAAAGCTAAACGGAGCAGCATTCACGCGGCCTTCGAGATCAACCGTGGTCGTCAAGGCGATGGGACGCGGTGTGACGAGTCCGGCGAGGATCATGTAGGCGTCTTCGCGCAGAGGGCCGGTGAGATCAAGGTCCATGGTGATGAAGAATGCTTGGGGCCTTCAAGGTGCCGGGGTCTCCGACCCCGCGCTCTGGGGGCCAGAGGCCCCCACTCCTTGTTCAGCGCGGTAAGCTCGCGCCAGCAAAGTCACAGGCTGCGTGACTTCCTGGCAGGGATGATCACCGCAGGAGCGGAGGCCGTTGGCGAGCTGCAGATGGCAGCCGGGATTGCTGGTGGCGACGATGGGCGCGTTTGCCTGCCTCAAGTTGGCGACTTTGCGATCCAGCAGCTTCTGGCTCTGCTCGGGCTGGGTGATGTTGTAGATGCCCGCACTGCCGCAGCACCAGTTCGACTCCGGCAGTTCCTTGAACACGAGTCCGGGGATGCTGGAGAGCACCTGCCGTGGCTGCGAGACGACTTTCTGACCGTGGCAGAGGTGACAGCTCTCGTGATAGGTGACTTCACTCACACCTGCACCGGCGGTCGGCTTGCGGAAGCCGATCTGCACCAGCCATTCGTGAATGTCCTTCACCTTTTTGTCCCAAACCTTGGCTTTGGCGGCGTAGAACGGGTCATCGTGCAGCAGATGGCCGTAAGTCTTCAAATGCGAGCCGCAGCCGCCGGCGTTGGTGATGATGGCATCGAGCGAATCGAGATCAAAAGCGTCGATCTGCCTCCGCGCCAGTTCACGCGCTAGTTCGAGTTCGCCATTGTGCGCGTGCAAAGAACCGCAGCAGCTCTGCGAGCGAGGTGTGATGACCTCACAGCCATTGGCGAGCAGCACATCCGCCGTATCTCGATTGATGTTCGAGAACGCGAGATCCTGGATGCAGCCGGTGAGCAAGCCCACACGACTCCCCTGTCCTGTCGTAGGCGATTCCTCTGGCCAGATTAAATCATCCGAGAAATGCTCCGAGATTTGCGGCGTCTGCGGCTCCAACTTCGCCAACGAACGCGGCATGAGGCCAAAGAAGCGCACTTTGCGCATCAGCTTGTCGAGCCCGGTGCTTTGATACACGCGCAGCACACGTCCGATCAAGCGCAGCAGCCATGGGCGCATGAAAATGACATTCAGCGTGAGCCAGCGCCAGAAACCGCGCTGCATGCCGTCGTTCACCTCTGCCTGCTCCACCTCGGCACGCGCGGTTTCAAACAGCTCCGCATAGTTCACACCGGCCGGGCAGGCCGTCTGGCACGCGAGACAGCCAAGGCAGTAATACATCTCATCCGAGAGCGCCCGGGAGACTTCGAGTTCGCCATCCGCCACCGCCCGCAGGAGCGCGATGCGCCCGCGCGGACTGTTCTTCTCCATTTTTGTCTCCACATACGTCGGACACGTCGGCAGGCACATGCCGCAGTGCATGCACTGCTGGAGCACGGAGTAATCGAGGGATTTGAGGAGATTGGCGGTCATGCTGTTGTGACAGTTCCGTCAAGAATATCGATCACTTCCTGCTCAATCTCACGACCAGGCAAAATGTCCTCATCTTCTGTTTCGGCACTCATGGTGCTGTTATCGTTTTCTGGCGGCATGATCAGTTCCTCAAATCGAAAATCTTCCCTGGATTCAGCAACCCTTGCGGGTCGAGCGCACGTTTGATGCTACGCATGAGTTCATAGCTGCCTTCGCCGAGCTGGCGTTTGAGGAAGGCTTTTTTTGCAAGGCCGACACCGTGCTCGCCAGTGACGGTGCCGCCGAGGCGGATGGTTTCCTCGACAATCTCCGCCAGCGCGATCTCAACGCGGTGCATTTCCTCATGATCGAGCTCGTTGGTGAGGAAGGTGGGATGCAGGTTGCCATCGCCCAGATGCCCGAAGGTGCCGATTTGCAGATTGTGCCTCTTCGCGACGCTGTCGATGAAGGCGACCATCGTGGCGAGTTCACTGCGTGGCACAGTCACGTCTTCGAGAATCGTGGTGGGGCGCACACGCGCGAGCGCGGAGAAGGCATTGCGACGTGCGGCGGCAAGTTTCGCGCCTTCGGCTTCATCGGCGGCGGCACGCACATCGTGGGCTCCATTGGCTTTGGCGAGCGCCATCATCTGCGCGGCTTCTTCTTCGACCACGACGGGATGACCGTCGGTCTCCATGAGCACGAGGGCCTCGACATCGGTGGGCAGGCCGATCTTGGCGTAGTCTTCGACGCACTGTACGGTGACGCGGTCGAGGAACTCCAGCGTGCAGGGAATGATTTTGGCGGCGATGATGGCGGAAATCGTTTTCGCGGCGGCATCCATGGAATCGTAGAGCGCCAGCATCGTTTTGCGCGCTTTCGGGCGCGGCAGCACTTTCAGGATGACCTCGGTGATGATACCGAGCGTGCCCTCACTGCCGATGAACAGGTCCTTCATCGAGTAACCGGCCACGTCCTTGACGCATTTGTTGCCCAGAAAGGTCAGCGTGCCGTCCGGCAGCACGACTTCGATGCCCATGACGTAATCGCGTGTCACGCCATACTTGAGTCCGCGGAGGCCACCCGAGTTTTCTGCCACGTTGCCACCGATGGTGGAGATTTTCATCGAACCGGGGTCGGGTGGATAAAACAGGCCCACCTTCGCCGCCGCATCGTCGATCTCCTTCGTGATCACACCGCTCTGCGCCCGCAGTGTGAGGTTTTTCTCATCGACTTCGATCAGCTTGTCCATCTTCACGAGGCAGATCACCAAACAACCGTCCAACGGAACGCTGCCGCCACTCAAACCGGTGCCGGAGCCACGCGTGACCACCGGCACGCTGCGTTTGCGCGCCAGCCTGACGCACTCGGCCACTTCTTCGGCGGTGAGCGGGAAGACGACGGCACCAGGGCGCTGCTTCAGGGCAGCGGTGCCATCGAAGCTGTAGGGCACGATGTCCTCCGCAGAGGTGAGCACGCGCTCAGGAGCTAAGATTTCCCTCAGAGACTGGATAAAGCTGGCTTCAATCATGTTCACGCGGCGCATTCTGGCGAGATCGTGGTGGAGCGTCAACGAAGGCTGTGGTTCATTGTCAGGTTATGTTGCGAGACCAGCCGATCCTCTTCACCCCCATCTATCAAAGCCGTGTCTGGGGCGGTCGCCGCATGGAAACGCTGCTGGGAGCCACTCTGCCAGATGTGACGACACCCTTCGGCGAAGCTTGGACCGTTTCAGACCGTCCCGAGGCGCAAAGTGTGACGGCAGACGGCCGTTCGCTCCATGAACTGTGGACGAACCAGCGCGAGGCGGTGTTTGGCAAAGCGCTGCTGGCGTCCACAAGCCCCACGTTTCCGCTGCTGATGAAGATTCTCGATGCCTGCGATGACCTCTCGATCCAGGTGCATCCACCCGCGAGCATGGCGGAGACACTGAAAGGCGAGCCGAAGACGGAGATGTGGTTCATCGCGCATGCGGAGCCTGGAGCGAAGATTTACGCCGGTTTGAAGCCCGGCGTGACGCGCACGGATTTTGAAGCAGCGCTGCAAAACGGCACGGTGGCCGAGGTGGTGCATGTGATCGAGGCGCGCACGGGAGATTGTCTGTTCATCCCCAGCGGACGCGTGCATGCCATCGGCGCGGGATTGCTGATCTATGAGATTCAGCAGAACAGCGACACGACGTATCGCGTCTTCGATTGGAATCGCGTCGGTCTGGATGGCAAACCACGGGCGCTGCATGTGCAGGAGTCGTTGCAAAGCATCGACTTCTCGGACTATGAGCCGCAGGTGCAGCAGATCGAGGCGGATGGAACGCTGGTGAAATGTGATTACTTCGATGTGCGGCTGTGTGACAAAGCCGGAACAGTGGGTGAGGCCGGTGAATGCGTGACACTGGCCGTAGTGCGCGGCGAGATCAGCGTGGGTGGCGTGATTTTGAAGGCGGGTGACTTCGCACTGCTGCCTGCGAGCATGAGTACGTTTTCGCGCGAGGTGGAACCAGCCGATGCGACGAGTCAGTGGCTGGAGATTCGGGTTCCAGCGTGAATTGAAAAACCGAAGGCCAACGGCCTTCCGTCATGCAGCCCAGGGTTGGAACAACCCTGGGATATTGGGAAATCAGACGCTTCGCCAAAGGGCGAACTCCAACGGAGTTCCGTCCATCATGCACGCTCACCACGCTCCAAAGATACGGAACCCACGTTGGGGTTCGTCCTTGAGCAAACACAGATTCCATCTTTTACCCAGGGTTCTGCGAACCCTGGGCTATGATACGCAAGCCCGTTGGGCTTGAAAATTCAGTCACGCGGTCTGCCAATTCACTTCTTGGCTTCCGCTGCGGGTTTCTCGACTTCTTGGGCCTCCGCCGCAGGCTTTTCGGCCTTTTTGACCTCTGGGTCTTTGGGGGTGCTGGGCACGGCGATGAACTTGGCTTTCTCCGGGTCCATCACGGGCAGTTTGCCTTGAGGGACAGGCGGCATTTTCTTTTCGGGCACCGGTTTGGGGGCTGTCGCGGCCTTCGGCTGCGGTTTCACCTCCTCTTTGCCACAAGAGACAAGAAGCAGGCCAGCGAGGAGAACGAGGTGTTTCATGAGCAGCGGATGGAAACGGAACGTCCATGCGCGTCGAGGCCCTCCACTTGACTGAAGGCGCGGACGATGGGCTCGGATTTGACGCAACTTTCGCGATCGAGGCGGATGATGCTGGTGCGGCGCTGGAACATGTCGGCGGTGATGCCGGGGAAGGATTTGCCGGAGCCGCCGGTGGGCAGGGTGTGGCTGGGACCAGCGAGGAAATCGCCCACGGCGACGGGTGAGTGATTGCCGAGGAAGATCGCACCTGCGGTGCGGATGAGCGGCAGGATGGCGTCCTCACGCGTGGTGATGAGCGTGAGATGCTCGGGAGCGAAATCGTTCACGAGGCGTGCGCCTTCCTCCAAACTCGGCACGAGCATGCAAAACACGCCTTTTTCGAGCACGGGCGCGAGCTGGGCCTGACGGCTGAGGGTTTTGGACTGCGAATCAACCTCTGCGACGACGGCATCGAGCAAGGTGGCGTCGTCGGTGATGAACCCGGCCATGCTGTCCTTGCCATGCTCGGCCTGCGCGAGGATGTCGGCGGCGATGAAGGCGGGATGGCCGGATTTATCGGCGAGAATGAGTACTTCGCTGGGGCCGGGCAGGAGATCGATGGAAACGACACCGAATGCCTGACGCTTGGCCTCGACGACGTAGCTGTTACCAGGGCCGAAGATCTTCGCGACGGGGCGGATCGTCTCGGTGCCAAAGGCGAGCGCGGCGATGGCCTGCGAACCGCCGATTTTATATATTTCGGTGGCTCCGGCGAGTTTGAGTGCCGCGAGCAGACCTGGATTGACGCTGCCATCGCGTCCGCAGGGCGTGCAGACAACGATTCCAGGCACACCCGCCGCAGCGGCGAAGGTGACGGTCATGATCGAGGTCGAGACGAGAGGCGCTGTGCCGCCGGGCACGTAGCAGCCGACGCGTTCAAATGGATGGAACACCTCGCCGACCTCAGCCCCCTGCTCGTTCTGGTAGCTCCAGGCCTGGCGCATGCTGCGCTTGGCGAAGGCCATCACATTGCGGTGCGAGGCTTCGAGCGCGGAACGCAGCGTGTCATCGGATGCGTCCCAGGCAGCATCAAGTTCGGCCTGCGGGACGCGCATTTGCGATGCAGCGAGCTTGGCCCCGTCGAATTTCTCGGTGAGTTCGAGCACGGCGGCATCGCCACGCTCACGCACGGCCTTGATGACACCTGCCACGACCTCACGCACGGCATCGCTGGCCTCGGCACGACGGTTGAGAGCGGCAGCGGCGCTGGCGTAGTCGGGATCAGTGGGGCGGATAATTTTCATCAGACAAGAATGCGAGAAATGGGAATGAGGGCAGGAATGATGTTACGAGGGTGACGAAAAAGCGGGCGCTGGTTTGCGCCCGCATATGGGAATCGATTTGAAGCGAATGTCAGGTCTGGAGCGGGCAGCGTCATTCCGGCTTTACCTGGTCCGGCTCAGCACCGCCTGAAGGCGGGACTACAATGCTCCCGAATCAGGGGACGACTTCGCCGGAGCCGGTGTACACCCATTTTTCGACACGTCCGTTTTTGATGCGGGCCTGGGCCTCGGTTTCAAACTTGCCGAACATGGTCTGTGTCTCGTATTTCACATTCACCGTCCAGTAGTCGGCGCCGTCGATTTTTTCGCGCTGGGCATCGCCCCAGGACTTGATGCTGTCGAGCTTGATCTCGGTGACCTCGCCAGCCTTCATGCTGGCAAGCAGGAGCGGGTAGGTGCCGTCCTCGGCTTTGGCGGGCTTGTCATCGCTGGCGCTGCCCCCGCCCGCGGCCATGGCTGGAGCGTTTTTGGCGCGATCGGCGGCGGCGAGCTTGTATTCGTGAGCTTTGCGTGCCTGCTCGGTCTGGGCGACTTTGATCTGCTCGTAGGCGGCGGCGAAGACCTCCTTAAAATCGGTGTCGTCCATGGCCACCAGACCTCGCATGGGAGAGCCTGGGGAGGCACCGACCTCGAGATTCGCCCCTTGCTGCCCCATGACAAAGATTTTCGCGCCTGCTTTGAAATTGGAGGCAGCAGTGGCCTTGCCCATCTGCATTTTGATTTCGAGGTCTTTTTTCATCGTCACCTGCTTCGGCGAGGTGAAGAACCCCTTCGGCACAACCGCCCAGTTTTGCGTGACCTCATCGACGGAGGGGAAAACCGGCGCGACAAAAGCATTCGGATCCACCGGCGGCGGCTCGGGCAGCTTTGGCATCTCGGGCTTCGGCTCCGGCTTTGGCTCGGGTTTGACCTCCGCCATCGGCTCGGGCTTTGGCTCCTCTTTGACGACCGGCTTCGGCACCGGGGCGACGGCGACCACCTTCTTCGGCGGCGCTGGGGGCACATGCTTCGTGAACTTCATGGCATCAGCAAAGGGCGGATACACATACTCGTAGGCGACGTAGCCAACAGCGGCGGCCAGGATGATGACGATGAGGGGTTTCATGGTGGGCGGAGTCTAAGGGGGAGGCGGTGAAATGCAACCTGCGCGGCAGTCCCGACGATGCAACGGCCTTGAGAGGGCGTTTCTTGGGCTTGATCTCCCCTGCCCCACGCGGCTTGTGTGGCGCATGCCAGAAGACGTGATCCGCGTGCGTGGCGCACGGCAGCACAACCTCCAGAACATCGACGTGGACATCCCACGGCATAAACTCGTGGTGCTCACCGGCGTGAGTGGCAGCGGGAAGTCGTCGCTGGCGTTCGATACGCTCTTCGCCGAGGGCCAGCGGCGCTATGTGCAGAGCCTCTCGGCCTATGCGCGGCAGTTTCTCGACCAGATGCAGAAGCCGGACGTGGATTTCATCGAAGGGCTGTCCCCGGCGGTCGCCATCGAGCAGGTTCACTCGAATCCGAACCCGCGCAGCACCATCGCCACGGTGACGGAGATCTACGACTACCTCCGCGTGCTCTACGCCGTGGCCGGACAACCGCACGACCCCCAAACCGGCGAAAAACTCCTGCGCAGCACGCCGCCGGAGATCGCAGACAAGATTTTGGCGCTGGGTGAGGGCACGCGCGTCATGGTGCTCTCTCCGCAACCCCCGGCGAGCGGTGAGGACACGCGCACGCTCTTTGAAAAGCTCAAACGTCAGGGCTTTGTACGAGTGCGGCTCAATGGCGAGATCGTGGAGCTGGAAGACACGCTCAAACTGGACGCCAACGAGCAGCAGCAGGTGCAGATCGTCATCGACCGCCTCGTGGTGCGCGCAGATTCACGCCAGCGGCTCATGGAGGCCATCGAAAGCTCCCTCCACTGGAACGAGCGCGAGGTGCAGTTCCTCGTGAACCTCGACGGCAGCGACGAAATCCTCAGCTACACCACCGAGTTCGCGAATCCACGCACCGGTTATGTCATCGAGCGCCTCACGCCGCAGCATTTCTCCTTCAACACGCACCTCGGAGCCTGCCCCACCTGCGAAGGCACCGGCATGACGCCGACACCAGATGCGACGCTGTTGGTGCCTGATGAATCCAAATCGCTCGCCGAGGGCGCGATCAAGGCCTGGTGGACACGACATCCGAAAGTGCGCGTCCTTTTCAACCAGAGCGTGGAAGCGCTGGCGAAGCACTTCGGCGTGGCGATGGATGTTCCTTTTCAAACTCTGCCACAGGCCTTCAAAGACGCCCTATTTCACGGCACCGGCGATGTCGCCATCGCCACCGGCTGGAAGAAGTCAGACAACACACGCAGCGTCGCGAAGCCGTTTGAAGGCCTGCTGCCCGAAATCGCCCGTCTTTATCAAAGTGCCGAAAGTGACGCGCTGCGATCCGCCCTCACACGGCTCATGAATCCCCATGCGTGTGCGACGTGCGAGGGCAAACGGCTCAAACCGCAGTCGCTGGCCGTTCGGCTGAGTTCCAAGTTTCAGGTTTCAGGTTTTAAAGTGGATGACGCTCGTGATCCCAACCTGAAACTTGAAACTTTAAACTTTAAACCCGGCTTCGATCTCAACATCCACGAGTTCACCTCGCTGCAAATCCGCGATGCCCTCGGCTGGATGCGCGACTTGGAAGTCACCGAGCAGCAGAAAGCCTATGTGGGCGAGTTGCAGCGCGAGATCGTGAAGCGCATCGAGTTCCTGGAGCAGGTCGGGCTTGGTTATCTCGCGTTGAATCGAGAAAGTGGCACGCTATCCGGCGGTGAGATGCAACGCATTCGTCTTGGCTCGCAAATCGGAGCCGGACTGGCGGGCGTGCTTTACGTCCTGGATGAGCCGAGCATCGGCCTGCATCCCTCCGACAACGAGCGTTTGATCCAAACGCTGCTGCGCCTGCGTGATCTCGGCAACACCGTGCTCGTCGTCGAACACGACGAGGCCACCATGCGTGCCGCCGATCACATCATCGAACTCGGCCCCGCCGCCGGCCCGCATGGAGGCAAACTCGTCGCCCAAGGCACGCCCGCTGAAATCGCTGCGAATCCGAACTCGATCACCGGCGCTTACTTGAGCGGCAAAACACGCATCCAGGCCACCGCATTGCCACAAACCCTTTTAACCGAGAACCAAGGACCAAGAACCAAAAACTCATTAACGATTCATGGTGCCAGCGAGCACAACTTGCGCAACGTCACCGCCGCATTCCCGCTCGGCAGCTTCACCTGCGTCACCGGGCCATCGGGCAGCGGCAAATCGACCTTGGTCGATGACATCCTCATGCGGGCTTTGCGCCGCCATTTCTACGACGCCAAGGACATCCCCGGCAAGCATGAGCGCATCACCGGCCTCGAACATCTCGACAAAGTCGTCGTCATCGACCAATCGCCGATTGGCCGCAGTCCGCGCTCGAATCCCGCCACTTACACCGGCGCGTTCGGGCCGATCCGTGAGCTGTTCGCGCAGCTTCCGCTCGCCCGCATGCGTGGTTACGATGCCGGCCGCTTCAGCTTCAACACCCCCGGTGGCCGCTGTGAAAAATGCGAAGGCGACGGCTCCATCAAGATCGACATGCACTTCCTCGCTGACGTTTACGTCACCTGCGAAGCCTGCAAAGGCCGCCGTTACGGCGCGGAGACGCTGGAAGTCACCTTCAAAGGCAAAAACATCGCCGATGTGCTCGAAATGACCGTCAGCGAGGCCGCACGCTTCTTTGACCGCAACAACGCCATCGCCCCCAAACTGCGCACGCTGGAGGACACCGGCCTCGGCTACATCAAACTCGGCCAAAGCGGGGCCTCACTCTCCGGCGGCGAGGCCCAGCGCATCAAGCTCAGCGCCGAACTCGCCAAACGCAGCACCGGCCGCACGCTCTACGTCCTCGACGAACCCACCACCGGCCTGCACAGCGCCGACATCCAAACGCTGCTCGGCGTCCTGCTGCGCCTGCGCGATGCCGGCAACACCCTCATCGTCATCGAGCACCACCTCGACGTCATCCGCTGCGCCGACTGGATCATCGATCTCGGCCCCGGCGGGGGCACCGAAGGCGGCCACATCCTCGCATCGGGGACTCCGAAGGAGATAGCTGCGAATGAGAGAAGCGTGACGGGACGGTTCCTCCAGAATTGCTCACACCAAACAACTTGAATATGCCGTCCATGGAACTCCGGCTGGCATTTTTTTAAGTTCCGTCCAGAATGCCGCATGCACGATCTCGTTTTTGAAGTCAATCAGGAGGAGGATGGCGGTTTTGTGGCCGAATGCCTCACGGAGCCGGTGGTCACCCAGGCGGACAACTGGCCGGCCCTGCGCCAGGCCGTGGAGGAGGCCGTGCGCGGCTATTACTTTGACCAGCCCGCCTTGGTGCTGCCCCGCATCCGACTGCATCTGGTGCGTGATGAAAGCTTCGCACTAGCCTGAGCCATGAAGCTGCCGCGTGATCTCTCCGGCCGTGAACTGACGGCGGCGTTGTGTCGGCACTGGGGTTACCAGGAGGTGCATCAGCAGGGCAGCCATATCATTCTTGAAACCGGTCAGCCCAGTCATCAGCGCCTGCCGGTCCCGGCGCATGATTTTCTGCGCATCGGCACCTTGAATGCGATTTTGCGGCTGGTGGCGCAGCACAAAGGTGTCACGCGGGAAGACCTGTTAAAGACGCTGTGACCTGAGATAACGAGTTGCCTTCGTCTCGGGGCCGCATTGAATCGCGGCCCATGTCGATTCCTCTCGAAGACCTTTTCAATGATGTCATCGCCAAGTCCATGCGCGGGCTTGGCCACAGCGATGCTGATCTCGCCGCCAAGTCCGGCGCCAGCGCCGAAGCGATTGCAGCGGCCAAATCCGGCGCGGTGGATGACGCGGTGCTGCTCAAGATCGCCCCACATCTGAGCCTGCACGGCCCCTCGCTCGTCACCATGGCGCACAACGCCTGGAAACCCGCCGACATCAGCCTGTCGGGTCTGGCGCAGTTCAACACGACGTATCACGACATGACCGTGAACGCCTACCTTGTATGGGACGCCGAAACGAAGAACGCGGTCGCCTTTGACACCGGGGCCGATGCCGGACCGATGATCGACTTCATCGAGAAGCACGGCCTCATCCTCAGCCTGATTTTCCTCACGCACACGCATCCTGATCACATCCTGGATCTCGCGAAACTGTCCGCAGACGGAGCCGTGACCACCTTTGTGCATGCGCGTGAGGCCTGCGCCGGGGCCAAAACCTTTGAACTGGGCGAAACGGAGTCCTGGGAGAGCGGCGGCCTGAAAATCGAGCCCCGCAGCACCTGGGGCCATTCGAAGGGCGGCATCACCTATGTCGTCAGCGGCCTCGAAAAGCCCGTCGCCATCGTGGGCGATGCCCTGTTTGCCTCCAGCATGGGCGGCGGCATGGTTTCGTTCAGCGACGCCCTCGCCACCAACCGGAAGGAAATTTTCACTTTGCCTGACCCCACCGTCCTCTGCCCCGGCCACGGCCCGCTGACCACCGTCGGAGAGGAAAAGGCGCACAATCCGTTCTATCCCGAGTTCAAGTCCCCTGCTTGACCCTTTTGACAGGCTTGACCGTTCTACCCCTCACTCATAATCCATCACTCTTTTCCATCTCATGTCCCAAACCGTTGCATTCGTCGGAGTCGGCAAAATGGGGGCCAACATGGCCCGTCGTCTCAAAGAAGTGGGTTACAGCGTCACCGCTGTGCTCGATGTCAACACGCAGGCCGCCGCTGACTTGGCCGCCGAACTCGGCTGCAAAGCCTGCACCAAGCTGGCCGATGTCACCGCCGCTGCGGATGTCATTTTCACCGTCGTGACCAATGACGCCTCCATGCGCGGCATCTTCTTCGACAGCGGCGACAGCCTGCTCACTAACGCCAAGGGCAAGATTTTCATCAACTGCGCCACACTTTCCCCCGCGATCCATCGCGAGGTCTATGCCGCCGCTGAAAAAGTCGGAGCGCACAGCCTGGAAGCCTGCATGGCCTCCAGCATCAGTCATGCGCGCGAAGGCAAGCTCTACCTCATGCTGGCGGGCGACGAGGCCATCTACCAGCAGGTGCAGCCGATGATCGAGCAGATGAGCGTGAACCGCCGCTTCATTGGTGGTCCGGGTCGCGCCGCCGAGGTCAAAGCGCTGGTGAACATGGTCATGAACATCAACACCGCCGGTCTGGCCGAAGGTCTGGGCCTCGCCGACGCTCTCGGCCACGATTTGAACATGATCCGCGAAGTCTTCAGCCAAACGGGCGCCAATTCCCGTGTGCTGGAAACCGATGGCGGCGACATGGTGGCCCGCGAGCACGACTGCTGGTTCTCCGCCGAGCACGCCGCCAAGGACAGCGGCATCGCCGCCGATGTGGCGAAGACCGTCGGCCTCAATCTGCCGCTCAACGACGCCACGAAGGCGCAGTATGAAAAAATGGTCACGCTAGGCCTCGGTGGCCTCGACAAAAGCGGCATCGCGGAGCTGACGTTCAAAGGGCGGCATGGCTAACCGCTTGTTGGAAAATCTCCCGGCGTGAGAAGTCAGAAGTGAAAGGTGAGAAGTGTCTCATGCGGCAGCACCACTTCTGACATCTTACTTTTAACGTCTCACTCGTGCTTTCAGGAGCTTTTCAACAAGCTGCTGAAGGCCCTTGGCCTTCGGAGGGAAGCGGCGGCACGGAGATCACGCATCCGCCCGTCATATACGAACACGGGCTTTCGCACTGGGGTGTTGACCCCATGGCGAAGGTATTCAGGCACCGTCATGTTAATGGCCATGAAACTCCTTACACAAGCGCTCAGTCTCGGAATGCTCCTGGTGACACTGTCCAGTTGCGACACTTACGTTGAAGGTCGCGGTCATACGCGCAGCAACTCGGGACGTCGCCATTACGACAGCGGGCCGTCACACCGGTCCTCCAGCCCTTCGATCAACGCCAACACCAACATTGGCGCGGGTTTGCGGCTGTAAGCGGCAGGCGCATGTCAATCGCGAGGCGGATGAACCTGTGTCATTTGCCTCATTGATTGTTTGATTGGTTATACTCCGAGCAGTTCTCGCGCCTCGACTTGTCCGGGCGCGGGACGACCGAACTCGCTGGCGGTGACGCGGGCGAGTGCGGTGAGATGACGCCAGCGGAAGGCGGGACGTGTGCGATGGAACTCATCCCAAGTAGTCTGATAGTATTTCTCGGCATGCAGCGCTCCATCCTCGCTGACGGCGTAGCGCAGCAAGGTTTGAAACACGGCCTCGGGGGCGATTCCCTGCATGCCGCAGCGATGCACGACACCAGCGGCATGACCTTGGAGATTCAGGCGGATGTTCTCGTCGAGTTCGGGGAGCAGTTTCGCATGATCAGTGGACGCGCTGATCTGGCGCTTCACTGGAAGCGGCTCCCATTCGAGGAAATGCTGGACGCCATTACCGCCGCGATCACGCGCAACCTGCCAGGCCCCGAGGATGAGGCAGGCGAAGACATTTCGACCTTTGCTCACCTGCGAGAGATTGCGCCACGCATGCACGGAATCGCTCGCATGCACGCCGACAGAATCGCCATGCGTGCTTCCAGTTGGCTTGCCGGGCGATTCCCACTCCGGCGGGCGGCCGTGGTCGCGCAGCACGAGTTGATTCGCCGCGAGCGAGATGGCCTCGCCGATTTCATGCGGATCAAATCCTTCCACGAGCGCCGCAGCCACCGCGCCAGCGGCAGTTTCGGGCGTGCCGCTGAAGATGGTCATGCTGAGCTTTTCCAGAATACCATCCTCCATTGAGCGGGTGCCCGGATTGCGTCCCATCAGCTTGTGCTCGTCGATCAGCTTCGTCAGCGCCTTGCTGTGCTCGTCCCATTCAGGCCGACGATACTTCTCCGAGTTCAAACAGTAGCGCAGGGACATGCGTAGCATCGTGGTGGCATGCTCGCGGCCTACAAGATCGAGCAGATCCCAGGCGCGATACGGCAACACGGTGCGATGCACTTCGGGATTGTCCTGCACGCATTCGAGTAGGGCGTTGAAGCCGTCATCCGCGCTGTTTTGCATCATCGTGGCAAAGATTTTTTCCGCACTGGCGGTGTCTTTGCGCTTCACCGTGTCGTGAAGCTGCTGCGCATTCGGTTTGTCCGCACCTGCGACCACGGGATGCAGAACTTCTTCGTCGCGACCGCCATTTTCCTGAATGCGGTTGGTGTTTCGATACAAAACCTTGAACACCGGCAGCGCGGCCTGTTTGTCCGGCATGGAGCCAGCCATTTTCAGGGCGGGATGCAGCGCCATGAGCGTGTGAAAGCCGATGTAGTCCTCACCGCCAAAGGTGCGCGCGTTCGCCAGCACACCTGCGGCCACGAGTTGTTTCAACGGCACGCCGTCCTTGAGCTTTGCGGCGAGCGCGGGCTGGAGTTTCGACACAGGCGTCTCCTGCATGAAGCAGACGAGCGACTCCATGCCTCCAAAGTGGAGTGCTGCCGAAGCTTCTTCAGCGGCGGCTGTGGTGATGCCAAGTTCAGCGGCCAGCGCGGGGCCGATGGTGGCGAGAAGAGTGCCTTTGCCCACATCGGCAAGGAACTCGCGACGGGATTGCGGTTCGTTCATGGTGACCTCCCTGGTTGGAATTAGCACGAGTGTCCCGGTTCGCAGAAGAAGGTCAATGCCTGAATTGAGCGGCTCTGAAAGATGCCGGTTGCGGCGCAGCCGGGCTACTTTGAGACGCGCATCTCCGCAAACTCGACCCAGCACGGTTTGGTCGGTGCCCAGGATCTGTCCCCGCCGCCGTGGAAAGTTTCAAAGTAAAGGCCGTCCACGCCGAAGCTGTCCACCGAACGCCATTCCATGTCGGATCGCTCGACGAGAAGCTTTTCGTCGATCCACACCCGCAGTGCGCCGTCGCGTTTACCGGGTGTGTTCATGCTCACAGCGAGGCGCACCTTGACTGGCGAGTCGGTGGGAAAGCGGAAGTCGGCGGGAAAGGCGAAGCTGTCGCCATAATCGCCTTTTTGGTTCTTGTGATAGACGTAGGCTTCGCCACGGCCATCCCTGCGCCACATCAGGCGGGCGGAGAAGCCATTCGTGCCGTTCGCCGGGCGGCCGCCGCTCACATTTTCCGGCCCGCCGCAGAGTCCGGGCAGCTTGCCGCCTTTGACGAAGTCGAAATCCTTGCTGAAGCGCAGCGTGTAACTCAGCTCCGCCGCCTCATGCTTCCCAAACGGCATGCGCCAGCCCGCCCCGCCCTCCTCGGGGCCGATCTTGCCGAGGGCGAAGTTCACTCGCAGCCCGTGGCTTTCCGTCACCACGACCCGGCCTTCTTTGATCCCGCCTTCAAACTCACAGCCCGGCCAGTCGGCCTTCCAGCTCTCCTTCGTGTAAGGCCCGGCCTCGCCGGAAATCGTGACGCTCAATGGCAAATCGGCGGCGGTGGCGAGATGAATGGAAGCAAAGAAGGTGAGTATCCAAAGACGCATGAGCGGGTGTTACCACAAGGCAGGAACGACGGCATGCAAATTTCAGAATGGACACCCAGACGCTCCGCAGCTCTGCATTGAGGCGCGGGATGCGGTGAAGTTTCTGCTCCAGCATCTGAAAGTTTCACCGTGAGCGGGCAAAACGCGCTTGCACGACGGGCTGAGACGGCTATTACTCGCGCCCTTCACCGACCCTGTCTCGCAAGAGACAGTCAATGCCTCCGTAGCTCAGTTGGTAGAGCAGTTGACTCTTAATCAATTTGTCGTAGGTTCGAATCCTACCGGGGGTACCACTTCGCCAAGCGAAGATGGGCACAGCAAAAAGTCAGCACTGTCACCACCTGCAAAAGGCGATTTTGTGTTTTAGCACCGGCTCATTACCGGCTAACCTGCGGCCCATGAGCGACCGCAAACCCACCGCCCACCAAATCCTGCGCCACCGGCTCGTGGCGGCGTGGCGTGGCGTGGCGGACGGACCGCT